>Ga0118677_10006572_pt1 | contig 19598 bp, 16 predicted proteins | sample AliMusrvi5mmetaG_FD_86154 | JGI IMG/M metagenome (GOLD analysis project Ga0118677, IMG submission 86154)
CCGATGGCGATGCCACGTATATCCCGCCCGGCCACGCGGAATCGCATATAATGCAACGGTCCGCCCCCAACGCAGCAACCGGCGCATCGAGTTCAATGTACAGTTTGAAGCTACCGTTCGACATCTCAAGGGAATCCAGGTTATCGAGAAATGAGGGCGAGAACCGCTCCCGACCGACAAAACGCACCGTCTCGCTCGGGTGACATGTGGAGACCAGCACGTCAAGCTCCAGGGCTGTCCCGTCTTCGAGCACGACCGCGGCGATACGTTTGTCATCGAGCACAACGCTTTGGGCGCCGTTGCCAATGACGATTCGGCCGCCAAGGGATTCAAAGCGCTTGCGCAAGCGTCCCACGAACTCGCGCCCCCCCCCCCGTATGGCGCAGCAACTCGACAGCAAGCTGCACGCTACCGCAGTGTAGAGGGTGAAGGGACATTCGCTCAGGAGCATGGACGTTCCGAAACAAAACGCACCGAAGAAGGCGACTAATTCCGGGTTCGACACGTGCGACCGAATCACCGTCTCGGCAGAGGTTGTCGCATACGCTTGGTGGGCGTTCATGTCGGAGACCTTCTCGTGCAGATCCAGCCACGGCATTAGTTTCAGGCAGGCCCGCAGCTCACGAAGAATGGCATCGATACCTTCGATCTCGCCAGGAAACTCGGATTTTGCGCAGTGCTCGAACTCAGCCAGCCCTTGCGGGGCCGCCACGCGGCGGCCACTTGGCAGTATGACACGACCGACAGTGAGATCCGGCGATGTCAGGAACGTTAGCTCGTGGTAGATGCCGAGCAATGTCAGGTACCTGGCGAATGCCTGACCCGGCAGGCAGGCACCCACATAGTGCAGGCCGGTTTCAAAGCGGACTCCCCTGCGCGAGAAGCCCTGGAGATAACCACCCAGAGCGACATTTTGTTCCACCAAAACGACATCGATGCCGTGACCGGCCAGGAGAATGCCGGCAGTGAGCCCGGCAATACCCGCGCCTACAATGACTGCCCTGTCAAGCTTGTCGTCCACGCCGCCGCCTCCGCATGTGCTTGCCGTAGCCCGAGACCCCTCTCCAACCGGGAATCGATCGTAATCGCCCCGCCGCTCCTTGAATGACCCTGATAATGAGGGAATCCCAGTCGGTCGGAGTGATCCAGGTGTCGGTCTGGCAGGCAAGCCCGTCCAATTTCTCGACCGTCTGGCGTCCCAGTGCTTCCGAGACGTAGTAAGTGGGTTGGAGTAGATCCGTTTGAGCGGTGATCCGGCCTTCACCCATGCCGATGGCATGGATCGGGGTGTTCGCGTAGATACGAATACCCAACGAGGCGAACACGGCGTTGGCCGTGCAGCATTGATCGCAAAACTCCCGCGTCTGCTTGATGTCGTCCCACGTCTCGCCCGGGCCCCCGAACAGCAGAAACACAGCGTAAGGCAGAAGCTCGGCGTGAAGCGCTCCAAACGTGGCCGCGATATCCCGTTGCGAGAACCCCTTGCCCATGTTCCTCAGCATTTTTTCGGTCGCGGCATCGAGGCCCAATTCAACGCCAGCGCATCCTGATCGGCGGAATACACGGGCCATCTCGCGGTCAAGCCCGATGGGGTTGCAGTACGCCATCCATCGAATCCGAAGGCCGCGCCGGATGATTTCGTTGCAGATGGCCAAGGCGTGCTCAGCAGGGAGGTTGAAGACGCTATCGACAAAAAAAAAGTCGCGCAGTCCGTGGTCTTTCACGATGCGCTCCAGATCATCGACGCATTGCTCCGGCGGGCGGAGCCGATAGCACGAGCCTTCCAAGGCCGGATAGTTACAGTAAATGCACTTGAAGGAGCAGCCGCGTTTCGTCTGGATGCTGACAAAACCGCCTGTCCTGTAGTACTTCCGGTAATCGATTCCCTCGCATCCATTCATGGGAAGCCGGGAGAGGTCACAGTCGAAAACGGGCGGGGCCGACGTGCAACACCCGAAGGGATCGACACTGAGCAGGCCGGGAATGCCCTCGAAGCCCGCTCCCGCCTCCATCGCCTTTAGCAGCGACAGGAAACTGCGTTCCCCTTCTCCTGCGATACCGTATCGAATACCCAGATGGTGCAGCAGGCCCGTGCCGCCCACGGCGACGGCGCTGCCGCCGGCGACAATCTCGACGTCAGTCCAATGCCGTATCGCAGCGACGACCTGGCGATCGGCATCGTAATACGCGTGGGGATGATGAAATGAACAGTTGTCGAGATTTCGGATCGAGATCCCGACCACATCGGGTTTGAACGCACGCACGGCCATCCCGATTGCGCCGCGAACATTGCGCTCAAAGCACAGATCCAGCAAGCGGGACTCGTGTCCCGACTGCTGGAGCATACCGCTGATGCAAGCGGCCCCGAGAGGCGCCACCGCATACGGAAATCGGGCCTGATTGCTGGCGACGAGCAGCACCTTCATGCGTCACCTCCGACGGCATCCAACGGATGAAGCAGGCGTTGGCGCAAATTCGCGGCGAAGCTGGATTCTTCGCCCTCATCCAGCAAACCCTCTATCAGCATGATGGTGCAGCAGAGCCTTGACTGGAATGTATGAAAGAACACGCCGAGCCCTGGGGGGCAGGTCACACTAGTCGCGTGATGCAGGTAGCGGACCTCCTGCCCCAGAAACCGGTTGAGCTCGGAGTGCGCGTTGCCGGTGTTGGCGAAAAACATGCAGCCGAGTTCATCATTGAGAGCGATCTTCATCCGGTCCCAATAAGGCTTCGGAGGAATCCGCCTCACGAGTGTCCCAAAACAGTCGAACGCCACGCTCAGTTTCATTCCGAGGGATTCCCGGGTCTGGAATTGGAGGGCTCGGATGGCGGTGCCAAGGTCCGACACCTGATTCTTCCGCAGGTAATGGGTGATGAACGACGAGTAATTGGAGAAGACCGGCTCGTTTCTCCCCTTGTCACGGGCATTGGAGGGCAGATTGACAATGTAGCTCTCCGCGGGAATACCGCACGATACGCAGAGTCGGTCGAGTTCCACGAGCGTGGACGCCAGATAGTAGTTCGTTTCACCGAGAAATCCGCACAAACCGGAACTGTTCTTCCGAATCGTCGCGGTTTCTTCTTCGGAGAACGACAAACACAAGGCACTTTGCCTCGGTTGTGCCTGACTCGCACGTGCCGTGTAGATGGAAAGCGGCGGCGGGGTCCCGATGTGGTCCAGCCATCGTAGCGCTTTCCACGCCTGTCGCATGTCGTGCCAGACGCCTTCGCTCCGAACCACCCTCCTCGTATGCGCCTTCTGGGGGTCCAGCGTGCCATAGTAGCCTTTGGCACACGTCCCCCCTCCTATCCAAGCCAGAAAGGTCTCGCCCCCCCGGGCATCCATCAGCGTATGAGCCCAAGTCATGATAACTTCTACGCGATCCGCCGCTTGGAGCACGGTGAATCGGACAAGTTCCCCGTGCTCGACCTCGAGCGACTCGTTGAATACCCCGGCACGCAGCGTTTCGAGGCTCTGTCCTTTCATGGAATCAACGCTGACCGTTCGAAGAGACGGCGGTCGCCGGGCATTCTTCACCGGCAGTTCCCAATACGGCAGCAGAGAGAACCAACCTCGCTTCTGCCGTGCCGAAAGCATGGGGAGGGCATCGGCAGCCTGCACGAGTCTCTCGCGCAGGGCCACGCCATCGGGCGGCAACGACACACCCAGAATGAGATGTGATAGGTTTCCCGAACACCCGATGGTTCTGAGCTGGCGATCAAACACCGACATCATGTAGTCGGTGCCGTTCATGTAGACCCGACTCATCATGCAAGATGCTTCAGAACGTGCGCGGCAAGACTCCTGACATTCTTCAAGACTTCAGCCGTGATTTCCATTTCCGGCATCCAGGCTCCGTATTCACGCTCCACGAATAGAAGAATGGACACGAGCGACAAGGAGTCAACGCCGGCGGCAACAAGATCGGTGTCCAGATCGACAGTGGATTGACCCCGAAGAATTTCCCGGCGCAGTAGATCGAGTAATCGCTGCTCAATCTCTGACTGCGTCGTCATGGAGGTAGAAGCGAGTCGTGACGATGGTGTGGGCCGCCAATCGAAAGCAGCGCGGCCCGCCGTGGGCTTGTCGTCCAACTAGGGCGTTTTCGAAACATGCACCTCTACGTAGTCGTATATATCGTTGAGGGTTCGCAGGTTGCGAACAGCCCCCTCTACAACTTTTACGTGGCTTTCCTTGAATTCTCTTTCGATGGCAACCACCAAGTCGATTCCGTCCAGACTGTCCAGGCCCAGGTCATCGAATAGTTTAGCCTCGGGGCGCAAAACATCCTCTTCAACATCGAACTCAGCCAAGATCGCTTTCTTCACTCGTTCAATGATTTCCTCTCGTCTCATACTCTTGCGCCCTCGTATTTAGGTGTATATTCCGCCATTAATGTCTATGACCGCGCCCGTAATGTAAGCTGCCGCATCGCCGCACAGGAATGCGACGGTCTCTCCCACCTCGTCTGCTGTTCCCAACCTTCCGAGAGGGATGGTTTGTAGTATCGCCTCGCGGTCCATGTTGCCTATCATATCGGTGTCGATGAATCCGGGGCAAACAGCATTGACCGTGACGTGGCGTTTGGCCACTTCCTTCGCCAGCGCTTTGGTTGCTCCGATAAGCCCGGCCTTGGCCGCGGAGTAACTCACCTGTCCCGGCAATCCCGTGCGCCCGGACGTTGACGAGACGGAAACGATCCTGCCCTTGCGTTTGAGAAGCATCTCCTTGACCACATGGCGTGTGACGTTATAGAAACTATTGAGATCGGTATCGATGACGGCCCTCCAGTCATCTGGAGCGGTCCAGACTAGTAACTCGTCTTTCCTGATACCCGCATTGTTTACAAGGACATCGATGTGTCCGTGCGCCTCCATGCATTGTTGCACGGCATTCTCGCATGCGAGATAGTCTGCGACATCAAAAAGAAGGAGTTCACCCGTGCCGCCTTGTTCTGTAACTAGCTTGAGTGTTTCCTCCGCACAATCGACGCGGTTCAGAAAGTTGATGATGACATGCAGGCCTCGCCGCGCCAAAGCCATGGCGATCGCCCGCCCTATTCCCCGACTGGCGCCGGTTATCAGTGCGATCTGCTTATTCATGGTTGGATTGCTATGGATTCCAAGCATCAGCCGATCCAGCCGATTCGGTGCGGACTGTAGTCCATGGCGCCTCAGCCTGTCAACCGCAAACAGGCTATCAGCGTTGTCTGTGACCGCCGCGTCATCAATCGCGTATATCCTCCATATTCCTGCTGGAGAACATTCGGTACCGTGCTGCCACGCATCGCCGCATGCCAGCATTCCGCGGCTTCATTCTTGTGTTCCATCCGACACCGTGGCACGCTCCTGACCATGAAACGGCTCCTTCAGTGCGGCTACAATTGGTCCATATCCGTGCCGCCCGAATGGCGATTTCGTATTGGCTGTGTTCTGAGCCACAGGAAATTTCCATTCCTGGCCGCGCTCATTGCCATGTCCGTTGCGATGCCTTCCCTCCGGACCGGGTTTCAGAGTGATGACCTGTGGCACCGGGCCGCCCTGTCCCGTCCCCCGGGTCTCGAGATGGCCTTTGACCGGGACCGATCACTCTACCGTGTCGCCGACGGGAACCCCGCGAGAACCCGGCAGTTTATGGACCTCGGTCTGCTGCCTTGGTGGTGCGCAGAAGATTTTAAACTAAAGTTCTGGCGTCCCGGGAGCGAACTGACTCACCGGTTGGACTACACGTTGTGGCCCGAGACCCCCGCTCGAATGCATCTCCAGAGCACCCTTTGGTACGGAGGCTGGATTCTGTGTGCTTCATTCCTGTATCGGCGAGTCATCCCGACGGCGTGGGTGGCAGGTCTGGCGGGCCTACTCTTCGCCATGGACTACACCCACTCACTGCCAGCCTGTTGGCTGGCGGCCCGCAGCACCGTCGTCTCCGCGCTGTTCGGGACAGGTTGCTTGCTTCTTCACGACGCGTGGCGGCGAGGGGCTTCATGGTGCTTCGGGCTGCTTGCGGCGATGTCGCTCGGTTTGGCGCTCCTCAGCAAGGAGGCTGCGATCGGCGTCTGCGCCTATCTGCTGGCCTACGCGGGCTTCGTGGAGACGGGCCGCATCCGGTCAAGGCTGTGGGGCCTGGCCCCCTACGCCCTGGTTGTCGCGGTCTGGCATGTGGCCTATCGCCTGGGGGGATTCGGCGCTTGTGGGTCGGATGTCTATTTCGATCCGGCGGATAATGTGCTGGGATTCCTCCAGGTGGTCTGCAGCCGGGCACCAGTCCTGCTCCTGGGCCAGTGGGGCTTGCCGCCTGCGGAGATGCTCTGGATTCTGAGTTCATCGGGACGGCAGGTGCTCTGGCTGGTGGCGGTGGTCCTAATGGCGGCGCTGTTCTACGTTCTGGTTCCGCTGCTGCGAGCCGAGCGTGCCGCGCGTTTCTGCTTCGCGGGAATGCTCATGGCCACCGTGCCAGCGTGTTTGGGAATGGTGAGTTCCCGGCAGTTGGAATACGTTGGCCTTGGCGCCGCCGGCCTTCTCGCACTTCTCATGCGGTTTCTCTTCGGGCAAGCGCACTCGGGCAGGAGCGCATCGGAGCGCTGGACGGCCAAAGTTGTGCTGCCCGTGCTGTTCGTGATTCACATGGTCCTCTGTCCAATCATCTTCGTCATGACGCACCGGTGCTTCGTTAAGACCTTGGCGGCTCAGGAAGCGACGCTGACTCAGGCATCTCTGATGGGGCCTGATCTTGCGGGCCGGACCGTTGTTCTCCTGAATCCGCCTAGCACATCGTACACGACCTACCTGCTGATTGACCGGGCCCTGGCGGGACGTGCGCTGCCCGCGCACGTGTGGGCCTTGGCGCCCGGACAGTTCACGCGGCAGACAGTGCAGGCAAGAAGGCTGGACGAACGTGTCCTGCAAGTGCATGTGGACGGCGGCGTTCCAGTCGAGTTGCAGCGAGGAAGCAAGAATCCGCTGAAAATCGGCAAGCAGATCGTTCTCGACGGCATGACCGTTGCAGTGTCTGCCGTCGGGCGTGAGGGGTGGCCTACGACAATGACCTTTACGTTTGCCGCACCGCTGGAATCCTCTGCGATTGCGTGGTTTCGGACGCAGGGAACTCATCTTGTGCCGTGGGCTCCACCTGCCGTGGGCGATCCCCCCGTGACCTTGCCGTAGAGAAAGCCGCCGCAGTCGACTCGACGGTGTGCGCCTCTCTTACGGGGATGTCGCGGGCGACTCCGGCCCGCGCCCGACGAGCCGCTTCTGGTCGTACGCGCGGGACATCCGCAGCAGCAGCCTGTGCCCGATGTGGTCAGTCCAGTTGAGGCCGTTTTGCAGCACGACGACCGCCGTCTTACGTTCCATGTCGAGCCCCAGGTAGCAGGCGAAGCCCTCGGCGACGCCCGTCTGATAGGCTACTGTCCGCCCGTCGAAATCGTCAAGGGTCCAGGCTACGGCAGCCGTGAACGGCGGCGGATCGGCCCGTCGCTGCAGGGTGTCCCTGAGCGCCGCGTCGCGGCGGATGTCGCCGCTGCCGTGCAGATAAGCGCTGGCAAAGGTCAGCAGATCCTCGGCGCTCGTGTACAACCCCACCGAACTGCGGAGCGCTTGGGTGAAGCGCCAGGGCCGCAGGGGCTTGCCCCGGCGGATGAACTGCGGTTGGTCACCCGCGTGGCCCTGGGCGTGATTCGACCATCCCGTCAGACGCTCAGGATCATAGCCCGTCTGGTGAAGCCCCAACGGTTGCAGGATGAACTCCGCCAACAATTGGTCATCCGATTTTCCCGTTTGCAGTTCCATGGCATAGGAAAGGTAGGCAAAGCCGATGTTGGAGGACTGGGGCCGGATAGGATCCGGAGCCTTGAATCCGGCCAAGTAGCGCATGAGATAGTTCCGGTCCAGGTTCCGATAGAAGTTCTCACCTGTGAAGAAATACTGAATCAAGTAAGCCCCGAGCCTCGGCGGGTTGGGCTGGCGGGGCAGACCCGCCGTATGCGAAGCCAGTTGGATCAAAGTAATCTTCTGTGCGTCTCGGCTGAGGGGGGTTCCCGCAGGCAAGTGCTCCGCCAAGGTGTCGTTCCACGATAGCGCACCGGTTTGAACAAGTTGGGCCGCGATGGCGCCAACGAAACCTTTGCTGACTGACCCGACCGGGAAGATCGTCTGGCCGTCCGGCTTGGCGCGTGTGGCCTGATCCCTTATTCCGTAGCTGAAGAATTGCCGGCTGCGATCCGGCATCAGTACGCCCACGACGATTCCAGGCACTTGCCCGGCGTCAATCAGGGGCTGAGCCATGGAATTGACCTCAGCCCGCAGATCTCCGCTCCGGGCATAGCGCGACACCTCCGCATCCGTCGAGACACTGTCCGTGTGAGTCAAGACGGCGCACCCCTGCGTGAGCGCAAGAACCATGATCATCAACCACACGGTCCTTGCGAACATACGGTGGAGAACCGCGCCCCACACGGCGCTCACCCCGCTTGTGATTTTCTTGCTCACCCGTTCCCTACATCCCGCTGTTCGACCGAAAGCCAATCACCACGGCAACTCAATCCGGCGCACAAGACCCTGAGTTCCTCTTGGGAATACTCCGCTTTTGGGGAATACGCATTCGTTCTTGGAGTAGCAGATCCCAGAGCGGCCCCACATGCCCCATCTTGTGAAGGAAACGGAGGCTGTCGTCCATGGCGTTGGGAGGGAACACGCAGTGCTTTTGATCGGCGAAGGCCTTCGTGAGCGTGTTTTCAAGCCAGGTTCGGTCCAACTCCGGCGATATGTAGTATACGGGATCCAGAAGGTCTCGGTCGTCTTGAGACAGCATGCCGTTCCTGCGCGCGACTTCAGCAAGGGCGGTTCCAGGAAGTATGCGAATACCCATGAATATGAAGATGGCAGCTCCCCGGAGGGACTTGATGTTACGGATTCCTTCAAGAACCAATTCCGGTGTCTCGCCCGGACACCCGAACATAAAGTAGTGCGCCGAGGCTATGCCGTGCCGCGCAAAGAGATCGTTGCAGGTGACGATCTCTTTGAAGCGATAGTTCTTGCCCAACTTTCTCAGCGCCGTATCGCTGGCCGCATCCGAGCCGATTTCGGCTGCATGCAAGCCTGTCTTCTTCATGAGCGCGACGATCTCGTCGTCAAGGCCGCCCGGTCTGAAGAATGCGGTCCACGGCACCTTGATGCCTTCGCTGTACATTCTGTGCACGACTTTGCGAAAATGACCTTCATCGTCGTTGAAGACGGAGTCGGTGAAGAAAATATAGGCGGCGGCGTGTTTCTCCACGAGATGCCTGACGTCTTCAACCACGGCGGCAGGATCCCGCGGCCGAATTCCTGCCCCCTCCAGGATGGGATAGGAGCAGTAGATACACTTATGCGTGCACCCTCGTTTGGTCTGCACTCCTGCAAGGTTCCCGTTCTTGCGGTAGAATGACATGATGTCAGTGTCATAGCGGGCTGCCGGGATCTCCAGGCCGCGCAACGACGGCGCGGCACGCAGGCACCGATCCTGCGGGTACTCACCACGTGCCGCCGCCTCCACGAAGGCGACGATGAGTCGCTCGCCCTCGCCCACAATGCCGTAGTCCGCGCCCACTGCATCGAGAATGACTTCAGGCATGATGGAGAAGCCTGATCCGCCCAGGACGACGCGGCAACCTGATTCGGCCCGGACGGTGTTGACGATGTCGCGAACGCACGGGATGTACTTCTGCTCATTCAGGATATTGGTGTTGTCGATGTTGCGGAGGGAAATACCGACCAAATCCGGCTGAAACTCCCGCATGGCAAAGGCCACTGCTTTCAGCGAAGTGTCCTGCTGTAGAAAATCGAATTGTGAGACCACATGTCCGGCGTTCACCAAGGATGCGGCAATCATGCTCAATCCCAGCGGGTAAACCGGGTATGGGCTCTTCGCCGTATTTGCCGAGATCAGGAGGATTCTCATCGCGCTCTGGCAGATGCCAAACCGTCGTGTTGCGGGACCTGTGACCGGGTGGGACCGCTCACCACTTCTTGTTTCGGGAAAGCCGGGGACGTTGGTATGTTCCATCCTTTGTTTGCTTCTGCATGACATTCAGAAACAGTCTGGCCATCTTGATCTCCTTACTGCACCCGCTGTAGAAGGTATCCCACGCATATTGGTGCATTTCCGCCAGTTTACCCGGGCTCATGAGTGCCGGCTGGTACACAACTTCCGCTGCAGTATAGCGAATCCAGTCGTTGTGCAGAACCCTTCCTTGTTTCTCAAGCTCATCGCGTGCGCGCGTGTGTGGAAATGGCGTCAGGACGGTGAATTCGGCCAGATCCAGATCGATCTCCAGAAGGAAATCAACCAACCGCTTGATGGAGTCCTCGTTATGATCATCCAGCCCGAGCAAAATTGTTCCCTCGACGCCGATGTTGCGTTCCTTCAGGCGTCTGATGCGGTTGCGGATTACATGAGACGTGTCAAAAACCGCCTGATAGACGTACCAGCACCCGGCCTCCGCGGCCAAGTCAAGGATCTCGTCATCGTCCTTGATCGGATGCGAGATCCACTTCTTCTTGAGCGGGGCAATGGCACGAAACAGATCTTTTTCCCATTGATCATTCTGAGCCAGTGAGTTGTCGACAAAAAAGACCCGATCATTGTCGATGCTCTCCAGTTCTCTCACCACCGCATCGATCGGGCGGGGTCTAAACTCCCGGCCTCCCAGGTACTCCGTACAGCAGGGATAACAGGCATATCTGCATCCGCGCGACGCATGCACCAGATCGACCATCTGGACGCCCCGGAAATTATAGCGTTCTCGATTCAAGATGCTCCGTCGAGCCGTCCCGATCATCCGCGCATCCGGAAAATCGTGGAAATAGTTGTAGACCTTCTTGAGTTGTCCCTTCTTCAGATCGGCAAGGATCTCTTCCACATGTCCTTCCGCTTCCCCTAGAAAAATCGAGTCGACATGCGGGATCGTTTCTTCGCGATGAAGCATGGCCGCAATGCCGCCAATGATCACGGGAATCCCTCGCGCTCGGCAATCGTCCGCGATCTGCCAGGCACGAGGCATCTGACACGTCAACATCGTGGAAATCGCCACCAGATCCGGATGGTTATCAAGGCTGAGCGGCTCGACGTTCTCGTCGCAGAACACAATTTCCACATCATCAGGGATCGCGGCAGCGAAGCACACGGGGCCGTGTGGTGGCAGGTGGAACTCCTGCTGATTCGGCATCTTGGGCCACTTAGGATAAACCAGATCGATCTTCACGATTCTCCTCGCTCTACGACAGCATGGGGACACCTGCGAGCCCGTTTGTCGTCCATTGTGTTCTTAAAGGGTCATTTTGGTCTTATAGCCGAGCGCGTCACCGGGATTCGGGAATTGCGGGTGCCGGCAGTTTACCGATCTTTACCCCAACTCCGGCGAAAACATCCGTGTCGAGATAGGAGATTTCGCCGTATACCCCGATGTTCCGGGTGACGTTATAAATGATGCCCACCGTCACTAACGGATTGACCTCCGTGCGGGAGGAACTGACGCTGCGGGTCGCGTCGCCTTCGCGCTTCGAAACGTCGAGTCCGATCCCACCCTGCAGGAATAGACCGTCAAGCAACGTCTCACCGCTCGACGTCAACATCACATTCCCGCCAAAGATGCCGTCATAAGCCGTATCGGCATAGTAGAGCGCAGTTCTGACTCCAAGGTCGGAGATGAACTCGTCCGGAAGGGAATAGAGGGCGCCGACTTGCGAGGCAAAGTGGAGGCCATCCACATCGACGGACCCGATATCCGCAAAGGCGCGCAATTCGTTCAACAGATTGTAGGTTCCCCGAACTCCATAGAACGCCCGATCGTTCCCGAACACCGTGCCTGCCGTAACGTCAAGATCTCCGGCCGTGCGAGCTTCGGCGGTATCAGCCACCTGCAGGCCAACGGCCTGGCCGTGGGCGAGCGCGGCGCAGGACAACACCATGGCGCTCAAAGTGAGATACTTCAATGTTCTGGCTTTCACATTCCGGATCTCCGTTGAATATTTCGTCAGGCATGCCCCGCTCCCCTCGACATGCTCAGCAAGCGGCGTTATACTGCCCTATGCCTTCACCATGGTCAAGCACCGCGACAGGGAACGCGCGAGATGCCTTGCGGCCTTGCTTGGGACAGATATGGGACTCCACGTTAGCCACCGACAGAATGCCTTACCCGGGGGCGTTAAGGACATTGTTCTGGATGAGAGGTGCGAGTATGTTGTCTTCATCTGAGAAGCATGAAACGGCACAGGGAGGTAGATGTTGCTTACGGGTTTGGGCATAGTGTTCGCAGTTGGAGTTGTCTGTTGGGCTATCCTGTGGCGTAACAGTTCAATCCTGTATGCGACCATTGTTCATGGAGATAGAACTAGGAACCGAATCGCCCTCACCTTCGACGACGGCCCTCACCCGGAATACACCGCACGTACCCTCGATATTCTCGCCGCACATAGAGCCAAGGCTACGTTCTTTTGCCTAGGTTCCCTCGTTGAGAAGTACCCGGAAATAGTCCGGCGAATGCACAACGAGGGACATCTTGTGGCGAATCACGGGTTCGACCATTCCCTTAACGACTTCTTCCGCCCGCCCGCTTCTGCTCATCGGTGCATCACGAAAACTGGTGCGCTCATCAAGGGAATTGCCGGGTACTTCCCGCGCTTTTATCGTCCACCCGTCGGTATTAAGACTCCACCACGCGTGTTGTCAGCGTACCGGTTGGGTTTGGCGTGGGCTGGTTGGTCTCGTCGAGCGAATGATGGGGGCTCGCGCGCGCTCTCTCTCCATAAGGCTGCGAGCCTGGCTTCGGCAATGCAGTCCGGTGACATCCTGCTTCTGCACGATGGGCGCATCAGTGCGACCGGTACGGTGTTGAACAGTAGCGCGTTGTGCGTCGATAAGTATGCGCAATCTCTGGAAGCCCTCATGGACGGTCTTCACGACAAGGGGTTCGAGTTTGTTCGCCTCGATCTCTTGACTGGCGTGCCGCCAGGTCTCGACGACACCTCGGCCACGGCTGGAGATGCCTCCTCTTGGCGCCTTATCAAGACTCACCTTTTGGCGCTTGGACATGAGAAGGCAAGCCCGGCATTGCTTGGCATCTCGCTGGGGGTAGGAGTGCTTGTCGGATGCAGTCCATTCTTCGGCCTGCATGCGTTCATCGCGATTGCACTGGCATTGCGCTTTCGACTCCACAAGCTTGCGGCACTTGCCGGGACGGCCATCTCCAATCCCTTTTTTGCCCCCTTTGTCATCCTTGGGTGCCTTCAGTCGGGTTGGTGGAGTCTGCATGGCAGTTACGTGCCGATGTCGCTCGAAACGCTGCGATCGATCGAACTCTCTGAATTGCTCAGACATTTCTTGACATACTGGCTGATCGGTTTGCCTCTGTTTGGGCTGGGGTTGGCGATTGTGGTGGGAACGACTCTCTATGCTGTTTTGTCCGTGCGAAGATGGATTTGCATCCCGTCCGGAGCGCTCCCTTCACGGAAGACGGTCCGTGAGGATACCCTGTAATGCCCAATGACCAGAGCATCCAGTCCAGCCGTCAGAAACGTTCGCAAAGCGTCGGCAGGTGAACACACAATGGGCTCATGCAGGTTGAAACTCGTATTCAGCACGACCCCGAAGCCTGTATGGCGCCGAAACGCCTCGATCAGGGCGAACATCAGAGGATTACCGTCCGACCGGACCACCTGAAGCCGTGCGGATCCATCCACATGCGTGATTCCCGAGAGTTGTTTGCGGACCTCGGGGCGCACACCCACACTCACCAACATGTAGCACATCGGTTCTGCGAGGGGCGCCGTCACCTCGAAACAACGAATGGCTTCATCGGGCGTCGCTGCCGGGGCGAACGGGCGAAACGGTTCACGCATCTTAATCTGAGAGTTTAACCGCTCCTGGATGCCCGGCACCAATGGGTTGGCCAGAATCGAACGGTTGCCCAGTGCCCGTGGTCCTGCTTCCATACGGCCTTGAAACCAGCCAATGACCTTCCCTTGCGCCAATAGTTGCGCTGCGGCCACCGCCGGATCATCGATGCGGCTGTAAGGCAGACGGCTCACCGCGATGGCCTGCTCAATGTTCGATTCATCATACGCTGGACCGGTGTAGGGCGACAGGAAATCCGGGCCGCGTCTGAATGGCTCCGCCCCGCCGCTGAAAGCGGCGGCCAAAGCGGCACCGATCGCGCCGCCGCTGTCTGAGGCAAATGGAGGGATGAAGACCCGTCGATAACCGCCCGACGATAGGACAGCCTGGTTGATGTTGCAGTTGAGGAACAATTCACCGGCCAGGCAGAGATTGTCACTGATCCGCGTTTCTGACATGTGCCGAACCATGTGCAAGACGGTAGCCGTGACGCGTTCCTGCATGGCAGATGCCAAGTCCATATGCCGCTGTTCAATGGGAGCAGCGGACGCCCGCTGTGCGCCGATCTTCACAACGAGTGCGCCATTAGTATAGTTCCACCAGGCGAGATATTTCTTTTGCAGTGTGTAGCGTCCGCCAGGCAGGAGACTGATCACTTGCTCGAATACCGGCGCGTAGACGTCCGGCCGTCCAAAGGCCGCGAGCGCCATGGTGCTGCCCTCTTGGAAGGCACCAAAGCCGAGAAAACGTGTAATATTGGAGTACAGAACCCCGAGCGACATGAAGTCTGACAGCATCCAACGCTTCTCGATGATCCCGTTGCGGGCTTGATAGCACGTTGCAGCCGATGCCTCCCCATGTCCGTCGCAGATCAGTACGTCGGCATTCTCAAACGGCGCCAGGTAGTAACTTGTCGCCGCATGTGCCAAGTGATGCGGCACCCAGACAATCCGGCCGCGGAAGCCCGATCCCACGCAACAGCGTACATGCCACCTCAAAAACATAGATTGCAGGACCGTCCCGCAGTGCTTTGGCGGGCGGTTGTGCCGCAGAATACGTACGAATACGGGCAGCAAGAACAGCAGTTTTGTCAACTCACGCGCCAGAAATCGCAACGGCGACCAGTTGTAGGCGATGACGTCGATGCTGCTCAGGTCCACCCCCCCCTCGGCCAGGACATACTTGATGGACTCAACGGGGAAAGCCTTCGTGTGCTTGACGCGGTTGAATCGCTCCTCCTCAACGTTTGCGACCAATCGACCGTCACACACCAAGCATGCGGCAGAGTCATGGACAAATGCAGATACTCCCAGAATATTCATGACTGGGGACCCAGCCAGAAGACTCCGCATCTCTTCTCACAATCGCTAATCACACCGCCGAATCTCCCGTACCGTGACCGTCAGTCCATAGCCATACTTCAGATTCTGCAAACACACGCGTCCCGGTATCCAGCGTGGGGTTTTCTCGATCGACGGATAATACCCAATTCGGCACACCAGCCGCTGCTTCTCGTAGTAGCGTTTCTCTAACAGCACACCATCGCTGCTCACAACCCATTCCACCCGGTCACTGTCACCTGAATGAGCAAACACTGCAGCTCCCGGCTCGATGCTTACCGAGGATCCGGGCGGCGGTCGTACATCGAAAAACATTCGCTCCACGTCGCGCCCCAAAGTTTCGGCAAAGGCGCCGCGATTGGTGAACGCCTCCAGCGCAAAATGGCAACGTACATCCCCGTTGCTGCCGGTGACTTGAAACAAGGTCACGCCAGATGGCGTCATGCAGGCCAACCCGAAAGTGCGCTTCGCAGCATCGACGTCCAGGAACCCGAGGCCCGACATCTTCCGCCCGCGATACTCAAACAGGACCGAGTTGACGACCTGGAGCCGCACCGGGGCACTCCGGGACATCGCATCCATGGCCTGCGCGGGATCGGGTGGCTCACCGCTCCGTAGCGGTGGATCCCACCGCAGACCGACACAACCCGACAACGTGGCGGCGCAAAGCAGCACGGATATGCACAGGCAATGGACGCAACGGATTGGGTATCGCCCCTTCATCCCGACCCCTCGCGGCGGGGCTCAACCCACAGCGCGTACAAAGCCGGGACGACCCACATCGCCGTCACGTACCCCGCCAGAATGCCGATCGTCAACGTGATCCCAAGCGACAACAGCACCGGGTGGTGTGCGAAAAGCAAAGCCGCCGTACCGATCACCGTCGTGATCGCGGAAACATGTACCGAGATCCTGGCGTCATCCGTCAGGCGATGCCGATACGAATGCATCATGATGAACCCGTAATCGAGGCTCAGGCCGAAGACAACGATTCCCGCAAAGACGTTGGCCATGTTCACCATCCGTCCCCCCACAGCCATAACCGCGAGAAGGGCCGCCACCGCAGATACTGACGGGATCAAGGAGATCAGCAGCACCCGCACGTCCCGCACCAAGCCAAGGGTCACCAACAGGATGATGACGACGGCGACTGCGGAAATGCGAATGATCTCGGAGGTGTAGATACTGGACAAATCGCCCGCCAGAGTCTGCGGAGACACCATGAGCACCCGATGACCGATGCCGTCCTTGGCCTTCACAAGCGTCCTCAGTGTCCCCGTATCCGGGTAAAACGAAAGGCATTGCCACCCAATGTCTTTTCGTTGCAGGAATTGCCCCCGCAGCCGGACCAGTAGTCCATTCGTAAGGGTGCTCCCATGGACGCAAGGCGCACCCGCCAAGCTATCGAGGAACGGGTCAAATGCATTTGTGGCGAAGCCGAACGCCTCGCCTTCCTGCGCCAAGGTTCGCCGCAATTGCTCGACGCGGCCGGGATTCCAAAACGACTGCCATCGCGCGAGGTTCTCTCCCCGTGTCCGCTGTGCCGGCCACAGGGCCGACAACGTGGAGCCCCCTGCTCCAACTCCAGCAGCCCGCACTGCCCGATATACGTCATCGCTCGACTCCTGTGCGTCCTCCGCGGTTTGGCCCTCACACACCACGATGGCCCGGTTCGTGTCTCCCTGCCCCCATGCCTCGAAGAAACGCCATTCACCAGACAGGATGCTTTGCTCCGTGCCATCCATCCGCAGAATATTCGAATCGAATCCGAGACTCCGACACTCCCAGAGACAAAGGGCCAACAACGTGACCCACACCGCAATTACGCAACGAGGGGATATCCGCGGCGTCGAAATTCTCCCCTCCCCCTGGCTTGCCAGCCCGATATCGCCGCGCTTCACGAAGTGGGGAAACACCATCAGCGCAAACATGAGCGCAAGGAGAATCGATAGAATCGAAAAGACCGCCAGTTGGTGGTAGCCAGGAACGCTGGAGGAAAGAAAAGCCGCGAACATTCCGCAGGTGGTCAAGGCGCCCACGGAAACCGGCAACGCCACATGCAAAAGAGCCTCCGCCGCGTTCCCGCTGCGGCGCGACGCAACGTACACGTGCATGGCATAGTCCACCGACACGCCCGCAATGACCGAACCCAGACCTATCACGATCAGTGCCACCCGCCCGAAAACCAAGGCAGTCAGTGGAACCGCAACCATCGAGGCAGCCACGGGGATGGCAAAGAGTGTGAATACCGCCCACTTATCACGGAACACCACAAAGAAGAGCAGCAGGAAAGCGAAGGTCGCCACCGTGTCAGTCAGCGCGATGTCGCGCTTGATCATGCGCTCGTTACTCACCGTATGCATGTGACCGCATATCGTGTCCGCCGTGAAACCTTTCGGCAACGACCCGATCTTCTCGGCTAACATCTTCGCCAAAGCTATAGCTCCGACGTTGTCAGTCGGCGCAATCGGGGTCTCGGCCACAATCATGCAATGCCGTCCGTCCCGGCTCATGAGGTGGCCCTCGACCATGTTGACATCGTACCCAAAGGAGGACATCGCGGACTGCAGCCGTTCCACGACCCGCCAGCGGAAGTCGAGGGGGTCGGCACGGATCAAGGAAGCGAGGAAGTTGCCCTCGGGCTTCATGAGTTGCACGTATCGCCGCCGGAGCGCGACGCGCACCCCTTCCGGCGTCACGGCGACGCCCATCGCACGGATATCCTCATCCCCCAGGAGTTCAGGCGCCGCCTGAAAGAACAGGGCCATATCGTCGACGGATGCCATGCGCGAGAAATCCGCCGTGACTTGGTTGATCAGCGGCGACTGCGCAAGCGAAGTCGCCAGTCTGTCGGCCGCGATCATGACATCATGCGCCGTGGCACCTGGCACGACGGAACCCACGCTGACCACAATCTTGTTCGAGAGGTGTGCATCCCGAAGCACCTCCATCACGCGGGGGATCGAACTGCGCGCCGGAAGCATGGAGTCCAAAGTCTTGTCGTATGGCACGAACCATAACGAGACGCCGGCGACCAGCGTCATCACCGCGGAAATCAAGAGCAACCCCCACCGATGGCCGCGGCAGAATTCGTGGATGCCCAGGAATGGATGCCTACTCACGCGGCGTGACCTCCCAGGCCCGGGGGTCGATTGCTTCGTTCAGGACTGCGTTCTTGAACCGGATCGTCGTGGCATCTCCGTTGAGATCTTCAAACCGAATGCAGGAGATGTATCGCTCATCTCCCTGCAGCGTCACCTCCAACGCCCGGAGCGCTTTCGCCGTGAGGGCGGCAGGCTTCGGAACAAACCGAATCGTCAGCGTGGAATCGCCCGACACCGTCATGTCGTATTCCTTTAGCATCCCCTCGTAACGCCCGGCAAAGCAGTCGCGCATCTGGCCCGTCGCCATCTTGAACAAGGGATTCCCCGCCACGGGCAGGCGCTGTGCCTGGCGCGTATCCTCGTCCCACTGCCGGACATCATCCCCGTTGATTACGAGCCGATAGCGCACTGGCTTCTCGGCATGCCAAGCGAACCGACCGGGGTTCTCAAGGTAGATCCGTCCGACGATGACGATCTTCTGCTTAAACAGTGAGAGGTTCTTCTCCTGCTCGAAATCCGCCTGCACCGTACGAACCGCGCTCAGCCTTTCCTGGATAGCAAGTAGTCGGTCCACCGCGAGCGCTGCATTCGTTTCCGCGTACAGCGGGGCCGCTGGCAGGAGCAACACAACGGCCAGCGGCAAACACCGGAGAGTCATGATCCAGCAGCGAAGTGACAAGGTGTGGCAGTAGAGGTTCCGCCTTTCTTTGGCATTCTGCGTTCGATGTTCGACGTCCGATGCTTTCCGATGCGTCATAAAGTGCTCCCTCGTGAAATCAGCCTGTTCCCCCGGCCCTGTTTGTGTCGTGTCCTTCGCTTTACGGGGGCATGGCGCCTTCGCTTCCGTGCCAGACCTTGACCTCTCCCCTGACCAGAATGTTCGCGCCACAGACAATGGCCCCTTTGACAATTCCGAAGTCGCCGTAGCGTAGCGCGTCTCCTTGAAGACGGTCGCCCGTCTCGGCCGCGCCGAAAATCCGTAGTTCCCGCGCTCCTACCAGGTAGCCCTGCCGGAGCGCGCCACGTCGGAGGGTTCGGACCCCGTTCAACGTTGCCGCTGCCTGGGCCAGAATCTCAACATAAGCCGCCTCATCGAGGCGGCCCATCGGCTGCCACAAAATGATGCCAGCAAGTGACCATGAGGTCAATCGTGAGGATGGACGGCAACGGTTCCAAATACTCCGGGTTGAGGGAGCGATGAGAGACGGGCACCGAGCGAGGGATACAGCAAGGGCATGGGGGGGCGGTCCGAGCGATGAACGTCGGAGGGCAAGTTGTCGTTGG
>Ga0118677_10006573_pt1 | contig 19594 bp, 10 predicted proteins | sample AliMusrvi5mmetaG_FD_86154 | JGI IMG/M metagenome (GOLD analysis project Ga0118677, IMG submission 86154)
AGCTAAGGCCGCGAAGAGTTGAGATTCATAACCGAAGACTGGGAATGAAGTCGATTCGCCCCCCGGCGGGCTTGTCCCGCCGGAGGCAAAGTTCGGACAAGGAAGGCGCAGAAAACGAAAGATGGCGATGCGCGAAGAAATGACGATTCGTCTTCACCTCGCGCGGGATCTTTGCAAAACCCCATTCTTTTTGAACCTTTCCGAACTTCTTCACCCGCGGGGCAAGCCAGCGGGGGTCGGAAAAGTATTGGACCCTTCGGCCTTAGCTTGACGCGCATGGCCGAGCGCGGGAATACGGCGCTGTGGAATCGGCCCAGTTGTTTACTCCGAATCGGGCGACAGCCACTTAATCGCAAGCTTAATCGGGAGCGTAATCGATTTAGTTCCCGATTAAGCTCCCGATTACGTTGATTTTGCGCCCGACACCTCGCCACTCTCCACTTGCCACACCCCCGCATGGCCGATACAGTGTCTCCTCCGAATCGGAGCGAGAGGAACTCATGTACACACCGGTCTCCAGCAAGGTTGATTTTGCGACGATGGAACGCGAGGTGCTGGCGTTCTGGGAACAGCACGGCACTTTCCAGAAAAGTCTGGCGAAGAATCGCGGTCAGCGCGAATACGTCTTCTACGACGGACCGCCCTTTGCCACCGGCCTGCCGCATTACGGGCATCTGCTCGCCGGCACCATCAAGGACATCGTCCCGCGCTACCAGACCATGCGCGGCTTCCATGTCGAGCGCCGCTTCGGCTGGGACTGCCACGGCCTGCCGATCGAGGCGCTGGCGCAGGAGGCGCTTGGAATCAATGGCGCGCACGAGATTCGCGCCTACGGCGTGGACAAGTTCAACGAGCAGTGCCGCGCCATGGTGCTGCGCTACGTGAGCGAATGGCGCAAGACCGTCGCGCGCATGGGGCGGTGGGTGGATTTCGACAACGACTACAAGACCATGGACGCCCCGTTCATGGAGACGATCTGGTGGCTCTTTCAGCGGCTCTGGCAGCAGGGACGCGTCTACAAGTCCTACCGCATCATGCCGTACAGTTGGAAGCTCAACACGCCGCTCAGCAACTTCGAAGCCGGGAACAACTACAAGGACGTCCAGGACCCTGCTGTCACCTGCCGCCTGCGCCTCACGCAGGGCGCGCCCACGGCCTGGGGCGAGAGCTACCTGCTGATCTGGACCACCACGCCGTGGACGCTTCCCGGCAACCTCGGCGTCTGCGCCGGGCCGGAGATTGACTACCTTTGCGTACGCGACGCCAAGGACGGCGTCTGCTTCGTGCTCGCCGAGGCGCGCCTGGCCGCGTACTACAAGAAGCCCGAGGACTACACCGTTGTCGCGCGGCTCAAGGGGCGCGACCTGCTGGGGTGGCAGTACGCGCCGCTCTTCCCGTACTTCGCCGCGCAACCGAACGCCTTCCGCGTGCGGAACGACGCCTTTGTCACCACCGAGGACGGCACTGGCCTCGTGCATATGGCGCCGGCCTACGGCGAGGACGACTTCCGCGTCTGTCGCGCCGCCGGCATCGACATCGCCGATCCGCTCGACGCCGACTGCCGCTTCACCACCCAGGTTCCCGAGTACGCCGGCCGCTTCTGCAAGGATTGCGACAAGGAGATCATCAAGCGGCTCAAGCAGGAGGGGAAGCTGGTCCACCAGACCACCATCGTGCACAGCTATCCGTTCTGCGACCGCACGGACACGCCGCTGATCTACCGCGCCATCGAGGCCTGGTACGTGAAGGTCGAGGACGTGCGCGACCGTCTCGTCGCCAACAACGACACCATCCACTGGACGCCGGACTACGTCGGCGACAAGCGCTTCGGCAACTGGCTGCGCGAGGCCAAGGACTGGAATATCAGCCGCAACCGCTTCTGGGGATCGTGCATTCCGGTGTGGATCAACGAGAACGATCCGCAGGACATGATCTGCGTGGGCTCGATCGCCGAGCTCGAAAAGCTGTCGGGTCAGAAGGTCGCGGACCTGCACAAGCACTTTGTCGACCCGATCGTCATCGTGCGCGACGGCAAGACCTACCGCCGCACGCCGGAGGTGCTGGACTGCTGGTTCGAGTCCGGCTCGATGCCGTACGCCCAGCAGCACTACCCGTTCGAGCATGGCGACCGGCTGAACTCGTTCTTCCCCGCGAATTTCATCGCCGAGGGGCTGGACCAGACGCGCGGCTGGTTCTACACGCTGCTGGTGCTCGGCACGCTGGTCTTCGAAAAGGCGCCGTTCCGCAACGTGGTGGTGAACGGCATGGTGCTAGCCGAGGACGGGAAGAAGATGAGCAAGCGGCTCAAGAACTATCCCGATCCGAACTACATTCTCGACGCCTACGGCGCGGACGCGCTGCGGCTCTACCTGATCTACTCGCCGGTGGTGCGCGCCGAAAACCTGCGCTTCTCGGAGCACGGCGTGAAGCAGATCCTGCGCGACCTGCTGATTCCGTGGTGGAACGCCTACAGCTTCTTCGTCACCTACGCCAACGTGGACGGCTGGCAGGAGGACGAACTGGTCCGTCCCGACAGCTCGAACGAGCTCGACCGCTGGATCGTCAGCTCGCTCGAGACGCTGATCTCCGGCGTCACCGTGGCGATGGACGATTACGATCTCCAGCGCTCCGTGCGGCCGTTCGTGCTCTTCGTCGAGGATCTCACCAACTGGTACATCCGCCGCAGCCGCCGGCGCTTCTGGAAGTCGCAGAACGACGCCGACAAGCTGCACGCCTACCGCACGCTGCGCTACGTGCTGGTGCAGCTCTGCAAGGTGGCCGCTCCCTTCACGCCGTTCATCAGCGACGCGATCTACCGCAACCTGCGCGGCAGCAACATGCCCGAATCCGTGCATCTGTGCGACTTCCCGGCGGCCGACGATGCGGCGCGCAACCCGGAACTGGAAGTCCGCATGGCGCTGGCGCAGACCGTGGTGAAGCTCGGGCGCCAGCTCCGCACGGACCACGATCTCAAGGTGCGCCAGCCGCTGGCGCGCCTGCACGTGGTCTCCGCCGACCCGGCGGTGCTGCAGCAGGCGACGGCGTTCGCCGATCTGGTGACCGACGAGTTGAACGTCAAGGAACTGGCGACCGACGCCGACGAGACGGCGCTGGCGCACATCCAGGCCAAGGCCGATTTTCGCAAACTCGGACCGCAATTAGGTCCGCGCATGAAAGAAGTTGCTGCGGCCATTGCCACCTTATCGCCGGCCTTATCCGCGGCAAACGCTGCGGGACAAGCACTTCATTATAATTTTGAAAGTAAGGTGTTTTCGCTTAGTGGTGGTGTTTTGGATACGGAGATTACTTCGTTAGCTGGTGGAAAACTAAATGGCGAAACGGTTTCACTCGCCGGCGGCAGCGTCGTGATCCAGCGCACACCGCGCGAGGGTCTCGTCGTGGCTGCGGAGGGGAACGTGATTGTGGTCATCGAGACCGCGCTGACGCCGGAACTGATCGCCGAAGGACTTGCGCGCGAGTTCGTCAGCAAGGTCCAGAATCTCCGCAAGGAGGCGGATTTCGAGGTGACGCAGCGCATTGCCATCGCCTTTGTGGCCGACGACGAAACCGCCGCGGCGATCAAGGTCCACGGCGCAACGATTGCCGCCGAGACGCTGGCGATCTCCTGTGCGCGCATGGCGGAACTGCCGGCCGGGGCCGATCTCGACCTCAACGGCCACACCTGCCGTATTGCGTTGGCGAAAGCGTAGGGACTGCGTTTGCGACCGCCATCGCCCGCGCTCGGAGATCGCGGGCCACCTGATGTTGGGACCTGCGACGTGTAACGACTTGGGAGGTGGCCCGGGCGCTCCGCGCACGGGCGGTGCAAGAGGGGACGGCGTCTGTGGAAGCTACTGCCCGCGCCCGGAGGACGCAGGCCACCTGGTGCAGGGACTTGCTGCGTGTAACGACCTGGGAGGTGGCCCGGGCGCTCCGCGCACGGGCAGGGCAGGAGGGGACGGCGTCTGTGGAAGCTACTGCCCGCGCCCGGAGGACGCAGGCCACCGGTGAGGGGAATATGGATCTCACAACTGTGCATCACGGAAAACTGCATCATCGCACTCCGGGATGGGTCGCAACCGGCGCGCGATTTCACATTCGCCTGCGCATCGAAGGACCGCAGCGTCCGCTGATCGATTCCGATCTGGCATCGGCGCTTCTACGTTCCGCGCAGTTCTACCACGAAGAAATGCGCTGGTATGTCTGGCTGTTTCTGCTGATGCCCGATCATCTGCACGCCATCTTGTCCTTTCCGCAGGAGGCCGTCATGGGGCGCGTCATCGGCGATTGGAAACGCTATCTGACGAAAGAAACCGGCGTGCGTTGGCAGAGCAACTATTTTGATCACCGCCTGCGCAACGAAGACGCATTCATCGAGAAATGCCATTACATCCGGACGAATCCGGTGCGGAAGGGACTGTGTCCGCAACCGGGACAGTGGACATGGACGCTGGATATGGGAAGTCTCGCACCCGACGCAGTGGAAGTGGATCTTGCGCATGGCCAGTAGCTGCCCGCGCTCGGAGATCGCGGGCCACCTGGTGCTGGGACTTGCTACGCGTAACGGCTTGTGAGGTGGCCCGGGTGCTCCGCCGCACGGGCGGGGCAGGGGACGGTGTTTGCGAAAGCTACTGCCCGCGCTCGGAGATCGCGGGCCACCTGGTGCTGGGACTTGCTGCGTGTAACGACCTGAGAGGTGGCCCGGGTGCTCCGCCGCACGGGCGGGGCAGGGGACGCGTTTGCGAAAGCTACTGCTCGCGCTCGGAGATCGCGGGCCACCGGTGGGCAATTGGGTATCATCGCTTCCTTGAGATTCCGGCCGGCAAGGAGTACCCTAGAAACCATGCCGCAAGGGTTCCCGGTATGGGGGTCCGGCGAAGGAATTGCGCCATGAATTTTGTCAAACGAATGGTAGTTTTCGCGAGCCTCCTGTTTGTCTGCGCGACGGCGTCGTGGGGACAGAACATCACGAGCGCTGCGACAGCGAGCGGCACCGTCAATGCGTTCTTCAGTTACCAGATTACAGCCAGTTTTACCCCCTCGTCTTTTACGGTTGCAGGGGTGTTGCCTGCGGGTCTGTCACTTACCGACAATGGATCGGGTACAGGCATTGGCGTGATTTCGGGGACGCCAAGGGCGCCGAGCACGAATGTTGTCACGCTGACCGCCATCAATAATAATGGCTTTTCGCCGACCTTGACCTTGACGATCACCATCGCCGCAGCCATTCCGGTGCCCCTTATTACGAGCACCTTGTCGACGAACGGCACTGTCGGTCAGCCGTTCAGTTACCAGATCACGGCATCCAACTCGCCCACGTCTTACTCCGCCACGCCGTTGCCGGATGGGTTGTCGGTCGACACCTCCAGTGGTTTGATCTCAGGCACACCGCAGGTGGTGGGAACGACTTATGTTACGCTGACGGCAACAAATGCCACCGGGTCAGGCAGCGCGACGCTGACACTCAACATTTTGTCGTCATCTTTGTTGCTCGCGACCAATTTGATCTTCACGGAAGGGTTCGAGAGCAACTTCCCCGATGCCTGGCAGGTGGGGGATGCCAATGCGTCTGGCACGCCGGCCTATTGGGCGGCCGTACCGAATGGGTTCGCCGGCCTTTCCACCCCGGACGGCAGCAGCCGGATGGCCTACTGCGCCGGCGTGGGATATAGCGGCAGCAGCACCAATCCAGTCTACCAGAATTATATGGCGGCCTACATGCAGCGGACGCTGGACTTGAGTGGATCCAGTTCTGCCAAGCTGACGTTCAGTTCGCAGATTCCCAGCATGGAAACGGTGTTCAAGACCGACTCGTGCAACGTCTTTGTCTCCACCAACTCCGGCGCCAAGTGGGTCAATGTCTGGCAGGTGGCGCGCGTGGATACGGGATGGACGAGCGAGACCATTGACCTGAGTGCCTACGCGGGGAATCCATCCGTGACCATCCGGTTCGAGTTCGACAGCGACAAGTCCGAAACCGGCATGGGCTGGTTCCTGGATGACATTTCCGTGTTCATCGGCCAGGGCGACCGCTTCGACAACGCCACAGTCATTACCTGCGGCACCAACTACACCGGCACGGTGGAGGCCAAGAATGCGCTGGACGTCACGCGCGTGACGTTGCGCCAGGGGTACACGTATACGATCACCGCCACGCCCGGCACGCTGACGGATCCGCAGATGTGGCTCTTCGATCCCAACCGCATCCAACTGGCCTACAACGACGATGCGTCCGGACTTGGGTTAGGCTCGCGCATCACCTACACCTGCCCCGCCACCGGCGACTACTTCATCCAGGTGGGCGGTGTTTCCGGCGGTACGGGCGGCTACTCGCTGCTGGTGACCGAGCAGCCTGTATATGCGGATATTCAGGCTGTGTCGGTGACGATGTCGTTGTCAACCAACGGCAATCCGCGCGGGCAAAATCCGGCCGACCTGGAATATGAGTTACAGAATAACGGGCCGTTCGACATGAACAATGGCGAGACCTATGATTACGAGATCGATATTTACCTCTCGAAGTCCGGCAGCAGTGCGGGCACTGGAGCGCTGATCGGCAGCGATACGATCCCGCTTTCACTTGCTTCCGGCGACAACACGGGCAGCCTGAACGCCGATGTGACGGCGTACACCATTCCGGCCGACTTGTTGGCCGGAAATTACTATGTCTGGCTGCACGTCACGCCGCTCAGCGGTTCGCCCACGGATTCGAAATCGGCAAACAACTGGGTGGTCAGCATCACGAATAATATTTATTTGCCGCCGCCGTCCACGCTTACGATCGCCGGCATTGTCACGAAATCGGGCGGCCAGGCCGGCCTGTCGGGCGCCTTGGTCACGCTGGTGTCGGACGATGGATCGATCACGAACACGGCCGTCACTGGCTCGTACGGCCGCTATAGCCTGACGATGACCAATGTCGCGACCAACGGCTGGAGCGGCATTATAACCCCGTCCACCACCAATGGCGCGGCCGGTGGATTTGTGCCTCCCGTCCGGACGTATACCCATGTGACATCCAACTTGGTCTCGCAAAACTTCGCCTGGATTCCATCACCGGTCATTTCCGGCAAAGTGACGAAGGGGGGAACGAGCACGGGCGTGGCGAATGTGACTCTCGTGCTGTCCAACGGATCGGTCACGGTCTCGACTAACACGGATGCCAAGGGGAACTACAGTGTCACGCTTCCGAGCGGCTGGACCGGCACGGTCACGACGGTGACGCCATCCACCAACGGTCTGACCGGCGCTTTTGCGCCGACGTATCTGGCCTATACCAACATCAGCGCCAACCAAACTGCGCAGAACTTTTCTTATGGCGCGTTGCCGGTCGTTTCGGGCAGGGTGACGAGATCGGGTACGACCAATGGCGTGCCCGACGTCACGATCACCTTTTCGGGTGGCGCCGGCACTGTTGCGGTTACCACCGACGCCGGCGGCAGCTACAGCAATACGGTGCCGTACAAGTGGGGCGGCACGGCCACGGCTTCGTACAGCAGTGGCGGATTCGCCACGTCCAACATTATTTACACCGCCTTGACCGCCAACCAGACGGCAAAGAACTACATCTGGACGCCATCGCCAACGATCGCGGGCAAGGTGACAGTGGGAACGAGTACGGGCGCGGGCAAGGCCGGTGTGACGATCACCTTTTCGAGCGGCACCAGCACGGTTGCGGTTACCACCGACGCCGGCGGCAGCTACAGCAATACGGTTCCGTACAAGTGGAACGGCACAGCCACGGCTTCGTACAGCAGTGGCGGATTCGCCACATCCAACATTATTTACACCGCCTTGACCGCCAACCAGACGGCGAAGAACTACATCTGGACACCATCGCCAACGATCTCGGGCAAGGTGACCGTGGGAACGAGTACGGGCGCGGGCAAGGCCGGTGTGACGATCACCTTTTCGGGGGGCGCCGGCACGGTCATCACGGATGCCGGCGGCAGCTACAGCAATACGGTTCCGTACAAGTGGAACGGCACAGCCACGGCTTCATACAGCAGTGGCGGATTCGCCACATCCAACATTATTTACACCGCCTTGACCGCCAGCCAGACGGGGAAGAACTACATCTGGACGCCGTCGCCAATGATCTCGGGCAAGGTCACGAAATCCGACACCGGTAAGGCTGTGACGAACATCGTCATCACTTTCGTTGGCAACAACGGCATGACCAATACGGCCACGACCGACACGAACGGCAATTATTCCAATGTCGTGGCTTACGGTTGGACCGGCATGGTGACGCCGTCCAATACCGCCGGTTGCGGATTCTCGCCGGTGAGCAAGTCATACAGCAAACTGACGGCCAATTCTGCCGGGCAGAACTTCACCTGGCTTCCACCGCCGATTATTTCCGGCAAGGTGACGCAATCCGGCACCAGCACGGGCGTGACAGGCGTGACGATTACGGCCAGCAATGGCGGCGGAACCACCAACACCGGTGTCGGCGGGACCTATTCGCTCACCGTGCCGTACAATTGGACCGGCGTGGTGTCGTGTGCCTCGGCAAGCGACGGCACGTTCAGTCCGACCAGCAAATCTTTTAAGACCAAGGTTACGGCCAATCAGACACAGAACTTCACTTGGTCGCCGACGTCAAAAGCGTTGCCAAAATCATCTGCCGTTGTGGCTTCTGTGACGGCAACGATTGCGCCGCCGCGGCAACTGCTGCACACCACGGGCATGGTGCGCTGGACCGGCGCGGATGCCGCGCTGGTGCGGCAGTCGCCGGAACTGCTGACGGTTGAACTGGCGGATGGCCTAGTCAAGGTGGTGCCGGTGGTGGCGCCCGGCGACATGACCACGGCGATCGAGTTTGTGGACGGGCTTCCTGGCATGGTCGGCGTGGTGGCAGGCGATCTGGTTGTTATCCGGAACTTACAGGGCATGGCTGTGGCCGAGGTTGCGCTGCCGGACACCGTCGTCGTGGACACCGTTCTATTCCTCACGCCCGGCGACGATGCGATCCTGACATGGGACATTCTGCTCCTGCGGCCGTGAGAAGCAGTGAAGCAATCGCGCCACGGGGTGGCGCTCCCACAGACATGAAAGTGTCATTAAATTGTGGGACGGCGTACTGTTCGCGCTGCCGATCGTGAGGGGCTCCCACAGACATGAAAGTGTCATTAAATTGTGGGAGCGCCACCCCGTGGCGCGATTGGATACATTCATAGCTTTCGAATAGTTTTTCGGCACGAGAAAAGCATGGAAACGAAAAAACTCTACGACGAATACATGATCACGGGCATGGTTGCGGGGTTTGAACCCATTGAGGTCGATCACGCCTCGAAGTGCACGATGGTCGGTACGGACGGACGAGCCTACCTCGACTGTTTCAGCGGCATTGCCGTCACCAACGCTGGCCACGGTCACCCCAAGGTACTGGCCGCGGCCAAAGCGCAGATGGAGAAGTTGGTTCATTGCGGCACCTATGTGTATTACAACCCGCGGGCCGGCGAACTGGCTAAAAAACTGGCCGAGGTGACCCCCGGCAGGCTGCAGAAGAGTTTCTTCGGCAGCGGCGGCGCCGAGGCCATCGAGGGCGCGCTCCGCCTGGCCAAGCAGTACACGAAGCGGAAGGAACTCGTCTGCCTCACGATGGGCTTTCACGGCCGCTCCGTGGGCACGCTCTCGATTACCGGCAACCGCGGCCGCAAAAAGGGGGCCGGCCCGTATCTCTCCGGCGTCGCCTTCGCGCCGGCGCCGTATTGCTACCGCTGTCCGTTCCGGCAGAAATATCCGGGATGCGGGCTGGCCTGTGCGGAGTTCATGGATCACGTGCTGCGCTACCAGACTTCCGGCGACGTGGCGGCGTTCATCGCCGAGCCGGTCATGGGCGAGGGCGGCATCATCGTGCCGCCGCCCGGTTACTTCCAACTCGCCACCAAGTACATTCGCGACGATGGCGCGTTGTTCATTGCGGACGAGGTGCAGTGCGGATTCGGGCGCACGGGCAAGCTGTTCGCAATCGAGCATCACGACGTGGAGCCGGACCTGATGTCCATGGCCAAGGGAATTGCGGACGGCTTCCCGCTGAGCGCGTTCATCGCGCGGGCCGACATTGCGGCGGCCTTCACGCCGGGCGACCACCTGTCCACCTTTGGCGGCAACCCGGTCAGTTGCGCGGCCGCGCTGGCTAACATCGACGTCCTGCTGGGCGAGGACATGTGCGGCAACGCCACGCGGCGCGGCGCGCAGATCATGAAGCGTCTGGGCGCCTTCCAGGAGCGCTGCCCGCGGATCGGCGACGTGCGCGGGAAAGGGTTGATGATCGGCATCGAACTTGTCACTGACAAACAGAAGACGCCGGCTGTGAAGGAAGCCACGCGGGTGCGCGAACTTTGCCGCGAAGCGGGGTTGCTGATCGGGCTGGGCGGCGTCTACGGCAACGTGCTGCGCCTCCAGCCGCCGCTGGTGCTGACCGAAGCCGAGGCCGACCAGGCCTGCGACATTCTGGGGAAGGCGATCGCACAGGCAAAAGGGTGAGTTGCCAGATCTTGCCCTCCAGACCCTTTCGGAGTATCGTCCATCCTGTCCCGCATGACATCACCGCGAGGGCTATTGTCGCCGCAGATTCGCTTCTGTGAAAGGTTGCACCCAGGAATGAGCACGCGCTTCTTCACCAACCGCCGCGACAATACCTTGATCGACAAGTTCGCCGGTGTTTTTTCAAATAACCCGGACATTCGATTCTTCGACGCCTTGATCGGTTACTTCCGCTCTTCCGGCTATTTCGCGCTGCGCCCGTTCATTCAGGATCTCGAAAAAATCCGCATTCTGGTCGGCATCGATGTTGACCAGCGCGCCGCGCAGTGCCAGGCGCGTGGCCTGCTCTTTGACGCCGACGCCCCCTCCGCCATCGAAACGTTCATGGCGGCGGTGAAAGCGGATATTGCCCAGGCCCATTATGACGCCGAAGTTGAGGCGGGCATTCTGCAGTTCATCGAGGACGTGGCCACCAAGAAGGTCGAAATGCGGGCGCACCCTTCGCGGAAACTTCATGCCAAGATCTACATCTTCCGCCCGGCCGACTACAACGAACACAAGCACGGCAACGTCATCACCGGTTCGTCGAATCTCACCGACGCCGGCATGGGCACCGGCAAAGGCCCCGCGAATTACGAATTCAATGTCCTTCTCAATCAGTACGATGACGTGGTCTTCGCCACGGAGGAGTTCGAGGCCCTCTGGGCCGAGGGCATCGATATCCTGCCTGCACGACTGGCGTTCTTGAAGGAAGAAACCTACCTTAACGACGCCATCACCCCCTATGAACTGTATCTAAAGTTTTTAGTGGAGTACTTCGGCCGCGGCGTGGAATTCGATCCCTCTGCTTCCGAAGACCTGCCCGAAGGCTTCAAGCGCCTGAACTACCAGACCGACGCCGTGAACCAGGGTTTTGACCTGATGCGCAAGCATAACGGCTTCTTCCTGGCGGATGTGGTTGGTCTCGGAAAGACCATCGTGGCCTGCCAGATTGCCAAGAAGTTCTTCTTCTCAAATGGTTACCCCGTCCACATCGGCCGGACGCTCATCATCGTGCCGCCGGCCATGCGCGATTCGTGGCAGGAAACCATCGCCAAATTCCAGCTTCACAACGTCGACATCGTTTCCAGCGGCAGCCTCCACAAGGTCAAGCACCCCGAACGGTTCGATCTTGTGATTGTGGACGAGGCGCATAAGTTCCGCAACGATTCCGCCGGCATGTACGACCAGTTGCAACGCATCTGCAAAACCCAGGTGCGCAACAACTCCACCAACCGCCTCGAACCCAAGAAGGTCATACTGATCTCGGCCACTCCGTTGAACAACTCCCCGAAGGACATCTACAACCTGCTGCTGCTTTTCCAGCACGGCAAGGAAACAACGCTGGACGTCGCTAACCTTCAGAGTTTCTTTGTCGACCGGATGGATGAATGGAAGGAAGCGCGCCAACTTCCCACCGCCGAGGCCCGCAAGGCGGTCATGGCCATCACCCAACTCATCCGCGAGAAGATCCTCTCGCCCATCACAGTTCGCCGCACCCGCACGGACCTCAAGGAACAGGAACCATACCGGAAGGACCTGGAGGCGCAGGGTATCGTCTTCCCTGAAACGGGTCGGCCACAGAAGATCTTCTACATCCTGAACCCCGCCATGGACAGCGCCTACGACCGCACGCTCGCCATGCTCAGCGACACGGCCACCGGCCTCACCTACAACCGCTAGCATGTCAAAATCGCTGGCATAGAAACCATCTGAATATGCCAGTCTTTCCGCGCGCTTGACGCACGAGCGGGCAATGCGCAGGGAGATCTGCAAATCTCTCCGCGGCACTTGCTTGTCGAGGCGGTGATACCAGAAGCGCCCGTTGGCGGCGATGCGGATCTGCACCGCGCCCACCGGCGGCACGTCGTTTGCCTTCAACCACCGGTGGGCCGTCCAGCGGCTCACCCCATGCAGTTTCATGACATCACGCACACGGTTTGGATCAACCCCGGTGGTGTTCTTGCGTGCCATGGCCATTCCTCCTCAAAGTGCGCCTGGGATTTAAACCCAAATGCTCATTCCATCCAAAGCTATCTGACCGGATCCCGAAAGACAACTGGAATACACAACGCAAAGTGCTACTGGATTATAAATCCAGTAGCACTTTGATGAATGACTACTGACCAATGACGCGCTACGGCAACCGTACCGGCTCCGGAAGTCCCCGCGCCTGGCGCAGGGCCGTCGCGACAAATATCGCGCTATCGCGCCTGACCGCCGTTAGAAAGACCAGCCAGGTACGCTCCTTCCGCATTCTCCGAATCGGCATGGCAACAAAGTCATCCCACTGCCCCGTATGGACCATCGCCGCGCGCGCGCGCCAATCCCTGGCGAAATTGCCTGTCATATCCTCATCCGGATACTTCATCTTCATCTCCGTGTCCACCTGCAACTCATACTCGCTGCGCCAGAACACCATCTGGTCCGGATGCCGTCGGATCGCTTCCGCCGCCTGTTCCGGCGTCCACGGATTCATCGACCACCCGAAGAAGAGCCGTTCCACCATCGGCGTCTGTTTCATTTTCCTCACCCGTCTTTTCTGCGTTTTCATCCCTTTTCTCCTTTTTGTTTGTTTCCCCACCCAATCCGCCCAACCAAGAACCAAGAATTCCCCTTCGTGTCCTTCGTGCGCTTCGTGGTGGAAACTCTCCCCAATCCGCGCCATCCGCGTAATCCGTAGCTAAACTCTTCGTTTCACGTCCAAAGAGTTGGCCACAGAAGGCGCATAAACCACAAAACCAACTTCTCTTTTGTGCTTTTCTGTGCATTTTGTGGCCATCCTGTGTCCCCAATGACCAATGACTAATGACCAATGACCTCCGTGTCCGCATTCATTCATTCCAGTCGCGCCTACCACATCAAACACCGCTCTTCCCCCCGCAACCTCCGCCGCGGCCCGCCGGGAAACGCCACCATGGTCCCGCACTGTTCCCCCTCCCACTTCCTGTAGTTCGCCAGCGCCAGCGCAATCACGCAGTCGTCGTGGTATCCCGACGGCGCCCCGTACGAAATCCTTCCCGTTGCCCCATATTCAAACTCATACCGTTTCATCTCGTTTGTCAGAATCTCCCAATTTCCCGCATCCAATCCGCGCCAATCCGCGCAATCCGTAGCTAAACTCCCATTCTGATTTCTGTCTTCTGACCTCTGACTTCTGTTGGCCGTCCCCGGCCAACTCACCTTCCGCTGCTCCACCGCCATGCCCAGCCGCTCGATCAGATTCATCTTCGTCCCCATCGTCAGCAGGCACGGCTCGATGTCCGGCAGCACCCGTTTCAGATCGTCATAGATCGGATCGCCGATCCCGGTCGTGTCCATGATCACGCGCCCATGCCACTGCCGCGCGAACCCCACGATCCGCTCCTTCTGGATCGTCCAGTCCAGGTGATTGAACCGGTCCATGGCAAAGCAGCGCCCCGTCTCCGCGTCCATGGCGATCAGCACGGTCCAGTCCTTGTGTTTCGCCACATCGCACCCGATCACGACGTTTCGACTGACCTCTGGCCTCTGACCGCTGACCTCTATGCCGGCGTCGAAAAGGCATGCATCGATGCCTTTGAAGACGCCTGCTCCGTCTTCGAGGAACTCCGCCAGGTACTCCTGCCGGAAGGCACGCTCCCCATATTTCTCCCGCGCTTCCTCCCATTCCTCGGCCGGGAAGTACGGCGACACCTTGCTCGGGAACGTGAAACTGGCGTATTTTGTCTCGGCCGGGTCCCTTCCGAGCGTGAACAGGTCATAGAACCAGTTCCGTCCCATCGGCGTGCTCACGAGCATCGCCCACCCGAGCGTCTGCGAGATCGTCGGGCGCAGCACGTAGTTCCACACATCAGCCGGGATCATGGCCGCCTCGTCGATCACCACCCCTTGGAATCCGAAGCCGCGCATGCTGTCCGGGTTGTCAGCGGACAGGAACCAGATGCGCGTCCGGGGGAACCCGTCGCGTCCCTGGAACTCCACCCGGCAAGGCGCCCGGCCGGATTCCTGCACAAACCCGAAGCCGAACGTGCGGAACGCCTCGATCCCGCGCTCCGCCACGCCGTAGGTCGGCGCCACCCAGGCGTAATCGCCGCCCTTTTCATACCCGCCGCGGTCGAGCAGTTCCGCCGCCAGGCAGAGCGTCTTTCCGAATCGCCGCCCGGTGCAGACCATCCGGAACCGCTTGTCCCGAGCCCGGTGAATCTCCAGTTGTGCCGCATGCGGCGCGTAATCCAAAGTCACGATGTTGTTTCCTGCCGCCGGTTCTCTGCCATCCGACCTCTGATCTCTGACCTCTGATCTCTGACCTCTGGCCTCTGTTGTCGCCAGAAGCGACCGCCAGAACACCCGTTGTTCGGGATTCAGCCGGATCGCCTCCGCCATCTGTTCCGGCGTCCACGGATTCCCCCTCCACCCGACAAACTCCGGTTTGTCCGGCGTCACCGTCAATTGCCCGGCTTTTTCGTCCAGCCGGGCCAGTTGTCTCTGTAACGGATTCATGCGGTTTTCTCCTTCTGCAACTGCTCGATCTTTTCTTCCAGGCTGTGCAACCGGCGGGCGAACTCTTCCGTGTCGCGCATCTTGATGGCTTGGTTCAGGATGTCGTTGCAGACCATCCGGCAGAGCCGGCCGTCTTCGGCTTCCAGCAATGTCGCGAGTTTTGCCGCCGCTCGCCCAGCCTGTGATTGCACCCCTGCCAGCGCCTCGGAGAGGGCGAAGTCGCGGCGTCGCGCGAGTTCCTTCTGAAAGGCCGGCTGTTGCAGCCAGCGATGCGCGGCTGTGCGGCCGACCTCGGCGGCCTTGCAGGCCTCCTGGATGTTCGCATTGCACACCAGCGCCTCCACCAATTGCATTTGCCGGGTGGTCAGCAAGGTGTCCGGGTCGAGTACATCGCCCGGGTTCTCCTCTGTTTCGGCGCCGTTTGTCCCGCAGCCGCCATCTGTAACGCCCACACCAGCAATGGCGCCCGCCACCGCGTCCGGTTGTGTACCAATCTGCTCTTCCATGATCATCCTCCCCTCGGTTTGTTTCCTTCCCTGCGGCAACACACCGCATGTCCCTACCTAACAACAAAAATCAACATCTCCCTCTAAGTAAACATGCCTTTTCAACCTCCCAGGCACGTTTCATCAATGCCACACGCGACAAACTCACTGAATAACCCGTAACGGCGGCCGCCACCAACGCCCCTGACGGTCTCGTCCCTCTTCACGATCTTCCAAGTGGCCCGCGCGTCCGTCGCGCGGGCAATCCTGCCTGCTCGCCATACCCCAAAAAACAACACTGCCCTCTATATAAGACAACTCAGGTAACATTTCAAAAACCGCCAAGCACATGAATTTGCCGCCACACCCCTCGAAAAATTCGTAGATTCATTGGCAAAAACGAGCAAAAAGACTTTGCCCCAACAGCCGGCGAAGCAGCCCCCACCGTAACAACGCCCAAATCAGTTCCGGAGCAACGCCGCTCCCGATTCGCCCCAACCGTTGCCCCCCGCATTCCTTCACCAACCGTCATAACACCCCCTCACCGGCGCTCCCGGTTCGTGGCGCAGAATGAGGAAAGAAGGGAGGGGAACACGAAAACCCGTCCGAACTCCAATAAAATGTGCGTAACATATTAGAGCGCAATCTGTTACGCAATATTTTGTTGGCGGTTTAACACCCTTTTTGTGTTCTCTTTTGTTCTCTTTTGTTCCCCTGACAGCCCGCAGCATTCCCTCCACCTGCCACGAAAACCAAGGCACGCGGCGACTGAAAAGGCGTTTTTACAAAACGAACTCCCCCCCCGCGTGAAACCGGCCATGGGCCCCAAACTGCGAGAGCTGAGCGCGAAGGTTTCCACCTTCCACCCTCCGGCCTGCCCAGCGCGGCCGCCGCCCGCCACCGCCATCGGCCACCGCCGTCTGGCGCCAGGTGGCGCGGTCTGCTATAAACGAAGGCGCAAACGGCAATATGGTGTATTTAGACCATGTTGACGGCGGGCGGCGGATATTAGGCAAAAGGGATCGCCCAAGGGGGCGTTATGTGTGGACAGCGAAAGTCGAAAATACCCATGCCAGAACAGACCATCGTTTCGGAAGCCGCTCGTGATGTTGCCGCGTTGATTGAACGCGCGCGCCAGGCGCAGGCGCAAATCGAATTTGCCTCGCAGGCGGAGGTGGATCTGGTCACCGCGCGTCTGGCCTGGTCGTTCGTCCAGCCGGAGTTCAGCAGCGCCCTGGCGGAGTTCTGCGTGCAGGAAAGCGGCATGGGCAATCGCGCCGACAAATTTGCCAAAATCAACAACAAGGTCCGGGGCGTCTACCGGGATATGAAAGGGCGCCTTTCGGTCGGCGTGGTGGCGGACGACAAGGAAAAGGGGTTGCTGAAGATTGCCAAGCCCATGGGCGTAATCGGCGCGGTCATCCCCGTCACCAACTCCGAGGCCACACCCTGCATTAAAGCGTTGTTTGCGCTCAAGACTCGCAACGCCATCGTGATGTCGCCGCATCCGCTGACGGTCCGGACGTGCGCCATGGTGGTGGCGCGGGCGCGCGCTGTGTTGAAAACGTGCGGCTGGCCCGAGGATCTGGTCATCAACATCGACTGCGTGACCAAGGATGTGACCAGGGAGTTGATGCGGCAGTGCGACCTGGTGCTCGCCACGGGGGGCACGGGCATGGTGAAGGCCGCGTACATGAGCGGCACGCCCACGCAGGGTGTGGGCGCGGGGAATGCGGTCAGCATCGTGGACGAGACGGCCGACCTGCCGGCGGCCGCCGCGCTGATTGCCCGTTCCAAGACGTTCGACTACGCCACTTCCTGTTCGGCAGAGAATTCGATCGTCATCCACGAGCGTGTGTACGAGCGGATGCTGCAGGAACTTGTCGCCGTCGGCGGATACCTTCTCCCTGCGGCGGAGAAGGCGAAGCTGCAGGCTGTCATGTGGACCGACAAGGGGCTGAACCCAAAGATTGTCGGACAGTCGCCCGACGCGATCGCCCGGCTCGCAGGAATCGCGCTTCCTCCGGGGGAGCGTTTCTTCCTAGTCGAGGAAACCGGCGCGGGAAAGGAGTTTCCGTTCTCGGGCGAGAAGCTTTCCGTGACGGCGGCCGTCTACCAGTGGAAGGAATTCAAGGACGCCATCGCACTGGTGGACCGCATCACCGCCTATTCCGGACGCGGCCACTCCTGCGGCATTCATACGACGCTGGACGCCCGTGTGCGCGAACTTGCGCTACAGGCGCGCGTCTCCCGTGTGATGGTGCGTCAGCCTCAGGCGCTGGCCAACAGCGGGGCGTGGACCAACGGCATGCCCATGACGCTCACCCTCGGCTGCGGCTCCTGGGGGCGTAACAGCGCGAGTTCGAATGTTACCTGGGAGCACCTGTTGAACTACACTTGGATTTCCTATCCGATCCCGGATACGCAGCCGCCGGACGAGGAGTTGTTCGGCGCGGTTATGCGCGAGGAATAGAGCCCTTGGGCCGGGATGAAAATTTGGAGGGCGGACGGCCCGTAGATCGCCCATCGCGCTGCGGGGCAGCGCTCCTACAATTGATCGACCGGCGGTGTAGAAAACTGTAGGAGCGCTGCCCCGCAGCGCGATTTTCTCACTCGGATTTATGCCCATATCTTCCTTGCAGCCGCTGATCGGAAGTGCGACCATTTGCGCCATTTCGCAGGAGCAATCCTTATGCCTTCTGATTTCAAAATCGGCGTCATGATCGAATCGTTTCGCTGCGGCCTGCGCGGCGGGCTACAGGCCGCCGCCAATCTGGGCGTGCAGGGTGTGCAGCTCTATGCCACCGGCGGCGAGACGCACTTTTCGAAATTGCGAGGCCCGGCCCTGGCCGACCTGCGGCTCATGCTGGCGGAACACAACCTGGAGATGGCGGCGGTCTGCGGCGACTTCGGCGGACACGGCTTTCAAGTCGCGGAGGCCAATGCCAGCCGCATCGAGGATTCCAAGCGCGTCGTGGAACTGGCCCTCGAACTGAATTGTCATGTGGTGACCACCCACATTGGCGTCCTGCCGGCGGACGCCCGCCACCCGCGGTATGTTGTCATGGCCAGAGCGTGCGCGTCGCTGGCGCAATTTGCCGCGTCGCAGGGGGCGATTTTTGCCATTGAAACCGGTCCTGAACCCGCGATCGTGCTGCGAAGTTTTCTCGATGACATCGGCATTCCCAAGGGATTGGGCGTGAATTTCGATCCCGCCAACCTGGTCATGGTGTGCCGCGAGGATATCCCCGCCGCCGTGCAGACGCTTGCCCCGTATATTGTGCATACACATGCCAAGGACGGTGTGAACCGCAAACCGGTGGACGCCGAGAAACTTTACGGAACCTTCGCAGGCGATAAAATCGACGGCTTCTGCTGGAAGGATTACATCCAGGAACTGCCGCTGGGGAAGGGGAACGTTCCCTTCGATGCCTATCTGTCGGCATTGCGGCAGGCGGGTTATCACGGCTATCTCACGATCGAGCGCGAAGCGGGCGACAACCCGTACCAGGACATTGACGGCGCGGTGTCGTTCCTGAGAGAAGCCATGGCAAAAGAGAACAAGGAAATCGCGAAATGAAGATCGGTGTCAGTTCCTACAGTTACAGCCGCCTTGTCAAAACCGGGGCGTTGCCGCAGATCGACGTGATCCAAAAGGCGAAGGAGACGGGGTTCGATGTGATCGAATTCAGCACCATCGCCGTGCCGCAGGGAAAAACCCTGCCGGCCTTTGCCGCCGAATTGCGGGCGGAGGCGGAACGCGTCGGCATCCCCATTGCCAATTACACGATCGGCGCCGATTTTCTTTCGGGGTCCGGCGGCGACCTGAAGGTCGAGATTGCGCGGGTCAAGCGCGAGGTCGATGTCGCCCGGATTCTGGGCGTGCCGGGCATGCGGCATGATGCCACGGGCGGTTTTCCGGCGGGGCAGATCGGGCCGAAGGACTTTTCGGCGGCGTTGCACCGGCTGGCGGAAGGGTGTCGGGCGGTGACGGAATATGCCGCCACCCTGGGGATCAGAACCATGGTGGAAAACCACGGTTTCTTCTGTCAGGACAGCGAGCGCGTGGAGCGGCTGGTCAATGCCGTGGCGCA
>Ga0118677_10006575_pt1 | contig 19590 bp, 14 predicted proteins | sample AliMusrvi5mmetaG_FD_86154 | JGI IMG/M metagenome (GOLD analysis project Ga0118677, IMG submission 86154)
CTTGACGGGCATTACCCTGGCAATATTTCAATGTCATTGCTGCTTGGAATGCTCGTCGATCTGCTCCTGACATTTTTGAACTCGCTAATTTTAAGTCTTCGATTTGAGATGCACTCAAGGGCAAGAGAGAGGTTTCAGTGGTGGATTGCAAAGTTCGTACTCAACAAGTGAAATGATAAGGAAATTCTATCCTAAATGGGTAAAATATTCTTCGGAAATTACCTTATTTAATCTGATCCTGCGCATTAAAATAGCCGCGACTTATAGCCGGGTGGTGGGTAAAGATTTAGGTTTTATAGGGACTGAACGCATGACAGACGCGGTTGTCCATGATTTTACTGTGTCTACAGTGCGCGGTACGACCATTGAGCGAGTTAAACTGAAGTTTACCCAATACAGTCAGGGTGGATTGGTAATCGGCGTAAAGTTTCATAAATCATCAAACTATAAGTCACTAAAGTACAGCTTCTCGTACGTGGAATTTAGCAATCCTCGCTTCAATCAACTGTTGAGCTGAATCTGTAGATTCAAACTCAAATAATTTACCGTCTGAATCAACAAAATACACTGACAAGAAATCTTTTGAGTCAATTTCCTGCTTCTTTAAATTAACTTCCAAGGCTTTCAGTAGATCTGTGCTGTGTGTGGTGATCACAATATTCACACCCGCCTGTGCTAAAACTAACAACACCCTCATTAATATAACTTGCCAATCGGGGTGTAAGTTGGTTTCCGGTTCATCAATAAAGACGAAAGAACCTTCTGTAATTACATTATGTTTTAATAAAGCCTGAATCATACCCAGGTTAGTCATACCAAAAGAAACCAGATTTTTTGATATGTCTCGTCCAGATTTATTATCTTTAAAGCTTAAGTTATCACCTTTAAAAACAAACTCCCCACCCAGTGCAGCATCTAATAAATCAGTTGCCGCTTTAAAAGCGCCTTCTGTTTTAGTTTTGGTGTTTAACACATTATCCAAATCATAAAAATATTTAGGCACGCCTGTTAAAACATCATTATTTTTCTTACCCATTAATCGAGGGCGATTTTGGTTATCTTTAGCCGATTGTAATGCTTCCCTCACTTTCCAATAAGCAGGGGATTAAAAAAAGACCACGCTGGATAATCCCGATACATCATCAATGAATTCATCATCTAACTCAATATGTTTTGTTTTAGCGCTGAGTTCAATCAATAAAAGCCCATCGACTTTAATTTCTATCTTCATAACTCTCTCTTTTGATTTTACTGATTGTTTAGGTAAGATACACATACCTATGGGTCAAAGTATCGCACCTTAATACCATTGTCACAACTCGCTTTTCTGCTGTCCCTACCTCAGCTTGCTTATAACCTGCATTAAACCAGCGATTTATGAGTTATGATATTTTTAGGCATAATCAGGTAAGATAGCCTATTGTAAAATACTAAAATTGTTGAGTGCTAAATCACCGCTATTATCACCATGAAATTTATACACACCTCTGATTGGCATATCGGTCGACAGTTTCACAATGTGTCATTATTAGATGATCAACGCCATGTCCTTGAACAAGTTATTGAGCATATAAAAAACGAAGCCGTTGACGCGGTGATTATTGCCGGTGATATTTATGATCGTTCTGTACCGCCAGCGGCTGCAGTGAGTCTATTGGATGAGGTATTAAATACTATTTGTTCCGGTCTAGGTGTACCCGTGATATTAATTCCGGGGAATCATGATGGAGCAGAACGCTTACGCTTTGGTTCAAACCAGCTAAGCCAGGCCGGTTTGCATATTATCGGTGACTTAAATCAAATCACTCAACCGGTCATTCTCAATAAAAACGGTTGTGAAGTTTCATTTTACGGCATCCCTTATAACGACCCTGAATCCGTACGTAATCATTTCTCTGTTGATGTTTCTACCCATGACGAAGCGCATCAGTATCTGGTTGAGCACATTAATACCGTCAAAACTGATAACGCCATCAATGTGTTAATTAGTCATTGTTTTATTGATGGTGCTGAAGCCTCTGAATCAGAAAGACCGTTATCGATTGGCGGTGCAGATCGAGTGAGTGTTGAACCTTTTAAAGCCTTCAATTATGTCGCCTTGGGGCATTTACATAACCCACAGCATAAAGGTGCCGAGCATATTCGCTATTCAGGGTCCATCTTAAAATACAGTTTCTCAGAACAACGACAACAAAAAGGTGTGACACTCGTGGAGATGAATGAGGACGGTGTTAAATCGACCACACATTTACCATTAACACCACTACGCGACATGCGAATCCTGGAAGGTGACTTAGAGACATTACTCAAACAAGGTTCGACTGATCCTAATAATCAGGATTATTTGTTAATCCGTTTAACCGACCAAAGTGCCATTCTTGACCCGATGAGTAAGTTAAGACAAGTCTACGAAAATGTTCTGCATATTGAAAAAACCTGGTTACAAGACTCTGGCAATCTTAAGGCTAACCGTGAAAAACTTAAACGGGGCGAACTTGAAATGTTTCAGGACTTCTTTAAACAGATTTCCGGAAATGACTTAACGACTGAGCAACAGACAGCAATTAAAAACATTATCACGACTATCAGTACCCACGAAGGCGGTCTGGCATGAAGCCTTTAAAACTGACCCTGCAAGCCTTTGGCCCTTTCGCAAAAACAGAACATATCGACTTTAGTGTCTTGGGAACTAATCCCTTATTCTTAATTAATGGACCGACAGGTGCCGGTAAAAGCTCTATATTAGATGCCATTTGTTTTGCTTTATATAACCAAACGACGGGGGCAGAACGTGATGGTGCTCAAATGCGCTGTGATAATGCCGCCGCAGAGTTACTGACTGAAGTGATTTTAGACTTTAGTTTAGGGGGTAAGACTTATCGCATTAGACGTATTCCTGCTCAAGAGCGACCAAGAAACAGAGGCGAAGGCACGACTCAACAAACGCCAGAAGCTCAACTTTGGATACTTGATGGTTCTGATGAAGGTGAACTGCTGGTTGCCAAAAAAGTAAATGACGCGACCACTAAAATATCCGAATTACTGGGGCTTAATGTTGAGCAATTTAGGCAGGTGATTGTCTTACCGCAAGGTAAATTCCGTGAGTTACTGATGGCTAACTCCAAAGATCGTGAAACTATCTTTAGTCAGCTTTTCCAGACACATATTTACAAACGTATTGAAGACCTATTAAAAGCTCAATCTGCCGAGATTAGAAGAGCGGTTGCGGATAATAATCAGCAAATTATAGGGGTACTGCAAACTGCAAGTGTTGGCTCTGAAACTGAACTTGACGATGAAGTGTTACAACTAGCACCACAATTGACCCATGCAACCGCTCTAAAAGCACAGGCTCAACAAGCACAAACACAAGCCGCATTAGCCAAACAGCAAGCAGAAGCATTAAAGCAACGCTTTGATGAGTTATCCAAAAAAGAACTTGAACTGAAAAAAAAGCAAGCGTTACAGCCCAGTGTGTTAAGCCAGCAAAAAGTACTGGATGATGCGATTAATGCCGACAAGCTACAGCCGATTTATAAGAACTATGTAGATAAATCCACCGCATTAAACAAGCTGACTCAAGACATTGCGGACTCTGCAAAGGCGATTGAAACAGCGACGCTAGAGAAGGCAACCGCCGAAAACCTGCTCAATACTGCAAAACAATCCGCATTAAAAATCAGTGAACTGAATAAGCAACAATTTGAATTAAATCAGTTTACTACTCAAGTTACTCAACTTGAAAGCGCCCGCACCACGTTAGCAAGCCAACAAGCAAAGGCCAAAGCAAGTGAGACCAAACTCGATGCTGAACTAAAAAAGCAAACTCAATTATCAACACAGCAAATAGAAAAAGAAACTCTTAACACAGCTCTTATTCATGAGTTAACCGCCCTATCCCCCCAACAGATAGCCTTAGCCGATCAACGGGGTAAACTTGAAAAGCGAACAGCATTAGAACAAGTTCGCACTCAAAAAATAGCGCTAGAAAAGATTGCGACTACTGTATCAAAACTATTTAATACCAAACAATCTCAATTTGAAACCAGTCAATTAAACACCCGACAAACAGAGTTTGCCTGGCATTCTGGACAAGCCGCTTTGTTAGCAGCTGAACTTAAATCAGGAATGCCTTGCTTGGTTTGTGGCAGTAAAGATCACCCAGAGCCAGCTACTATAAAAGACACGACCGCTTTAGTGACCAAAGAGCATTTGGACGCAGCACGTGCCGCTGAAGAGAAATCGCGTACTGCCCTGCAAAAAGCTGAAGCTGATTTGAACAAAGCCAACATTGAAATCACCACTATTCAAAGACACCTCAGCGAACTTGAGGAGTCTTTAAATGAACTGGCTCACCAAAGTCTGGAAGTAATGACCCAAACAGTTAAGATCACTGAAACAGAGGTCAATCGATTGCTCCAGATACAAAAAGATCAAGAGACCCTCTTACTCAGTATTACCCAGATTAAAGACAATCTGGCAACTATCACCACTAACCTTTCATCGTTGCAGACCCTGGCTAATGACGATAAATCTGCTTTAATACAAGCAACGACTGTCGTTACACAATTAGAAAATCAGATTCCTGAAGCTTATCGGGATGCCAAGCAATTAATCACCGAGCTGTCAGCTATTGAAGCCAGTATTAAGCAATTGAATCAGGCACTCACTACTGCCCAAGATCAATTTGAGAACAAAAGTCTAAGTTTAGAAGCAAAAACCGCCAGACATGCCCAATTACAGGCGCAAGAAAAAACGCTAATACTTGAAAGCACCGAAACCACATTAAGCTGGAACACGGCTCTCGCCCACAGTTGTTTTGCTGATGTAAAGGCTTTTCAAACTGCGCTGTTATCGGAAACCAAGCAAAAAACCATTAAGAATATAATCGAGACATTCAATGCTGAATTAACCGGTTTACAAGGTGCTGTAAAGCAACTTAAAGCGGATTTAGAGACCCAAACGCGACCTGATTTAATTAAAATCGAGCAATCATTAATCAACACAACAGGTAAATTTAATCTGGCCGATAAAGCCTGGCAGCAACTGGAAGAACGCAATAATCTGCTCACTAATATAAAAGCGCAATTAACCCAGATTAAAACTAAAACAGCCGAACTGGATGCCCAGTATCAAATAATCGGTACCCTGAGTGACGTAGCCAATGGCACCTCCGGTAAACGCATCAGCCTGCAACGGTTTGTGTTAAGTGTGCTGCTGGATGATGTATTGATTCAAGCCTCACAACGCCTTAACTTAATGAGTAAAGGTCGCTATCGATTACTTCGTAAACTGGATTCCATTGGCGGCAATACGGCTGCGGGTCTGGATTTGGACGTTGAAGATAGTTACACCGATAAATCTCGCCCCGTCGCTACGCTTTCGGGCGGCGAATCATTTATGGCTGCCCTGTCATTGGCTTTAGGTTTATCAGATGTCGTGCAGTCTTATGCTGGAGGCATCAAACTGGATACCCTATTTATAGATGAAGGCTTTGGTAGTCTGGACACAGAATCTTTAGACTTAGCGATAAAAACCTTGATTGACTTGCAATCTACCGGTCGGATGATCGGTATCATTTCTCATGTCGGCGAACTGAAAGAACAAATGGCGTTACGAATTGACGTTAAAAGCGCCAGAGATGGCAGTTCTATTACCACTGTGGCACATAGATAGATTTAAGTGTCTGTTGTTGTCATTCAATCTAAATGGCTGCAAAGGCATACTTAGACCTCACCTATATCGATACAGATATTTGAACTCACCGACTCTATGGAAGCACTAAACAATATCAATATCCAGTCTCTACTGGATACTTTCATCAGCTTATCGACAGCGTTTATTTTGGGAGCGGCAATTGGCTTAGAGCGTCAATACCGTCAGCGGACAGCAGGGCTACGCACCAATGTTCTGGTAGCAGTTGGTGCTGCAGTATTCGTTGACATGGCGAATCGTCTGACCGGCCACGAAGGTGCGGTACATGTGGCAGCCTATGTGGTCTCCGGCATCGGTTTTCTGGGGGCGGGTGTTATCATGAAAGGAGATGGTAATATTCGCGGACTCAATACAGCGGCTACGCTATGGGGGGCTGCGGCTGTTGGAGCTTGTGCGGGTGCTGATCTGATACCCGAGGCAGTGTTGTCCGCTCTATTCGTACTGGCTGGAAATACTTTACTGCGTCCGATAGTCAATGCCATTAATCGCAAGCCGATTGACACTGCATACAGCGAAGTTACCTATTCGGTTTGTGTTATTTGTGACCGTCAATATCAGAAAGAGACACGAGATCAGTTGGAGTCCTTGCTTGAAGCTGCCAATTACCCAGTAAGTGACTTCGATATTCATCCATTTGTCCAAAATGAGGTGCAAATGTTTGTCAGACTACTATCCACTTCCATAAACCCTGAAGCATTAAATCATGTAGTAGACCAAATCATGACACTGAATTCTGTCAGTCAGGCCTTTTGGAGTCCGAGCACCATTGACTAAGTGGGGGGGGCGGGGGGCGACGACTAATCCTTCATTTTAGAAGACTGGTCATTTAAAGCCAACGGTGAATTTAAGTTCTTTGCACCACCCAATGTGGTGGTTCTAAACCTTTTTTTATTTCAACAAAACTTAGGTAATTGATTTTATAATTAAAATTATATGGCATTAACTTTGCTTTAATATTGGGTTGAACACCTCTTACTTTATTCACCTCAGCAACAAGCAGAATTAATATGTTGATTAATCCGAATTTTTGTTTAGCTCCAACCCTAAGCACGCCAAAAACGATCACTAAAACATTTGTAGTTATAAGCTTGATTGCTACGCTATTAAATGGCTGCAATCAGGCGGAAACCGAAAAACATGAAGAAATACTCACACTGGAGGCAACCACACCGTTCCGTGAAGACGCTTCTGTCACGAAAGAATATGTCTGTCAGATCCATGCCATCAGACATATTGAGATAAGAGCCCTAGAAAGAGGCTACTTACAGAATATCTTTGTGGATGAAGGACAAATGGTAACTAAAGGGCAACCCATGTTCAAAATAATGCCCAACATCTACCAGGCAGAACTCCTAAAAGAACAAGCCGAAGCCAGTACCATGAATATCGAATACCTTAATACAAAGGGCTTGGCTGATCAAAAAATCGTATCGTCGAATGAATTGGCTTTAGCAAAAGCTAAGTTAGACAAGGCTAATGCGGAAGTAAAAATGGCGGAAACCCACTTGGGATTTACCGACATCAATGCGCCATTTGATGGCATTATGAACCTTTTGGCGGTTAGAAACGGAAGCCTTCTAGATGAAGGCTCGGTGTTAACTACACTCTCTGACATTAGCAAATTATGGGTTTATTTCAATGTCCCTGAAGCTGAATATCTGGATTATAAAGTGCATAGCTCTGGTGATGAGCGTACCAAGAAAGTACAGATAAGGATGGCTAATGGTCAGATTTTCAATCAACCGGGCATCATTGAAACAATTGAAGCTGATTTTGATAATACGGCTGGCAATATCCAGTTCCGCGCCACCTTCCCTAATCCTGACAAACTGCTCAGGCATGGCGAGACGGGAACGATTTTAATGCTTAAGCCGTACCATAACGCTATGCTCATCCCCCAAAAAGCGGTATTCGAAATTATGGATAAAAACTATGTCTACATCATCAACAAAGAAGGCAAACTGGAACAGCGATTAATCAAAATTGAAGCCGAAATACCGCATCTATTTATCGTAAATGAAGGGTTGCAAGACGATGATAAGATCTTGATCGAAGGCTTGCGTAAAGTACATGCAGGAGAAGAAGTGCATATCGATTTAAAGTCGCCTGAAAAGGTTCGCTCAGAGCTTGAATTATATACAGAGTAACCTTTTAATCAGAGACTAATTATGTTTAATATATTTATCAAAAGACCTGTGATGGCGATTGTTTTATCGCTGGTGTTTCTGTTTATGGGGGCATTAGCGATTCGGACTTTGCCTATTGCCCAGTTTCCTGATATTGCGCCGCCGCGAGTGACGGTGGCATTATCATTCCCCGGCGCCAGTGCCGATGTACTGGTGAAATCGTCACTGATTATGATCGAACGTGCCATCAACGGCGTACCCGGCATGAGGTACATCACCTCGGATGCGACCAGCGCGGGTGAATCGACTATTCAGGTTTATTTTAATCTCGGGGTTGATCCAAATATCGCGATGGTTAACGTGAAGACTCGTGTGGATCAGATGATGAGCAGGCTACCAGAGCTGGTGCGCTTAGAAGGTGTTATTGTTAACTTCGTACAGCCCAGCATGCTTATGTATGTGAATCTTTACAGTAAAGACAAAAACGCCGACCAGAAGCTTTTATTCAATTATGCTTACGTCAATGTTCTTCCGGAAATTCAGCGCATATTTGGTATCGCCCAAGCAACCATATTGGGCGCTCGCCAATATGCAATGCGGATTTGGCTGAATCCTGACCGGATGCGAGCCTATAGCGTCTCGGTAGATGAGGTGATGGATGCCATATCGAGTCAAAGTATTATTGGTAGGGCGGGTCGACTAGGCCAAAGTACGGGTATGGCTGCCCAGTCCAAGGAATATGTGCTCATATATAAAGGCCGCTTCAGTAAGCCGGAAGAATACGAGGACATTATTATCCGCGCTAACCCAAATGGTGAGATCTTACGTATTAAAGACATTGGAAAGGTTGATTTAAACAGCGAGTTCTATAATATTTATTCTGATAAAGATTCATTCCCTTCTGCTTCGATTGTACTTAAACAAAATTACGGTACTAATGCCAGCAAGGTTATAGAAGACGTTAAGGAAAAACTGAAAGAATTGAAAAAAACTTTCCCAGAGGGCATGGACTACGAAATAAACTACGATGTGTCCCGGTTCTTGGATGCTTCTATTGAAAAAGTCTTGCACACTTTGGCAGAGGCGTTCGTACTGGTCTCCTTGGTAGTATTTGTTTTCCTAGGCGACTGGCGCTCTACCTTGATCCCTGTCTTGGCAGTACCGGTTTCGCTAGTCGGAGCCTTTGCCGTTATGTCTGCCTTTGGGCTTTCGATCAACCTGATTACTTTGTTTGCCTTGGTGCTTGCCATAGGGATTGTGGTCGATGATGCCATTGTGGTGGTCGAAGCGGTCCATGCGAAAATGGAGGCTGAAAATGTTTCCCCTTATGATGCTTCGAAAAAAGTATTGGGCGAAATCGGCGGCGCCATTGTTGCAATAACATTAGTCATGGTATCAGTGTTCATTCCTATTGCTTTTATGTCAGGGCCGGTGGGTGTATTTTATCGGCAGTTCGCTATCGCCATGTCCTCGTCGATCGTCATTTCAGCGGTTGTGGCCTTATCGCTTTCTCCTGTGCTGTGCGCAATGATCCTTAAAAATACGCATGGACAACACAAACGCAGAACGCCAATCAGTATGTTCATTGATGGATTCAATACCATTTTTGAAAAGGTCACGGGGCGATACATTAAAATTCTTAATGTCGTCGTGATGCGGCGCTTGCTAACATTTTCGGTTTTAGGTGCGTTTTGCTTTGGCATTTATTCGGTCAGTCTAACCTTGCCTTCCGGTTTTATTCCCGGCGAAGACCAAGGTATGATTTATGCGATTATCCAGACACCGCCCGGCTCAACCATAGAGGTAACCAACAAAGTGGCGCGGCAGCTCGAAATGATAGCCGAAAAAATTGACGGTGTTCAATCGGTTTCTTCCTTGGCCGGATATGAGGTACTCACCGAAGGTCGGGGTTCGAATGCTGGCACCTGTATCATCAACCTGAAAGACTGGTCGCAGCGCAAACATTCCGTTCTGGATGTAATCCATGAACTGGAAGAAAAAACCCATGACATGGGTGCCGTCATTGAGTATTTTCAACCCCCTGCAGTACCGGGTTACGGCGCGGCTTCCGGTTTAGCATTTCGCTTATTGGATAAAACCATCGACACGGATTACTTCGAGTTCGATAAAATTAACCATACACTTATGGATGCGCTACGCAAACGTAAGGAACTGACCGGTTTATTTACCTTTTATGCGGCCAATTATCCACAATACGAACTGAAAATCGATAATAAACTGGCCATGCAAAAAGGCGTTTCTATCGAAAAGGCCATGAATAACCTGGATATCATGATCGGTAGTACCTATGAACAGGGCTTTATTCGTTTCAATAACTTCTTTAAGGTCTACGCACAAGCCCTGCCTGAATTCCGACGCTTTCCTGAGGATGTGTTGAAATACTACGTGAAAAACGATAAAGGCGATATGGTCCCATACTCAGCCTTTATGACCATGGAGAAAAAGCAAGGCCCTAACGAGATCACTCGCTATAACCTCTATAACTCGGCCGCTATCCGTGCCGAGCCAGCAACCGGTTATACCACTGGCGACGCTATTAAGGCGATCCAGGAAGTCGCTGCTGAAGTGTTACCTAAAGGCTTTGATATCGCTTGGGAAGGCTTGTCGTTTGATGAAGCTAAAAGGGGGACTGAAGCGATTGAAATCTTCGTAGTCGTTATCTTGTTTGTTTACCTGGTATTAGCCGCACAGTACGAAAGCTTTATCTTGCCGTTGATCGTACTATTTTCGCTGCCTCCTGGACTTTTCGGCGCTTTCTTCCTGCTGAAAACACTGGGTCTTGCCAACGATGTCTATTCCCAGTTAGGGATGGTGATGCTCATTGGTTTGCTCGGCAAAAACGCGGTATTGATTGTTGAATTCGCCGTACAAAAGCAAGCCCAAGGCATGTCCGTTAAAGATGCTGCGATTGCCGGTGCAAAAGCACGTTTTCGTCCCATTTTAATGACCTCCTTTGCATTTATAGCGGGGCTGATACCCTTAGCCATGGCAACAGGGGCCGGTGCAGTCGGTAACAGAACCATCGGCACTTCTTCCTTGGGAGGAATGCTGTTCGGCACCGTATTTGGGGTCATCCTTATTCCAGGTCTTTATTATATTTTTGCGAAAATGATAAAAGGTAAATCCCTAGTTAAAAATGAAGATCTTGACCCTTTAACAGAAACTTATCACTACACTTCAGGGGATGAAAACGATTATGACTAAACTATTTCATATTGTGTTGTTAAGTGTGATGGGCGTTATGTTGCAGGCTTGCGGCATTCCAGAATTGACACAAAAAAATGCAGACACTCATCTACCTGATAGCTTTAAATCGAACCTTTCAGAGCAGACCAATTCGGCCAAGATAAAATGGAAAGAATTTTTCGAGGATCCACATTTATCAAGCTTAATTGATACGGCGGTCGCCAACAACAAAGAAGTGAATATGATGATGCAGCGTATTAGCGTTGCAGAAAATGAGATTCAAGCACGTAAAGGTGCGTATTTACCCTTTGTTAATTTTGGTACCGGTGCGGGTGGTGATAAAACCGCGATGTACACCCGAAATGGCGCCGTTGAAAACAGCCTGCAATTACCCAATGGTCAGGCATTTCCTACAATGTTGGGTGATTATCAATTTGGACTGTTTTCAACTTGGGAAATTGATATTTGGAAGAAACTGAGAAATGCGAAGCAAGTAGCTGTGCTGGAATACATGGCTTCAACTGAAGGTAAAAATTTTTTAATCACTAATTTGGTCGCTGAAGTCGCACGCTCGTACTATGAACTCATTGCCTTGGACAATCAGCTTGAGAATTTAAATCAAAATATTAGTATTCAGCAAAATGGCTTGGCGATGGTAAAGCAACTACTGCTGTTTGCAAGAACAACAACCTTAGCGGTCAAACGTTACGAAGCGGAAGTAGCCAAAAACCAAAGCAGAAAGTTTGAAATACTGCAACAGATTACCGTCACAGAAAATCGAATCAACTTTCTGTTAGGAAGAACGCCACAGCCTATCCAGAGAGCTAGCTCGGGTTTTATGGATATCAAGCCAAAAGTTATTAAGGCAGGTATTCCCTCTCAGTTACTACAAAACAGACCTGATATTAGGAAGGCTGAACTTGAGCTATCGGCTGCGAAATTAAATATAGACGTGGCTAGAGCTAATTTCTATCCCTCTTTTGGCATTAAAGCAGGCGTTGGATTTGATGCTTTCGCGCTTAAATATCTGATCAATACGCCCGAATCCTTAGCAGCTTCAATAGCTGGCGATTTAGTGGCGCCACTGGTCAATAAGAATGCCATTATTGCAGAGTATAAAAACTCAAATGTTAAGCAGATTCAGGCCGCTTATGAGTATGAACAAAGCATTATCAACGCCTATGCTGAAGTGGCTAATCAACTTTCAAATATAGATAACCTAGACAAAAACTATGGCCTTAAGAGTAAGCAAGTAGGCACACTCGTCCAATCCATTGACGTAGCAAACCAGTTATTCAAATCGGCTCGTGCCGACTATCTTGAGGTGTTATTAACTCAAAGGGATGCATTGGAAGCCAAAAAAGAACTCATTGAAACCAAACAGAAACAGGTTATAGCAATGGTTGATCTTTATAAGTCGCTGGGTGGTGGGTGGCAATAAGGATATTGTCTGCCCGGAGCTGTAAGTCCAAAACTTAGCATCGAGTGCGAACCGGGAATGATTCCGTCAACCTCGATGCTTTGCTTACATAAATCTCATTAACGGAGCCACGCAGATAAATAAGTTAATGCTGTTGAAAGTAAAAACGGGTTAAAAACTATCGAGGTAAACTGAAAAAGATTGTCCTCGTTCACTCTTGACTTTTAATTGAAACATCAATAAATCCATGAGTACCCCGTTTAGACTTAATCGCTAACCAGGCTTTTAACTGCTTTAATTCTTCAGTTTCTTCCAAGGCGTCTAAACTTTGTTTCGCTCTTAACAACCGAAAAGCAGACGAGAGTACGTTATAACGTTCACCGGTAATCCCTGCCCGTCTTAAACCAACTGTATTTAATCGATAATGTCTGGCAGGTCGACCACCAATCAAGGTAAATGGAATTACATCCATATTGAGTCCCGTAGTCCCCTGCACAATAGCAAAGGAACCCACCCGACAAAACTGATGCACCACAACGGCACCACCCATAAAAACATTATTGCCCACTTCGACGTGACCACCAATTGCCACGTTATTAGCGAAGATCGTATTATTTCCAATTTGACAATCATGGGCAACATGACTGTTGTTCATAAAATAACAACCCGAACCAATACGAGTTACGCCCTCCTCTTTTGAAGCTCTATGAGCCGTAAAACCTTCTCTAAAGTTATTATGGTCACCAATAATTAACCAGGAGTTGGTTTCAGGTTTAAATCCTGTATCTTGAGGCAAACCACCTAATATCGCATGGGGATGCAGAATATTGCCCTCCCCCATTTTTACGTGACTATGCACGACAGTATGAGCGCCAATCTGACAATGAGCGCCTATCACAGCACCGCTCTCAATTACCGCAAAAGGGCCAACAATCGTATTATCTCCTAGCACAACATCGGTGGCTATGTAAGCGGTTGGGTGAATATTTTGTACCATACTGACTATCCTCGGGGATGAAATTTTGAATGTAAATCTTTTAAGCGTTGGCTAGCAATATGCGTATAAATTTGCGTGGTCGATAAGTCGGCGTGCCCTAACAATAACTGCACCACCCGCAAATCCGCACCATGATTTAACAAATGAGTAGCAAAGGCATGACGTAAGGTATGCGGCGATATTTCTTTATTAATCCCTGCTTTGGTTGCATGACGTTTGATAATATGCCAAAAAGCCTGTCGGGTCATACCATCCGCGCGATTTGTTACAAATAAATAATCAGACTGCTGCTGCCCCATTAAAGCCGGTCTGGCCTGTTCAATATAAACTTCTAAACAACTCATCGCATCCTCACCTACCGGCACCAGCCGCTCTTTATTACCCTTTCCAACAATTCTTACAACGCCTTGCCTGATACTAATTTGATCAAACTTTAAAGCCACCAACTCGGACACCCTAAGTCCTGTAGCATAAAGCATTTCAAACATGGCTTTATCTCTACATCCCTGTAAGTTGGATACTTCAGGAGAGTTTAATAATAACTCAACATCATGCTCAGACAAGGGGGTCGGTAAGGAACGCCCAATGTGCGGAGGCTCTATCAAACCAGTAGGATCAACGGTAATACGATTCTCGCGGATATAATAACCATAAAAGCGCCGTAGGCTCGATAAGATTCGAGCAGAAGAGCGATTACCGATGCCTTCTTTATATCGACTGGCTAAAAATGCCGATAAATCCGTAGTCGTTACTTCTAACATTGATCTATCTGCAAGCCATTTAGCAAAGATTCGTAAATCACTGCTATAAGCAGACAGGGTATTTTCACTTAAACCTTGTTCAACCCAAACCGCATCAAGAAACTGCTCTATTAAAGCGCTGGACGTCATTTAAATAATCCTCGACTCATAGTCTAATAATTTGCATTTAATCGTCATCAAATCCCCTGCTGTTTGACCACAATAACCGCCCATACCTGAAACAGAGACAACCCGATGACAAGGGATAATAACGGGATAAGGATTGTCTCTACAAGCATTACCCACCGCACGCGCAGAAGAATTTATTAGGTTGGCAAGTGCCGAATAAGTCAATGTTGTTCCTAAGGGAATGTTATTGAGTGCAGCCCAAACACGATGACGATAATCACTGCCTTGTTTTAATAGCTTAACGGTAATTGACTGAGATGGCTTTATCCAAAAGGCCGCGAATTTTTGTTGAAGCTCATGATCCTGAGGATCGTTAGCCGAAAGATTCAACTCCCAGTCCATTTGACAGATAACACCATTTCTATGCGTCAAAGACAAAGTACTTGCAGGTGTATTCACTTTAAGCACTTCTTCACATCCTAAACAATGATCAACCCATTCAATTATAAATGCCACATTACCTACTGTATTCGAAATAGTGATTGTACGTACCAATAAACAGTACTTCCAGAACGATTAACCGACGCGGCCAAATAATGAACTTTGTTTGCCATTCGGGGCTATTTCAGTGATAATCGCTCCGCTCTTTGCGTGTATTTTTGGTTATTTTGTTTTTTATCATGAGGACATAATACAAGATTTCGATAGAGAGTTCTTTTTTTGTCACGCCTTAAGTGAGTAGCCGTTTGATTTGATCCTATGAATTCTTCAAAATATAACCCTAATACCTGTCGATTCGTACTGTTCGGAGTTGCTAGTTTGCTCTTAGCGGTTTTTGAAGTCACCCTATTAACGCTTGAATTTGACACGTCTTCTAGCGCTTTCCAAAATATGCCATACCCTTTATATGGCAGCCTTTTGTATTCCAGTAAAGCGTTACGAATAATCATTGCCAGCCTAGGCGCCCTAGTCATTTTAAGCCTTCCTCACATAAAACTGATACAGATTAATATTCAAAAGCAACAAAAAAATCCTTATTACTTACGTTTTTTATTTCTGCATTTTTTAACATTAGCCGGATTTTATTATCTCTGCTGGTTATTGATAGTCGCTATCCCAGGCGGCACAATGACTACGAATTTAATGGTCAATGTTTATGGTATAGCGTGGTTATTGTTGGGGTTGTTGAGTATCACCTGTTTATTACTTTTCATTGCTGACATTGAGTTTTGGCTATATTTGGTCAAAAAAGAAGCTAAAATATTTTTAGCGGCAGCTCTCACCGGGTTAATCTCTCAAACCATAGGTTTTTTTACTACGACTTTCTGGGAAAAATTACCTAAGTGGTCGTTTTTATTGACAAAGGATCTACTCGGCTTACTATACCCCAATGTAATCGATGAAACAGAAAACCTTATATTAGGTGTTAATGACTTTTCTGTGGAAATTTCCCCGCAATGTTCTGGCTATGAAGGCATGGGGTTAATTACGGTATTTTTGACGTTATACCTATGGATGTTTAGAAAACAGCTACGTTTTCCACACGTGCTTATAATGTTACCGATAGGTGTTATTGCTATCTGGCTATTGAATATTGTGCGTATTACTTTGCTAATCATTATCGGTGACAAAATATCATCCAAAATTGCAACTGGCGGTTTTCATTCCAGCGCTGGCTGGATCATCTTTGTTGCATTGAGTGTGGGATTAATTGTGGTATTACAGAAAATAAGCTTCTTTAACAAAGCGCCCGGCACAACCAGTCTGGCCGTCCAAACAGATAATACTGACAACAAAGCCTTGGCTTTATTGATACCTTTCTCTGTGTTATTGACTAGTATTTTACTAAGCAATGTTTTCAGTCATACCTTTGATTGGTTTTATCCCTTAAAAGTTGTCATCAGTATTATGGTGCTTTGGTATTATCGAAAAATATATTGCACTTATAAGAGAGAACTTAATCCGGTTGCTGTCTTAATCGGTGTCGTAGTCTTTTTTGTCTGGCTAGCTTTAGTACCCAATACTGAAGAAGCTAATGTTAGCTTTGCCAAGAGTTTATTTTCAGAGTCCCCGACTATTGTTACTGCTTGGTTGTCATTTAGGGTGCTAGGTGCCTGTGTAACAGTACCTATCATAGAGGAGCTGGTATTTAGAGGCTATATTCTGAGTAAACTAATCAACAAAGATATTACTCAAGTTAGAGAGGGTACATTTACTTGGCTGTCATTTATCGTTTCGTCAGTGTTATTTGGTTTGTTACACGGAAATTGGCTGGCAGGAACTCTAGCAGGTATGGCTTTTGCTTACGCTTTATATCGACGTGGTCATTTGTTTGACGCAGTGATAGCGCATAGTGTTACTAATTTGCTATTGTCGTTTTATGTTATCTATACTGAAAATTGGTCGCTTTGGTAACCCTGCTCTATCATTACCCATAGTGTATTGTGATCACGCTTGCTAATAGTTGAGGTAATCAACTGAAAATTTTACATGTTATTGAAAATCTAAATACAGGCGGCGCAGAAAGGATGCTGATTAACTTAGCTATCGCACAAGCGGGGCAAGATCATCAAGTAGCCGTGATCTGCTTATTCGAGTTAGGTAATCTTGCTCCCAGTTTGACTGCTCAGGGGATATCTGTAACCGCTTGCTATAAAAAACCAGGTTTTACACTGTCATTTATTGGCAAACTATGTTCAAGCGTAAAAAAATTTGCTCCCGACGTTATACACTGCCATAGTTTGATGGCTAATTATTATCTGGCTTTTGTAAAACTTCTATTTGCGCCACGTGCCACACAGATTTTAACCCGGCATGGCTTACTGAGAGGCGGAAATATTAATCGTTTAAATTTGTTATTTCATCTGTCCTTATTCATGACAGACTGGGCTGTTGGGGTCTGTGATAGCGTGAGTCAAGAATTATTTGATAAACACGAATTTTTCTCAAGAAAAATACTCACCATCAACAATGGCATTAATCTTGACACCTTTGCGCATCATAATTCTCACTCTAAATCGATGTTAATAAATAGTCTTAATCTTGATCAAAATAGTTGTATTATCGGTATCATTGCGCGTTTGAATCCCGTCAAAAACCATCAACTATTGATCGACGCTTTTTCTCTAGTAAAAGCTGAAATCGCTCATTCAAAGCTTATCATTGTTGGTGATGGTGTATTACGACAGACATTAGAAGATTATACAAAACGATTACACCTTGACTCAGAAGTTATTTTTTTGGGTGATAGATCAGATATAAGTGACCTACTTGCAAGTTTCGATGTATTTGTGCTTAGCTCTAATAACGAAGGTAATTCCTTGGCGCTCATGGAAGCTGCCGCCGCTAGTTTACCGTTGATCGCAACCAATGTGGGGGGTAATGCCACTATTGTCTCACATAATCACAGTGGTTATATTGTAGAACCCAATGACGCCAACCTGTTGGCAGATGCTTTAATCAGCGTTTTGTCGAATCCAGAAAACTCGCATGGAATGGGAGAAGCTGCCAGACGTTGGGTTGAGAAAAATGGATCTATTGAAGCGATGACAAATACATATCTAGCACTCTATCGTCACTAAATTTATGAAATCAAAAATTATTGTTTTTACCAATCTATTCCCTTACCCTTGGGAGCCTCAAAGAGCTACCTTTAATCGTCAACAGATTGAACATTTATCAAGCGGGTATGACTTACAAGCGTTAGTACCAATATCCTGGCTAGATTGGCTAAAGGTCAGCTTAAAAAAAACGTCTATAAAGAAACCTGTTACTGGAATTAAAGTAACTTATTTTAGGTACTTTTATATCCCCAAGATGTTACGTTGGAGCTATGGACTTACCTTGCTGATATCAACCTTAAGAGTGTTACCCAAGTTGATTGGAAAACAGCGCCCTACTGTTATCTATAGTCCATGGGCCTATCCAGATGGTTTCGTCGCCGTTATTTTAGGTAAATTACTGCATATTCCTGTAGTTATAAAAGTTCTGGGAACAGATATTAATGTGCTACCTTTAATATTCGGTGTTAAATGTCAAATTGCCTGGACATTAAAACATGCCGCTGGGGTTGTTGCTGTTAGTCAGGATTTGGCCAACAAAGTAATTAGCTTAGGTAGTTTACCTGAAAATACTCATGTGATTTATGACGGTGTTAATCATGACAGATTTAAACCCATAAATCAGCAATACTGTCGAGACCAATGTGGTTTGAAACAAAATCTGCGAATTATTTTATACGTTGGTAATTTGTTAAACACCAAAGGTTGTCTTGACTTGGTGGAGAGTTTCTCATTAGTCAAACAACAAATACCTGATGTAATTTTATTGTATGTAGGCAAAGGTGATGACTGCGCGAAAAATATTAGCAAATTAGCAACTCAACGCGGGATAAATGAGGCAGTGCATATTCTGGGAACCAAAACTCATGATGAAATAGCAATCTGGATGAACGCAAGCAATATTGTTGTCTTACCCAGTTATAATGAAGGCGTACCTAATGTACTATTAGAAGCTATGGCCTGCGGCGTTCCGGTTGTTGCAACTAACGTTGGAGGAATACCCGAAGTAGTGCCTGATTATGCGGGTGTTTTAATCAAGCCAGGTGATCGAGCGCTTTTGGCAGATGCCTTGATAGCTGCTTTGTCAAGGTCTTGGGATACTACCCATCTAATTGATTATATGCTCAAATTCTCTTGGGAAAAAAATATATCAGAATTAAAATCGATTCTGAATACCAGAATTGATCAACATACAAAACATTAACTTTTATTAAATTATGACATTTGTATTACTGTGCGTCTATTTGTTACTAACTTTACTCAGACCTCAAGATTTTTTGTTTGGTGGCGAATACTTCGATTTACAAGTCATATTAATAACGTTGGTATTTACTTTAACCTCATTTATTTTTGATAAGAAACAAAAAATAATAAGTGCACCTATAATAACGTTACTCATAATGACCGTTGTTATTATGATTTCTTCAGCCGTAAACGGCTGGATCGGAGGTATGTTTACTTATAGTTATAAGTTTATTTCTGTGGCGATAATACCCTTCTTATTATTCTCTAATACCTTAAATAGCATAAATAAACATAAAATAATTATGTTTATCTGTATAGCCTGTGTACTCATTATGATCCATCAGGGATCTACGCAAATTGAGGCAGAAGATGGTTATGGCTGGGCGGGAGTAAAATGGGTGGGGGAAAAGAGAATAACGTATTTAGGCACTTTCAATGACCCCAATGATTT
>Ga0118677_10006576_pt1 | contig 19589 bp, 12 predicted proteins | sample AliMusrvi5mmetaG_FD_86154 | JGI IMG/M metagenome (GOLD analysis project Ga0118677, IMG submission 86154)
CGCCCGCGCCAGCCAGCAAAAGGCAGCGCAAGCTGAGGCCCAGCGCCAGCAGGCCGCCGAGGAGGCCCGCCAACGCCAGGCCGCCGCCCTCGCCAGCCAGCAAAGAGCAGCGCAAGCCGATGCCCAACGCCAGCGTGCCGCCGAAGAAGCCCGCCAACTCCAGCAGGAACAATTGCAGCGTCAGCAGGCACAAGTTCACCAACAGCAGGCCGAGGAAGCTGCCAAACAACGAGCCCAGCAAGCCGATGCCCAGCGTCAGCGGGCGGCCGAGGAAGCCCACCAGCGGCAGCAGGATGAGAAGAAAAAGCTGGACGAGGAATCTCGTCAGCGCCAGAAATCGGGGAGGTAGCCACAAGGCCGCCATTTATTGTCAGATGACCGCTTCCCCCATCGATTGGACATCCTGGCAGGGTGTTATGCTCGCCACGTTGATGTTCGTCGTGCGCGACGGACAGGTGCTTCTCATCGAAAAAAAACGCGGCCTCGGCGCAGGCAAAATCAACGGCCCTGGAGGCAAAATCGAGCTCGGTGAGACGCCCTTGCAAGCCGTCATCCGCGAGACCCAGGAAGAACTCTGCATCACCCCGCACGCCCCGCGCAAACTTGGCGAGTTGTGGTTTGCCATGTCCGATCACCCGGACATCCTTTGCCATGTCTTCCGCTCCGATCAGTTCTCCGGCACCCCCACCGAAACCGCCGAGGCCACCCCGCTGTGGACCCCCGTGAATGCCATCCCCTATCCCCTCATGTGGGCTGATGACCGCCACTGGCTGCCATTGGTTTTAGAACAACAACCGTTTCTAGGCCGCTTCGTTTTCTCCGCCGAAAACCTGCTGTGGAGCGAGATCCTTCACGGAACGGAAAAGTGGAGCGAAACTTGCCAAAGTCCCACGTAGCCAGTCCCTCAGATCGAACCCTTCGGACCTCAACGGCACGCCACAACTCACCTTGGCCAAGCCTTCCAAGATTGTCGTTTAAATCGGATTGTCGGAATGGCTGGGACCAGTGCATAGTCGGGCATGCCGCCGTCGCGACGCTACCCGCTCATTTTTAACCCCAAGGCACGCAGCCAGCGTGGACGTTGGGCACTGCGGTTTTTGGAAGGCAAGACCGCCAGTGTGGAACTCTTCGCCACCGCCAACGAGGATGATGCACGCCTATTGGCTGCCCGCTTCGCCGAGGCTGGCGAACCCGTGGTCATTGCCGCCGGCGGCGATGGCACCCTCAATGCGGTGGTGCGCGGATTGGCCGGCAGCAGCACAGCGCTGGGAGTTCTGCCGACTGGCACCATGAACGTGTTCGCCCGCGAGCTCGGCATCCCGTGCAACAGCCTAACCAAAGCATACGAGGTGATCGAACGCGGGTTCGTCAAGCACATCGACCTGTTCGCGGCCAATCAAGTGCCGTTTGTGCAGATGGCTGGGGTCGGCATCGATGCCAAGGTCATTGAGGAGACCAGTTGGGCATCAAAAAAGGCGTTAGGGCCGCTGGCGTACTTGCTTGCAGCGGCCCGGGTGCTCGGTGAGCATCCGCCGCAGGTGGAAGTGATTTGCGCCGATGGCCGACGCGAGACCGGGGTGGCGGTGCTGGCGGGCAATGGCAAGCTTTACGGTGGGCCGTTCGAGTTTTTCCGCAAGGCAGACAACCAGGACTCGATGCTCGATGTGCTCGTGTACAAGGAGGAGGGATACCGGTTGCTGCTGGATTTGTTGCGTGGTTTGGCGGCGGGCGGTCTGGACCGGGTGTCCTCCGCCACCTATCTGCAAACAGCAGACTTTGTGGTGCGGGCTGATGTGGAGGTGCCAGTGGAAGTGGACGGCGAGCTGCTCGGGCGTTACCGCGAAATTCATTTTGCCGAAACTGGCCAGCCGCTGCGGGTCCTCGCGCCGGAATCGCTGCCACCCCCTGGATGGGTTGGCGCACTGAAAAACCTGCTCAGCTGGCCGCGACCCGCAGTCGCCCCGATGACCACCCGCAACCCGTGAAAGCCCAGCCAGAAAGCTTCTCGCCGCCATGGCTCAAACGCTTCGGGTGCCTCACAGCCGGGATTGTCTTGCTCGGCCTCGGACTACTTGCCTACGCCAACATCACTGCGGTGTGGGCGTCGCGCGGATGCTTGTTTGACGAAGTGGCGGCGCTGCCAAAAACGCACGTCGGACTGGTGTTTGGTACCAGCGACCGAGTCAACGGATTGGAAAACCTGTACTTCCGCTACCGCATCGATGCCGCGGAAAAACTTTGGAAGGCCGACAAACTGGATATCATTATCGTCTCCGGAGATAACTCGAGCAAGTATTACAATGAGCCCGAAAAAATGAAACTGGCCCTCATCGAACGAGGTCTTCCCGCCGGACGGATCATCTGCGATTATGCCGGCCTGCGCACCCTCGACTCAGTCGTCCGGGCCAAGGAAATCTTCGGACTCGACTCGATTGTGTTTATCAGCCAGCGGTTCCAAAATGAACGCGCAATCTACCTGGCCAAGGCCAACGGCATGCACGCCATCGGCTTCAACGCACGCAACGTCCAAACCCATGCCGGCCTCAAAACTAAACTGCGGGAAGTCGGCGCGCGGCTCCTGATGTGGCTCGACGTCCACGTTCTCGGCACCCGTCCGCGCTTCCTCGGTGATAAGATCCAATTGCCAGATTAGTGTGCTGCCCCATATCTCCGGCCGTGACTCCGACAAATATTTAATAATTTTGCTTGCAGCCCCAATTCTGCCCGTTAATCATTTTCTTCCCGTTGGGAAACGCCGAACCTAACACGGTAGTTTTGTGGTGCTTTTACCCGCATCACGAAGCATCGGATACGATCAAGCGGCTAACCCAACTCTGCGCTCATGGACGCCCACTCCATCAGCTCGTTCAATAATCCAAACCAGCCAAAGGCGTAAAGCGCCTGATTGTGAAGAACCAGAACATCAAAATACCATGAACACCTATCATTCAGTTCGAAATTGTCGAAAAACCCTCAAACATCCGGCCCTCGCCCTCGCACTTGGCGCAGCGCTATTCGGGGCAGCTCCATCCGCCAGTGCGGCCCCGCCAGTGAGTGGATACGCCCGTTGGTTCGACGCCTCGCAAATCGCCGCCAATAACGGTGACGCTGTCTCGACTTGGAATGACCTCAGCGCCAACGCCGCCAACGCCACGGTGCCCGGCGGCAATGCCACTCCGGTCTATGTGGCCAACGCGGGCACGGAGACCGGTCTTGGCGCGGTCTATTTCGCTGGGAATGGTGGAGCCGGCAACAGTGCGGCCCTGAAATTCACCGAAGACACCGGCATCCGCACGGTCTTCTCCGTGTTCAAAGGCTGCAGCTTCCTGCTGACGGATACCAGCCAATACCATTTTCACCGTCCGTCTGATAATAACGCGGGTGACGCGTTATTTGCCGGATACGCCAGCGGCAACATCACGGGCGGTTCCACCTATGTGAACGGAACCCTGGTGAACGCAACCAGCGCTGCCATGCCCACGAATGTTCACAACGGTTTCAACCTTGTCGAGATTCTTACTACCGGCACCGTGCAGGCCGATTCCTTCAACAAGGACCGCGTCTATCACTCCGGCAACCAGTATCAGGCCGAGGTGATCATCTACGATCGCCTGCTCAGTGAAGATGAGCGCGTGGAGGTCGAGCACTACCTGATGACCAAGTGGTTCAATGTATCCTATGCGCCGGAAGCAAAAATCACCAGTTTCGGCCCAGGTGCCAGCGTTGCCCAGCCAGTGGGCGGGTCGGCTAACATCGCTTGGACCGTGTCCTCCTCAATGCCCGTGACAAGTCTCGCTCCGACTTTCACCCTCTCCGCCGGTGCCACTTGCACTCTGGCATCCGGCTCCACTCATGATTTCACCGGTCCTGTGGAATATACGGTCACATCTTCAGACAGCCTGATTACCAACCACTATTTCGTGACGGTGTCTGTGGCGGCTTTGCCGGTGGTTACCAATTTGAACGCTTGGTACGATGCCGATTCGGGTGTGACCACCTCCGGAACGACCGTTACAGGTTGGGATGATCAATCGGGCAATGGCAATCACGCCACGGTGGGTGATGGCAACCCGGCGTTGGCAGCATCGCAAATCAACGGTCACCCGGCTGTGCAGTTCCGTGGTAACAATCTGGTCATCGATCACAACATCACTCCGGGGCAGGAATTCATTGTCCTGCGCTCTGGCCGCTATTCCTATGATGGCGGAAACCCCAGTCATTGGGGCAGCGATTGGGGCGGCCCAATCGGACAACAGAATGATAGTGGCTGGATGCTGCAACCTGATTCTGAGCAAATGTGGGACGGAAACGCTCCCAATGCCGTGTCGGTAAATGGCACAAGCGCCACCAAGAACGGCAACAACTGGCATTTCGCCAACGACGTCAACCAGTACATGGTCCTCAAGGTCAATCCCGCCAATAGCGGTGCTGCCTTCGGTCGCTTAGGTCGCCCTAACAACAGTTGGGGCAACGGCCAACTCGATGTGGCTGAGGTGATTGTTTATACCAGCCCGCTCTCTGAAGATGACGAAGACCGCGTGGGCGGCTACCTCGCCAGCAAATATGCGATCGCTTCGGCCTATCCGCCAACCACGCCCTCGGCGATCATCAAGCGCTTCGGCCCGGCGGAAAATCCGGCCGTGGTGGACCAGACGGCCCACTCCATCGATTGGTACGTGCCGTTCGGCACGGATGTCACGAGCCTCGCGCCGCCATACAAGCTTGTTTACAGTTCCACTTGCGACAAGGCGTCGGGTTCAAGCCAGAACTTCTCAAGCCCGGTGACGTACACCGTCAAGTCATCAGATAACGCAATCACCACGGACTACGTGGTCACCGTCCATGTGTTGCCGAATTGGCCGACGCTCATCAACGTGAACTATTCGGGCGGCGGCAATGGCAACTTGAATGGTATCTTCTCGTTCGATTCGCTCGCCCGTGGCAGCGCGGCGAGTGTGGCCCCGGTGAATTACGCCGGGAGCACATGGACGGATGCCGTCGGCAATTCTCGCGCCAGCGGCAGCAATTTGCCGGACTCAAAGGGCAACTCCACCCCTGTCGGCTTCTCGACAAACTGCAACAATGGCCCCTGGGGCGACTGGAATGCGCTCGGCGGTGCCCGCATCTCACATGCAGCAGTTGCCGACTACTCGAGTTATCAACCCGTCCTCACACTCAATGGTTTGGAATCCAGTCACCAATACGACATCTACATCGCCAGCACTCACAACAACCAGAACAAACCGGCCGATTGGTTGGTTGGTGGCACGCTCCAACATCTGGAAAATGACACAGGCGAAAGCACCCATTGGGTGGCTGGGAAAAATTTTGTGCACTTCAGCAATCTCATCCCCCTAGCCGACGGCACCATCGTCGTTAAAGCCAAAGGTAATGGAGAATACGACGGAATTGACTTAAATGCATTCCAAATCCAGGACATGGGTGTGCGGGGTCTAAACGCTGAAGCGCTTTTCTATGACTTCAGCTTTGGCAGCAGCACCGGAGTGGGCGTGACCAACCTCAGCGGAACCGATATCTCCATGAACATGTACATCGGTAGCGATTCGAGTGCCCTCATGCCGACGTTCACGACGTCCGCAGGTGCCACCGTCACGCTGAATGACGCCCCACTGGTATCCGGCGACCCGGTGAATTTCAGCGGTGGCCCGTTGCATTTCATTGTGAAATCCGAAGACTCCAGCATCACCACGAACTACACCGTGACGGTTAATCTAGTTCCGCAGAGTGGACATATTCATCTGAACATCACCCCGGGAGCCGATGCAGGGTTGTATGGCCCCGCCCCGTTCAGCGGCCAGGGCAAGACATGGAATAGCATACCCGGTGCAAAATCGGCCAACCACCTGCTCGACGAAGATGGCATCCAGACGAGCGTAGGCTTCGACTTCAATAACTTTGAAGGCACCGGCTGGTGGGGCAATCCCACGCTGACCCTGCTTCATGGCGGGGTTTACTGGTGGAACCAGAATGATCGTGGCGAAGGCCAAGGCGTGTGCTCCGGCGAAATCAACGGGCTTCCACCTGGCAAAGAATACAACCTCTACATCGCGAGCTTGTGGGCCGATAATTTCAGCCACGGCACGTTCACGGTCAACGGAACTTCGCAGGACCTCGATGGCGACGGTGCCAGCCAGACGACATGGGTTGAGGGTACCAATTATGTGCAATTCCTCAACGTGCCGGTTGACGCCAATGGCAAGATTGTCATCAAGGCCACCGGCACACCGAAGAATGGCGGCAATCAGCCACTCATGATCAGCGGCGTGCAATTGCTAGACACAGGGATCAAGAGCACTCAATGCGACATGCTGGCCTTTGGCCCCGGTGCCACCATCACTGGAACCGATATCTCCTGGCTCGCACCTTATGGGTCGGACTTGACTGCCCTCGCCGCGACATTCACTTCATCCGGTCTGGCCACGGTCACCGTTGGTGGCGTTCCTGTGGTTTCCGGTACCCCGGCCAACTTCAGCGGCCCGGTCCATTACATCGTTACCGCCGATGATGGTGTTAGCTTCAAGGACTACACCGTGACGGTCTCGATTGCGGCCTCGCCCATCGGCTCGGTCGCCGTTTGGTACGACGCAGCTGCCGGCGTCATCCAGGACGGCAACGGCGTGCTGACGTGGGGTGATTTGTCAGGCAACGGACATACCGCCACCCGCGCCAGCGGCACGGTGACCTTCGTGCCAGGCGACGTCAACTCCCTGCCGGCAGTGCATCTGCGGGGCGGCAACACATATCTGAGTTGTGCACAGCCCTTTGCTTCGATTGTGAAGGAACAATACCTCGTGGTGCGTTCACCACATGCCAATTGGAATGGCACCGGTTGTTTCCTAGGCCGCGTCGGAGGATTCCTTGATGTCCGTGGGTCCTCCTATGATATGTATGGCGACGGCAGCTCAACCGGATTCTGGCAGGATCACTTCCCGGTTGCGGTTTCCAAGAATGGAACACCCGTCTCCAATGCTGCGGGTCCCGGGGGAAATCCTCCAAGGTTTATGCTTGGAACAATCACCGACTACATGATCCTCAAGATTGTTGTCGATAATGATGGAGTTGCCAATTTTGCAAACTTCCCCTACTACCAGATCGGGAAAGAAGAAACCTTGGGCACGATGGACTTTGACGTTGCCGAGATCATGGGCTTCAGCAGTCAATTGAGCAGCGCCGACGAGGCTACGGTGACCAATTACCTGACTAACAAGTACTTCAGTGTCGGCGGCTACGCCAGCTGGGCGACCACCAACGTCGGCGGTCAAACGGCCGACCAGGATTACAACAACGATGGTATAGCCAATGGCGTCGCCTACTTCATGGGTGCAACCGGCCGCGTCACCAATCCAAGTGTGGTTGGCGGACAAGTTGCCTGGCCTCACAGTGCCAGCGCCACGGGTGTCACTTACAAGGTGCTCAGTTCGGTCAACCTCGCGGATTGGACGGATGATACCGCTGCAGCAGTGGATGCTGGCGGCTTCCTAACGTACACACTGGTGCCGGGCAGTCCGACGCGCTTCGTGCGTCTGGAAGTGCAGGTCCCCTGAACCGGCGGGTTTTGCCCGGACACATATCTAACTCCCAACCCCGAGGCCGCCGATTCAAAACCGGCGGCCCCGCTTGGTATTCGATAGTTGCTGAGTTTCCGCTTGTGGCTGATGGGGCGGCAGCCTACCCTTTGGCGTTGGTGGCAGCGGGCTGCTCGGGAAGGCTGAAACGCCCGCAATCCCTCGCAGCTGCAGAGAGCCGCCACGTCGGGCACCCACCTGACGTCTATCAACAAGCTTCACAATTAACATAATGATCCCAAGAATCCCCGTTTGTCTGACAATGATCGCCGTCCTCAGCGGAGCCGCCGCAGCCGACGTCCGCCTGCCCAATGTGTTCAGCGATCACATGGTGCTGCAGCGCGACAAGCCGGTCAAGGTGTGGGGGTGGGCCGCAGCAGGCGAGCAAGTCAGCGTTCAATTGGCCGGAAAATCCGCCACTGCCACCGCCACCGCCCAAGGTGAATGGAAGGTCGCGTTGCCACCGCTGGCGGCAGGCGGACCGTTCGAGCTAACGGTCAGCGGCAAGAACGCGTTGAAAGTGACCGACGTGCTCGTCGGCGAAGTTTGGCTGTGCTCGGGACAATCGAACATGGAATTTGAGTTAAGGCATGCGCTCAATGGCCAGCAGGAAATCAAGGATGCCGCATATCCCAAGCTGCGCCTGTTATGGGTTCCGCGCACTCCGTCGGCCCTGCCACTCAGTGATATCAAAGCCCGCTGGTCCGTGTGCTCGCCTGACAACCCAACCGTGGCCAGCTTCTCGGCTGTGGGATACTTTTTCGGCCGCGACCTTTTCAAGGCGCTCAACGTGCCGGTGGGCATGATTGCCGCCTCGCAAGGTGCCACCCAGATCGAGGTGTGGACCGCGCCCGAGGGCTTGGCCGGGGTGCCCTCGCAACAGGCGGCGCTACCGGGCATCACTGCAGCTGCGAGTGCCGCCCGCAAGAAACTCGTCGAAAACCTCGATGCCTTGGAAGCCGCCATGCCCGAGGCTCGCGCCGCTCTGGCCCAGGGCCGGGCCTTGCCACCAGGCCTCGTGATGGCTAGCCCGCTGCCGGCCGAAGGCGGCCCGGTCCTCTACAACGGCATGATCTATCCGTTGGTGCCATTTGCGATCCGCGGCGCGCTGTGGTATCAGGGCGAATCCAATTGCGGCGACGGCATGGCCTATCTCGATAAAATGAAAGCCCTGATTGGCGGTTGGCGCCAAGTCTGGCAACAAGGGAATTTCCCCTTTTACTTCGTCCAGATCACCCCTAACACTTATGATGGCAAGTTGCCGTTTTTGCTAGAAGCGCAAGACGCATCGATGGCCATCCCGAACACCGGTATGGCAGCTTCCACTGACACCTGCAATGCCAGCGATCACTTCGGCGGCGGCCACCCGGCTAACAAACAAGAGATTGCCCGCCGTCTCTCGCTGTGGGCCCTGGCCAAGGACTATGGTCAGAAGGATCTGGTTTTCTGTGGTCCGCGTTTCAAAGCCCTCACTGCCGAAGGACGGCAACTGCGGGTGCGCTTCGACCCAGTCGGCGGCGGTCTGGTGACCAAGGATAAGCAAGCACCGGACAGTTTTGAGATTGCGGGCTCTGACGGTATTTTTATCGAGGCTCAGGCAAAAATTGATGGGCCATCTGTGTTGCTCAGCAGCGACAAAGTGGCCAAGCCCAGCGCCATGCGCTTTGCATGGAAGGACTTGGCGCAGCCCAACCTGATGAACAAAGAGGGCTTGCCGGTGTCGGTGTTTCGCGCCGAGCTTGATCATTGACCCATTGAACTGGATCGGTTTCAGCGGTAGCTCATCTTGTTAGACGTCAGTTGCAAATCCTGCTGGAGCGGGCGTTGCGGGCGGATGGCGGTTTGGCGCAGGACGTCGTGATAGGCTTTGACGGCATCCAGCGGGGTGATTTCGCTATCGACCACGCGGCGGAGGAACTCGATGAATGCCAGCGGACATTCGGATAGATTAATCTTTCGGCCGAAGAGGGCCACCCGAGCGCCGTGTTTCCGGGCGTCGTGGATCAGTTGGAATGCATCGAGGGTGGTGCCCGCGCTGCCGCCGAGGATCCCGACGACCAAGTTTGAATCATAAGAAACCAGTTCTTCCAGCGGGCCGGGACCGTTGTAGGGAATCTTGAGGAATATGGGTCGCCCGGCCTGAGTTACGCCTGCAAGAGTGCGGATGATGTGGTCATTGAGGAACGCGGCCACTTTTTTGTCTGGAATACCAGGATTGACGTTAGGGTTGAACACCTCGAGGAAATAGCGGAAGCGTTTGCGTTCGGCCTCGATCCGGAAGTCATGGAAATCTTGCAATGCCTTGTAATCCCAATCGATGTTGTTGGTGAAAGTGATTGAGTACAAGCCGAGGTCGGCGCCGGTGAACGGGCGGCTGTGATCATCGGTTAGGCGGCCATATTTGATGTGGTCGAGTGTCGCCGAGCGGAACGAGCGCGATGGATGTTCGGTCGGATATTTTCCGCCGCGAACGGCCCAGATGTCTGAGGTGTCGTTGGCGCGGGCAGCGGGCGTGATCTCCGACTGATCAAACATGCGCTCCATGATGGCGAGTTTCTCGACGTTGGATGCGGAGAGCAGGACGATGTCCACGATGTCCTGAGTGATGACCGCGCGAATCTGCTCGCGATATTGGGCGAGGGTTTTCCAACAGCCCTCGCTTTCGTTATAGCCGTGGCGGCAGGATCCAGTCTGCGGGCCGGGCGCGGTGATGCCGAATGCCATGTCTCCATCCTTGGCATCGGCGATGATGAAATCCCCGGGTGCGGTGGACCCGTTGTGAAGGTTGGCGAGTTTTTTATCGAGTCGTTTCATACCAGATTGAGATTGGATAGATTGCCGCCCGTTGCTCGCAGGCGTTTGATTTGGCGGTAATCCGTCGGGTTGCGGCGCAGGATGCGGCGGAAGATGCGGTTGAAAAATGATATATGACTGAAGCCGCAATTCAATGCAATTTCCAACACGGAACGGTCGGTTTCCACCAGTTCCCGGCAGGCGGCCTGCAGGCGGATCTGCGTGATGAAGTCGCTGAAGGTTTTTCCGGAATGATTTTTGAACTGCCGGGCAAACGTCGGTTTGCTCATCCGCGCGATTCGTAGCACCTCGTCCAACCGGACTTCATCCCGGAAATTGACCATCAGATGGCGCATGACATCGGCCATCACATCCTGGTGAATTGCGGAGTCCGCCAAAGCAAACGAACGCGTTGAGAGGTCGTGCAAATTCGAATCCGGGGCGTCAACCATCAGGCCTAGCAAGCGCAGCAATCCGCCGAGCCGGAGCGTGCCGTTGCTAACAACAAGCTGCTGCAACCCGTCGTGGATGGACTCCGCTGTGGGGCCTGTGAATTGGATGCCCCGCCCGGCGCGATGAAACAACCTGTTGCAGGCGGATGTTTCGGGAAACGACCAAAAGGCATGGCCGAACGGAAAACTCCATTGCACCGAGAGCCCGGCTGACGAACCTTGCGTGTGCCAGTAGTGAGGGAGTTTCGAACCAAGCAACACGACATCTCCCGCCGCAAACTGCCCAATGTGGTCACCAACGAATCGCGTACCTTCACCCGCAGCGAATACGGTCAACTCCATCTCGCCGTGGTAATGCCAGTGCATGCCTTCTCCCGTGATGCACTCGATCCGATCCGGTGCCAGCACGGATTCCACCTCGCGAAGATTTCGTGTCCAGCGAAGCACGCGGAACGAATGTCCGCTCGGGAGACGGATCTGTTCGCGGTCGCTTTGCATGGCACTTTGCGTGGCGATTTGGCCTGCCATTTGCAACCCAATTGATGAAAATCCACTTAAATTGAGACAATCATCGCATAAAATAGAGACCAACAGCGTAGCGAAACACGGAGGATTCTGCAAAAACTCATGGGTCAAGCCGATTTATCACATGGTCAAGCGCCAACGACAGCACGCCGGGCCGCAATCCGCGCCGGTGGATCGTCACCGGCAGCAACGACAATAGCACCTGGGTGACCCTCGACGACCGCTCGGCCGTTGATCAGGTGGGTCCGAGCTCCACCTACACTTGGTCGAGCACCACCGGCAGTTACGCCACGGTAACCAACGCGGCTAACGACGGTGCGGCCAATGCCTATCCGCTCCTCGGTGTCGGCAATATTCCGGCATCGTCGGCGGTGCAGCTCGCCAGCGGTGCCGATCTGGATCTCAACGGCACCAATCAGGTCATTGCAGCGCTGGCGGACACCGGCGTCGGCAGTGGGTCCGTCATCAACAGTGCCAGCAGCAAGCCGGTGGCCTTGACGCTTGGAGCGGCAGCGGGAAGCAGCACATTCAGCGGGATCATCAGTGATAGTGGCAGTGCCAATGCGATCAGCTTGGTGAAAAACGGCGCGGGTATCCAGGTCCTGGCTGGGACTAACGCCTACCACGGCAGCACCACAGTCAATACAGGCCTCCTCCAATTGGCCGGGGCCGGGCAACTGGGATTGGGTGGATTGACCGTCAACGGTGGCACTTTTGATCTCAATGCGCTCAACCAGTCCGTCAGCAACCTCGGCGGCGGCGGCACGATCACCAACTCCGCGGCCACCAGCTCGACCTTGACGGTGAGTCTTCCGGCCAGTGCGGCGGGTACGTTCTCGGGCCTGCTTGCCACGCCCAGCACGGGCAATCTCGACCTCGTATTCAACTCCACCGCCGGCGGCACGGCATCCAACTCATCGATCTCCAACGCCGCCAACACGTTCAAGGGCTCCATCACGGTCAATGGCACCGGCTTTCTGGATGGCAACGACTCCCACGGCATAGTCGGTTTCAACACCGACGGCGCACTGGGTGATCCCTCCAATCCCATCACGCTGACCCATGGCGGCACGATCACCAATATGTACAATCCGTCTGCGAGTGGCAGCTGGCCCAATCATGCCGTTTTCACGCTCGGCACGGGCCGAACCATCTATGTGACTGGTGCTGTGGGCGGTAGCATCCGCATCGGCTATGGCGATACTTGCACGGTTCTCAGTCAGATCACCGGTGACGGGGGTTTAGCCAAGACCGATGGCGGCGCATTGATCCTGGGCGGCAGCATCGCCAATACCTACACCGGGGTCACCACCTTGGGCGGTAACGGCAAACTGGTGTTGGCCAAGACCGGTGGTGCCTTCGCCATCGCCGGCAACATCAACCTGTCATCAACGACTTGGAATGGCAACGCATCGGGTATCGTTCTGGGCGGCGACGAGCAAATCGCTGATAGCGCAATCCTGACGTGGACAACCACCGCGCTGGGCGGCGGCGTCCAAATGGATTCGTTCCTGCGGCCAAACGGTCACACCGAAACCATCGGCGGCTTGGTTTCCACTGGCGACGGCGGTAAAGCCGGCATCGAAAACCGGGGCTTCGGCGACGGTGGTGACTATCCCAACGGCACGCTAATTGTCAACGCCACCGGATCTAGCATCTATTCCTTCAACGGCTTCATCCGCGACAAGGACGGCGGCAGCGGCACCGCGATCATGGCCTTCACCAAGACAGGCAGCGGCACCCAGAAACTGCCGACATCGGCAACATCAAGGCCAACGGCAGCGTGGCTCTGGCGGGTACGAGTACTTTCAAGATCAACAAATCCGGCGGCTTCCTCACTAGCGATTCGCTCAGCGGCTTCTCCAGCATCAACTATGGCGGCACCCTGAGCCTCATTGCTACCGGCGACGCACCGGCACTCGGTGACAGCTATCAATTGTTCGTACCGGGAACCGGCGGCACCTTTGGCGGTGTCTTCGCGAGCATCGTGGGTCTGCCCACTCTCACTCCAGGTCTGCAATGGGAAACCACGGGCTTGCTTGGCTTCGGCCGCATCACGGTGGTCAATTATGTCAGCACTCCCAGCTTCAATCCAGCCAGCGGCGGCTACGTCGGCGGACAAACCGTCACGATCAGCTCGGACCCCGGTTCGACCATCCATTACACGATCGATGGCAGGACTCCGAACGCATTTTCCCCGGCCGGCCTCAGTCCGATCACCGGCATTCCGGTGCCGGCTGACTCTATCGTGACATTGCAGGCATTTGCCAGCAAGTCCGGCCAGGCGAGCAGCCCGGTGGCCGAAGCCATCTATCATACCGTTACCACCGCCTCCTGGAACTTGGATGGCGGCGGAGTGTGGTCGGATGCTTTGCATTGGCTCAATGAAGTGAGCCCGAATGCCAGCGGCGCGCCGGTTGCCTTTACCCTGCCGCAGACTCAACATATCCAGCTCGCTATGGAACGGCAATGCCTCGGGCATCGTGCTGGCAGCTGACGAGCAAATTGCCGATAATTCGGTGATCACTTGGACGAGTGGCGGCTACGGCGGCACCTTACGCCTCAACGGCCACACCGAAACGATCGGCGGTCTGAATTGCACGGCAGCAGGCTTGGACCCGGAGATCGAGAACCGCGGCTATACCGATACCGCCAACTACCCCAATGCAACCCTGATCATCCATACGACCGGATCTAACACCTATAGCTACAACGGTGGCATCCGCGATATGGACGCGGGCACTGGCAGCGGCTATATATCGCTGGTCAAGACCGGTACCGGCACCCAGATCCTCAGTGGCGGCATGAGCAATACCGGAACGACAATGGTCACCGAAGGCACCCTGCAAATGGATTGCGTTTCCTCGGCCACCGCCACCACCGTAGCCAGCGGCGCGACCCTGAAGGGCAAAGGCGGAGTCCTCGGCACCCTCGCCATCAGCACCGGGGGCACCTTGGAACCCGGCGACGGCGTGGGCACCTTCAGCTCGGGCCATACGACACTTGCCGGCACCTACGCCTGCGAGTTTGATGGCTCGATTTGCGACCGCATCGCCACAACCGGCAGCCTCGATATCACCGGTGCCACCCTCGCCATCACCACCCTCTCGCCACTTCTGGAGGCGAGTTATGTGCTTGCAACCTATACCGACACCCTGACCGGCACCTTCGCCACCGTCACCGGATTGCCGGCATCGTATTCCTTGCAATACGATGCCGCTAACAAACAGATCGTGCTCATCAGAGGCGGGTACGACTCATGGGCCGCAGCCATGGGCCTGACCGTCGGTGTCAACGATGGCAAAATGCAGGATCCGTATGGCGACGGCGTCTCCAACCTGATGGAATACGCGCTGGGAGGCAACCCGCTCAGTGCCGCTGACAACGGCGTTTCTACCGGCAATGTTCAAATGGTGGATGGCAGCCCGGCTCTGGTTCAAACGATCGCCGCACGTGCAGGGGCGGTCTTTGCCAGCGGCACCGACGGCTCGATGGAAGCCACCATCGACGGTATCATCTATCGGATCGAAGGCTCGCTCGGGCTTGATTCTTGGACAGATACCATCAGTGAAATCACCCCCATCACCGACGGCCTGCCGACGCTGCCAGCGGGATATGAATACCACACCTTCCGCACTGGCGGACCGATTGCATCAACTGCCAGCGACTTCATCCGTCTAAATGTTTCGGATGCCCCCTGAGACAATCATCGCTAAAATCGAGACCAGCAGCGTAGCTTATCACGCCGAAATCTGCGAAAACCCTGCCGATGAATCCATCCACCACCCCCACCGAATACCGCTTTTCATTTGGTCCCTGGAACATGAGCGAAGGTGCCGATCCGTTCGGTCCTGACACTCGCGCGGTTTTTCCGCACGAGAAGAAATTCGCCCTCTACCGGCCGCTAGGTTTTGAAGGCGTGCAGTTGCACGATGACGATGCCGTGCCGGGCCTCGACGACTTGACGGCCGCACAGATCGAGCGCCAAGCATCGCAACTCAAGTCCGTTCTCGCCAACGAGGGACTCACACCGGAATTTGTCGCCCCGCGCTTGTGGTTTTCCGAGCGGACGATTGACGGCGCTTACACGTCTAACAGCGAATCCGATCGAGCTTATGCCTGGGATAGGACGAAAAAGTGCATCGACATCGCCCGCTCCATCGACTGCAACGCCATCGTGTTGTGGTTGAGCCGTGAGGGCACATACATCCGCGAGGCGAAAGACGCCAAAGTCGCCTACGATCGTCTGTTGGAGTCCATCAATCAGATGCTGGATTATGACCCCACCATCGAGATTTGGATAGAACCAAAACCTAACGAACCAGCTGACCAGGCATACGTTCCGACCATTGGCCACGCCATTGCGCTTGCCTATGCCTCAAATGCGCCGAAGCGCGTGAAGGGGCTCATCGAATCCGCACACGCCATGCTGGCTGGATTGGACGCGAGTGACGAGATGGCGTTTGCCCTGGCGCATGACAAGCTCGGCAGCGTCCATCTGAACGACCAAAACGGACTCAAGTTTGATGAGGACAAGAATTTTGGCAGTGCCAACCTGCGAGGGGCGTTCAACCAGGTCCGCGTGCTGGAGGAGAACGGATATGGGCGGCGCGGTGAGTTTATCGGGCTGGATGTGAAGACGATGCGCACCCAGCGCGGATGTCCGGTCACCGAGCACCTCAGCAACAGTCGCACGATGTTCCTGCACCTTGTGGACAAGGTCCGCTCGCTTGACCCCAAGCTCGTTCAGCAATTCCGCGACGCCCGGGATTATGAGGCTCTCGAGATCCACATTTTGAAGCATCTGTTAGGAGTCGGATAACCCGGCGGCTTGCCACTGAGGACTGAAAGCCCATTTTGAACATCCAACTTGCCTTGACAAGCTGGAGCCTGTGAGCTCTCTATCCCCCTCAGGCCCGTCCGCTTCAATCACCCACCCCATCAGCCAACCCATGCAATTCACCCTCCTCGTCAGTGCCATCGGTTTTGGCTTTGTCGCGGCCACGGTGCCGACCCGATCCACCCCAACGGCCTCGGCCACGCGATCATGGCAGAAACCTTCCTCAAGTAGTGGCCAGCCATCCAGGCCAAGGTGAAATAATCCCATACACCGCCCGGCAAGCGGACCAACGCCGCCGGGAAAAAGGAGTGCCGCTCCCCTGTAAGCCGGATTTTGTCCGCCCCGCTCACGCGAAGTTGGACGGTCATTTCTCTCACTCCGCCGAAGCGAAGCGCCCCGCTTGCGCGAGATGCGACTAATACCCGGAGAGTAACGGGCGGGCAGCCCTTCCCCTGTTTTGTCTTGCACCACGTGGGGTTTGCCGTGCCGCCTCGGTTACCCTCGGCGCGGTGGGCTCTTACTCCACCCTTTCACCCTTACCTGTGCCCTTGCGGGCCATCGGCGGTATGCTTTCTGTTGCACTTTCCATCCGGCAGTCTCGCGACTGCCGTCCCTTGCTTTCACAAGGCGCGTTGCCCTATGGTGTCCGGACTTTCCTCAAGCACGCTTGCACGCCCTTGCGACCGTCCGGGGAGCGGCGTGGCCAAGCTAGTCGGACTTGGGTGCTCCTGCAAAGGAAAACTTTGGCGACAGGACAAAAAACGCATGGCGGATTTTTTGAAATACTTCAAGTTACTCATACCCACCTGCTTGAGTGCGCCGATACCGGTGCCAGTGGCCAGAGTCTTCCATTCGCCGGCGACTTGCGAGTAGAGTCCCCAATGGATGAACATGCCGAACTTCGCGTCGCGAAACCATTTCATCCGGAGCTCGTGCTGCGCGGGGGTTTCCTCGAAGACCGGTGGCGGGGTGGCGACCTCCCTGGCTGCTCTTAGCGGCAGAGGCACGAGCGTGGCGACCAGGGAGAGGCCCAGTAATGTCAGCGCCTATCCCCTGGGTATCGATACGGGTGGCTGTTGATTGGATAGGTGTGTTTTCATTCTGCTTTGCTCGGTACGAGGGGTCGAGGGCTGGTGTGGGTTTCGCATTTCCACAGAAAAAGATTGCGGGTGGGGGCGTGACGAGCCATTTTCAGGAATCATGAAACCACAGCCCATGTCACGCCGTCGATTTGTCGTAAGTTCTGCCCTCGGTGCCGCTGCGGTGGCAGTGGGGCGGAGTTTAGCCGCGCCTGTTGGCACCGGCAAGCTCCCCATTTCGGTGCAATTGTATTCGGTGCGCGACGCCTGCGGCAAGGATTTCAATGCCGCGCTGGCGGAACTCGCCAAGATGGGCTTTGTGGGTGTCGAATTCGCCGGTTACCACAGCTATGGTGGCAAGCCGAAGGAATTGCGTGCAAAGCTCGATGAACTGGGTCTCAAAGTGGCTGCCACCCACATCGGCACGCCCACATTGCGCGGTGACGCGTTGCAGAAGACCATCGACTTTCACCAGCAGATTGGCTGCAAATATTTGATTGTGCCGGGCGATGGCGACTTCACCCATCCGGAAAAGAGCAAGGCGCTGGCGGAGTTTTTTAACGAAACCGCAGCCAAACTCAAACCTCTTGGCATGGCCTGCGGCTATCATAACCATACCGGCGAGTTCGCAAAAATCGGCGATACCAATCACTGGGAATTGTTCGCCAAGCGCACCAGCGGCGACGTGATTTTGCAGGTCGATTGCGGCTGGGCCACCGATGCCGGCCAGGATTGCGCCGACTTGATGAAACGCCACCCCGGGCGCATGAAGGTCGTGCATATCAAGCCGGCCGTGATTAAAGGCGAGGCGGGCAAGAAGGGGATTTTCGGCCAAGACTCGGTGAATTGGCCACCTATTCTCAAGGCCTGCCGCGAGGTCGGCGGCACCGAGTGGCTCACTCTTGAACAGGAAAGCTATCCCGATGGTATGTCGCCGATGGAATGCACCAAGCTGTCGCTAGCCGCACTGACGAAGAGCCTGTGAGTGCGGGTTGGCCAGCGGCTAACGGTGTATTGCGTCGAACAGAAAGGTCTGGGAGGCAGCGGGGTGACAGGATATCGCTGCAGGCGTGCGGTTATCACGGGTTGAGGGCATGCAAATAGCGGAAGTCATCGTGATGGGGGCCCTCGGCGTGGTGACGAGTGCCGGGCTGGCCGCGCTGTGCGTCAAGGGGTATCGCATCTGGCGAACCCGCCGGGTGGCCGCGGATTTGCAGCGGTTTTTTTGTCAGGCATATACCGCCCACGAGAAGATGCGAGCGGGGCTGAAGACGATGGCGCGGATTGTCCCGCTGTTGGACGATTCACGGCAGTTATTATCGCGGCGCGGGGTTGAGTTGCTGGACCGGCATGCGGTGTCGATGATGGCGGTGGAGCGGGCGCTGGGTGGAACGTATGGACAGACGCGCTTCCGGCGCTTGGCGAGCCGCCAGTTGCAGTCCCTCAGCGGGCTGCACGGTGCTTTCGAGGGGTTTCAGCATGCGGTACTCTCGGCGCTATATGAGCAGGCGGTGGCGCGGGTGGTGATGCCGCCATTGGGGGTGCGGCGCTACCGGGCAGCGTTCACGGTGCTCGTACACAGCCTGCCGGGAGAATTGTGGCCGTTGATGAACGAGATCCTGGCGAAGCATGTGGAGTTGTGGACTCGCGATGCGGCCGGAGCCTGGCACAAGGTCCGCGGTCTCGGGGTGCGCCTGGGCAAAGAAGTCGTGTTCAGCCGCCGCTATTTTGAGAACGCGCAGGAGATGCACCTCATTGTGCGCGATCTCGGCGGACGATCCTTCACCAACGAGTTTGCTGTCGAGCATGAATTGCCGCAGAAATCACCGCGGCGACCGCTGTGGCCCTGGAAATTGGTTAGGCGGACGTGAAGCCGTCAGTTTGTCGATGTTGGATGCGGAGGAAGGATCAGAACACCTGACCTTGACCGGGGTTTGGCCGTGTAATTCATTGGGTTGATCGGGAGGAATGGTGGTGTTTTGGCGGGGATGGCCACGGGGAAGGGTTTAGGCTCGGAACTCAGTGTTCGACCTCAATAAAGCCAAATTTGGGAGCAAGTTGGATTCCCTGAATTTACAGTAAAACGGCGATTCGCCCGTGTCTTCATCCCGGAGGGATTTCAGCCATTAGCCCGGGGTTGAGGCGCGCCAGCGACGAATACCCCGGGTCTCCGAAGCCTCTAACATTTGCACCCTGAAGGGGTGCCAGATACGGGGAGGTGCTTCCATAGCGGCACCTGCTGCCACCCCCGCCAGGGTCGGATTCCGGTGGATCTCTCAACCCCTGGGTTTTCGGCCGCATTGCGGCCTCGACC
>Ga0118677_10005551_pt2 | contig 19585 bp, 7 predicted proteins | sample AliMusrvi5mmetaG_FD_86154 | JGI IMG/M metagenome (GOLD analysis project Ga0118677, IMG submission 86154)
GTCTTTGGCGGGTTAAATGCCCCATATGTTTGGGTGAAGACAAAAAAAGGATTAACTTCATGGGAGTTTTTTGATTTGCTGCTGAATGAAGCCAATGTGGTAGGAACCCCAGGTTCGGGGTTCGGGCCATCCGGCGAAGGCTATTTCCGCTTCTCAGCCTTTGCTGAACGGGAAAATGTGGTGGAGGCGATGGAGCGGCTAAGGAGAATTTGCTAATTTGCTTATGTGCTAATTTGCTAATGAGAAAATAGGAAGTGGAAAGATGAGATTAAAAACGATTTGGTTACTCCTTATTATGGTTTTCGGATTGACTTTGAGCGGTTTTTCGCAGGTGTACTTTCCGGAAGACATGATCAAAGTTTCGGCTCAGATCCTGGATGATCTGTCAGGCTTGGCTGTTCCGTATGTTAATGTCATCAATCAGCGCGTCAGGGGAGGCACTATGTCAGACAAGGAAGGTAAATTTTCCGTTCAGGCCGATCCAACAGATACACTTACTTTTAGATCGTTGGGCTACATCGACAAGAAAGTTCCCGTCAGCGAAATGATGAAGGAGAATGCCGTGGTGACCATGGCACCTGTCAGGTATGAGCTTAATGGTGTTGAAATCACTGCTGAGAAACAGAAGGTGAATATGTCCGGGCTCCTCGATCACGCAAAGATGAGCAATATTCCCAGTGAATTGAGGGGAGAATTTACCACCAAACCCAAATTACTGACAGCGATATTCCATCCGACTTCTTTCCTGTACTATAAATTTAGTAAAGACGAAAAAGAGAAACGAAATACGCTCGTTGCTATCAGGACTGAAAGGGAATGGCAACTGTTTTCGCTGGTCTATAATAAGGAAATCGCCGCCAGGGTGACGGGATTGAAGGGTGACGAACTGGATAATTTCATGGTCTACTTCAATGCTTACAGCAATCTCCGTTTTAGCGCAACGACTTATGAGGTAGAGAAAAGGCTGAAAGAAATGATCAAGGAATACAAACTGAAAATGGCAGAAGAAAGCAAACTTAAGAAGTAACTTTTAATAAATTTATCTCATGGTACTCCCGACTTTTGAAGATATCCTTGCTGCCCATGAATTGATAAAACCATACATTCACCGTACTCCGGTGCTGACCTGCAGGAGCATCAATTTACTGATGGGATGTGAACTCTACTTTAAATGCGAAAATTTCCAGAAAGTAGGCGCCTTTAAGTTTCGCGGCGCTACCAATGCGGTCTTTTCGTTGAGTAATGCGGAGTCCACTTCAGGCGTTGGGACTCATTCCTCAGGGAATCACGCAGCAGCCCTGGCTCTGGCTGCAAGGATGCGTGGGATAGAAGCACATATCGTCATGCCTTCGAATGCACCGGAGATCAAGAAAATCGCGGTAGCAGGTTACGGTGCGCATATCACCTATTGCGAACCCACTCTTCAGGCAAGGGAGGAGACCCTTCAACAATTGGTCGACAATCTTGGACTCACGGTGGTTCATCCCTATAATAATTTTAAGGTAATTTGCGGTCAGGGTACCGCTGCGCTCGAACTACTGGAAGAGATTAAAGAGCTGGATGTAGTGATGTGTCCGGTTGGTGGCGGCGGTCTCCTATCCGGGACTGCGCTTTCCACAAAGGCCATAAGTCCAGCCTCCAGGGTCATTGCGGCAGAACCCAAAAATGCTGATGATGCATTCAGATCCTTCCGGGATGGCTATATCCACCCTTCTATTCAACCCAGGACCATCGCCGATGGATTGCTCACCTCTCTCGGGGATTTGACTTTTGCTGTTATTCAAAAAAACGTCGACGAGATTTTGACCGCGCGGGAAGAAACAATCGTTGCTGCCATGCGAATGATCTGGGAGCGGATGAAGGTTATTATTGAACCTTCGAGTGCTGTTCCACTGGCGGCCATCATGGAAAACAGGGAAAAATTCAGTGGGGAAAAAATTGGAATTATTCTTTCTGGTGGGAATGTTGAACTAACAAATTTGCCCTTTTAATTTTGTGAATTTGTGATGCAAATAATCCGGAATAATTTTTCGTTTTCGACTGAACTTTCTTAGATTTAAGAGCTTGTAAATAAGATTTATACTGTTCTGAATATCAAGCAGTAAACAAAATATTGTTCCGGCAAATTGACCGGATAACTAAATTATAATACCTAATTATCTGAATAATATGAAGCTTTTACTCAAGAAGTGCCTGGTTTTCTCTGTTTTATTCGTTGTTCTGTCTGTTTATTCTGGCAGATTATTTAGTTTACCCCTTGGAGGATTGGTTAAATGTGTGACCACGACCGGAGCTGGACTCAAAGATGGAACCGGCTGGACAAATGCATATGACGGCACTCAAGTTCAGACTGCCATAAACGGTATAGGTGTTGCAGAAGTCTGGATTGCCAGAGGAACCTATTATCCTTCCCAGAATGGAGACCTGACTATCTCTTTTCAAATGAAATCAGGGGTAAAGATCTATGGCGGATTCGTAGGAACAGAAGTATCCCTGAGCCAACGAAACTGGGCGATGAATACCACCATTCTCAGCGGAGATATTGGAATGGCTGGAGATAATACAGACAACAGCTACCATGTGATCTTCAACACCGATGTCGACAATACTGCCACGCTGGATGGATTCACGATTCAGGGAGGGAATGCAGACATAGCAGGTGGTGGTATTTTTAATACCAACTCATCTCCGGTGATTTCCAATTGCGTCATCACCAATAATGCCACAAATACCGGGGGTAATGGGGCTGGTATGTACAACGAGGCCCTCTCCTCTCCAACGCTGAACAACTGCATGATACTTTCCAATACGACAGATGGTCAGGGTGGCGGCATGTACAACCTTGAATCATCTCCAACTCTGATCAATTGCGACATTTTAAAAAACACTGCAGGATCCGGTGGCGGATTTTATAACGATAACTCCTCGAGCCCTGTTCTCAACAACTCCATCATCTGGGCGAATGTTGCCAGCGCCAGTGGTAACCAGATTTATATTGCAGATGGCGCTTTTACCCTTAATTATTCCTGTTATTCCAATTCCACACCCAGTACCGGGATTGCAGATTTAACAGTCGCAAGTGGCAGCTTTTCGGACATCAACAACAACATTACATCCAATCCTAAATTTGCCAACTTTGTCAACGACTACAGGCTGACTTTAGCCTCCCCATGTGTGGATGCCGGACTGGATTCCTACACAACAGAAGCAACAGACATTCGTGGTAGCGGCTATGCGCGTAAACTCGATAAAACCAATGGTCTACTGACAGGAACCGTCGACCTCGGGGCCTATGAATTTAAGTTGGGTTCGGATCCATCTATTCCGGCAATTCCAAAATTATATGTCAAAGCCGATGCCACCGGCGCCAATGATGGCACAAGCTGGACAAACGCTTATACCTCCCTGCAATCCGCACTCACTGCCTCCATGGGTGGATTCCAGATATGGGTTGCAAGAGGGACTTATATACCTTCAGCAGAAAACGACGTGACAGCATCCTTTAAGCTTAAGTCGGGACTCGAAGTTTATGGAGGTTTTGCTGGGACAGAGACCTCTCTTGGCAGTAGAAACTGGTACACCAATCCTACTATTCTGAGTGGTTATATTGGAGCGCCCAACGACTCGACCAACCGCAGCAATCATGTTATATATAATTCAGATGTTGATAATACCGCAATCCTCGATGGATTTACCATTAAAGGGGGGTCGGCAACCGATGCCGGCGGAGGTATTTATAACACTGGTAATCAAGGCTCCTCACCGACCATTAAAAACTGTATCATTACTGACAATACTACTGTATCAGGAGGATCAGGAGCAGGTATTTACAATGAAGCGTCCTCTGCCCCAAAATTTATCAACTGTGTCATATCCTATAATATTACCGACGGTAATGGCGGAGGAATATTTAATGTCAGCTCTTCGCCCACGTTTACAAACTGTACGGTGGCTCAAAACAAGGCAACTTTAGGCGGTGGGATTTTCAATGACCAGGGATCCATTACGAACATCTATAATTCCATCTTCTGGGGAAACTATTTCTTTACCTCCGGAGTCGGCGATGGAAGGCAGATTTACATCAATGATGGAACAGTTACGCTGTTTAATAGTTGTTATAGAAATTTATCTTTGGATATTTCTTTGTCAATTCCTCCAACAGTTGACGGGACGGATATTACTACTGATCCAAGTTATTTTGATCCAACAGTAGGAGATTTTCGCCTTGGTGCAAATTCTCCTTGTGTCGATGCCGGAAATGACTCTTTTAACAGTGAATCAACGGATATAAGGAGTACTGACTACTCCAGAAAATTATCGAAAACAAACGCGGCCGTAATTGGAACCATTGATATGGGGGCTTTTGAATATAAGAACGGTATTGACCCAAGTTGCGGACCCATACCAAAGGCCAGCGTCCTCGCTGACGCGAGCATTTGTCCGGGATCGAGTATCAGTATCGGCGGAAGTGCTGTCAGCGGAAGTACCTATAGCTGGACATCCTCCCCTTCCGGCTCTTCTTACACATCCTCGAATCCAAGCGTAAAACCTTCTGTAACTACAATTTATACACTCACAGAAAAAAACGCTTCCGGCTGCCAGAGCAGCCATAGTGTCACAATTACCGTCACACAAGGGGCAACTGTCAACAGTGCTTCTTCCGTGATCTGGTGTAATGGTGTACCAAACACCTACAAAATTACCAGCCCTATTCCTACCGCGACCTTTACCTGGAAAAGGGATTCTGTAGCCGGGGTCAGCAATAAGGCTGTCACCAATGGCACTGGTGCAACTATTACTGAGACGCTGGTCAACACTACTAATTCTGCTGTGAATGTAATTTACAGGATTACTCCGAGTGCAATCGGATGCACTGCCCCTAGTATACCAAAGGATGTGGTTGTTACAATCCCTGTTATACAAATCAGCAGTCCGGCAACGGCTAATTGGTGCAGCAATACGACCAATTCATATGTTGCAACTACTAATATGACTGGCACACTTATCACTTACAAATGGACAAGGGCTGCTGTCGCAGGTATCACCAATACAGCCGTGACCGACGGAACCGGTGCTATCATCACCGAAAAGCTGGTCAACACGACAACTGAACCAATTCTTGTCCACTACCTGATCACTCCTACAGTCGATGGATGTTTGGGAAAGACCAAAGATGTCGTTGTTACGGTGAACCCTGTAGCAGTAATCAAAAGCCCTGTCCCCATCTTCTGGTGCAGCGACAATCTTAGCGTTTTCACCCCTGATCTTACTACTACCACAGGTACCTTTACCTACAAATGGACAAGGACTGATGTCGCGGGCATTACCAGTAGCGATACCGTTAAAAACGGGGCCGGACCATTTCTTTCGGAAACGCTATTCAATACTACCACGAACCCAGTAGTAGTTCATTATCAAATTACTCCGCTTGTTAACGGATGCCCTGGTACTATAAAAGATGTTGCGGTTACCGTGAATCAACCCAATAAACCTGCCCTCAGCGGACCGACTTTGGGCTGTGCATCTTCTACCGGGAATGTGTATACAACCCCTGCCATCGTGGGCCATACTTACAGCTGGAGCTCTTTAGGCGGCACCATCGCAGCTGGCTCTAATACCAATTCGGCCACAGTTACCTGGGGAGAAGTTACATTGGGTTCGGTGAAAGTCTTCGATACAACTATTTCATCAGGTTGCGTCAATACCAACACCCTCATTGTTAATTTAAATCCTTCGCCAGCAGCAGTTGCAGGGGCAGACAGGTTACTATGTCCAAATACTTCTACTCAGCTAGGTGCAGCCCCCGTACCCGGAAGTACTTACAGCTGGAGTTCAACGCCTGCAGGATTCTCTTCCACCGTTGCTAATCCAACGGTTATTGCTACTGCGACAACTACTTACAAACTCATCGAGCTCAACTCAAAGGGATGCTTTGGCACGCATAATGTAGTTGTGGCCGTACCTTCACCAACGATTACCGGTCCAACCACGGCATGCGAGTCCTCATCCGGGAATGTCTATACGACGGAAACTGGAATGTCCTCCTATGTCTGGACTGTTTCGTCTGGTGGTACCATAACGTCAGGTGGCACTTCTACAGACCGGACCGTAACAATCAAGTGGAACGTTCCGGGTAGCCAGACAGTCAAGGTAAATTACATTTCTTCCGGCGGATGTCTTATCGCATCACCTACCGTGATGAATGTTACTGTCAATCCCATACTGACACCGGCACTCATTGGATCGGCCTCAGCTTGTATTGGCGTTGCAGGAGTAACCTATACGACCGATGCCGGGATGACAGCCTATACCTGGAAAGTTTCCTCCGGAGGCTTAATAATGTCCGGTACAGGCACAAACGTCATCAATGTTATATGGAATACCTTGGGCGATCAAAAAGTGACCGTCAATTATACTAACCCAAATGGATGTCCAACTGCCTCTGAAACAGTGAAAAATATAACGGTCAATCCGTTACCGGATCCAACATTATCCGGCCCGGATACTCCTTGCGCCTTGTTGCCTGGTATTGTTTATTCAACTGAAACAGGCATGAGCGGTTACAGCTGGAGCGTTTCATCGGGTGGAACCATCACTTCAGGTGGGACTGCGACAGATCCGACCATCACGGTTACGTGGAATACAGCAGGATTACAATCGGTATCCGTCAATTACCGCAATGCCAACGGATGTTCCGCGACTACGGCAAAAGTGAAAAATATTGCTGTCAATCCGGTTTTGGTACCTTTACTTTCAGGAGTGGCCAATGTCTGTTCAGCTACAAAAGGTGCGATCTACGCCACACAGGTTGGCATGGATAGTTACAAGTGGAGCGTGTCGAATGGAGGAACTATTACTTCCGGCGCCGGTACGAGTGCGATCACTGTTGACTGGAATGGCACGGGAACGCAGCAGGTAGGCGTTAACTTCGTCTATCCGACAGGGTGTTCGTCACCAACTCCTACGGTTAAGCAACTAACCTTATACGATTTGCCGGTTCCAACGATTACTGGATCCGCTGCGGTCTGTGTAAATACGACAGGAGTAACCTACACCACTGAAGCGGGCATGACAGGATATACCTGGAAGATCTCGGCCGGAGGTACCATCACTTCTGGAGGGACCGCGACGGATCGCACGGTTACTGTTACCTGGAATACGGCAGGATCTCAAACCGTCAGTGTCAACTATAACAACGCGAATGGCTGTTCTGCCATTTCTCCTACTGTTAAGGCGGTTACTGTCAACGTTCTTCCGGTACCTATCATTACCGGAGCGGCGGCAGTATGTGAGAAATCCATCGGCAACGTCTACAGCACAGAAACAGGTATGACGGGATATACCTGGAATGTCTCAGCTGGCGGTACCCTTACCTCAGGTGCAGGAACGAATCAGATTGCTGTCGCATGGAATACGCCAGGGGCGCAGACGGTAAGTGTCAACTATGTCAATACAAATGGTTGCACAGCTACGGCGCCTATCTCAAAGAACATTACAGTCAATCTTCTGATCGGCACGGCAGGGGCGGTCACAGGTATTAATGCTTTGTGCGGCGGAACCCAGGCTGTCTATACAATTCCGGCGGTGACTAACGCGAGTACTTATATCTGGACTTTACCTGCAGGAGCGACAATTGTATCGGGGGCAGGAACTTCCTCAATCACAGTAAGCTACAGCGCTACGGCGTCATCTGGCAACATTTCGGTATACGCCAGTAATTTCTGCGGAAACAGCAACACCTCCTCATTGGCAGTCCAGGTTACTCCTTTAACGGATGTGGCAGGAAATATCAGCGGACCTACGGCCGTCTGTCAGGGATCCACGGGACTGATCTTCACTGTTCCAAAGATTACCAACGCGACGAGTTACACCTGGTCAATCCCGGCAGGGGCAACGATTATTTCAGGAGCTACTACCAACAGCATTGTAGTCAACCTTTCCATGAGTACCGTCACGGGTCCGATTACCGTTTACGGATCAAATTCCTGTGGAAAAGGAGCAGTTTCTCCGGCATTCATACTGACGGTGAATCTAATTCCACCAAAAGCCACCATCACTCCAACCGGATCAAATATCGCCAGCAGTGCGCCAACCGGAAACCAGTGGTACTTCTCCAGTACGTCAGATGGAGCAGGAGCAGCCATTCAGGGAGCTACTGCACAGCTTTATACACCGACACAAAATGGCTGGTACTGGACTGTTGTTACAATCAACAACTGTATATCAGACCCCTCCAATCATAACTATCGCCTGAAAGCAGGGGAGAATAATCGTTACAACCTATTCCCGGTGCCAAACGACGGAGAATTTACTGTCGAGATTACGACTCCTGATCAGCAGACATTTTCGATCCAGGTATACGATCCTCTAGGTAAGAAGATGTACGAGCATACGGACTTTGTGATCAATGGGGATTTCAGGCAAGTCATCAACCTAAGACCTTTGCCAACGGGGATTTACACGATTGCCTTCCGTACCAAGGACGGAAATGTAGTAAGGAAATTCTACGTCAGGAAGTGATCCACTGACCCTTAAACAAGACAGCCTGTTGAACTCGAGTTCAACAGGCTGTCTTGTTTAAGGGCAATAGCGTTTATCTGAATTTCAGACCAACAGTCGCATTGACTCCAGATTTCAGATCCAGACCTTGAATCTGCGTTCCCAGTGTATTATTCAAACCTAACGAATAGCGGACATCCACTGTGATAAAACCAAGGATATCTGCACCGGCACCCAGTTGGAAATTATAGGCGCTGCTTTGACGTTTAGCGGTTGATAAAGGATTAGATTCAGACAGGAAGAAAGTTCCCTGCGGCCCAGCCATCACATGTGCACTAACAATACCAAGATTAATCAGCCTTAATCCAATCAGGACAGGAACTTTCAAAGTATTCACACTGGTTGATACTGAATTGTTTGTTAAGGTTGTTTCCTTGTGCATGGCATAATAAAACTCGGGTTGAAGGTAGAGGATACGTCCAAACTGGAAGAATATACCTAGCTGGGCATTAGACTTAAATTGGGACTTAATTGCGTTTTGATCTAGTGTTGCGGTAGCCAGATCCAATCCAATTTTAGGTCCAAACCAAAAACTTGGTTTTTTCTTGGTAACTTCGCTAGTTGTGCCCTGATCTTGTGCGAAAAGGTTTGCGGGGAAAACCAGGAAGACGATCAGCATTAGTAAACAAAAATCACGGAGTCGTTTCATAGTGTTAAATTTAGAATTATTAAGTAATCAATCTTCATCACTAAAAAAGTTCCTCTATGAGAAATAAATCGAGGCTAATTCTTTAGGCATCTAACAGACAGACCATATTTTTGGTTGACAAAGCTACCGATCATGGAGCCATTGCCAAAGTAAAGGTAGCGATAATAAGAAACATTCGCGGCACCAGAGGTTGAACTCCACCATTGACCATAAGCTCCAAGATTTTCGAACAATCCGGTATTTGTCCTGCTTCCACCAGGAAGAGCCGTAAACAAGGTTTCATTCGTTGCTCCACCGTTTGGTGTCGTCCAGTGAAGTGTTCCTGTTTCTTTTAGTTTACCACCGGCAAGTGTAGCTCCGCCCAAATAACCCGAAAGAATATTCCATTCATCGTCGGAAGGAACATGCCAGCCAGTCGGGCATAAATTGCCGCTATTCACAGCATACCAGTTGTATAGCGCTCCATAGGTGTTTTTGTAAGTGGATGGATCACCCTCGTACCAGCAATATCCGGAACTGATCTTGTTGCTCCAGGAACTGGCATCTTCCACATAAGAAAGGAGTGAGCCATCATTAAATTTGGTCGTTTTCAAATTACCGACCATCCAAACCTGGGTACCAAGCTTGACGAAATTATAAAAATTACTATCCCGGTCCATTACCAGGAGTTTGGCTGGGGTAAAAGACAATTCACTTCCATAGGCCGTCCCGATACTATTTCTGGCATAGGCCCTAACATAAAAGGTCTTGTTATAATCCTTTTTAGACAATTTTAAAGTACTGATAAAACTACCTAACCCGTTGCCATCTGAAGTACATGGATCGCCTGGAATAGCGCTCCAAGTAGGGTTTTTAAGAAAATTCCAACAAATACCACGACCAAGAATTGGTGAACCCCCATCACTTGTAATTTCTCCGCCACCAAAGGCAATTGTATCAGACACAACTGTAATATCAGCTGTTGTTATAGTGGGGACGACTGGCGCAATGAGTGCGGTGACCTGAGTACCATATCCAATGCCTGCATTATTCGTCGCATAGGCTTTGACATAATAGGTTATACCTGGTTTCAGACCGGTGATAATACTCGAAAATGTACCAATTCCCTGACCATCAGAGGTGGAGCTGTCGCTGCTCATGACGGTGGAATTTTGTATCCTGCTCCAGCAAACCCCTCTTGTAACCACAGAACCGCTGCCTTCTGATGAAATTTCACCACCAGTCTTAACAGAAGAAATTGTTAAACCGGATACAGGAAGGGTCTTCAACAAAGGAACCTCCTTTAAGTTATTCTGCTTACAGTTCCATGCAAAAAACAGCAATAAAAATATTGCTGTATGGAAGATTGCCTTAGATCCCTGTTTACCTGCTATCTGATAGTTCATGTGTGGAGCTTCCGATTAAAAGTATCTGGGGGTGAAACGGCAATATCTTCTCTTTTTGTAAGGGAAATCGTAACTCAGCATAAATTCATGTGTCCCGGCGTTGTATTGAGATGGAGCGAATGTTGTGAGGTCGTAGGAATAACCTATTTTCAACTCTCCATTGACGAAAACCTGAAAGATCAGGCCATAAGAGTTTTTCAGCCGATAGGTGGCTCCCACCCATACCCTGTCAAAAAACAGTCCGTTAGCAGAAAAATCCGCGATAACGGGAGTGCTTTTACTACTCCTGACTAGCATAGTTGGCTTAAATTTCACGTTTTCAGCCACATCAAGCACATAGCCAGCCATTGCATACATATTTACCTCTTCTTTATAGACAATCTCTCCACTCTCGGAGTTAATCTTGTTCTGGAAGATTTTTGGGACAGAAGCGCCAAGGAAGAAATTGTCGGCATGCCACATGACGCCCAAGCCAAAATTGGGAAGATATTTTTTGTTGATATCAAAGGCTGTAACGGGATCGTTAGGGTCACGAACACTGAGGTCTGTCATCATTGCCTGGTACCTATTGAAACCTCCTTTTAATCCGAATGAGATGTATTGGTCACTTGTCAGCAGAATTCGGAAAGAATAATCCGCATAGAATCCATTTTGTCTTACCGGTCCAAAGCGGTCATTAATGATTGAAAATCCCAGTCCAACATTGTATTTCCTGAATGGACCCTGGATGGTGAGTGTATTCGTGATCGGGGCACCGTCGAATCCAATCCATTGTATCCTGGACATGGCAGTTACATTTACATACCCCGACATTCCAGCGTAGGCGGGTTGTATCGTGAGCAAGTTGTTCATGTACTGATTAAAAATAGGATCCTGTTGCGAATAAGCATTGAGTTGAAATCCCAATAAAAAGATTCCAATGAATACTTTGCAGACGCTCTTCAATATTTTATTATTTGGTTTCAAGGATGATAATATTAATAATAGACATAAACGTAACCTCTCAGTGTCTGGCTGCTTGTTCCGCCCAGTTTAAGGATATAATAATAGACTCCAGGCGCGACGAGCTGGTTCTTCGAGAACGTCGATTCGGTGTACTTGCCATCCCATGCATTTGCAGGATCCTCATAATTATTGCTTTGGAACACTAATTGACCGGACCTGGTGAAGATAAGCAGCTGACTATCTCTGTATTCCTTAGGCGTCAAACCATCGATGACGAATTTGTCATTTAGTCCGTCGCCATTGGGGGAAATCATTTGCGGGATGAGAGGTATCTCTTTGATGTACACTTTTTGTATGCATGCATTGATTAATCCCATCTGATCAGTAACAGTCCATTTGACCAGGGTTTCTCCAGTTCTAAATTTTAGTGGCGCATCGTTAATCACCATCGTATCGATAATTGAACAGTTATCCCAAAACAGCGGTTTACCCAAATCGACGATGTACTTGTTCGGATTCAGGTCCGCTGTTTTCAAGTATTCGACCGTCAGGTTGATGTCTTTCGGACAAGTAATCAATGGCCTCATAGTATCTGTAACGCTGATGAAAACACTGTCCTTTTTGACACAACTATTTGGATCAGTAACCGTGATTCGATGCCACAATGGTGTAAGACGCAGAGCTTCGCGGGTTGTTTGCACCGGGTTAGTCAACCATTTATATTTGTAACTGTTGAGTACTGCAATGTCTGTACTGCCGTTAATTGTATCTACACTGGCACTACCATTGGCGTCGCTCATACATTGAACAGGCTTGGTCCTAAAACCTAAACTGATCGGTGTGGGCTCTTTGATTTCACCGGTAAATGAAGCGATACATTTCTTGGCGTCGGTTACCACGACCGTATAGATACCAGCTTTCAGGTTCTTTGCTGTCGGGGTACTCTGGACAGGCTTGGTACTCCACAGATAATTGAATGGAGCAGATCCATAGGTCACATTGACAGTCATGGAACCGGTAGTATCTCCGGCACAACTAAGCTCAGCCAACGGATTAATTGTGGCACGCAAGGAGTCGGGCTGACTAACGAAAGCCGACTGTATGTCGAAACATTTTCCTGATTTTGAAATTCCCTTGATGTAATAGGTCCCAGCTGTGACTGCCTTCGGCGTAGTCAAGGTGATACTTGCTTTTGAATCTTTCCAGTAGCTCAGTGTCAATCCTGTTGAAGATCCGGCGGTAACTGCAGGCAAGGTCAAGTCGGAAGTCGAACCAGTGCAGGTCTTCAGGATCAGAGTTGACGGATTCACTACGAGCGTAGGTTTAACATATACCTCGATCTGAGTGAATCCATTAATAGTACATCCATTACTGTTATAGGTATATTGGATACTGTGAACGCCGGCGCCGGCCGAAGCAGGATCAAAGACATTCCCTGTTATGCCCGGGCCATTAAAGATGACGCCAGAAGGAGTGGTTATTAGGGTCACTTTCGAGTCAGAAATACAATAGGGTCCGTAAGTTCCAACGAAGGTCACCGAGTTTACACTTAATGTTACCGGGTTGGCGTAACTGGCACATCCGTTGGTAACTTTAAGTGAATAAGTACCTGCATTGACCGGTTTAAGATTAATTAAAACCGGATTCTGATCTGTGGAGACAAATCCGTTCGGACCGGCCCATTCATAGGTATTCATACCTGATGGGGAAGCACGCAGGGTCATATCCATCCCCTCACAGGCAGGATTAGGAGTAATCGTGATAATTGGTTTCACAACTGGCGTGCTGAAAGAGACATCCACCGTGCTGGAGAAAGTACAGCCAGCTTTATCCTTAACCGTCAGTGTGTATATTCCAGCATTTGTGACATTTTTGATGATCGGACTCTGAAGCGTAGAAATCAGAGCGCCTGCCGGATCCCTCCAGCTGTAACTTGCCATCCCGCTTGGTTCTCCTCTAAGTTTCAGGGTATCGCCACTGCACAAAGGTGTATTGTAAGTTGCTTTTGGACTGAAAGCGACTGGAATTACTGAAGTAGAAGCCTCGCAATTATTCTGATCCCTAACCGTTAGGATAAACCTTACGCTATCGGAAGGAATTGGATAGGCCATTGGCAGAGGATTTCTGAGGGTAGAAACTAACGCGCCACCCGGTCCTGTCCAGGTATAGCTAACCATTCCGCTCGGATTACCACTTAATTGCAGGGTACCTGCAGGGCAAATGGTAGCAACAGAAATCAGCGGTATCGGTAAGGCTTTAAACGCCACTGTAATACTGTCGGCAGAAGTAGTCCCGGAAGGATCAATGACTTGTAGTTTATATTTACCGGCCATGGCAGCGGTTACATTATTGATAGCAGGACTCTGCTCGGTAGAGCTAAAATTATTTGGACCTTTCCATGAATATACCATATTGTCGGGCAATCCTGATAAATATAGCGTGCCTCCAAGACATGTTTGCTGGTAACTGGCTTTGGCTGAGCTAATGGTGACCTTTGTCGAGTCGGAGGCTGAACATCCGGAAGGATCTGTAACTGTCAGTTTATACATCCCACCCATTGCAGCAGTAACATTTGGAATTAGCTGATCCATACCCGTATAAGTAAACTTCCGTGGATCAGTCCAAACGTAAGTATAACCGAACACCTCTGCACCGCCGAACAGTTTCAAGTCCTGACCGATCGTAAGCGGGCTATTGGAAGAGGTACTCACAAGCGGAGAAGTAATCATGAGTTTAACTGGCGTTCGTAAAGCACTTTCACATCCTCCCGGTTTCTGGTAAGCTGCATAATAGGTAATGGAATCGTTCACAGTGTTCCAGGTAGGATTTGCCACAATAACACCACCAGTAGATTTGTCGTACCATTTTAGGGTCAATCCGGCGATGATGTTAAGTGCATTTCGTGCATTGAGTGTTTGAACCTTCGGCAGGGCGCATTCTTTAATCACCCCATTTGCATATTTGGCCACCAGAGTAGGAGGCGCTTGAGTATTTACCGTCATGGTGACAGGAATCCGCTTAGTTGCAGCACAACCTGAAATGGTGTCAACAGATTCAGCATAAACAATACGGGTTGCCGGCGCTTTTTGAATCGCTGAGACTGCATTTCCTAAAGTTAAAGCATCATACCAGGAAAGTTTAGACGTTGTTGTACCTGGTTTTACCCACTTGGATGCATCGATAGAGTCAGGTTCACAAACCGGCGCTATAATTCCTGTGGTGGTATTTATATAGGTTGGATTAGCAGGAGAGGGATTTATCATCAACGTTATTTTTGTGCGCGAAGTGCTGACACAATTCCCCAACCTGGCATCCGCATAATAAGACTTTGCGGTACCAACGGTATTCCAAACAGGATTGGTTACAATCTTACCACCAGTCGCCGAATCCCACCAGGTAACAGTTACGCCAGCGGGCACTGTCACTTTGGCTGTAAGCGTTTGGATCGTCTTTCCAACGCATTCGATAATATCTTTGCCAACAGGGGGCGCCGGAGTTTCATTGATCGTAAGGGTAACGGGGGTACGTCTGGTGCTTCGGCACTCTGTAGTAATATCCTTGGCTTCTGCATAAAAAGTCATTGATCCGTAGGTGTTCCAGGTAGGGCTGACGGGAGTTCCTCCTGTGGCAGCGGTAAACCATTCAAGACCAACATTTGGAGTAAGTGGTGTGGGAACTATCCTTTTACTTGCATCCAGAGTAGTATCAGTCGCGCAGACAGTAAGATTTCCTAAGCTGAGAGGTATCGCAGGCGGAATATTAATCGACAGCGTAACAGGCGTACGTGGCGAGAGGACACAAGTTCCTTTGTAGGCTTCCGCATAATAAGTAACAGGTTTGGCAGTAGAACTTATAGAAGGTCTCGCAATTGGAGTTCCGCCAGTAGCTGTAGAGTACCACCTGACAAGCGACCCATCGGTTGGAGTGATGGTTGGAACGTACAATGTCTGAATTGGTGAGGTAGCACAGGCTATTTGATCTGGTATTTTGTCGAGAGGTAAAGGAGCAGCATTTATGGTCAGCGTAACAGCAGTTCGTCTTATGCTTCTACATCCTGTAATCGAATCCAGAGCTTCCGCGTAATAGGTCATTGGTCCAACCGTATTCCATCTTGGACTTACTGCAGTGCCACCTGTTGCAGCTGCGAACCATTCCAGGCCTACTTTAGCTGCAAGTGGAGTCACAATCCTGGAATTTGCATCCAGCACAGTATCTGCCGAACAGACAGTAAGATTACCTTTGCTTACAGGCACTGCAGGGGAAGGACTAATTGTAAGTGTAACGGGCAACCTGGTAGGCGAAACGCAGGTTCCCTTGTATGCTTCCGCATAAAAAGTGGTAGATCTTACCGCATTAAGTGTAGGTCTAGTAATCGCTGAGCCACCAGTAGCAGTAGAGTACCACCTGATAAGAGATCCATCGGATGGAGTAATCGTTGGTACTTGTAATGTCTGAAGAGGTGACTGAGCACAGGCTATTTGTTCTGGTATTTTGTCGAGTGGTAAAGGAGCAGCATTGATGGTCAGTGTAACGGCAGTACGTCGTGCGCTTCGGCATCCCGTAACAGAATCCAAAGCTTCCGCGTAATAGGTCATTGGTCCAACTGTATTCCATCTGGGACTGACGGCAGTTCCTCCGGCAGCAGCAGTGAACCATTCCACGCCAACCTTGGGAGTAAGTGGTGTAGGAGCTATCCTTTTGTTTGCGTCCAGTACCGTATCTATTGCGCAGACAGTAACATTACCTAAGCTGACAGGAGCTACCGGTAAAGGACTAATTGTCAGGGTAACAGGCATCCTGGTAGGTGAAACACAAGTTCCTATATATGCTTCCGCATAATAAGTAACAGGCTTGGCGGTGGAGTTGAGAGTAGGATTCAGGACTGCTGTTCCACCTGTTGCAACTGTATACCACCTAATGCTGACTGCCGAACCATCAATTGTCGTCGGTGTTATTGCCCTCAATGTCTGAAGAGGGGTTGTTGCACAGGCTATTTGATTTGGGGAACTGAGACTGTCCAGGGGCGCAGGTGAGGCTGTAATTGTAAGCGTGACAGCAGTACGTCTGGAACTCCTGCAATCATTCTGGTTTTTAGCCTCAGCATAATAGGTGATAGGACTAAGGCTAATGTCTGCCAAAGTCGGCGTTAGGACAAGATCCCCTCCTGTTAGAGCATTATACCATTCAATGCTAACTCCAGAGACAGGATTTATCTGTGTATTCGCATCCAGCACTTTAGTAGTAGAAGCGCAACCTGTAAGATTTCCTTTACTGACAGGTGGTAGAGGAGCTGCATCAACGATTAGCGTTACTTTAAGGCGGGTTGCACTGGCACAAGGATTGAGATACGTTTCTGCATAGTAATAATAGGTTCCTTGTGTGCGGGGGATATTTGTGGTTGAAGCTACTTGTGTCCCACCAACAGGGACACTATACCACCTGATAGTAGCAGTAGTCGTGGCGGATGGAGGTAAAATTGCCAAAGACGAAAGCTGTGTCTGCGTCAGGGTTTGCTCACACATGCGCAGTACTCCAGGGGCTGAACTATTGTCGAAAAGACTGGAAAGAACCGGTGCATCTGGTGAAGCATTGATTGTCAATGTCACTATAGTTCTAGTGGTACTAGCACAGGTTCCATTATTTGATTCAGCAGAATAGCGCATTACTCCAACTTGATTCCATGTGTGATCACTGACTACAGTACCTGTGGATGTGTTATACCAAACCACTGAGGAACCTACAGGAGCAGTTGCCTCGGCGCTAAGAGTTTGGATTGGAGTCAGCGCACATTGCGTAATATTACCAAGGCTTGTAGGTGCATCCGGGGCAGGGGTGATGGTCAAGGTAACAGAAGTTCTGTCCACACTGGCACAACCGGATGTTGTACTATAGGATTCTGCCCAATAGGTGACTGTAGGTCCAACAGTAGTCAAAGAGGGGGAGGTGTTACCGGTAGAGATAGATGATCCTCCAGTCGCATCAGCAAACCACCTTACACTAAAACCAGTCGGGGCAGCCGCTGTGCCAGTGAGGCTTAAACCTGTTCGCTGACAGCCGGTTACAACAGGAGTAGCAATTGTCGGTTTTGCTGGAATATCGACAACATTGATCGTCACTGCGGTTCTGGTAAGACTAGGGCAATTGGTATTTTGGTCCTTGGATTCGGCATAGAAAGTTGCAGATCCGGCAACATTAACAGGCAACGATGGAACTGTGCCGGCAGTACCTCCAGTCAATTTGTCGTACCAAACGACAGTACATCCTGAAGGAGCAGTGGCCGTAGCGGTATATTTTGAAGTACTTGTAATATCCACACAAAGGTTGATCGTGCTACTGGCAACTGTAGGTGCAGCGGGTGCCGGATTAATCGTAACAGCGACAGGAGCTGAAGAAATACTGTGACAGCCCGCATTATCAATAGTGACTACGGAATAACTCCCGGAGGTCATTACCTGATTTGAACGGGTTGTTATCCCATTGGACCAGGCATACGCATAAGCGGTTGATGAGGATAAAATTGCACCACTACCTTCACAATAAGGTGCTGTATTAGTGATCGATATGGTAGGCTTGACAGGAACGTTCTGAACGTATACATTGACTGAATAGGGTGAAGGACTCGAACAACCATTCGCAGTAATATTGAAAACATAAGTAACCTGAAGTGGGCTCGCAGTTGAATTGGATAGCGTCTCACTCACACTTCCTGTTGCCCCCGTCCCTCCAGGTGTGACACCAGTCACAGTTGCCCTGGTCCAGTTAAAAATTGCTCCGGAAGCGTTGCTTGTTGGTGTATAATTAAAAACTGCCCCACTACATGTAGCTGGCATAGCCAGTGGACTGGTAAGTACCGGCATCGGATTTACAGTAACAACTACATTATTCTTGATGCTACATCCATTAAGGGTCAAAGTATAAACATAGGTAACATCGATAGGCAATCCAGTTGTATTAGTAAGTACTTCTTCTATTTTGCCAGTTCCGTTGGATCCTGTCTGGGTGATTCCAGCCAACGTTGCCCGGGACCAGTTCATTGTTGCACCGGCAGGACTACTCACAGGGGTGTAAGTGAATAATGTACCACTACAAATTGGGGCAGGTGTACCTGACGTCATAGAAACATTTGGTTCCACCATCACAACGACACTTGCAGGCTGCGGATTGGAACATCCTGATACAGAAAGTGTATATACATAAGTGACTGGCAATGGATTTGATGTCGAATTATACAATACCTCATTCGGATTACCGGTCCCTGAGCTTGCATCGTTAAGAATACCACCCACAGTTGCCCTTGTCCAATTAAAGACTGTACCTAATGTCGAACTGGTTGGTATATAATTAAAGACAGAACCACCACAAATTGCGGGAGGCGTAAGGCTGCTAGTTAAGGCTGGTGACGGATTAACCTTAACGGTTACATTTTGGGTATTAGTGCATCCATCAGTCGCTGTTAAAGTATAAATATAAGTAACAGTAATGGTATTGGCCGTGGTATTTATTAAACTTTCAGTAATGCCATCCGAACCACTGGCCTGCAAATTACTGATTCCGGTTACAGTCGGCCTGATCCAGGTAAGGATCGTACCCGGGGTACTGATAGGGACATAAGTAAAAGGGTCATTGCTGCAAATAGATCCTGCTGTCAATGGACTTAACAATTTCGGAGAACTCTTTACGTTCACTGGAATAATGATGGATGGCGGACTCGTACATCCTGTAATGGGATCCGTAATAACCAACTTATAATTACCGGCAGTACTGACAATAATATTTTGCGTGGCAGCACCACCAGGGGTCCAATTGTATATGTAACCGGAAGGAGCTCCGGTTAAAGTAATACTTTGCCCTTCACAGAAAGTGTTGGATTCACCGTTAAGAACGTGAATAGCAGGAGCGGATGGTCCGATTAACAGAGTTATACTATCAGTGGCAAAACCTCCGAAAAGGGCGTTACCGAAATTTTAAAATTTTAAAGTTCCATCGTTTATCAAATGTGTGTTGTATCTCTTGTAATAATACCATGTTGAAAGTTTGATTTTCCAGC
>Ga0118677_10006583_pt1 | contig 19583 bp, 9 predicted proteins | sample AliMusrvi5mmetaG_FD_86154 | JGI IMG/M metagenome (GOLD analysis project Ga0118677, IMG submission 86154)
ATTCTGGAGGGGTGTGCATCAGGGCGGCAAAGCGGAGGCCACGGGTGCTGAGGCGTAGTTCGCGGAAACCGAGGGCCTCCATGACTGAGCAATAAACGGCCACGCCCATGAGGATCACGTCGGCGCGGTTTTTCGGCAGGCCGACGATGGTCTTGCGCTGTTCCAGCGGCAGGCTCCAAAGCCGTTCCATGTGCCAGGTCACCCGTTCGAGAGTCAGGCGGGTTGCTTCAAGTCGCTCCCGGTCGAAAGTCGTGAGTTGAGCCTCCATGCACCCCAGGATACTGGCGGAGCCGCCCACTCCCACTAGTTGTGCCTCGTGAAGGCAGGGTGCGCTGTCTCCGGCGCGCCCGGGTGGTTCGGCCGCGGCGCGCTGGGGACAGCGCGCCCTACCATCGAGAAGTACCGGTCGGACTTCTTCGTTCAGGAAGTCCTTCAACCACTGGCGGCAGGCGGCCAGTTCGGCGGGTTGAGGCGGGTCACCGCAGGGTAGGGTCTCCAGGAGCCGCACGGTGCCCAGCGGGAAGCTATGACCCCAAAGAACCCGCCCGTCGCGTCCGAATACGAATTGGGTGCTGCCACCACCGACGTCCATGACTAGCAGAGGGGTACACGCTAGTTGCGGGTTGGTAGTGACTCCTTGAAACCCCCACTCCGCCTCCTGTTCGCCCGAGATGACCTCGACCTTCAAGCCGGAGGCTTGCTCGATTGCGGTAGTCAGTTCCTCGCGATTAACTGCCTCGCGTGCGGCGCTCGTGGCGAAGACGCGGATGGAGGCAGCCTGGAGTCGCTGAGCCACGCCCGCGAAATCCGCCACGGCCCTGGCTGTGGCGGCAATCGCCTCGGCCTGCAAGCGATGCGTCTCGTAGAAGCCGTGCCCGAGGCGGGTTTGTTTGCTCTGCTCGCAGATGGGCTGAATGGCATGGTCAGCCACGTCGGCTACCAACAGTTTCACGGAGTTGGTGCCGACATCAATAACCGCACGACGGATTGCAAGCATAACGGTACAGAGGAAACCGACCACGAAATACACAGAATACACGAAAAAACGAGCCGACCTAGTCGGCAGAGCCTTATTTGGGCAATCACGGTTTGGTGATCCCCGTCAGTGGGGGAGGACTCACCAAGTCAAGCTAGCCCTTTTGTGTATTTCGTGTATTTCGTGGTTGTCCGTGTTGTTTTGCAAGGCTTTTTGGCTTGATAGAACTGCCTCAATGGTAGAATGCTCGGCAAATGAAACGCACTCCGCTCTATACAGCTCACCAGAAGTCAGGCGGCAAACTTATTGAATTTGGCGGCTGGGAAATGCCGGTCCAGTACACCAGCATTACCGACGAGCATCTCGCCGTGCGGCAGGCGGCGGGCCTGTTCGATATCTCCCACATGGGCGAGGTGCTGGTTAGTGGCTCTGGCGCGGAGGGCTTTCTCAATCAGACGCTGACCAACGACGCGCGGAAGCTGGCGCCAGGCCAGGGACAATACACGCTGATGTGCAACGAACGCGGCGGCGTCATTGACGATCTTTACGTTTATCGGCTGGACGCACGGGAGTATCTGCTGATCATCAACGCCTCGCGCATCGACGCCGATGTGGCCTGGCTGGAAAAGCAATTGGCCGCGTTCCCCCAGCGCAGCGAAGTCAAGCTCGAGAACACATCGGACATAACTGGCGCACTGGCGGTGCAGGGCCCACGCGTGGTGGAGTTCATTGACGGTTGCTTCCCGGGTCCGTCCACGGGCGGCACGATGGTGGCGCGAGTGACCGACTTGAAGAAGAACCAAATCGCACGCTTCAGCCATGCCGGGGACACGATCTGGATTTCGCGCACCGGCTATACGGGCGAGGATGGTTTCGAGGTCGTCGCCCCGGCCGGCATCATCGAGGCGATTTGGAATCAACTGCTTTCTGCCGGTCAACCGCACGGCTTGAAACCGGCCGGGCTGGGCGCGCGGGACACGTTACGCACGGAGGTGTGTTATCCCCTCTACGGACACGAACTGGACGAGAATACTACTCCCATCGAGGCGGGCGTGGGCTTCTTTGTCGCGCTGGACAAGGGAGAATTCAATGGGCGCTCCGTGCTGGCCGAGCAAAAGGCGAAGGGCACCTCCAAGAAGCTCGTGGCGTTCAAAATGACCGACCGATCGGCCCCGCCGCGCCCGCATTACGCGATCTGGAGCGCGGGGCCGGGAGGGACGAAGCTCGGGGAGGTTGTAAGCGGTACGCAGAGTCCGTCGCTCGGCATTGGCATCGGGATGGGATATTTGCCCGCCGCATTTGCGAAGGTCAATACGCCGATTGAGATCGAAATCCGTGGCAAGCGCGCCCCGGCCGTCCTCGTCCCGAAGCCGATCTATCGAAAACCTGATTGACCGCCCGCCCGCTCCCTGCCTCAATAACGCTATGGCTAATGTTCCTTTGGATTTGAAATACGCGAAGACGCACGAATGGGTGCGTGTCTCCAGCGATGTGGCGACGGTGGGCATCACCGACCACGCGCAGCATGAATTGACCGATGTGGTGTTCGTCGAATTGCCCGACGTCGGCCGGCAAATCAAAGCCGGCGATTCCTGCGCTGTGGTTGAGTCAGTCAAGACGGCTAATGATATTTACTCGCCGGTTAGCGGCCAGATTGCCGCCGTCAACCAGGCGATCGTCGCAAACCCGGCTTTGGTGAACACTGAACCCTACACGGGAGGTTGGTTTTACAAGATAAAACTCTCGCAGCCGGCCGAGCTGAGCGGTTTGCTTGGCCCTGAGCAATACCAGGCACAAATCGGCGGGGCGTGAGTGGCTGCGGGGCGGGGTGGTGATCAGTAATCGGTATTCAGTCATCAGTGGTCAGTAATCGGTATCGGCCACGGAATACTGAATACAGATCACTGATGACTGATTACTGATTACCGGCTCCCCCGAAGTCGCATTTGATAATTCGCCCAACCTCCGCGAGTGTAAGGCCGTGAAACCTAAACGGATTCGACTCTTCATCAAGCCTTACTGCGGGTGGTGTGACAGGGCGGAAGACTGGCTGAACGAACAGGGAGTCGAGTATAAGAAGGTGGATGTTATTGCCGACGAAGCGGCTCACGACGAAATGATCCGGCTTTCCGGGCAAGACCTGGCCCCGGTATTGGAGGTGGACGGCAGGATTCTGGCCGACTTCGGCCCAGAGCAATTGGCGGAGTTCTGGCGGAAACTGGAGAAGTAGAATGAGCGGATCGAACCCTGTTGCCACCGCGCCGCGTTTGCGCTTACCGGCCTGGCTGCATACGCGGCTGCCCACCACGGACAGTTTCGCCCATACGCGGGCTCTGCTCGACGAACTGAGGCTCCACACCGTCTGCCAAAGCGCCCGGTGCCCGAATCATTGGGAATGCTGGAGCAAGGGCACGGCTACTTTCATGATCGGCGGCGATCGCTGCACGCGGGCTTGCGGCTTTTGCGCGGTGACAACCGCCAAACCCCTCCCCCTGGAAGTGGACGAACCGGCGCGCGTCGCCGAAGCGACCCAGCGCCTCCGGCTCCGGCACGTCGTCATCACGGCGGTGGCGCGCGACGACCTGGCGGACGGCGGCGCGGACCATTTCCGTCGCACGATCGAGGCGGTGCGAGCACTGAGCCCGCAAACCGTGATCGAGGTGCTGACCCCGGACTTCAATGCGCGCGACGCGGACATTGACACTGTGCTCGCCGCCCATCCGCACGTTTTCAATCACAACCTGGAGACTGTGCGCCGCCTGACGCCTGCCGTGCGATCGCGGGCGACCTACGATCGATCGCTGAGCGTGCTGGGCAAAGTGAAGGCGAAGCGCGGCGGGACCCTGTACACCAAGTCCGGTCTGATGCTGGGCCTGGGCGAAACCGAGGAGGAACTGTTCACCGCCCTGGCCGACCTTCGTGGGGTCGGCTGTGACCTGCTCACCTTAGGCCAGTATCTTCAGCCTACGCTCAGGCATTTGCCGGTGGTGGAGTATGTGACGCCGGAGAAGTTCGCCGAATACGGCACGCGCGCCAGAGAGATGGGTTTTGTCCATGTCGCCAGCACGCCGATGGTCCGCAGCTCATACCACGCGGACGAGTTTACCTTGCCCGCTTCAGCGGTGCAGTAGTTGCGGGTTCCGGATGAACAAACGCACGGCCCATACCCCGACGGCTATCAGCAGCACAAAGGCAATCAGTGTCATGCCTGTCTTCAACGTCCGGGCGCGTTGAAAGATCCGGTCGGTGCGCTGTTTTTCCGACTGCATGAACATCGCGAACTCCCTGTCGAGCGACATGACGGTCTCGACGTCATCCTTTAGCTTTAAGGTAAGCCAGCCGGACGACGGTCCGCGCCACAGGGCCGGCAGCTTTTGCAGTGCCTCGGCATCGGCTTTGGCCAGGCCGCAATGGTTCCAGAAGGGCGCCTGTTCCCGGGTCCATATTCGCAGCAAACCGTGATTGGTGGCGAGGGCGTTTAGACGGTCCCACAGCGGCGGCCGCAGATGGTCGGCCAGTGCGAAGTCGCTGAAGGCCTCGCTGTGAACCAGGCCCTGACGCTCCGCGATTTGCAACCCGACCGCGCCGAGCACTTCGCCGCCCGCCCCCTCGGCTACCTGGAACTCCGTAATCCGCTTGGCGAGGTCCTCGATGGGGAATTGCATGGATTGCCACAGGGCGGTCAACTGGCGGATGTCATCCAGCGTCGCGCGCCGCACGCGATAGTTCGATGAGCTCACGCCGCTGAATTTACGGTTCGTGCGCCGTAACTGAAAGCGAAAAACTGGAGCTTGCATTCGTAAAGAGGATTATCATGATGACATCTGCTGAGCTACGCGCTCCTGATAACTGATTCAAGAGCGGGGTGTTCAGGCAAAGTCAGAGTCGTGCGTGGAACACAACATGTGGCGTGGTGGCCATATCGAAGCGGAGAAGAAATGGTTGCTTCTCGGCTGGTCCCAAAGAGGGGCACGTGTTCCTCGACAGACTCCAGCTCTAAACCGCAGACAGGACAGGGAATACAAAATGCAGAAACTCGAATACTTGCTTTTGGGACTTCTGACCGTCCATAGCGCTTGGGCCTTGCCGGACCAGGCGCCGACTGCCCAGGAAGAGCCGTCAACCCGTGGCCCGGCGCTGGTGGGCCACAGGGTTTCGGTCAAACCACTCGACCTGTCCCGTGCTCCTGCGACCGACGAACTAATGGCGGCAGGCCAGCTTGGCGGACCGCTTTTCCCGACGCACGAACTGAAAGACGGCAGGCGCGACGAGGCCGCGCGTTGGGCATTCGGCCGTGCAATCGAGCAGTGGAACCAGCATGAATACGGCAAGGCCGTCGGGATGTTCCGGAAGTACGTCGCTGAATATCCCGATAGCCCGTGGGCGGCGGAGGCCGAGCTGCACATCGGTTGCGACGCCAGTTATAATGGGCGCTACACCGAGGCCGACGAGCTGTTCAACAAGCTGATCACTGACCACCAGGGCAAGGAGCATCCCGGGGCAAAGATGCTGCGGAACAAGGCGAGGCAGCGGTTGGCCTTGCTGAAGGTAGCCCAGAACAACCTTGAAGCCGCGGGCCTGCACTTCCAATTGCTCCTGCAGGACAGCCCTGATTGGCGACACCGGACATACGCATCGCATTGGATCCAGCGTCTTTCCCGCTATGCTGCCGCCAAGAACGCGCTGGTCAACTGCGGTGCCGAGGCGCTGGCCTACGCGCTGGAAAAGGAAGGCCGCCACGCCGCGGCGCTCCAAGTCCGAACCAACCTCCCGCCGACAATGAATGGCCACAGCCTGGCTTCGCTAGCCGGACTAGCCGCCGACCGGGGCTTCGAGTTGGCAGCACTCCAGGTGGCCCCGGCCGATCTGCACCGTCTGCCCCTTCCGGCGATCCTGCGCATTGCGCCACAGCCAGGCGGCGACAAAGGGCACTATTGGGTGCTGGACAAGGTCGAGGGGCAGAAGGTCGAGTTGTTTGACCCGCAATCCGAGCGCCGGTTCCGGCAGAGCACCGAAGAACTGGCGCGGGAATGGAATGGGCAGGCCCTCGTGTTTGCGAAAGACCGCTCCCTGCCGGGGCGGCGGCTGACCTTGAGCGAGATGGAAGCCGCCTGCGGCGGATGCTGCGGTGTGCCCGCTAAAGAAGACCACCAGGGTGATCCGTGCGGTAATGGCGCGGGTGGTTCCGAAGGGGGATGCACGAGCTGTTCCGAGGGAGCGCCGCGGTGGACGGTCAACATGGTCAACATGAACGTCTTTATGACCGACACGCCGATGTGGTATTCCCCGCCGATTGGCCCCCCGGTCAGGATTTCGCTCAGTTATAACTCGCAATCTGCTATCGCCCAGAACGAGCCGTTTGGAAACAAGTGGCAATTCAATTATGCCAGTTACCTGGTCGTGGACACTGCTGACACTGTGACTCTCTTCATGCCCGATGGGCGTCGCGACACGTTTGACCCGGACGGCTTTGGTGGCTACGTCAAACCCTACCAGGTCCACAACACTTTGACGAAGCTTGGGCCGAACTGGTTCACCCTGCGCTTCCTCGATGATACCGTCTATACGTATCAGATTCCGCCGGGCAGTCGCTCGCAGCAGCCGATGCTGGTCGAGATTCGGGATGCCTGGGGCCAGAGGCTTTCCTTTGGTTATGACGACTTGGTGCGGCTGAACACCATTACCGATGCCCAAGGCCTGGTAACGAGGCTAACCTACAACGCGGACGATCTGGTCGTTCGGGTGGCCGATCCTTTTGGAAGGACCGCTAGCTTCGCATACGACGGCAGCCGGAGCCTGACAAAGATCACCGATATGGGCGGTTATTGGTCGAGTTTTACCTATGACGCTAATGTCTATTTGACGAGCCTCGGCAATGAGCGCGGCACCTGGAACTTCCTCATCGAGCCGGCCGACGGCGTGAGCAACGGGTCCGATCCGTATCCTCCGCCTGGCAGCGGCATGTGGGAGAATTATCGCGCCACGGTCACTGACCCCCTCGGTCAGAGCTGGGAATATCACTATAATGGGTATTCCAGCTACGCTTGGAAGGTCAGCCCGCGCGACTACACGCCCTGGCGCAGCCAGTACGAGAATAATTCCAGCGCGAGCGTCCAAAAAACCACTTACTACTACACCCAGATGAACTCCGGCCGGCAGGGGGCGTTGCACCAAATCGTCTATCCTGAAGGCGATTACGTCCAATACGGCTACAACACCCTGACCGGTGACCGAACCAGCAAGACCGACGCGCACGGCCACACTTGGCGTTATACCTACAATTCGAGGGGCCAAATCACTTCGATCCGGGATCCAAAGGGCGTGAGTACCACCCTCAGTTACGCGGCCAACGGCGTGGATCTGCTGAGCATCTCCGACGGCTTGGGCCCAATACGCATGACCTACACCCCGGAGCACGGCCTTGCTTCCACCACCGACCGACTCGGGAATGCCACCACCTTCACCTACAACAACTTTGGTCAAATCCTCTCCCAGGTGGACAAGCTGGGGACCACCACCGAGTATCTCTATGACGCCAGCCAGCACCTGACGGAAGTCCGACGCGCCGGCCGGAGCGTAGGGCGCTTCACTTACGAGGCTATGGGCCGGATGCGTTCCCGCAGCGGTGCCACCGGCCTCACCGTCATCAATGAATACAACAACCTGGACAAGCTCGTGCGCGCCACCTATCCCGACGGCCGGTTCGTGAGCTACGACTACTCCACCTGCTGCCCGGATCTGCTCGACAGCGTGACCGACCGGGGCGGGCAAACCACTCTCTTCATCCACGACGCTCTCAAACGCCTGGTTCAAACCGTCAGCCCGGAGGGCGGCATCACCCGATCCAGCTACGACGCCAATGGCAACGTCACTTCGCTCACCGACCCCAGCGGCAATGTTACCACCTTCGGTTACGACCTGGACAATCGCCTCGTCCGCAGAACCTACGCCGATGGCAAGGGACTCTCCTTCCGTTACGACTCGGCCGGTCTGTTGGCCGCCCGCACCAACGCCCGGGGCGCCACCGTCACTTACAATTACGACGCAAGCCACAACCTCCTGGGTAAGGCCTATTCGGACGGCACGCCAGGGCTGACCAACACCTTTGACGCTTTCGACCGGCTCACCGTTGTCAAGGATGGGCTGGGCACCCACGCCTACACTTACGACGCCGATTCCCGGATAACCAGTGCTGACGGCCCGTGGCTGGACGACACTGTCACCTACGCCTACGACGCCTTGGGTCGCCCGACACAACTGGCCGTCCAAGGCAGCCAGCCCACCAGCTACGAATACGACGCGCTAAACCGGCTCACGGACGTTCGCGTGGGCGCGCAAACCTACGCCTACACGTATAGCGGCGCCAACCCGCTGATCCAGCGCCTGGACCGGCCCAACGGCAGCTTCACCACCTACCAATACGACGGCCTCAACCGCCCGACCAGCCTCTCAAACCGGCGCTCCACCGGCGAAGTCATCAACGAATTCCTTTACGCCTATAATGCTCAGGACCTGCGCTCCAGCGAGACGATATCCAACGGGCTTGCCATTAGCCTCCCGAACAAGGGGGTTGTCCGCTACGGCTACGATCCGCTCAATCAGATGCAGACCTCTACGCCTTCCGCCCGCCTCTTTGCCTACGATTCGGACGGTAACATGACCCGGGGTTACACGCCGGCCGGTTACGTGTTCGCCGCGGCCTACGACGCTGAAAACCGCATCACCTCGCTTGGCTATACGAACGCGAGCGGAGTCGCGTGCCGAACCGAGTACTCCTATTGCGGCGGGAGCCAATTGGCTCAGGTCAAGGCTTTCACGAACGGAGTTCTGTCTCAGGATCTGCGTTTCGTGGTGAATGGGTTTGTGACGCTGCAGGATCGCGACGGGCGCGACAACAGCGTCCTTCGGGAGTATGCCTGGGGATCGAATAGACGCGGAGGGATCGGCGGTTGCTTGCATCTCACAGCAGCCGGGGTGAACTATTCATATCTTTACGATGGGAAGGGGAACGTGGCGACCGTGATCAAGGGTGATCAGACACCGGCGGCAAGTTATGGCTATGGCGTCTTCGGCGAGCTCGCCACGACTGCCGGCTCCTTGAATCAGCCCCTGCGGTTCTCAACGAAGCGGTACGACGAGGGCAACGGACTCTCCTACTTCGGGAATCGGTTCTATGCTTCCTCTGTAGGGAGGTGGATGACGAGAGACCCGATCGGAGAAAGAGGTGGGTTAAACTTATATGGTTTTGTGGGAAATAATCCGATCAGTCGGTTTGATCCGTGGGGACTATGGACATGGGTCCCGTGGCCGTGGCCTGATGGTGGCTATACGATTATGGTTACGGCGGAAGAGGTAGCCGCAGCATCAGCCCGATTAGGACATGAGGTCGATCCCGACGGGCTGGCGTGGCATTATTATATGGAATACATGCAATCTGTGCGACAATGTGCTCAAGAGGTGTCCCCTGAGGATGTAGCGGCTACGTTTCAGAAAATCGAAGACACGGCCGTAAAAGTTGCTCCCGCGGCTCCAGTAGCCGCTGCCACCGCCTGGGAAACGATCACTTCGGCTGCAGCAATCGCGGCAGCAGCCGTGGCAGACGCTGCAATTGTCGCCGCAGAGGCCTTAACAGATATGCTCGGGTTCTTAATGTCTAGTGCACAAATGCCTAGTACTCCACCGGGCGGGCCCGGCGCATGAACACATGTATGATTAGGTAGAGGGATGGGGTTACGTCTCGACATCCGACAATTGATAATTGAGGACAACAAGATGAGCGCAAGAATGGACCAGGGAAGGACGCTGCTGCTGGCAGCCGCCTTATGTTCGGCGGCAATTCCGTCTCTTGGAGAGACGCTGCAGTATACCTACGATTCCGCCCGCCGGTTAACGCGAGTGACGTATGGCAATGGGACGGCGGTGGACTATGTTTACGACAACCTCGGTAACCGGTTGACGGAAACCACTACTTTGGTGGGTGCCCCCTCCAACCGTCCGCCTTCTGCTGTCTCAGCCCCAGGCATTGCCAACGGTGTTACAGATGTGTCCAACTCCCCGACGCTGACCTGGAATGCGGCTGTCGATCCGGATACGGGCGACGCGGTGGTCTATTCCGTGTATTTTGGCGCCACCCCTAACCCTCCACTGGCTTACAGCGGGGGGGCCACTAATTGGTCCCCAGGCCATTTGAACTGCTTCTCTACCTACTACTGGCAGGTAGTGGCCCGTGACAATCGCAATGCGCAGACCGCCAGCCCGTTGTGGAGTTTTACCACCCGCAACGAGTCGCCAGTGGTGGATTTCGTTGCCACTCCGGTCAGCGGCACTGCGCCGCTCGTGGTCCACTTCCAGGACCAGTCCACCTATCGGTGCGGGGCCATGGTGTCCTGGCAGTGGGATTTCAACAACGACGGCATTGTGGATTCCACCGACCGCAACCCGGTTTTTACCTACCCCTCCACTGTCGGTGATTACACTGTCAGGCTTAAGGTGAGCGATGAGCACGGCGGTGAGTCCACCCTGGTGAAAACCAACTTCACCAGTGTCCTGGGCAACAATATCGTGGACTTGGCACCGCTGGCCCTGAACATCGTGTCGGCCGCTTCCTACCGCAATCTGGTGGTGACTTATTCCGTGACCAACCGCGGCACCATCCTCGTGAGCGGAAAATGGCAATGGGCTGACAACTTCTATGTCTCAACCAAGTCCTCGCTCGACTCAACGGCGACGTTAGTGGCGACCATCTACGAGAACAAAAGCCTGCCTCCGGGAACAGGGTATACCCGCACCAACCTGGTGCCGATCCCGGAGGTGGCGGCAGAGAACTATTATGTGCTCCTGAAGGTGGACGGTAACAGCCAGCTCGGGGAAATTAACGAGAACAATAATGTGTTAGCCATTCCCCTCCGCGGAAGGCTGCCGGAGCTGAGACCAGCGACGCTCGCCTGGTCTGGTCCGGCGCTTGCCGGCCAACCGCTGGACGTCTCCTATACGGTCACCAATCGGGGCGCGCTGGATCTCGTGGGGTTGGGAGGTAATTCTGTCGAGTGGCTGGATGGCTTCTATTTGTCTAGCAACGCGGTTTGGGACGCTCAAGCGGCGTCTTTGGGTGCGGCCGTGAACGATCAAACGCTGGCCGCTGGCGCTGGCTACACGGCGACCAACCTCGTGCTTCTCCCCGCCTGGGCGCCTGGAAACTACTATTTGATTCTGCGGGCCAATGACTGGGGCGAGCTCGTCGAATCGAGCGCGGCTAACGGCTCGCTGGCGATTCCGTTGACACTCGCCGCGCCGGACTTGCGTCCTGTCTCCCTCTCCGCGCCAAGTGGCGTGCCCTCCGATCAGGAGGTCGCGGTCGTTTATGCGGTCACCAACCTGAGCAGCGTGCCCGCCGACGGCTACTGGGTGGACGCTTTTGTTCTTTCCATCAATTCCGTCTGGGAGGCCTCGGATTATCCAGTGGGTCAGCGGTACCAGGTAGGTCCGGTGGCGGGCCGGAGCGGGTACGCCGCGACCAATCTCGTGCGGCTTCCCGGGTGGCCCGCCGGCACCTACTATCTCATTCTCAAAGTCAACTCCCAGCAGTCCCTTTCCGAGACGGCAGCCACCAATAATACCCTCGCCGTGCCCTTGGTGCTCACAACCCCGAGCGGCCTCCCGGACTTGAGCCCGGTGTCGCTGAGCGCCCCCCCTGTCGGCATCGCGGGTCAGGCGATCCAGGTATCCTACATGGTAACGAATTGGGGCAGCCTGATGGCGACTGGGATGTGGAGCGATGTGTTCTGGCTTTCCACTAACCCGGTATGGGACAAGAGTGGCGCTTATGTCGCGGCAAGCACCGTGATCGGTCCCATCCCGAGCCAGGGCAGTTATACGCGTACCAATGCGGTCAACGTTCCCCTGGTTGAACCGGGAGACTATTACCTGTTTCTCCAAGTCAACGCTTTCGACCAGCTCTATGAATCAGCGACTAACAACAACTTCCGCTCCGTGCCCATTCAAGTCGAAGCCAGCGTGGGCCTTGCCGACCTGGTCCCCCTCGCGCTGACCGCGCCGGCGAGTGCCGCGCCGGGGCAGAGCATCTCGATGACCTATACCGTCCGCAATTTCGGAGACGTGCCCGCCACCGGTGCCTGGATGGATGTGATCTGGCTTTCGACCAACGCAGTATGGGATGGCGATGGTACCTTCCTGGCATTTTCCATGCAGAACGGACCGGTGAGCACCGGCGGAAGTTATGTTCAAACCACCACTGCCACGCTGCCCGTTGTGCCAATTGGAAACTATTACCTGATTCTGGACGTGGACATGGCCCAACAGGTGTTTGAAGTGGACTACGACAACAACACGTTGGCGGTACCGGTGACATTGATGAGGCAGAATCTTGCGCCTGTTTTGTCTGGAGCTGTGTACCTTTCCGATGGGCGTTTTCAGTTGGCATTCTCTGGCGCGATCGGCACCAACTACACAATTCAGGCATCAACTAACCTCGTGGACTGGGTTCCCGTCCTGCACTTCACGTGCACGAATTCGCCTGTCCTTTTCCGCGACACGGCAGCGACGAATTACACCCACCGGTTTTATCGAGGGGTGCTTCCGTAATTGTATAAACCCGTATCGCTGGCTTAGGAATTGCGAGGCCCCTTGGCGGTCCAGACCCAAAGGTCTCCACTGGCTCCAGAGCGACGAGCAGCGGACCCACAAGCCACCCACAAGCCACCCACAAGCCACCTGCAAGCCACCTGGAAGCCACCTGATAGCCAGGAGGTAGCGTGTTGATACGGTATCTTAGCGCTAAGATACCGTATCAACACGCTACCTCCTGGCTACCAGTTCGCTTGCAGGTGGCTGTTTGTAGGCAGCAGCGTCGGGCCGTCGCGCGGGATCTGCATCGAGGGCAGGAAACTGGATTCGAAATTGGTGCCTTTTAGCTTCGGGCCGGGTCCGGCTTGCCGGCGCGGAAGGGGCGCGCGGCCCAGGAGAAACCGGCCAGGATCAACAGGCTCGCAGCGAGGATGAGGACGAGGACGGCCCAGGAGGCGGCATTGGCGGCGGTGGCTTGGAGGCGTATCTGCAAATCCGCCCAGGTATCAACCACCACGGCGCGCTTGAAGGTCAGCACCCGACCTTGCTCGGGGATGCTGGCACGGATGGCGGCGGGGCTGCTCACGGCGGCGTCCTGTTGCTGGATGATCCGTTCGGCGAGGCGCATATAGGTGGCGTTGTCGTCGGCGGTGTTGCGGTCAATGATGTCCTTGGCATCCTGCTGGGTATAAGTGACCTCTTTGCGCCCGCGCAGGTCCCGGAACTTGCCGCCGAGGGCGGCTGTGTCGCCGGCCGCGGCAGCCTGGCGCACATTCAAGCCGACGAGCGCTTGCTGGAGCTTGATATTATGCAATTGCACGCGAGCGTCTTCGTTGAAGGCGGCGTCGCCAGCGGAGAGGCCAAAGGCAGATTGGAAGGCCCGTCGGGCCATCAGGGGATCTCCCGATTGCAGGGCATTGTTGCCGGCGGCCATTAGTTCCTCCGCTTCTTTGGTTCGCTCGCGTTGCTGGGTGGCTTCGCCTTGGAGATAGGTTTGCAGGTCAACGGCTGTCGGACGCGGCACGATTTCGTCCTGCTGCAACTGGAGCGAGCCAGCCCAGTGCCTGAGCTGCCATTTGTCGCTAAGCCAGACGCGCCAGGTGAGGTTTTCAAGCGGTAGGTCAAACTTGGGCGCCACCAGGTCCAGGTCAAGGGCACGGCTACCGGTCGAGCCCATGTGGGAGCTGTAAAACACCTCCACCGGGATCGCCTTGCCGCCGCGCGACTGTTGCTCCAGCGGAATCAGGATGCGATCCTGTTCGCGCCACGGCCAGACGCCGCTTTGGTTCACGAACGCCAACCAGAAACGGGCGTCTTTGGGCAGCGTGAGATTGAGGAGGCGTTTGTCGCCGGGGACCATCTCCAAGCGCACCTGGGTGAGCATCTCCCCATCGTCCGAGATGGCTGAGGTGAAGGTGATGTTGTTGACGCGCGCGGGGAGCAGTTTGGCGGCCTCGTGGCGTTCGAGTTGCAGCGGGAGGCTGAATGCGGGTTCCACCAGGCGATAGGCGAAATTGGCTGCGGCGGCAGGCAGGTTCTGCTGGAGCGCGCGGGGGATGCTCTGCCATTCGGTGGGCTGTAACGCGGCGGGGGGAGCGTCAATGCGCACCTGCAAACGGCCGCCGGCTTGCACGGTCACGAAGCCGCGCTGGAGGTTCACATCGGCGGCTTGCAGGCCGCGCAGGGCGGTCTCGGTCGCGCGCTCGGGCACGAGGGTCTGGTAGGTAGCTTGCAAGAGATAGGAGCCGATCACTCGCCGGTGCAACTTCACTTCCCATTCCTGCATGCCGTTGGTAACCGTGCCGGCTACCGGCAGGAAATCGGCGACCTGGTCGCCCTGGAAGCGGACGCTCTCGGCGTTGGTGGGGATGAACACGTGGAATGCTTTCAGCCCGGTATTCTCGATCTGATACTGCAAATTGGCCGCGACCTTAACTAGGGCTTCATTGACGGTGGCATGCTGCAAACTTGTGACCTGGATCCATGGATCCACCTGCTCGATACCAAGTACAAGGCTCCACGGCATTTGCAGCACGCTGAACGCTAGGACGCCTTTTTGCCGAATGCCCGACTTCTGCGGATCCAATTGCGTGACACCCTCGCGGCTGACGACTTGCAGACGCATTCCTTGTTCGGGCACCAGGAGGAGGGTGCCGCGTTGCTTGCTGACCTCGCGCAGGACGAGTTGCGGGACCGTCCAGGCGTTGGTGGCTTTCACACCTGGTCCGGCCAGGCTGATGGCAAACTGCTGTTGGCCCTCGGTCTTTCCTCCCAGGTGCAGGGTAATCACGCGGCCCGCGTCGGTCTTCGACTCTGTCCAATGACTCAACGCTGAGCCACTGATGGACTCGACGTCGAAGCCAGGGGGCATGACGAAACTCAGGCGGAATATGCCCGCGCGGGTGATGGTCACGTTGGCATTGGCGGCGAGAACAGTGCGGTCTTCGCTAAGCGAAAGGGTGTCCTGGGTCTCGACCCGGACATCGGGTTCGACGGCGGAGGCTTTCAAGACCGCTGCGGCCTTGGTCTCAGCATAACGGAAGGCGCGGCGCAGGATGAGCCCGGGAATCTGCGGCTGGAGCGCGGAGACAACATTCGTGGGGAAGTCCTCCAGGTTGATGGGCGAGAAGGTTTCGGCGCTCACCGTATCGAGCTGGACTTCATTGCCGGTAGCGATGCCGAGCAGGCCGATCTGGCCCGCGGCGTTCTCCACGGATACCAGCCCAACGGAGTGTTCGAACGGGAGCGGCCCGGTGGCAACCTGGGAACGGACGAGCAGTGCGAAAGGACGCGACTGCGCTGGGTTGAGTGTTACGCGGAGTTTGCGTGTGTCCGGGTCGAATCGCCACAGCGAGACGACAGAGGCGGAGGCGGTCTTTGGCGTGTCCGCCGCCGCGGGGCTGGCTGAGCCAATCACGTCGGTGATAGTTGTTCCGGCCGGCACGTCCAGAATCAGTTCAGCCAGTTCCCCTTGAGCCGGCCGGATGGCGACGTAATGCGCGCCTTCAATCACGCCTGCAGCGGGTGCGTAGAGCTGGGAATTCTCCGCATAAAACACCGGCTTCTCGCGCTTGACGTCGCGGCTGAGCGGTTTCCAGGCGATCCAGGCATCGTTGACAGGTGCCAGCACCAGCGTGGCGACGGTATTGCTGCTGGCGGTGTCGCGCTGGATGGAAACCGCCTGCGGGGAAAACACGTCCACATCGAGATTAACGAGGGTAAGATTGAGTGTATTGACGAGGCCGTAAGGCACGGGGAGGACTACACCGCTCTCGGCCTCCCGCTTAGTCACCTTTAATTGATATTGCAGTTCCACGTCGAAAGTGCCGTTGTCCTGGGCGAGCAATTGTTGCGCGCGTCGGGACCCTGCCAGAGCCTGCACGAGTTTGAGCGAGTTAGTGGGGTAACTGATGCGCGTTAGCACCGCCGGCTCAAACAACAGCGGCAGCATTTGGCCCTTTACCGCCTGCCAGCGGATTTTAGCCGTGGCCAGCGCAAACTTCTCTTCGATGCGGATGTTTTGGCTTACGGACTCGGCGAGCGCCGGTTCTTTGGAGGGGGGCGCGGGTTTGTAATCTGTTGTATCGGCGAATTGTAATCGGCTGGGCTTTCGGCCTGGCGGCACGGGCTGGGAAGCTGAACGACCGGCTTGGGCGAGGAGGAAGGTCCCGCTTGGGAATCGGTCACTTTGCAGATTGGAAATCTGCGATACGGCAGATTGCAAATCTGCGCTACGAGCTCGCGGCGCACCCATCACGCTACCCCACAATAGCCAGCCCAAGAGCAATGTCGTCACGATAGGCGCGGCGCCACTCTGGCCCGCCGGCGGCAGGGAAGGCCGCGGTTGCCGCGGCGACTGCCAGAGTCGGCGCAAAGCGGGAATCACGACTTCAACCAGCAGGAAGGCGGCGAAGACCACAAAGAGGATGGTTGCGCCGTTCGGACAACATAAGGCCGCCCACGCAAGCAGGGTCCAATCGAGAACCCGGACCACGGACCTTGATCCCGGCTTTTTTGTTATCCATCCGAAGAGCCAGACTGCCAGGGCGAGCAATACGGGCCAGGCGGAAAAGACCAAGCCGAACAAAGACGGCTTGTCCGCGAGGTTGGCGACTTCGACAGTCAGAGCACTGCCGGCTTGTTGTATCGGCGCCAGCAACGTCACGTCGCGCGGCACGATGCCTTTGAGGTTCTGCGCCAACTCGCATAGGTTAATGAAGGCGACGCCTGCCAGCACAAAAGCCAGGAGGCCCAGCAGTGTCCCGAACAAGTTCCGGGTGCTGAAGCGATAGACCCCCTCCCGTGCCGTCCAGCGCCAGGCCATGACGGCCAGCGCCATTAATGCCAGGCAGACAAAAAGAGCTGTCAGCGCGCGGCTGCTTTCGCTCCCAGTGAACATCCGCGCCAGCTCCGCAAACCCCGACACATTCGGCCTGCCTCCGACGGGCGTCAAGGACCCGCGGCGATAGACCAGCCGCTGACCTGTGTCGGGCTCCAGCTTCCATTCTGCGAGCATCACCGGCACATTGACGATGGGCGCAGCGACGGTGATGCGTTTCGGGTCGTTGGTCCCCGCCAGCTTCAGATCAAGCGTCAGGACCGAGTTGGGGTCTGCGTGCTGGGGCAGGGGAATGAGGTTGGCCTGCGCGTCCGTTACTGGCACGACCGAGGCACCGTTGACGGCAGCCGACCATAACTGCATTCCTTGGGGCAGGGTCAGGCGGAGGTGCGGGTTGCCGCGGTTTTTCACGAAGTAGCGCACGTCGGTGAGCGCTTGACCCTCCTTCGAGATGCGGGTTGTGATCAGGGCGCGGTCCACGACCTGGCTTAGCGAATCGCCTTGCGCCAGCGGGCTGAGCGCGAGCTTCAAGTTAAACGGACGCGACGTATAGCGATAAACGGCGAGGATCGGTGCGTCGAAGAACAAGCGGTATTCGGGCGGCACCTCGCCAGTTTCCAGCGCTAGCAGACCAGTGGAGACATCGACGGGCTTCACCTGGAACTGGTAAGCACTGATGATGAGGGTGTAGCCCTGTTCGGACTGCGCATCGAGTGGCCGCGCGCCGGTGAATGTCAGCGTCTCCCCCTGCGCCTTGAACGGCCGTTCGTAAGTCGCCAGCAACGTATAGGCGCCCGATACCGGCGTGTGCAATTGCACTACGTAGCCTCCCTGGGTTTTCTGCCAATTGCGGACTTCTTTGCCGCTGAACTCCACGTTAAAGTACTCGTCCGACAGCTCCACCTTGAAGGCTGAGAGCGGTGCGCCGGAAACGAGGAAGTTCATCACGCTGCTGCCGTAGGCGATGCCTTCGCCGATGGAGAACAGGTGAAAGGCATCGGCTTGCACGGTCTGCGGCAGCCGCTCGACGCGTAGCGTCGCCTGCCAGGCTGGATCACTCAATCGAAACGCGGCCTGGATGCCGGGGATTTTGCGTGGGAAGAAGGCGGTGGCGATCTCGGTGAGGGCCTGGGTGCGCTCCGCCGTCAGGCGAAAGCCTGCATCGGCTGCTACCGCGAGGTGGCCCCGCACAGACTTGGCTTTGACGGTTTCGATGCGTGGCAGCACCCAATTAGTTCCACCCAGCGGTTGGTTGCGTTCGAGGCGGAGCTGGATCAATTGGCGGCCGGACACCGGCTGGCCATAAACCAAGCGCACCGGTCGCAAGATGCTGTCGGGTTCGTTTTCGCTTTGCATCATTTTCTGGAATATCCTGCTGAAACAAGAGGTGAAAACCAAAACAATTGATCTTGAAAATGAGATAGCCGAACACGAGCGGGTAAATGTGGAAATAAATAAGGTTAAAAGCGTCTTGTCCATTGGCGAGAAGATTGCGCAGATGGGCACATTTGAGTACATGGCAGGTACTAATAAAACATATTGGTCAGCAGAAGAATATTCCATTTACGGGTTAGATCCTGATGTCCCCTCGCCTACTTATGAAACCATGCTCGCAAAGAGTATACATCCTGACGATGCGGCCCTGCTCCACCAGACTTTTACAGCCGCCCTCCAGAGTGGTTCTGTTTATGAGCTTGAACACAGGATAGTGCGGCCCGATGGCTGCATGCGGTGGGTGTATGACCGCGCCCTGCCCTATTTCGACCAGGACGGCAATCTCGTCCGGTATGTCGGCTCCACGCTCGACATTACCGAACGTAAGCAAGCAGAAGAAAAATTATATATCACCTTGCAAAACCTCGAACTCTCCAACAGAGACCTTGAACAATTTGCGTATGTAGCTAACCACGACCTCCAGGAACCCCTGCGCATGATTTCGAGCTATACCCAGTTGCTCGAACGTAAATACAAGGATAAACTGGACCAGGATGCCAACGATTATATTCAGTTTGCGGTGAATGGAGCATCGCGTATGCAAATACTGCTCAACGATTTATTGGAATTTTCGAAAATAAACATCCAGGGAAAAGGTTTTAAGCAGGTTGACACTTCAACTGTTCTGGGGCAGGTTATTTCCAACCTGCAGCTATTGATAGCCAAGAATACCGCCCTGGTCACCAACTATGATTTACCGGTTATTACAGCCGATGAAGCGCAGATTTCAAGGGTGTTTCAAAACCTGATCGAAAATGCCATTAAATTTAAAAAGAGTACGGAATTGCCCAAAATACATGTCTCCTGTCAAAGGCAGAACAACATGTACCATTTTTCGGTGGCGGATAATGGAATAGGCATGGAAATGCAATATCACGACAGGGTTTTTATCGTTTTCCAGCGTTTGCATTCAGTAAAAGATTACCCCGGAACCGGTATAGGGCTGTCTATCTGCAAACGAATTATCGAGCGGCACGGTGGAACTATCTGGTTTGAGTCGGCAGTAAACGAAGGGACAACTTTTCATTTTACAATACCTGTAAACCCGGAGCCTGTTTAAAGTAACCTGCGAATAAATAACATGTAAAATGGCAAGATAAAGAACGGTAAAACCAATTTAAGATTTACGGCCAACATGGGTAAAACTTCCCAAATCATGCAAAACAGAGAAGAACAAACAATACTTCTGAT
>Ga0118677_10006587_pt1 | contig 19577 bp, 23 predicted proteins | sample AliMusrvi5mmetaG_FD_86154 | JGI IMG/M metagenome (GOLD analysis project Ga0118677, IMG submission 86154)
CAACGACGCAGGTGTTAGATTTCAAAGCATCTTTTTAGTTAGTAGTAGGGTGAGTGTTGCGAAATTGCAGCATTTAGCCCTTTTTAATGCAAAATGGCTTACGAAAGAATCGTAAGCCATTGATTTGTTTGGCTCCTCGACCTGGGCTCGAACCAGGGACACACGGATTAACAGTCCGTTGCTCTACCAACTGAGCTATCGAGGAATTGTTCTCAGAACAACGAGAAGCCAGCACTATACTGACTCTCAAGGTTAGTGTCAAACCTTTCGTGCACTTGAATTGCTATTATTTACGCACTTAATTTTCGAGCTAAAACGGTATGCTATCTAGCATTTATAATGCCATGATTTTTTAAGCCAATTAGACCTAACAGCTTGTATTTATGTTATTTGAGCGCTCGTTCTATGCGATCTAAGGCGTTGCGTAAATTGTCCATGGAAGTGGCAAATGAAATGCGGAAATAGCCTTCAGCGCCAAATGCAGAGCCAGGGACTACGGCGACATCGAATTTTTCTAGTAAATATTCCGCCAAGGCCATATCGGTATTCGCTTTAATCTTACCGGCTTGGTATAAGCCCTCAATAGCGCAACGGGCATCAGGAAAAGCATAAAACGCGCCACCAGCCATTAAACAACTTAATCCAGGCATGCTATTAAATCGGTTCACTACATAGGTGTGACGCTCTTTAAATGCTGTCACCATAGGTGTAATGCAGTCTTGTGGACCTTCTAGCGCAGCTTGTGCGGCCACTTGTGATATGGAAGTAGCATTACTGGTCGATTGTGACTGTAGGATTTCCATGGCTTTAATAATATAAGCTGGCCCAGCTGCATAGCCTATGCGCCAACCAGTCATGGAATAAGCTTTAGAAACCCCATTTAATACGATGCAACGGTCTTTTAATGCTGGGGTTGCATTTAGAATATTGTAGAACTTATCACCAGTTAAATTTACGTGCTCATACATATCGTCGGTTGCAACTAGTACGTGAGGATGTTTAAGTAGAACATCACCTAGTGCTTGTAGTTCGCTTAAGCTGTATACCGCACCCGTCGGATTCGATGGTGAATTGATCATGAAGATTTTAGTCTTAGCCGTAATAGCAGCTTCTAGCTGCTGCGGCATCAGCTTAAACCCTTGCTCAATACCACATTCAATAATGACGGGGGTCGCTTCTGCGACTAGGGCTATATCAGCATAAGAGACCCAGTACGGGGCAGGAATAATGACTTCATCGCCTTTATTGAGGACTGCCAAACAAAGGTTGAATATGGTTTGCTTACCACCCACGCCAACGATGACTTCATTTAGCTTATAGTCAAATCCGTTTTCATTTTTAAACTTATTGACGATTGCTTTTTTAAGACCAGGGATGCCAGCTACCGGCGTGTACTTGGTAAAACCTGCATCAATCGCTTTTTTTGCGGCGTCTTTAATATGTTGCGGCGTATCGAAATCTGGCTCACCTGCAGCAAGGCCGATAATATCGCGTCCTTCAGCCCTGTATTTTCCAGCTTTAGCGGTAATAGCAAGTGTGGGAGATTCTTTAATAGCTTGAACGCGGATTGAAAGTACTGACTTTTGATGAGCAACTTGCGCCTGAGACTCTGTTTGTGCTGATGCCAAAATATGCTTCCTTAAAACAATTTTTATGCAAATGACTGAATGGGCGCTATTTTACGCATAAAAATGGTGATTAGGTACTACCTAGCTGAATTTCAAAGTTATTTTCCATAAAAGATAGAGGCCTCAATTTGAGGCCTCTTATACGCTATCACCACTTAAGTTAGCATTTAATGCCGCATTCCATCATGTGTCCGTACTCTTCTGCTAATTCTTTATCAATCACAGCAATGGCTAATTTAACCTCATTCATGCCAACCTTGTCATCGTTAGTAATAGCGATTGCGCCTAATCGGAATAGGGCGTCTGTGTTACCTGCATCAAGCTTGAGCGCATGTTGATAAGCCTCTTTAGCCTCGGGCAATTTATTTAAGTTTTCATCTGCAGTGCCTAGCTCAAACCAAGCGTCAGATGTGTTCGGGCTTGCTTCTACCCACTTTTGTGCAACCTCAGCAAGTTTAGGCCAGTCTTGATTGATTTCAGGTAAAGCCATCTGCATAAAGAATGGTTTTTTATCATCATCGGCTTCCCAGAATGCCTTGCCGTCTATCGGAAATTCGGTTTCAACTGGCAGTTTTTCTAGATTAGCTAACCATTCAATCGGTAAGGAGTAAAAGTAAGCAGGGCGTCCTGGTGTTTTAAACGTGTTGATGCCAAGCAGGTTGCCGTCTAGATCGAAAATGCCACTGCCGCTTGCGCCCATTAAAAACTTAGCGCTACTGCGGATAATCCTACCGCTTTCAAACTCGTAGGTGGATTTGATATTGCCTGACGACGTTAAAGGGGCAGGGACGCCGTTAGAATGTCCAATGGCTAAAACTTCTTGCCCACGTTTTAAGTCGTACCCTTTGCCTAATGGTGCAGGTTTAAAAGGCAAGCTAAAGGTCGTCACTAAACATAAATCATGCCAACGGTCGGCTTGCACAGAAACGATTGCATATGAATCCTCACCGCGCGATATCCAAGGCTGTTTGGTCTTGCGAAATATATGGCAATTAGTCATCACTTTATTTTCAGCAACCACCACGCCAGAACCATAGCCTAGGCTGCCATTTGTGTTATAGGCACGCACCATGACTACGGATTGCATAGATTGCATCAGTTTTGATTGGTCGGTGGCTAGGGCTGGTTGCATTACAACGAGTTGAATCACGCTTAGTAGTGCTGCAAACAAAGTAAAATTGCGCATAAAAATCCTTATGGTGTCGCTTATGGCTAGTTATTGTTATGAGTAACGCTGTTTAATCGAAGTTTGATTCACAACGCGTTTTACTCATGACTCAAATATTTGCGCAAAGTTCTCGGCACTATTTCTTGAGCGTGCTTGTCTACTTGTCTGTTAAAATTAGTGGTTAAATTTTCCATGAAGAACAATGTGTTTGTCACTTTTCCAAATAGTAAGTATCAGCTTCATCAGCCCTTCGCACCAGCCGGTGACCAACCGCAAGCGATTGATAAACTTACACAAGGCATCAATGACGGTCTAAAGTTTCAAACATTACTCGGTGTGACTGGATCTGGCAAAACCTTTACCATGGCCAATGTGATTGCGCGTACTGGACGTCCAGCGATTGTGATGGCGCCCAATAAAACGCTTGCCGCTCAATTATATAGTGAATTCCGTGAGTTTTTTCCCAACAATTCCGTTGAGTATTTTGTGAGTTATTACGATTACTATCAGCCCGAAGCTTATGTCCCTTCTCGCGATTTGTTTATCGAAAAAGACTCTAGTATTAACGAGCATATTGAACAGATGCGGTTGTCTGCGACCAAGGCTTTATTAGAGCGCGAAGACAGTATTATTGTAGCAACAGTGTCGGCTATATACGGTATCGGTGATCCGGTGGATTATCACGGCATGGTTTTACACGTACAGCAGGGTGAAAAAATCGCTCATCGCGACATGATTGCTCGATTAGTGGGCATGCAATATGATCGAAATGAATTTGATTTTTCACGAGGCACGTTCAGAGTGCGTGGCGATGTCATTGATGTATTCCCTGCTGAAAATAATGAGACTGCCGTTCGCATCTCTATGTTTGACGATGAAGTTGAATCAATCACCTTATTTGACCCCCTTACCGGCCAAGTATTTAATAAAATCCCACGTTATACAGTGTACCCATCTAGTCATTATGTAACGCCACGTGAAACGACTATTCGTGCGATGGAGAAGATTAAACACGAGCTTAAAGACCGTGTTGATTTTTACATTAAAACGGGTAAGTTAGTTGAAGCTGCACGCATAGAACAGCGCACGAGATTTGATTTGGAAATGCTTAATGAGATTGGCTTTTGTAAGGGTATTGAAAACTATTCAAGGCATTTGTCTGGACGCAACCCAGGCGATCCGCCGCCCACTTTGATTGATTATCTACCTGACAATGCGTTGATGATTATTGATGAAAGCCACGTAACCGTTCCGCAAGTAGGGGCGATGTATAAAGGTGATCGTTCCCGTAAAGAGAATTTGGTGGATTATGGATGGCGTTTGCCATCAGCTTTAGATAATCGTCCGCTCAAGTTTGAAGAGTTTGAGCATATTATGCGCCAATGTGTGTTTGTTTCAGCGACGCCATCTGAGTACGAAGCTAATCATCAGCAGCAGGTCGTAGAAATGATTGCACGACCGACTGGATTAATAGACCCACCTATTGAAGTAAAGCCTGCGGATACACAGGTAGATGACTTATTAGGAGAGATTAAGTTGCGGGTTGCTGTGGGCGAACGTGTACTGGCGACCACGCTGACCAAGCGTATGTCTGAGGATCTGACAGACTACCTAAGTGAGCATGGCGTTAAAGTGCGCTACCTACATAGCGATATTGACACCGTCGAGCGGGTAGAGATTATTCGTGACTTACGTTTAGGTGAGTTTGACGTGCTCGTTGGTATTAACTTACTGCGTGAAGGCTTGGATATTCCGGAAGTTTCCTTAGTGGCAGTCCTAGATGCTGATAAAGAAGGCTTCTTGCGTTCGGAGCGTTCCTTGATTCAAACCTCAGGTCGTGCCGCACGTAACATTAACGGTAAAGTGATTTTTTACGCCAATAAAATCACGCGCAGTATGAAAGCGGCCATGGATGAGACTGAGCGCAGGCGCAACGTGCAAATGGCCTTCAATGAGGCTAACGGCATTGTGCCCAAGGGTGTGACTAAGCGCATTAAAGATATTATTGATGGTGTTTACGACAAAGATGAAGCGCTCCGTGAACGCAAGGTGCTTCAAGAGCAGGCTAGTTATGAATCTTTAAGCGAAAAGCAAATTGCCAAAGAGATGAAGCGCTTAGAAAAAGCCATGCACGATAGTGCTAAAAACCTAGAGTTTGAAAAAGCCGGTGAATATAGAGATCAACTTAAAGCCCTTAGAATTAAGTTCTTTGGTGCGGAAATGCCAGATTTAGTTTAGTTTGGTCTCAGCCATCAATGAGCGCTGCTATTAAAAACGATTGATTAAACTACCACATATGTCTATAATCGCGCGCTTGCTTGATAGCGTTATCAAGTGAATTAAAATTTAACCTTGTCACACTACAACGTATTGTGATGTTCAACTGATTTTAGTTGTACATTTTGTAGGTGGCTTTAATCCAAAAGGAGTACTAATGAGACATTATGAACTAGTGTTTATCGTCCATCCGGACCAAAGTGAACAAGTACCTGCAATGATTGAGCGTTATCGCGCAGTGATTACAGCCAGCGGTGGTGCAGTGCATCGCTTAGAAGACTGGGGTCGTCGTCAACTTGCTTACCCAATCAAAAAAATCCATAAAGCACACTATGTGTTAATGAATATTGAGTGTGGCCTAGAAGTATTGGCTGAACTTGAGCATGGCTTTAAATTTAATGATGCTGTATTGCGTCATTTAATGATGGCTACAAAAACTGCAGTAACAGAACCATCTCCAATGATGAAAGAAGAGAAATCTAGATCAGTATTGGGTAGAGATGGCGCTCCAGTGGCACCGTCAGCGGCGCCTGAGGTTGCAGCAGCTTAAGTAATAAAGTGAATACACTGGTGCTGAAAGCGGAAGTTGTGCAAATTGAGCCACTTCGTTACACGCCAGCGGGCATACCGTTGTTAAGTGTTGTATTGCGACATGTTTCCGAGCAAGTAGAGGCGGGCATGAAGCGTAAGGTGGAATGTGAAATAAATGCGGTTACCTTAGGTGACCTAGCATTAAAAGGCTTGAAACTAGGCACTCACATTTTAGCGACTGGCTTTTTAGCTAAGCGCAGCCTTAAAAGCACACAATTGGTCATGCACATTAACCATATAGAGAATATTTAGGAGTTCAAGATGGCAAGAGAAATGTACAAACGCCGCCGTTACTGCCGTTTTTCAGCAGAAGGCATTAAAGAAGTAGACTACAAAGATGTAGATTTGCTTAAAGATTTTATTTCAGAAAATGCAAAGATCATTCCTGCACGTATGACGGGCACTAAAGCACGTTATCAACGTCAATTAACGTCTGCGGTTAAACGCGCACGTTTCTTAGCTTTGCTTCCATTCACTGACAAACACCAATAATCGGAGGCTACCATGCAAATTATTTTATTAGAAAAAGTGGGTAACCTAGGTAGTTTAGGTGACATTGTTAAAGTTAAAGATGGTTACGGCCGTAACTTTTTAATTCCACAAGGCAAAGCTAAACGCGCTACTGAAGCGAATAAGGCTGAAATTGCAACACGCCGTGTAGAGTTAGAAAAACAACAAGTTGCAATCTTAGCTGCTGCGCAAGCACGCGGTGAAAAGTTGGCTTCATTTGTAGTAACTGTGTCGCAAAAAGCTGGTGTTGATGGCCGTTTATTCGGTTCAGTGACTAACGGTGATATTGCTGATGCATTAAATGCACAAGGTTTTGAAGTGACTAAAGCCTTAGTACGTTTGCCTACAGGTCCACTGAAAACTATCGGTGACCATACAGTAACTGTAGCTTTACATCACGATGTTGTTGTTGATATTACAGTGACAGTGGTTGGTGAAGCTTAAGAACTAACAATATCGTCGCCATGTGGCGATATTCGTTGTTTTAATATTAAAAAAGGCTGCTTCGGTAGCCTTTTTTATTTGGTGCGATGCCTTTGGATAGTGCGGTTATTCAGTATAATCGTGGAATGACCGACCAACAATTAGATGCACTAAAAATCCCCCCTCACTCTGTAGAGGCTGAGCAATCAGTCATTGGGGGCTTGCTACTTGAAAATGAAGCGCTCGATAAAGTCGCCGATATACTGACCGCAAAAGACTTTTATCGTCACGATCATAAGCTGATTTTTCAGCACATTGCCAAGCTGATTGAGCATAATAAGCCGGCTGACATTGTGACTGTGGCAGAGTCACTAGAGAATACTGCAGAGCTTTCTGGTATCGGTGGCATTGCTTATTTAGGCGCTTTAGCGCAAAGCACGCCTACAGCAGCAAACATTCGTCGCTATGCGGAAATTGTGCATGAGCGCGCAGTCATGCGCCAATTGGTCGTGGTGGGTTCAGGTATTGCCGAAAGTGCATATGCACCCAACGGTCGCGATGCCCAGCAATTGCTAGATGAAGCGGAAGCTAAAATTTTCCAAATTGCCGAAGGCGGTAAAAGAAGTACGCAAGGTTTTGTGGATATCAAAGTTTTATTGCCGCAAGTGGCTGACCGTATTGATCAGTTGTTTTCACGTGACAATCCATCCGATGTGACTGGCATTCCTACTGGCTTTGCCGATTTGGATTCAATGACTTCGGGCATGCAGGGCGGTGATCTTATTATTGTGGCAGGTCGTCCATCGATGGGTAAAACAGCATTTTCACTCAACATGGCTGAAAACGTGGCATTGGATAGCGGTCTGCCTGTCGCTGTATTCTCGATGGAAATGGCGTCAACGCAATTAGCCATGCGGATGATAGGCTCGGTTGGACGTCTAGATCAACATCGTATGCGTACAGGTAAGCTGGAAGATGAGGATTGGGAGAAGCTCACGACTGCACTAGGCAAGCTCAATGAAGCCCCAATCTTTATTGATGAAGGGGCAGGGTTAAGCAGTTTTGATGTGCGTGCCAGAGCCAGGCGCTTACACCGCCAATGTGGCAAGTTAGGCCTGATTGTGGTCGATTACTTGCAATTGATGTCGGCACCCGCCGGGCGTCAAGGTGAGAATCGCGCTACTGAGATTTCTGAAATATCACGTTCGCTTAAAGCCTTGGCTAAAGAGCTCGATGTGCCAGTAGTGGCATTATCACAGCTCAATCGAAGCGTGGAACAGCGCCCAGACAAGCGTCCAGTGATGAGTGACTTACGAGAGTCGGGTGCGATTGAGCAAGATGCCGATGTGATTTTATTTATCTACCGTGATGAGGTGTATAACCCAGACAGTATTGATAAAGGCACCGCTGAGATTATTATCGCCAAACAACGTAATGGCCCAATTGGGCGTGTACGCTTGACCTTTATGGGTCAACATACCCGCTTCGAAAATTATGCAGGTAGTGGCCATATGGCTGATAGTTATTAATCGCTAGACTGTTATTTAGAAATCTTCCAATGCGACCAATACAGGCCACCATTTCCCACAGTGCGTTTCAGCACAATCTCAACGTGGTCAAACAGCATGCACCACAGTCTAAAATCATGGCTGTCGTTAAAGCCAACGCCTATGGCCATGGTTTAACCAATGCTGCGCATGGGCTTAACGATGCGGATGGCTTTGCAGTGCTTGGGCTCGATGAGGCGATTGATTTACGCGAAGCTGGATTTACGCAAAATATATTACTATTAGAGGGCCTATTCTCTCGCCAGGAGTTGCCTATTGCAGCGAGCTTTGGCATTGATCTAGTGGTTCATAGTGAGCCGCAGTTGCTGATGCTAGAAAAAGCGCAACTGAAGCAGCCAATCCACGTACATCTTAAAATGAATAGCGGTATGAATCGCTTGGGATTTACGCCAGCGCAGTATCTGCCAGTATTTTCGCGCCTGCAGGCATGTCGCAATGTGAGTGGTACGACTTTAATGACGCATTTTGCTACCGCAGACGAAACATTGGGTGTCACTCAAGCTTTGACGTTATTTCAAAAAACTACGCAGGGCTTACAGCAACCACTATCACTCGCTAACTCAGCTTCGATATTGCGTTATCCACAAACACATGCTGATTGGGTGCGCCCAGGCATTATGCTTTATGGTGCATCGCCTGTGACTGATACAGATGCCGCTACTTTTAATTTAAAGTCGGTGATGACTTTGGGTAGCGAGATTATTAGCATCCAAACTCTATCAGCTGGTGAGAGCGTCGGTTATGGTCATCTATTCACCGCTAGTAAAACCACGCGTGTCGGTATTGTCGCTTGTGGTTATGCCGACGGCTATCCGCGACATGCCCCTAACGGCACACCAATTGCTGTAAACGGTGTAATCACGCAAACCATTGGCCGTGTTTCGATGGATATGCTCTATGTTGATCTGACTGATATGCCACAAGCGCAGATTGGCAGTCCTGTTGAGTTGTGGGGTCAGCAAGTGTCTGTAGATAAAGTTGCTGAAGCTTCAGGCACCGTAGGCTATGAATTACTATGCGCACTGGCTCCACGTGTCCCTATGCAGGCAGTCGCCTAATGGCAAAAGCTAAAACCATTTACACTTGTACTGAATGCGGTGGTGCCGAGCCTAAATGGCAAGGCCAATGCCCCAGCTGTTTGGCTTGGAATACTCTGGTAGAAGGCATTGCCGAAACCGCTAGTACCAGTGCCATTGCGAGTCGATATGCACCATTGGCGGAAACGGCTGGCTTGCAAAAATTATCGGAAATTGAAGCGGCAGAAGTGCCACGCCAACCGACGGGTGTGAGTGAGTTTGACCGGGTGTTAGGTGGCGGGTTGGTGCCTGGCGGAGTAGTGCTCATCGGCGGTGATCCTGGTATTGGTAAATCCACTTTATTATTACAAACCCTTTGCCATATAGGCAATGCGCGCAAAGCGATTTATGTGAGCGGTGAAGAATCGCCACAGCAAATTGCGATGCGTGCTAAGCGGTTAGGCTTAGATGCCAGTCAGATTTCACTATTGGCTGAAATTAATCTAGAAAAAATTATTAGCATCTTGCAAGTGCATAAGCCTGACATTGCAGTGATTGATTCCATACAAACGGTGTATTCGGAAGCCCTGCAGTCTGCGCCAGGCTCTGTGGCGCAGGTGCGCGAATGCTCGGCACAGTTGACGCGATTGGCCAAGCAAGCGGGTATTTCGGTCATCTTAGTCGGCCATGTCACTAAAGACGGCGCTATCGCTGGCCCCCGTGTGCTTGAGCACATTGTTGATACCGTGCTTTACTTTGAAGGGGATCAAAATTCAAGCTTTAGGTTGATTCGCGCCTTTAAAAATCGCTTTGGTGCGGTGAATGAACTCGGTGTATTTGCCATGACCGAAAAAGGCTTGCGTGAAGTGACCAATCCCTCAGCTTTATTTCTATCGCATCATAGTGAGCAGGTGGCAGGTTCTTGCATTACTGTGACCATGGAAGGCACACGCCCGCTATTGATTGAAATTCAGGCACTGGTGGATGAAGCGCATGCACCTAATCCTAAACGACTATGTGTAGGCTTGGAGCAAAACCGTTTGGCCATGTTATTAGCGGTATTGCATCGCCATGCGGGTGTTGCATGCTTTGATCAAGATGTGTTTATTAACGCAGTAGGTGGGGTCAGAATTAGCGAGCCGGCGGTGGATTTGGCGGTATTACTCTCTATCGTTTCTTCATTAAAAAACAATCCATTAGACAATAAACTTATAGTATTTGGTGAGGTTGGATTGGCTGGTGAAGTACGTCCAGTGCAGCGTGGCCAAGAGCGCCTAAAAGAGGCGGCTAAACTAGGTTTCACCAAAGCCATTGTGCCTAAAGCGAATGTACCTAAGCAGCGAATTGCCGGCATAGAAGTGATTGGTGTTGAGCGCTTAGAGCAAGCTTTAGCCAAAGCGCGAGACCTTTAGTTCATATATAATAACTGTTGCGTACCCATTAAACATTAATTATACTAATTAATAATTAGTTTATAGGTACATTTATGCCCAAGAGAATTCCTGATAATGTTCCAATTCCAATGCCTGTTGCTGACTTAATTGAGCGTTGGGGTAGATCAATTCGAGCTCAACGCCAAGCAAGGAAAATACCTATGAGAGATTTTGCTCATAGAATTAATGTGAGCTTAAATACATTGCAAAGAATTGAGCGGGGTGAACATTCTGTTCAGGCAGGCACAGTACTTACTGCAATGACGACACTGGGCATCATGGAGCAACTATGCCCATACCCGCAGCCGTCACTAATGCAAAGTTCAGTGGTGCGAGTTCGCACCCCCCTCACTAAAAGTGACGATGACTACTTCTAGCGTTTACGTACATTTACAGAGGCCCGATAATGGTGAATGGGTGACCGTTGGCAGATTTACCTTAGATCGGCTTGATGGTAATCAAGGACTAGCTTCAGGCTCATTTAGGTATGCACCATCCTATTTGGACGCTGGCTATACTTGGGTAATTGACCCAGTGAACTTGGGGAGCTTAGACAAAGTTCCTTATCAGGCAACAAGATATAACGGCCTTACAGACGTTTTGCGAGATATTGCTCCTGACTCATGGGGTAAGTTTTTATTGCAAAAAGAACACAACCTAAGTAACTTCGCACATGAATTTGATTATCTTCAATGTTCAGGTAATACGGATAGATGGGGTGCCTTAGTTATTGGGTTAAGTAAAAAACCTAGTTCATCAAATATTGCTAGTCCACGAATGCCTAAATTACCAGACGTAATTGAGGAACTGCAGTTGATGTCCAATCAATTGCCAGCTAAGCATGTTGAGATTAGAAAGCGATTGATGAAAACTTTAAGTTCTGGGGGCGCTAGACCTAAAACAACGGTGCAGGATGGAGAAGTTTTCTGGTTGGTTAAACCTACAATTAGTTCTGATACAAGTAATGTTGCACTTTTAGAGCATGCGTGTATGCAGATGGGATTGCGGGCTCAATTAAACATGGCTAAAACTTATGTGCATAAGGATGATACTAGAACAGCCGTTTTGGTTAAACGCTTTGATAGATTTGGAAACCAACGGCACATGGTGCTAAGTGGGGCATCCTTATTACAAACAGAATATCCCGCAAATACAGGGCAAAAAAATGATAATTCTAGATGGAGTTATCCATTACTTGCACAAACAATGCGCGCAATTGGAGCGCCTGATAAAGATCTGATTGAGTTATTTGGAAGGATGTTGTTTAACGCACTAATTGGGAATGATGACGACCATCCACGTAATCATGCAGTTGTTTGGAATCAAAGTGAAAGAAAATGGAGGCTTAGCCCAGCCTTTGATGTTGTACCAAACATGACTGAAACCCCAAAGACTTTATCTATGCAATTGTCACAGGGACGATGGGATATTTCAAATGCTGCGCTTTTTGCTGATTGGAAATACTTTGGGTTTTCAAGTCTAGCTCAGGCCTATCAATATGCTAATGAACTAATTGTTAAAATTAAGACAGGTAGTCTATTTCTTGAAGAGACGGGTCTTTTTAGTGATGATGCAGAATTGATTAGGTTGCGTATTCAGGACATGGCACAAAAAATTATTTAATTATGATTTTGCGATTTTTTGTCTTCACTAGAGATTAAGCTGGCACATAATAAACCGCTTCTAACTGCACCCTCTATGCTTGCTGGATAGTCCGCATAGGTGTAATCCCCCGCTAAATATAAATGTGACTGCAAGGTTTGATTACTTGGTCTGTCTAGCATGGCATCACATGAGAAAGTGGCCCGTTTTTCAGCAATCACTTTATGCCATAGCGGTTTAGGTAGGTATGGATAAGCCAGCTTTAGTTCATGCGTAACCATTAAGGCCAGTTGCGACTGTGTTAAGCGTTGATGCGCTCCAGATGCGCTGACCACCACCGATAATAAGCCTAGTTGGCCACAAAGTTGCCCGCGATCAAATACCCATTGCCCAGTACTATGACAAAGACCGCTCATTACCTGCGGTAATTGGGTGGATTCAGGATACTGCAGGTAAATAGTGTAAATCGGTTGATATTGGTAGCTTTGCGTTACTTCACGAATATCGTCTGCCAAAGGCAGTGCCTGCAATAGTTTTGCAACATGGCTCGGTGCCGTGGCGATAATGACATCAGTGAAAAATTGGCTACCATCCGCTGTTTCTAATTTAAAGCCATCTTGACCCAAGCTGTTTTGTTGCGTGTCTAAGCTTAGCACCGCTTGATTGAGGTTAATCACCCCCCCTTTACTTGAGATATAGCGTGCCAGTGGTTGCGCAATAATGTTGGATAAATCCTGACGCGGTAATAAGAAGTCACTATTGCGCTGATGACCACTAAAACTATCACGCAATACGTTAAGAAAAATACGGGTACTGGCTGCAGTAATAGGGGTGTTGAGCGCGGCTAAACACAATGGCTCCCAAAGCATTTTAGTGAGATTGGGTGTTTGTTCTTGCGCCATCAAAAAACCATCTAATGGCGTATCTTGGACGAGTCCGTAATTAGTTTTCTTTAGGTGGTGCATTAACTTAATGGCTTTGATGCGTTCTTGCCAACTTAAGCCCTGACAGCCTAACAACCCGAATAGCAAATGTAGCGGGGCAGGGAGAAGTCGCGTTGACTTAAGTTGAAATACGGAGTGGCCGTGATTGGACTGCATATTGATGTGTAAGGGCAAGCGTAAAAAAGACTGATCAATAGGCACGCCTACTTTGCGCAGTAATGCTAGCGTCTGCTGATAAGCGCCTAGTAAAATATGTTGGCCGTTGTCGAGCGAGTGTTGTTTAGTTTCAATCGTTCGCGCACGACCACCTAAATAAGGGCTGGCTTCAAATAGCGTCACCTTCAATCCGCGATCAACTAAAGCCGCTGCCGCACTGAGGCCGGCGCAGCCGCCACCAATGATGGCTATATGAGGTTTAGTGTTTGACAAGAGTAGTCTTACAAGTTTTTAACCCAGACTTTCGCAGCCAGTAAAAACTTACGCAGGGCGCCAAGTGAGGTACGTGAGTTGAGTACCTTGTGTGCGCCATCAGCTTTAATTTCTCGTAAAAGTGTGCGGTAAATCGCTGCCATCATTAAGCCCACACGTTGGCTTTTTCGATCCGTGACTGGCAATTCACGTAGCGCTCGATCATAATAGCTTTCAGCACGTTCAATTTGAAAGTTCATCAGCGCTTGCACAGCATCTGATTCACGACTATGCAGTATGTCCTCTTCTGAGACGTTAAATTGTGCTAACTCGTCTAACGGCAAATAAATACGGCCGCGGCGAGAGTCTTCGCCTACATCGCGAATAATATTGGTTAACTGGAATGCCATGCCTAGGTCGTGTGCATATTTAAGCGTTTTACGATTACCAAACCCAAAGATTTGAGCGGCAAGTAAACCGACCACACTCGCCACGCGATAGCAATATAACTGCAACTGCTTAAAATCCTCATAGCGATTAAAATTAAGATCCATTTCCATGCCATCGATGATCTCATTGAAATGTTCAGCATCGAGATGGTAGGTTTTAATTGGGATCAATAATGCCTTGCTGACAGGGTGCTGTGGTTTACCTTGATATAGATTTTCTATTTCTGAGCGCCACCAATGTAGCTTGGTTTGCGCAATGTGTAGTTCGGTGCATTCATCGGCAATATCATCGACTTCGCGGCAAAAGGCGTATAGCGCAGTGATGGCTTCACGCTGTGGTTTAGCCAAGAACATGAAACTGTAGTAAAAACTAGAGCCGCTTTGTGCGGTTTTTTGTTCGCAGTATTGCTGTGGTGTCATTTGTTACTTAACCTTTGAGCAGTGCTTTAAAAAATATACGTAGCCAATCTAAGGGCTGTAATGTTGGCCTATGTTGGTAGATATCACCATTGACTTGATCTAGCTTACAAATGATGCGTTCTCCGCCAGCGATTATCATGCGCATTTCAAATCCTATTCGGCCCTTTAAAATACGCCCTAAGGGTTTGCCTGCCTGCAATAGGCTGTTGGCGCGATTTAAGTTAAAGCGAATCAGTTGTTGCCAATTGGCATTGACTACTTGATCTGCAATCATTTGCTCAGTCACACCAAATTTAGCCATTTCATCCTGACATAAATAGATGCGTTGTTTACTCGCATTCTTTTTAAAATCATCAGCTATATCTTGTAGGAAATTGATGAGCTGCAAGGCGCTACAGAGATGATCTGACAGTTTAATATTTTCAGGACTGGCTTGATCATATAAATGCAGTAATAACCTGCCAATTGGGTTGGCTGATTGCGCGCAATAAGCTAAAACTTCATCGTAATTAGCGTAGCGAGTTTTGACGACATCTTGGCTAAAGGCATTAAGAAGATCATAAAACGGTGATAAGGGTAGCTTCTTGCTACGAATCATCTCGCCTAACACTAAGAAAAATTCACGCTTTGGCTTAATGTACGCTTGTAATAAATCGAGCTGTTGGCGGAATTCATCTAATAAGGCTAAGCGCTCTTCTATGCTTAAGTCGCCTTCATCGGCAAAATCATCGGCTTGGCGAGCAAAGCTGTAAATTAAGGCGATAGGTGCACGTAAGTGCCGAGGTAAGAAAACCGAGGCCACTGGAAAGTTTTCATAATGGCGACAGGCTAACGACTGGCTTTGGTCAATAATACTTGCCTTAGAACGTATAGATTGATTAGGTGAGGCGTGCGTCATGGCGAGAGTATGCCACAAATATTGTTGATTTATTGCCAGCGATTAAGCCATTTAAGGCAGAAAAACGCGTATATTTACGGTTAAAGCTTTTAATCAATTTTGGCAATGGTCCTTGAGGGCGTTGCATTAGGTATTCATGATGAAAAAACCGTATTACATCGATTTTCCGCAAGAGCACTTAGAGGGGCATCCGCACAATTATCGTTGCGCTTATTGTAAGGTAGAAACCACTACAATCAATGGCTTGCTAGAAGGGCATCTCCCAAGTTGCTTATACCGTATTGAGTTGGAGAAACGTGGTTATGAGGCGACAGGTTGCACCTCAGAAACAGCGTCTCATGATGCCGATGACTTTGATTAAGTTTTGGTTGGGCATGGGCTTGCCAATCTAGATTCACGCATGACAATTACAACCTGATTTGCTACCCTTTGGGTCGCAACGATTAACACTTTATAGGCATTACACATGTTAGCAATTATCGGTGGTACCGGCTTAACGGAGCTAGACAATATTAATATTACTAAGCGCTTATTGGTGCGTACGCCTTATGGTGAGCCTTCGCAGCCTTTGGTGTTTGGAAACCTTTACGGGCGTGAAGTGATTTTCTTAGCGCGTCATGGTAACGGTCATACCATTCCGCCGCATGAGGTGAATTACCGTGCCAATATTTATGCATTGCAATCTCAAGGGGTTACCGAGATTGCAGCAGTGGCTACTGTAGGAGGTATCCATCCCGACTTATCTGCCGGTGTGATTGCCATGCCACATCAGATTATTGACTACACGCATGGTCGTAAAAATACGTTTTACGATGGCATTAGTTTGCCAGTGAAGCATATTGATTTTACCGAGCCCTATTGTGCCAATTTACGTGCTAAATGGTTACGTGCGGCTGACAGTGCTGGCGAGACTATTGTGAGTACGGGTGTTTATGCAGCGATGCAAGGCCCACGATTAGAAACTGCAGCTGAAATCAATCGTCTAGAGCGTGATGGCGCCACCATGGTGGGCATGACAGGAATGCCGGAGGCGGCATTGGCGCGTGAGTTAGGTATAAGCTATGCAGCGATATGCCCGGTGGCCAATTACGCCGCAGGACGCGGCGAAAGCCTGCATAGCATTCAATACGAAGAAGTCATACTTAACTTAGATAAAACCATGGTGCGGGTGCGCAGTATTATTGCGCAATTGGTTCAGCAACATGGCGGTTAGAAACGTACTTCGCATGGGCGAACCTTGCTTATTATTAAAAGCGGCGTCCGTTGAACGGTTTGATACTCCAGAGCTACATGCGCTAATTGAAGATCTAGAAGATACCATGTTAGCGCAAAATGGTGCTGGCATTGCCGCGCCACAAATTGATGTCAGTTTGCGCGTGGTAATTTTTGGTCAGTTACAATCTGAGCAAAACCCACGTTACCCCGACGCCGATATCGTGCCATATACCGTCTTAATTAACCCAGTGTTAACGCCAATGAGTACTGAAATGGAAGATGGCTGGGAAGGCTGTCTATCTGTGCCGGGTCTGCGAGGCATTGTTCCGCGTTATACCAAGCTACACTATCATGGGTTTGATCAGTATGGTAATGAGGTGGATAGGCTGGTAGAGGGCTTTCATGCCCGCGTGGTACAGCATGAATGTGATCATCTAGATGGGGTGTTGTACCCGATGCGCATCAATGATTTAAGTCACTTTGGATATTCTGATGTATTTTTTCCTAATCAGGATATTCAAGATGACTAAATGTTTGCTATAATCGCGGCTTCGTTGCATAAGTAGCTAACGTTAGTTGAAAAACTGATCGTTCAAGCAAGCGATAACGGAGAGATGGCAGAGCGGTTTAATGCTACAGTCTTGAAAACTGTCGTGGGTGCGAGCCCACCGTGAGTTCGAATCTCACTCTCTCCGCCATTATGTCAAGTAAATAATGGTTTCTAAGGCAATAATGGGATTTATGCCCACAACTGTGCCCACATTCAATTAATCTGCGTAAGAGCCCCCCCACTTAATTTTAAAACCATACCCAGATTTTTTAGTTTGAGGTAGGAGTCCCCTTGGGCCCCATTAAAGACCAAGCCCTTTTGTTATGAAGCTAAGCGAGGGTTAAGTGGCGATTTTTTTATATTTTTTTAAAAATTCCAACAAATCGATATTTAATACTTCAGATATATCAATAAATTCAGTAAAGTCCAATCGTCTTTCTCCAATTTCGTATTTCGAAACAAAGCTCTGATGGACATTCAGTCTTCTGGCAACCTCCACTTGCGTAAGGTCTGCGTTTTTTCTAGCCTCAATAAGAAGCTTTCGAAAAACATCATGTTTATATGAGTGTAATGAACTGGCCATCCCCCTAGTAAATCTTTATTTGATAAATATCCCAAAATAGGATACTTTCTTGATTGTTAATTTGAGTGCTAAATAAGGAGTGGTAAATGAATAAAAACAATAAAAATTCCCAACTAAAATGGCTTTGCTTTATAGCTCTTTTGGGGTTCCTTTCCTCTAGCTGGGCTGCCCCTCAGCTCGATCCTATATCTGTTGCTATCAACAGACTAAACAATAATGCTCCGGACCCTGTTGAACTTGCATATATCGGTGTTCGCTGCGGCGCTCTAAATGTAATGATTGGGTATGCCATTGAATATCAGGGAAGTGGATCTGCTGAGTCCAAAAAGATGGAAAAAATCTTTAAAGATGACGGGGAAGTCTTCAAAAATGTTGGGTTCTATATGAGCATTGTTGCCAAAGAAGGAGAAGATTACAGGTTGAAGCAGTTTGACAATTTCTTGCACATCTATGGCGATGAATGGACTCAATCTCAGAAATTAAACAATAACCCTTGGACGCCGTTTATTGATACTGAAGTCAGATCGTGTGAATCAGTAAAGCCGCAGTTTAAAAGCATGAGCGAAACGATAAACAAAAAATTGGGGGAAGTCCACAACTCGAAATAATAATTGCTAGAAGTCGAATTCGTCATAAGAGATAAATCTTGAAGATGCTGGACTCAACAACACAAGAATGTAATAGAGGGGAAAGTTTGTGAAAATTAATCGCTTAGTAAACCTAAGTCTTTTACTTTTGACATTGACCTCCTCTTGGTATGTGTTTGCCACTACCGACCCTTTTACCGTAACTAACAATTACTCTGGAGCTCCTACCGATAATCTTAGGTTAATGGTCACTCAAGCATGGGAATTTATGTACCCGTCTTATGGAACTGCTCCAGACTACAAAAAAGCATATGAGCTAAACGAAAAAGCGTGGAGCCTTGGTCATCCGGAGGGGGCAAGCAATATAGGCCTAATTTATGAAAAGGGGCTTGGTGTGGAAAAAGACGATGCCGCCGCCCTTAAATGGTATTCATTGGCTCTTTCCAGCCCTTACCATAGCCCACAAGCAGAGATTGGAATGGTCAGAATTATTTTAAAACGAACCCCAAATCAAGTTAGATTAGAGTTGGCTGATAAATACATAAAAGCTGCTTTAGATAATGCAATGGATCCTAAAACCCTATGGTACGAGGAACGTAGTGGTTTTTTAAAAGAGATTGGAATCCTCGAAAATCAACTTGACTCACTTAAATGGCAAAACTAATCTTCTCCCTTTTATGACTAAACACACATATAACAATATTGAATTGCCAAGTGAAATAGCTCCAAATTTTCTTCTATATGAGGTGTTTGAGGCTTATGAAAATAAAGGCCTAGGTAAAGGTTTTGAATATCGTAATGGCAAGGCAAGTGCTCTTATTCATATCTACGACAAGCATCAGATCATTCCTGATGATATTACCGATGATGTAGTTCTTCAAGAATTTGGTACCTTAATCTACGAAGCATCCCAAGAACGTAACTGGAATATCTTGTCAGATACTCACTCATTAGTAAACCGTGATGGAGTAGCCTATTTGGTTAATTCGTTTGGAATTGATTATGATGGGTATGGAGTAATTACTATCTTGAGTTTGACTACCATACGAGGGTCATTCCTCAAGCTTCGGTATACTTTCATTAATGATTATGATGTTCAAGAGCGCACCAAAGAACATGATGAGTTCCTTGGTGCGTTATCAGCTTGTATATCAAGTCAAAAACATCCAACCTAAAATAATCCCAACTGCTCGTTTTATCTTGGGGCCCTCTGGGACTCCTATCCAAAACTAAAAACTCGGGTTAGCTTAAAACTATATGGGGGGGTACTGTAGTAGCAATTTGGCCACCGCTGAAAGCGGACGCTG
>Ga0118677_10006588_pt1 | contig 19575 bp, 15 predicted proteins | sample AliMusrvi5mmetaG_FD_86154 | JGI IMG/M metagenome (GOLD analysis project Ga0118677, IMG submission 86154)
GAGTTGTTGCGTGCCTTGCTCAACACCCTGGAACGCTCGCCCGACGGCGTGGTCGCCCACTGGACGTTGCGCGAGAGCACGCGCCGCGAGTTGTCGCTCTGCGCCGCGGACAGCGAAGGGCTCATCGATGTGATCCGGGCCATCCGTGGCGTGCAGGTGGCGGTGTTTTTCGAGGACTTGCCGGATGGCACGACCCGCGTGTCGATGCGCTCCAAGGACCGCCGCTACGATGTCTGCCAAATCGCGGCGGAATTCGGCGGCGGCGGCCATTCGCTGGCCGCGGGCATCCGCATGCACGCTCCGCTCGATGACGCCACAGCCCGCGTGCTGGCCGCCATCCAACGCCGCGTCGCGGCAGTCGCGGCCGCGGCCGCGGCACCTGCTAACCCCTGACCATCCAGCTTAGACCTTATGCGACCCAACCCCATGGAACAAGACGGCCCCAGCGGCGTCCTATTGATCGACAAAGCCCCCGACATGACATCCCATGACGTGGTGGCCATTGCCCGGCGCGCCCTCAACACCAAGAAAATCGGCCACTGTGGCACGCTCGATCCGATGGCCACCGGGTTGCTCATGTTAGTGATCGGCCGCGCCACCAAGATTCAGGACTTGTTGATGAGTGAGGACAAACTCTACGAAGGCACCATCACCCTGGGCACCAGCACCAGCACCCAGGACCGCCAGGGCGAGGTGCTCGAAACCAAACCGGTGGCCGATTTCACCACCGCCCAAATCCATGCCGCCTTCGATGCCTTCGTCGGACCCTTCGAGCAAATCCCACCGATGGTGTCGGCCATCAAGAAGGACGGCGTGCCGCTGTACAAACTCGCCCGCAAGGGCCAGGTCATCGAACGCGACCCGCGTCCCGTGCATATCACCTCCTATGAAGTGACCCGCGTGGCATTGCCGGAAATCGATTTCACGGTGCATTGTTCCAAGGGGTTTTACGTGCGCACCTACGCCCACGACATCGGCGAACGCCTCGGCACCTTGGGCCATCTCAGCGCCTTGCGCCGCACCCGTTCGGGCAAATTCACCCTCGAGCGCGCGGTGAGCGTCGCCGACTTGAAATCCACGCCGCGTGAGGCCCTGCTCAAAGCCATGATCTCGCTGGCCGAAATCTCGCTGATGCGCGGCGCCTGAGCGGATCCAACCGAAAAGCAGCCATGGCCAGTCGGCTCAGTTCCATCGTCAAGGCGCTCACCCCGCTGTTCAACGCGTCGAGCGGGCTGCTCGGCTTGCTCGGCGAACACCGGGAGCAGAACCGCGCTCTCACAATCGACCCCGGCCGGGCCAAGCGCGAGGAAGACCTGTTGCGGCTGGGCAACGTGCTGGCCGTTGCGATGGAGCAATTGCAGGTCACGGCGCAGGAGCTGCGGGCACAGGCGGAGCTTTACGATTCGCAACGCGCACGGATCCGCCTGGCGTGCATTTTTTCGGTGCTCGCTTTGGCGATGAGTGCGGCCGCGTTGCTGTGGGTGATCTTCAGGTGAGCCGCGATCGGGGTGAAAGATCCACCGCCGCACTGGCGTTGCAGAGTCGGCTTTATCCGTCTTAACCCGCTTCATCATGAACTCCACCCGTCCCACCCGCCGCCAACTCAACCTGATTTTGTTAGCCGCCGCCCTGGTCTCCGCCCTGCCTGCTACCGCGGACGTGCGCCTGCCGAAAATTTTCACCGACAACATGATGTTGCAACGCGGCCAACCGGTGCGGGTGTGGGGCTGGGCGGAGGCCGGCGAGGCGGTGACTGTGGCGCTGGCCGGCAAGACCGCCTCGACCAAGGCGGATGACAAGGGCGAGTGGAAGATCGAACTGGCGGCCCTCAAGGCGGGTGACAAACTCGAACTGGCGGTGAAAGGCAAGAACCGCCTGATCCTCAAAAATATTCTGATAGGCGACCTCTGGGTGTGCTCGGGTCAATCCAACATGGAGATGACGCTCGGCCAGTGCCAGGGTGCCGCGGATGATATCAAGACCGCCGACTTGCCGAAGATCCGACGCATCAAACTCGACCGGGTGCAGGTCGCCACCTCGGCACCGGCCTGATGGTTGGCAAAAAGGAGGGCCGCAACCCGGCCGCCGAGGACAAGCAGGGCACGCTCAAGCGCTTCGCCATCGCCGGGGCCGACAAAAAATGGTTCTGGGCCACCGCGGTGATCGTCAACAACACGGTCACGGTGTCATCGCCCGACGTGAAGGAGCCCGTCGCGGTGCGCTATGCCTATCAGATGAATCCGGACGGTGCCAATCTATACAACCGCGAGGGACTCCCCGCCTCGCCGTTCCGCACCGATGCGTGGTAAGCCCGTACAACCGCCGGTGCCGCCCCGCACTGAGTGGGCAGCGAACTGACCGCGAGCCGATGGCGGCGTGAGCGGGCACGGGCGCCAATTTTTCGCTTGCCTTGGCAAACCGCAAAGGTGACCCTGCGCAGGTCAGGGCGGATTCCACAGTGGAACGGCCCGCAGCGGTGCCAGCCGTATGGATATAGCGGCGTCAACCCCTATGATCACCATGAATCAGACAATTTGTCGCCGTGCCGCGGGTGCCGTGATGGCCGCGCTGTTTTCACTGCCCGCTTGCGCTCTGGCCTACTCGCCGAAGCCCGATCTAACCGCATCGGGGGTGATCGCCGCGCTCAAGACCGATCCTAACAGCTCCCCGCTCTATGGCGAGTCCTACAATCTCGGTGCCACCGGGCTGCGCGGCTGGGTTTACCGCGATCCTAACAACATGGGCAACGACGGCCTGCAGACCGCGCAGGACCGCCAGATTCTGGTCACCGTGGTGGGCACCGCCACGCCAGCGGCCGGCGTGTTGGCTGTCGACGACGTGATCCTCGGGGTCAAGGCGGGCAGCGGCACCGTGCCGCCGTTTAACAGTGATTGCCGCAAAGCTTTCGGCTGGGCGATTGTGGATGCGGAAACCGCGGCCTACGGCGGCGTGTTGAGCCTGTTGCGGTGGCGTGCGGGCACCACCACGACGGTTTCCATCACCTTGACGGTTATGGGTTCCTACTCCGACACGATGCCCTACAGTTGCCCCAAGTCCGCGTTGATTCTGGCCAATGCGCGCACTCGCCTTGTTAGCCAACTCCTGGCAGACCCGAATTTCCTGCCGGCCAGCTACGGCGGCGCCATCACGGGCCTGGCGTTGATGGCCGGCGTGGCGCCGGGGGATGCGAACTACGCCGCGGTGCAAACCCGCTTGCAGGCGCTGGCCCACGCGCTGGCACCGGCGAATCTCACCCTATCAGGTTGCGACACCTGGAACTGGGGCTACATCGGCATTTTCCTCAGCGAGTACTATTTGCGCAGTGTGGCGGACGGCGCCGCGGACGCCAGCGTGCTGCACGGGCTCAATGAATACGCCGTGGGCCTGGCCAAAGGCCAAAGCAAGTATGGCACCTTCGGCCATGGCGGCGCGGAAGCCCACGCCGACGGCAGCTTGCACGGCTCAATCTCCTGGTACGGCCCGGTCAACTCCGCCGGCATCCCCGCCAACCTCGCCATTGTCATGGGCAAAAAGGCCCTGCTGGTCGCCGGCAGCGCCATCGACCCGGAAATCGATCCGGCCATCGCGCGCGGCGACAAGTTCTTCGGTTGGTATGTCAACAAGGGGGCGATTCCCTACGGCGAACACGAGCCCTACGGTGACGGCCACGCATCTAACGGCAAAGACGCGATGTGTGCCGTGTTGTTCGGGTTGCAGGACGACAAGCCAGTGGAAGCGGAGTATTTCGCCCGCATGACCGTGGCGGGCTGCACCGGCCGTGAGTATGGCCACACCGGCCAGGGCTTCAGTTATCTGTGGGGGGCGATGGGCGCCAACATGGGCGGGCACACGGCCGTGTCCGAATACTTGAAGACGATCCGCTGGCACCTCGACCTGGAACGCCGCACCGATGGCTCGTTTATCTATGATGGCGGCGAGCAATACGGCGGGGGCAGCACCGCCGACGGCACCTATCTGGGAGCCAGCAGCTACAACGATGTCAATCCCACCGCCACCTATATCCTCACCTATGCCCTGCCCTTGCAGCGGCTCTATGTCACCGGCAAAGACGCCAATCCGGCGCACACCCTCGACGCCACCAAGGTGGCCAACGCGATTGCCGCCGCCACTTTCAAGCAGGATTGCGCCGCTTATTCGATCGCCACGTTGATCACCTACCTCAATTCGTATGACCCGCCGATGCGCAGCAACGCGGCGACCCAACTGGCCACCCGCACGCTCACGAGCACCGATATCAACACCCTCATCAGCATGGCTGAGGGCACCGACATCAACGCCCGCATGGGCGCTTGCGAAGCCCTCGGCGATCTGAAAACCACCAGCGCGCTGCCCGCCTTGGGCCGCCGCCTATCCGACTCAGACCCGTGGGTCCGCGGCAAAGCCGCCAACGCCCTGAAAAACTTTGGCACGGCTGCCAGTCCGCAACTCACCACGATGCTCACCGCCTTCACCGCCAACGCCACCGACCCGAATGTCATCGTGTGGACCGACCCGGTGCAGATTGCCAACGGCTACCTCGCCGACACGCTGTTTCAAGCGCTTGAAACCAACACCAACGCGCTCAGCGGCACCTCGCGAAGCTCGTTGCTCTATCCGGCAGTGCGCGCCGGGCTCAACCAACCCGACGGCATGGCGCGGATGTACCTGAGCGACTTCATCCAAAACAAACTCACCTGGACGGACGTGCAAGCGGTGGCACCCAGCCTGGTGGCAGCCGTGGCGCAGCGCTCGCCGGCGGACCGCATGTTCAGTGATGTCATCCGCGACGCCGGGTTGAACGCGCTTGCAAAGTATAAGATTGAGGAGGGCATCCCGCTGTGCCTCATGGTCAAGGAGCAGGAATGGCACAGCGACGATTGGACGCCCTTTGACGTGTTGACCACCACCTATCGCGGCGCCGCCAAGGATGCGCTGCCCACCCTTTACAAATGGCAGGCCCACCTGCCCCAGTTTGCCGCCGATAGCTCGGTCAATACCGGCACCCGCCTCGCCGACATCACCACCCATATCGCCGCCACCATCGCGGCCATTCAAAACGACGCGGCGCCGCCCACCCTGGTGAATTTCAAGAGCCTGACCACAACCGCCAGCCCGGCCAGCGTCACGCTGCCGGCGGCCAGCAGCATTCTAACATCCACGCTGACGGACACGGATCTGGGGACCCCTAACTTCTTCTGGAGCAAGCTGCGCGGGGCCGGAGCTGTCTCGTTCAACCCGAACAACATGGCTGCCAACGCCACTTGCACCGCCACGTTCAACACCCCCGGCACCTACCTGTTGCGAGCGACAGCCGTGGACCGCTCCATCCTCGATTACAACACCTGGATCACCTTTTGCCTCGGCTATTTTGACTTCCAGACCTACAACGAAGTTCTCGCCGCGGTGACCAAGGATCTAACCGTCACGGTCACCCCCGATCCCAACCGCGCGCCGGTTGCCCAAAACCAGAGTCTAACCACCCTGCCCAACACGGCCGCGCCCGTCACCTTGGTGGCGGCCGACGCCGATGGCGACCCGCTCACCTATGCCGTGGTGAGCGCGCCGACCCACGGCACGCTCACCGGCACGGCGCCGGATCTAACCTACACGCCGGCCGCCGGCTACACCGGCGCAGACGGTTTCACCTTCAAAGCCAACGACGGCAAGGTGGATTCCGCCGCGGCCACCATCTCCATCGACGTGGGGGCCGCCGGCAATCACCGGCCGGTGGCCGTCAATCTGGCGCTGACCACCGCCGAAGACACCGCCAAGAGCATCACCCTAACAGGCATTGATGCCGACAGCGATCCGCTGACCTATCAGATTGTGATCGGTCCGGCCCACGGCACGCTGCTAGGCACCCCGCCGAACCTGACCTATCAGCCGGCCGCCAATTTTCCGGCGGGCAATTTCAACGGGGTGGACAACTTCACCTTCACGGTGCGCGACGCGGCGCTGACCAGTGGGGCGGCGACGGTGAGCCTCACGGTGACACCGGTCAATGATCCGCCCCAGGCCGTGGCGCAGAGCGTGAGCGTGACGGTGAACACCGCCAACCCCATCACGCTGGCGGGCTTGGATCCGGAAGGCTATGCCCTGTCCTATGCGCTTGCCAGCAATCCCAGCCACGGCACCTTGACGGGCACCGCGCCGAACCTGACCTATCAGCCGACGGCGAATTTCCACGGTGCGGACAGTTTCACGTTTAAAGTGACCGATAGCGAAGGGCTGGTATCGCCTGCCGCCACCGTTAGCATCACCATCATCAACGATCCACCGGTGGCCAACCCGCAGGTGGTGGAAGTGCCGCCTAACACCGCTAAAGCCGTCACGTTGACCGGCAGTGACGATTGCAACGACGCGCTGAGCTACGCCGTGCTCAGCCAGCCCACGCATGGGGCCCTGACCGGCACCGCGCCCAATCTAACCTACACCCCGGCGGCCAATTTCACCGGTGCTGACAGTTTCACCTTCAAAGCCAACGATGGGGCCAGTGATTCCGCCGCGGCGGTGGTGAGCCTCAACGTGGTGAGCTGGCAAACGTGGACCAACATTCTGGCCGGCTCCTGGTCGGCCGGTGCGAGTTGGAGCGGCGGGGTTGCCCCTGCGGCGGGCGGCAGCAGCGACGCGCAGCTGGTGTTCAACACGAGCAGTTACGCGGGTGTCAGTTCCAACAATTTAGCCGGATCATTCCAGCTCAACCGCCTCAACCTCGGCAGCGCCCTGCCCTCCGTCACGCTCAGCGGCAACGCCCTCGCGTTCAGCCTCAACAGCGCCACCCTGCCGCAGCTCAACCAGAATTCCGCTAGCGGAATCTCCGTCTCCGCGCCCCTCAGTCTGGCATCCAATCTGACCATCGGTGGTTCCGGCAGCGGGGCGCTGTCACTCACGGGTGTGGTATCCGGCAGTGGTCTGCTGACCAAGAACAACGCCAGTTCTGTTACCCTATCAGGAGCCAACACCTATACCGGACCCACGCTCGTCAATGGTGGCATACTCCGAATCACCAAACCGGCTGCGCTTTACAACGCGGCAGAGGCGAGCTGGATTCCGGCTAACATCAGCGTTGCCAGTGGGGCCACGTTGCAGATAAATGTCGGCGGCGCGAGCGATTTTACCCCCGCCCAGGCCGGCACGCTGATCTCGAACCTCGTTAAGGGTGTGTCTAACAATGGTTTGAAGGTCGGATCCTTCGTCGGTTATGATACCCTCAACGCCGGGTCCACGGTTGTTATCATACCTAATAGCATCACGGATTCAAGCGGTACCGGTGGCGGTGCAATCGGTCTGAGGAAGTACAGTTCAGGAACGTTGCAATTAGGCGCTGGCAGCACATACACCGGCAAGACCTATATCGACAGCGGCACGCTGAGAGTGGCTTCGTTCAACAGCGTCAATGGTGGCATTCCGTTATTGGCAGGTAGCAGCCTGGGCGCACCAAGTACCGTGGCCAATGGCATGATTGACTTCGGATCATCCGGCACGGCGTTTGCCGGCGGCGTGGTCTATACTGGAACTGGCGAGACCAGCGACCGTGCGCTTTTCTTCGCTGGTTCGAGCGGCACGCTGACGTTGGATCAATCAGGCAGTGGTCTTCTGAAGTTGAGCGGCGCGCTGACATTTTCCGCTAGCAACAGCAAAACCGTAATGCTTCAGGGGGCCACCGCAGGTATTGGTGAAATCTCCGGCAACATTAGCAATGGCACAGGCGCGACCACGGCGCTCAGCAAATCCGGGACCGGTATCTGGACCCTATCAGGTGCTAATACTTATACCGGTGTGACAACAGTAGCCGCTGGTGTCATGCTACTAAACAGCGCAACGGCGTTGCCCGGCGGCATAGGTACAACCGGAGGCACCAGCGCCCTGACCTTCAACGGTGGCGCGATCGGTTTGGGCAATGGCAACTTCACCCGTAGCCTGACGGCGGCCGGCATCGCGAGTGGCGCCAACTTCACCGGCAATGGCGGATGGGCGGCGTATGGAGCGGATCGGGTGGTGAATCTCGGGGGTGCCTCAGCCCCTGTCATCTGGGCGGCCGCGAACACCGGCTTCAATGCCAAGCTACTGATACTTGGTGCTGCCACGGCGACTCACACGGTGGATCTGCAGAATCCGCTTGACCTGGGTACGACTGTATGCGCCGTCCAAGTGTATGATGGCACCGCCGCTATTGATGGTAAACTGAGCGGTAATCTAACGGGCAGTGCCGGTGGCGGCCTGCTTAAGGGCGGCACCGGCACGTTGGTGCTCACCGGTTCCAACACATACCCCGGGGACACTTATGTAGCCGCCGGCACGCTGGTCCTTGCCGAGAAAGCCGGCTTGAAGTTTGTAGTTACCGATGCCTCGGCAAACCGCATCTCAGGGTCCGGTACAGGCCTAGCCACGGTCATATTGAACGGCGCGTTTACCATCGACACCACCGCCGTGACGGCCGCGACCGGTTCCTGGAACTTGGTGGATTGCGCTGCTCTAACGGAAACGTTCGGGCCAACCTTCACCATCGCCGGAGGTGCCTGGTCGGAGGCCGGCAACGTGTGGACCAGGATTGAAGGAGTGAAGATTTGGACGTTCACGGAAAGCACAGGCACGCTCACCTTGGCCAACATCCCGCCGCCGTCAGTGATCACCGGCACCGCAAGCGGCACCACTACATCTGTTGCGACCCTTAGCGGCACGGTAAATCCTAACGGATTAGCGAGCACGGCGATCTTTAAATACGGCCTGAGCCCCACATACGGCCAGACGGCAAGCTTGACGCTCTCACCTAACAACGGCTTAACGGGCCAGAACGTCAGTGCAAGCATCAGCGGGTTGCAAGCGGCAACGACCTATCATTACCGCCTCTTTGCCAGCAGTCCGGCTGGCACTGGTTGGGGAGAGGACAGGACGTTTACAACCTATCCGGAAGTTCCTTACACCTATACCGACGCGAACGGCAAGATCACGATCACCGACTATACCGGATCTGCCACCGTGGTCAGCATCCCCGGCACGATCAACGGCTTGCCGGTCACCACCATCGGGAGTTTCGCCTTCTATAATCGTGGGGACCTGACGAGTATCACGCTGCCGGCCAGCGTCACCAGCATCGAGGAATTCGCATTCTATTCCTGCACCGGGTTGACGAACATCACACTGCCCGCCGGCCTCACCAGCATCGGCGACTTCGCATTCTATGACTGCAGCAGTCTGACTGCCATCACGATCCCAACCGGAGTGATCGACATCGGGAGTTATGCGTTCGCATTTTGCAACAGCCTGGCCAGCGTAAGAATCACCAATGGTGTCGTCAGTATTGGCGAGGGCGCGTTCTATGGCTGCGCGAAGCTGACTCAGGTGACGATTCCAGCCAGCATCATCAGCATCGGGCAATCCGCGTTCGCCTATTGCAGCGCCCTGCTGCAAGCATCATTCACGGGCAATGCCCCGGCGATGGGAAAGACCGTTTTTGATGGATGCACCAGCGGTTTTACGGTGGATTATTTCGGCGACAGAACAGGCTTTGCTTCGCCGAAGTGGTTGGGTTACGCCACGTTCGATATGGTGGCGGGGACGCCGTTCGCCACCTGGCTTGTAGAGAAATCATTGCCATACAATGCGAATCCGCAGGACGACCCAAACGGCGACGGGGTGAACTTGTTGATGGCTTATGCCCTCAACCTTGAACCAGCGCAGGATTTGAACGGGAGCATGCCCCGGGCGGGGTACATTGCGGGCCGGATGAGCATCGCGTTCTACGCGGGCAGAGTTGGCGTGACATATATCCCTGAGAGTAGCACTAACCTGGTGGATTGGAGCAGTGATCACGTAACCATTTCCGCTCCTGATGCCAACCAGGTTCGAACGGCATCGGTGACCATGACCGTTCCAAGTTGCTATCTGCGCTTGAGGGTTGTAGCACCCTGAGTTACCACTTTGCTCCGATCATGATCGCCCGCTACTTTTCCGACAATTCTGCCATGACCTATCTACCAACTATTTTATTCATCCGTGGCATTCCGGCTATCCGGTGCCTCCAATATGTGCGAGTGAATATGAGGATTTTCGGCGTTGCCAACTGCCCTTATCTCACACTCATGGCCATCCTCTGTTGTATGGCGAGCCGATTGGCGGCCGGGCAATTCGGGGATTTCACCTATACCGACGATGGCACAGCTATCACTATCACCGATTACCCAAAAACCGGGACGGGCACTGTGGATATTCCGGAAACCATCGTTGGCAAGCCGGTTACCAGTATCGGGAGCCGGGCGTTCCAGTACTGCTCCAGCCTGAGCAGCGTATTGATCCCCGCTAGTGTCACAAGTATTGGTAGCTTCGCATTTTTTTCCTGTGGCAGTCTTGCCCATATTGTGGTGCCTGTTGGCGTCACGAGTATCGGGGAGTTCGCGTTCTATGACTGTGGGAGTTTGCCTTGTATCGCGTTTCCCGCCAGCGTCACCAGCATCGGAGATTTTGCTTTCTATAACTGCGGCAGGCTGACAAGCGCGAGTTTCGCGGGCAATGCCCCCGCCATTGGGATCAGTGTTTTTCACATGGCGGACAGTGGATTCAAGGTGCGTAGTTTCGTTGGTAAATGGGGTTTCGCCGCCACGGCATGGAATGACTATGCCACCTTCAATATGGGTGCCGCCACTTCGGTCACTAGCTGGTTGGTCACAAACAACCTGCCCTACGACGCAAGCCTGTTGGACGACCCTAATGATGACGGGGTGAATTTGTTACTTGCTTACGCCCTCAACCTTGATCCGCAGCGGAATTTGTCTGCCAGTATGCCTCAGCCACTACTCGTCGGGGGCCACCTGAGCCTGCGGTTCTATGCAGGTAACATCGGCGTAACGTATGCGGTGCAGGCCAGCTCCGATCTATTAGTATGGGGCGCGGATGGCGTGACGGTTTCCGGCTTGGATGCCAGCCAAGTACGCACGGCCACGGTGAACCTGCCAGGTTCCAAGCGTTTCCTGCGCTTGGTGGTGGAGGCGCCTTGAGCCTTCTGGGTAACTCATGTGCGTGAGGAAACTGCGGCGCGATTTTGTCGCCGAAGCCAAGTTTCCAGCGCAAGACATCCCTGAAGCCGGGCACCCGGGTTGGCTAGGGATTTGTGAAACGCTCGGGCATGGGTCCAGTTTCGCGCGGCCTTGAGGTGTGCGTCAAGCCAAGGAGTCACCCCTATCCGGTGAACCGATTTGAAAATGGCGGGGTGTTCATGCCATTGGACACTTGTCAGAAGGCGTTTCACAAGGATGGTTTATGTTCTGTCATCACGGTGGCCATTGCCGACGGGCACCGGTTGTCGGAGGTGCGCGAGTGGATTGCCAGCAAGCGCGAGCATTTTTCGGCAATGGACAATGACGAGTTCAGTCGCAGCTATGTTCAGTTTCAAATCATCAAGGTAACGGCGTGGGTAGTCGGCGGCTGCGCTTTTTTGTTAGGCGGCTTAAGTGTCACCAACACGATGATTTTGTCGGTGTTTGGCCGGATCAAGGAGTTAGCTATAGCGCGGGTCTGCGGGTTTTCCCGTGGCCAGGTGGCGCGCATGATCTTTGGCGAAAGCCTGTTGATTTGCGCGATGGGCACTGTGGCGGGTTGGCTGCTAAGTTGGGCGCTGTTGTGCGGCTTGCGGGCGGTCCCGCAATTGCAGGGGTATATCGAGCCGAGCCTCGGCTGGGCCGAGATCGCTGGTGCCAGCGGCCTCTCGGCGATCACCGCGCTGCTCGGAGCGATGTATCCGGCATGGTACGCCGCACGGCTCAAGCCAGCGCAGGCATTGCGCTTTGAGTGAAATTTTCCTAACAATATGATAACCCAGGTGACGGTAACGGATGTATGGAAAAGTTTTGATGGCGGGCGCATTGAAGTGCTCAAGGGCGTGAGTCTGGAAGTGAGGCAGGGCGAGGTGATCGCCCTGTGCGGGACCTCGGGTTGCGGCAAGTCCACCTTGCTCAATGTCATCTCAGGCTTGGAAGAAGTGGATCGGGGCTTGGTGCGGGTGGCGGGGCGCGACGTGGTGGAGGAGTCCATGCGGGTGGACCTGTTGCGCCATCATATCGGATATGTGTTTCAACTGCACCATTTGATGCCGGACCTGACGTTGGCGGAAAACTGCCTGGTCCCGGTCATTGCAGCGGGCGGTCACAGGCAGGAGGGCCTGGCACGCTTGCACGAATTGGCGGAGGCCACCGGCGTGACGCACCGGCTCGGCCAGCGGGTGCGCGAGCTTTCCGGCGGCGAGCGCCAGCGCGGCGCCCTGGTGCGCTCGCTGATGAATGATCCGGAGTTATTGCTATGTGACGAGCCGACCGGAGCACTGGATGAGCGCAACCGCGAGAAGGTTTTCGAGTTGTTGTTAGAGCTGGTCCGCGCGCGCGGCCGCACCATGATCATGGCCACCCACGATTTGGAATTGGCCGGGCGCTGTGACCGCCGCGTGCGAATGCGCGACGGCACCATCGAAGGTGAGACGAAATGCGAGGTCGTTTCGTAGCAGCTCCCTGAGCAACTGGCGGAGGGAGCCACACTTCAAAGGAGCGCGATGGAGGCTGCCACAATTCAAGTGCCTGCGCGGGGACTAACCATCGACGGGTTCGGTAGGGGAGCTGTCACTTAACGACATCAATCGATTCAGGGTCGCTGGGCAATTGCGGCAGCAAGCCACAACCACGGCACGCGGCGAGACGCCGCTGGCACGCCCTGCGGCGGGACGCCGCAGCTATGGAGCCAACATCGAGGCGGCCATCGCGCGGGCCTGCTGGCCGCCGCCGCCCAACATTCTAACAAGCTCGGCGATGCGGGTTTCGCCGTGGACGCGGAACAGGCGCGAGCGGGTGCGCCCGCCGCTGACTTCCTTTTCGACGACGAAATGGTCGGTGGCACTGGCCGCCACCTGCGGGAAATGGGTGATGGCCACCACTTGATGGCGCGTGCCGAGGGCCGCCATCTTGCGGCCCACCGCGCGGGCGACCTCGCCGCCGACGTTGGCGTCGATTTCATCAAACACCATCAGCGGGGTGGCGTCCTGTTCGGCCAGCGCGGATTTCACGGCGAGCATGACCCGGCTGATTTCGCCGGACGAGGCAATCTGGCGCAGCGGCAGCATGGGTTCGCCGGGGTTGGGGCCGAATTGGAATTCGATGGCCTCGAAGCCTTGCGGCCCGGGATCAGTTAGGGCGTGCAGCGGCGCCTCAAACGACGATTGGATGAAGCCCAAATCCTTGAGCTGGCTGGAGATTTCCTTGGCGAGCTTGGGGGCCGCCTTGCGCCGCGCGGTTGATAGGATCTTGCCGGCGCTTTCCAGCGCGGCGCGGCAGGCGGCCAGCTCGCCTTCCAGCGCGGCGAGTTTCTCGCCGCGGTTTTCGATCGTGTCGAGGCGCGCGGCGGCGGCCTCGCGGCGGGCCAGCACATCGGTTAGGGAGGGACCGTACTTGCGCTTGAGCGATTCTAACAAATTGACCCGTTCCTCGAGGCTGGCGGCGGCGGCGGGATCGATGTCGAGTTCCTCGGCGTAATCGGCGAGGCTGGTTTCAAGGTCGGCCAGTTCGAGGCTGGCGGTTTCCAACGAGGCGGTGCGCTCGCGGATGGAGGGGTCGAGTTTTTCCAACTCGCGGATGTGGCGCTGGAGTTCGCCGAGGCGCTCGAGGATGCCGTCCTCACGGGTGAGGGCGGCGGCGGCGGCGGCGGCGGCCTCGACCAGGCGGGAGGCATTGGAGGCGCGGTGCCAGCGGTCCTCAAGGTCCTGTTCGTCCTCGGGCTGGAGGTTGGCGGCGTCAATTTCCTGGACTTGATAGCGGAGCAATTCGAGTTCCTGCTCGCTGGCGTTTTCGGCGTGGCGGACTTCGTCGAGTTCCGCGGTTTTGCCGCGCCACGTGCGGTGGTGCTCGCGGTAGCTGGCGTGGGCGGACTCGGTGCCGGCGTAGGCATCGAGCATGGAAAGCTGGCGTTCGACCGACAGCAGCGACTGGTGTTCGTGCGGGCCGTGGAGATCGACGAGGTGCTCGCCGAGGCGCTTGAGCAGAGCGAGGGTGACTGGCGAATCGTTGACAAACTGGCGGGTGTTCGACTGGCCGATGGTGCGGCGCACGATGAGTTGGGTTTCATCGCAGGGGGCCAGGCCACCGTCCTCGAGGATGGCATTGATGTCCGCTGGGTCCTTGAGTTCAAACACTGCCTCCACCGAGCAGGCGTCCTCGCCGGTGCGGATGAGGGATTTTTCGGCGCGCTCGCCTAACACGAGTTTGAGCGCCCCGATGATCACCGATTTGCCGGCGCCGGTTTCGCCGGTGACGCCGATGAGGCCGGGGCCGAGTTCCCAAACGAGTTCGTCAACAAGGGCGAGGTTGCGGATTTTCAGAAGCGTGAGCATGCGGGTGCGGAACGCGCGGATTATGCAGCGGAGCGCCGCGGAATCAACCCCCGGCTTGCGGAAGATTTGAAAGCGCCTCAAGGAGCGCAAGACCATCTTGCGCAAGGGAAAGATCATCCTGCGCAGCAGAACGCCGGAACTCGTGAGGCAGGAATTCTGGGGAATGATCCTGGCACACCAGCTTGTGAGGCAAACGATGGCTCAAGCGGCCTTGGACAACGGCGCCAATCCGCATCCGCCAAACACGGTCGTGGTTATCCAAACTGTCAGTATTTGGCGGCCCGCCCAATACGGTCAGGTTAGCACATGAGTTTGTTACGGAAGGCTCCGGGCAGGCCTACTTCGCCAAGGCTACGAAGGCCAAGGATGCCCGGGCCACCGGTGGCGCGGGCATCCTGCCCGCTGCCTCTTCATTCCCGCCGCCGCATTGACAAAGCTGACAGTATTGGGCGGAACGCCCGTGCCCCTGTGATGGCTTCAAGTGATCACCCGGCCTTGGATGGCACGCTTGGTGTGCTCGACGGTTTCGGCCTCATTCTCATCCATGTCGGCGAGAATGCCCACCAAATCGTTGGCGATTTCCTTGCGCATCTTGGCGACCAATTCAACTCCCTTGGTGGTGATGCGAACCATGATCTTGCGCCGGTCTTCCGCCGCGTGGAGCCGTTCGACATAGGCCAGGTTTTCCAAGCGATCGACCAGACCCGTGGCTGCGGCGGTCGAATGGCCCATTTTCTTGGCGATATCCGACATGGTCAGATAATCCTCGCTGGACAGATAGGCCAGCAGGAAAAACTGCGGAAATGAGACGTTGCCCTTGTTAAGCTGCGCTGACAGGTTGAGGATGCAGCTTCGCTGGGTGAAAATGACAAAATCTGCTAGGCGGTCGGCGTCGGCTTTCACCGACGGACCCAGTGTGGATGGTTTCATGGCTGGTGGTAGGGTTCATGTCTTTGACATGGATCAAACCCCAAGGAGTTTTTTAAAACCTGTAGGACTTCTGGCTGGTCATCCTGGCAGGCTTGAAATTAAACAACAACGAAGGATTCAATCGGGACAGCTCAAGATATTCGCAATTGGCTATCTTGGAAAGCAAAAAATTAGATTCGCCGGATATTTTTTGGGATATTTCCATTACGTTGATTTTCAACGCTTTCCACAGATCAGGTTGGCTTAGTGGCAGGGGGTTGTGGGTGGATTTTTGGCAAATCCGGGGTTGTGGGCGGTTTTTTTTTGGAAATCGGGGGCGGCAAGAGCACGGCGTCGCCGACCTCGACGGTGCCGGATTGGAGGTCGGCGGCGGCGAACTGGCCGAGCGATTCGCCGGTGGCGAGGAGGTTGGCGGTGCGGGCGTCGAGGCCGCGGGTGACGAGGACCGAACCGCTGGTCACCTCCCATTTGCCGTAGCTTTGGATGAGCACGAAGCGCCGGTCGGCCGGGATTGAGGCGATGCGGCCGACGAGGGTGGGTTGCGGGGGAGGGTCTTCGGGCTTGGGCTTTTTCCCGAGGCCCAGCCAGGAGCATGAAACCAGGGCGAGGCAGCCGAGGCCGACGAGAGCGAGCGGGGGAGGGGATTTCATGGTGGCGGGAAGGTTCAGGGGGCGAGTCGGTCGATGCGCCAGCCAGCGCTGCTGTGCTGATAGAGGAAGCGGTCATGCAAGCGGGCCGGGCCGCCCTGCCAGAACTCGATGGATTGAGGCACGATGCGGTAGCCGCCCCAGAACGAGGGCAGGGGGATTTCGCCGTGGCGGAATTTTTCGCGCATTTCGGCGAGTTTTTGCAGGAGGAATTTGCGCGAGGTGATCACTTCGCTTTGGTTGGAGACCCAGGCGCCGATTTGGGATTCGCGGGGGCGGGAGGTGAAATACCTGAGGGATTCGGCGGTGCTGACGGATTCGGCGCGGCCCTGCACGATGACCTGGCGTTCGAGGGTGATCCAGGGGAACAGGGCGCTGACCAGCGGGTTGGCGGCGATTTGGCGGGACTTGCGGCTGCCGAGATTGGTGAAAAACACGAAGCCCGCGGCATCGAAGTACTTGAGCAGCACGGTCCGTTGGTAGGGCATGCCGCGCTCGTCCACCGTTGCCAGCACCATGGCGTTGGGTTCGGGAACCTGCAATTCGTTGGCATGGCCAAACCACTCGGCGAATTGCTCCACCGGATCGGCCGAGAGGTCGGCCCGGCGCAGGCCCCGCGCGGAGTATTCCTTGCGAAAATCGGATAAATCCATGCGCCGTTCATAGTTTGCCAGGCGCGGCCGCGCAAGGCCGGGCATGGGTTTATTTCCGGGATGATTTCCAGGATTGCAGGCAGCGGGAAACTGGCGTTGAATTCTGCCCATGCCTCCGCCATTTCATCCGTTCTCGCTCCAGCACTGGCTCACTGTGGCGATCGGCTCGGCGGTGCTGGCGGCATTGATCCTGGCCGGCCGGCGGGGTGGCAACAGCCGCAAAATCGCCACCGGTGTGCTGGCATTCGCGAACCTCAGCGCCTATCCGCTAGGGCTGGCGGCGTGGATTGCGCTCGGTGAGCCGCAGGCGCTGGACAATCTCGTGCCTTTGCATCTGTGCGATTTGGCCGCCGTCATCGCCGGTTTCGCCCTCCTCACGCGCTGGCGCCTGCTGTGTGCGCTGACGTATTTCTGGGGTTTGGCGGCCACGACCCAGGCGTTGCTGACCCCGGCGATCACGGTGGGGTTTCCCAGCCCGCCGTACGTGATGTTTTTTGTGCGGCACTTTGCAGTGGTGGGAGCGGGCCTGTATTTGCCGCTCGTGGATGGCTGGCGGCCCCAGCAGCCGCTGTGGAAAGGGCCACTTGAAGCCTTCTGCTGGGCGCTGGTCTATTTGGTCATGGTGTTCGGCGTGAACCGGGTGCTGGGGACGAATTTCGGGTTTGCCACCCATCCGCCGGACAATCCCAGCCTGTTGGATCACCTTGGCCCGTGGCCATGGTACTTGGCTTCATCGCTGGGCATTGCCTTGGTGTTGTTCTTTCTGCTCGCCCTGCCCTTCAGGCGGAGTGGGCACAGAGGAAAACAGGCTTCCAGCGGAAAACAGGCTTCCAGCCTGTGATGGCAGACAGCGCTTCCAGCCTGTCTTCCAATGCAACGACAGGCTGGAAGCCCGTCGTCCCTGACAGGCAGCCTACTTCGCTATCGCTACGAAGGCCAGAGGATGCCTGTCCTCCTGCTGAAATGATTTGGTAAGGACGCAATCCGGCGCTATAGGTACGGCGATGCACGCAGCCGCCCCCGAAGCCGCCCCTCCCACGCCCAAGGCGCGGGTCAATCTCCGGCGTCCGGAGGTGATGGACCTGGTCGCCGCCGAGGTGGCACACCATTATCGCTCGTCAACGGTGGAAAAACTCCGGGAGCGCGGTGGCAAACTCACCATCGGCAATACCACCGTCCTTCTCGCCAAGGAGTTCGGGTTTTGCTATGGCGTGGAGCGCGCCATCGATTTGGCCTACGCCGCACGCCGGAGCGATGTGGAGACGCGCCTCGCACAACATCGCGCACTCGGCTTGGAGCCTGTGGTCTTGCAGCACGAAGGTTGTGCGCTTTGGCAACAGGCGTTGGCTGAGATTCCGCTGATGCCCCAAGCTCTGCGTGTTGTTGCCTACGTCGGCGATGCCCGCACCGCGATGGCCGTGGGCAGCGGACAAAACGGTGGCGAATTGATCAGTTTGCACGGCATCCGGTTGGGTGCGGATGAACTGGCCGTGCCGGGCGCGCCTGCAACGCGGCAATGGGCCGAACGCGTCAATCAGCTTCTGCGCGCCTTGCCCGCCGCCGCTGCCAACGAACCCATCCAATGGTTGTGGTGCGGCGCTGGCGCGGAACTAAGTTCACGACTGGAATCGGCACTGGCTGCCGGCGAACGTGTACATTTCAAAACATTGGCTGATCCCGTCACGTTTTTGGCACGCGCCCTAGCCCAATCAGCCTTGCGCGGCGATGGGGCCGGCAATCTGCGCCTTGGCGATTTGACCCACGCCATGGTGCTGGCCTACGGCGAGCGCACGCGCCGTAACGCCGCTTTGAATTTGCTGGTGGCTGGTCTTGTGCTCGCCGGCCTCAGCTTGGGCTGGCACGCGTGGCTGGCCCGATGCGAAGCACGCGTCCAATCCGAAATCGTTGCTGTCGCCGGGCAGCTTACCGGCGCTGCCCAGGTCCCCTATGGCCAAGAGGTGGACCAAGTGCAAAAGGCGCTGAAGAAGCAGGCCGTGGAATTGCAGCCATTTCTCGATGCCTTCCGGCCTTCGGCCACGCGCGATCTGGCCGAGGTGCTCGCCGCCGCCCGCAGTTGCCGCGTCACGCTCGATGCGCTCTCGCACAGCGACAAGTCGCTGATTCTCCACGGTGCCACCGACGATTGGAATCGGTGTGATCCGCTCGCCGCCCGGCTGCGCGCGCTCGGCTACACCGTTGAATTATCGCGCGAGGAAGCCGGTGCGGATGAGCTCGTACGCTTTACGTTGAAAGGATCGCGCCGATGAGCCGTCCCACGGGCCAACAGTTTTGGCTGTATGCCGCGGCACTCACCTTGGTGTTGGGCTTGGCGCTCGCGTTGCACGCGCTGGCCACGCTTTCCACCGATCTGCAACGCATCGAGCGCAAGACCGGCGATCTCGCCAAGCTGCAACAAATCGCCACCGACTGGCATGCCAACCAGCAAGCCTTGCAACCCTTCGAGGCGCTGTCGGCCAAGCAACCCGTCCCCTTGGCTGAACTCTTCGCCAAGTATGTGCCGGGCGTGACGCCGAACATCCGGCAGCGCGAAGCCCGGCCCGCGCTGGCGGGTTGGCAGGCGCGGCGTACCGAAGTGAAGTGCGAAGCACCGCTGGCCACACTCGGCCAATTTTTGCGGGCCGCCGCAGATGCCCGTCCACCCTGGCAACTGGTGGAATTCGATCTCACCGCCGCCGAGCGCACGGCGGGCGTCGCGCGGATCACGCTGGTGCTGGAAGCGCTGGAAAAGAAGTAATCCACGGGGTTTTCCAAGGTTTGGAAAACATACCGCACCCCTTTTCCAAGCCTTGGAAAACCGCCGCGGCTACGTTATAGTTCCTTCCAACAAACCGCTGGAGGCTGGTTATGAAGCGCTGGATATGGGCCGGATTGATTGCGGGAGTGGGTTTGCAACTGGTGGTCGTGGCGGGTTCGCGCGGAGGGGGACGGACGCAGCAGCCGCAAGAACGCAAGATGCCCA
>Ga0118677_10006589_pt1 | contig 19573 bp, 16 predicted proteins | sample AliMusrvi5mmetaG_FD_86154 | JGI IMG/M metagenome (GOLD analysis project Ga0118677, IMG submission 86154)
ATCTGCGCCTGAACGCCGTGACCTGCCGGGAAACCCTATCGCTGGCCGGCGCCGTGGCGGACAGCGCCGGGTTTGCCTGGGATTGCTGGAGTCACCGGATCGGCGGCCTGCCGGATGTGCCTGGCCTGCGGCGCGTGTTGATTGGGATCGGATTGATCCTGCTGGCCGGGCTGGCAGGCAGGCTGGCAGCGCGCGCGATTTCGGATGGCAGCCGCCTGCGCCGTCTGGTGCGGAAGCTGGCGGCGGTCTTCCTGCCGCTCGCGGTTGCTGCGATGCTGGCGTTTGCGGCCGGCAGGGACGGTGGGCTGGCGTTACGGTGGCTGGGGTGGTTCCTGCCGGCGCTGGCCGGGTGGGTGCTGGTTCGAAACCTGTTGCTGTTCGCCACGCGCGAGCATCGCGCGCCGTCCGGCGCCACGGTGGGTGGCGCGTTGCTGACCGCAATGGACACGATCCTCCTCTGGTCGGCCGTGCTGTTGCCGTGTGATTGGATCGCGGGCGCCGCAACCAATGCGTGGGACACGCAGGCGGTGCTGGCGCGCCTGTGGTTGTTCGGCGTCTGCCTGGCACTCTTCCGCCTGGCGATGCATCCGTTCTTTGCGGGGCGTTTCCTGAGCCGCCGCTCCGCGAACCGCGGTCTGCGCGGACTGGGCGATGCGGCCGCCATTGCCTGCGTGCTGGTCGCTGCGCTGGTTGCCCTGACCTACCTGGCCGGCCTCGACAACCTCGGCCGTTCCGTGCTGCACACGGCGGAGGGGACCTTTGCGGCGCTGGCAGCGGCGCTGGTTGCTGCGGCAATTCTGGGCCGGTTGACGCGCCGTTCCGCCGCCGGGTCTGGCATGATCTGGGCGCTGGTGCGCGTCGCGCAACTGGCGGTGCTGCTCGTGGCCGCCGCCGGCGTGGCCTGGATCTGGTGGCTGTTGCTGAACCGGGCCGTGCTGGCGAACAACGCGCCGCCGCCGGTGCCGGAGATCGTCCAGGCCGTGGCGCGGGCCCTGCACACGCTCGCGCGCATCTGGCGCTTCCCGCTGGCCACCGGCGTGACCGTGGCCAGCCTGACGCGCGGACTGGCGGTCGTCGCGGTTTCGTTCTGGGTGGCGCGGCAGGCAAAGAGCATCATGCTGCAGCGCGTGTTGAAGCGCACGCCGATGGACGAGGCCACGCGGCAAACCTTTGCCGGCGTGTCCGGCTGGCTCGTGATTCTGCTGGGCTTCCTGGTGGGGATGAACGTGGCCGGGTCCTCGCTGCAAAACCTGGCCTTGCTGGCCGGCGCCATCACGGTGGGCGTGGGCTTCGGCCTGCAGAACGTGATCAACAACTTCGTCAGCAGCTTGTTGATCCACTTCAGCCGCTCGATCCGCGTCGGCGACTATATTGCGGTCGGCGACATCCGCGGCACGGTGCGGGAAATCGGCATGCGCAACACGGTGCTGGTGACCGACGACGAGATCACCGTGCTGGTGCCGAACGGCTCCTTCATTACCGGCAACATCGTCAACTGGACCAACCCGACGCGCCGCATCCGCCTGCACGTCCCCGTGACGGTCGCGCGGCAGGCGAACCTGACAGCCGTGGCGGAACTGGCCGTGGCCGAGGCGGCCCGGCATCCCCTGGTCGTCAAGCAGCCGACCCCGGTGCTGGAGGTGCGGACGGTGACGGCGACCCAGGTGAGCATGGACCTGCTGGTCTGGAGCGAGCATCCGGAAAAAGCCAACAGCATCGTGGGCGACATCAGCCTGACGCTCGACCGCGTCCTGCGCGAAAAAGGATTTGCGGTGTAGGTCTTTCGTGCGGACCGTTACAGCAGCTTGAGCCGCGGCAGGTCCTGGATGTCGATGCAGCCGACCAGGCGGCCGTCCTTGTCCACGACGGGGAGGTCGTCGATCTTGCGCTGTTCGAAGATGCGCAGCGCCTCGACGGCGAGCTGATCCTGCAGCACGGAGGTTGGCCGGGCGGTCATCACTTCGCGCACGGGGGCTTGCAGCAGGTCGCGGCGCGAGGTCAGCAGGCGGCGCAGGTCGCCATCCGTGAAGATGCCGGCCAGTTTGCCGTCGCCATCCACGATGCAGGCGGAACCGGCCTTGGCGCCGGTCATGGCTACGAGGGCGTCCTGGACGGTGGCGGCGAGCGGCGCCGTGGCGATGCGGTCGCCGGTGCGCATGATGTCGCTCACGCGGCAGAGCAGGGCGCGGCCGATGGCGCCGGCGGGGTGCAGGCGGGCGTAATCCTCCTTGTCGAAACCGCGCGCCGCGAGCAGCACCATGGCCAGCGCATCGCCGATGGCGAGGGTGGCGGTGGTGCTGGTGGTGGGCGCCATGTTGAACGGGCAGGCTTCGCGGCCGATCGCGACCGGCACGACCACGTCGCTGTGGCTGGCCAGCGAACTTCCTACACCGCCGGTGAGCGCGACGATCGGAATGCCGCGGCGCTTGACCACCGGCACGAGCGCGAGCAGTTCGTCGGATTCGCCCGAGAAACTCAGGGCCAGCAGGGCATCCTGATCCGCCAGGATGCCGAGGTCGCCGTGCATGGCCTGCGTGGGGTTGAGCACCATGCTGGTCGAGCCGGTGCTGGCGAGCGTGGCGGAGATCTTTTCGGCAATATGCAGGCTCTTGCCCACGCCGGTGACCACGATGCGGCCATTGCGGGCGAGCACCTGGAGCAGCAGGGCGACCGCGCGGGCGAAACCGTCGCCCAGCGCGTCGCGGGCGGTCTGCAGGCCCGCGATCTCGATATCCATGACCTGTTTGGCGCGTGCGACAAAATCGACATTCATGATGTGCGGCTCCTTAGCCCGCATCCGCAGGCCGGTCGGAATCGCCGCGTATGGCTGGTGGCGGCAGGGGCGCCGACGCGGGCGGGCGCGTGTTTGACGTGGCGGCGTGGCGCGAATGGGACGGAGGGATGCGTTGCGCCGGCGCGGCCAATTCCTCCCATTCGCGCAGGGAGTCGGGACTTTGCCCGGTTGCGGCCAGTTCGATGCGCCGCAGGGCCAGCGCTTCCGGGAACAGATCGTGCCGCGCCATGCGCAGGCGCCGCGAACGAGGCGCGCCTTCCTCGAAGCGGCGCAGGCCGTCGAGCAGCATGCCGCCCGTGTAGTAGGTCTGGCGGGGCAGGGTCATGCGCCCGGCCAGCGGATCGATGACCTCCTGGGCCGCGTCGTGGCCATGGCTGTGCGCGTTGCCCGCGGCTGGTGCGGTCGCGAGGCGCGCGCGGTAAAGAGGAGCGTACAGCACAGCCACGCGCAGTCCGTTGGAGGCTTCGGCGTTCAGGGGATCCCGGTCGAACGCCGCCAGATACTGCCACAACGGGGAGCGCGCGCCGCCGGAGCGTTCCACGTACTCATGCACCTCCGGCAGCAGCACGGACATGAGCTGGTATTCCCAGAGCAGTTGGAAGGCGGGCGCGGCGCAATTGTGGCCGAAGAGCCGCATGATCTCCTCCAGCAAACGCGGCGTGGAAGCCTTGAGAATTTCGGCGTAGTGGCGGCGGATGGCGCGGCGGCAGCCCCAGTCCATGCGGAAATCCAGCCGTGCGGCGAAGCGCACGGCGCGCATCATCCGCACCGGATCCTCGCAAAAGCGGATGTTCGGATCGCCGATGACGCGCAGCGTGCGGCGTTCGAGGTCGCGCAATCCGCCGACATAGTCGATGACACTGAACGTGCGGATGTCGTAAAAAAGCCCGTTCACCGTGAAATCGCGCCGGCGGGCATCCTCCTCGGGCGTGCCGAAGGTGTTGTCCTCGTGCTGGTAGAGTCCGCCGGGCACGCCTTCATCCGCCTCGTCCGCCTGTGGCGGCTTGCGGAACGTGCTGGTTTCGATCGCCTTCCGGCCGAAGAGGATGTGTGCGAGACGGAAGCGGCGGCCGACGAGGTAGCAATTGCGGAAGAGTTTGCGAATCTGGCCGGGATGGGCATCGGTGCTGATGTCGAAGTCCTTGGGCTGGCGCTCCATGAGGAGATCGCGCACGCTGCCGCCCACCAGATAGGCGGTGAAACCGGCGTCCGAAAGGCGATACAGCACCCGCAGGGCATCCGGGTCGATGTTTTTGCGCGAGATGTTGTGCGCGGCGCGGTTGCGGATGACGGTCTTTTCGCGTGAGAAGAACATAAACCATTCGGCCTTGGGGCGATTGTACAAGTCGTGATGCGAAGTCAACAACCATCAGTATGCCGCAATGGCCGCCAAACCTCAAGGACGGAGACTTATTCGTCGTCGGTATCCTGGCGGCGCCGGCGGGCTTTCTCGTTTTCCTCGCGTTGGCGGTTGCGCGCGAGCACGCCCAGGATTTTGTCGTACAGCGCGTGCATTTCTTTGGCGGTGCGCGCGATGTCAAAGTTGTCCAGCACATGTTGCCGCGCCGCCGCGCCCATCCGGCGGGCGTTCTCGGGCTTGTCCAGCAGCCGCAGCGTCTGCCGGGCAAAGGCGGCTGTGTCGGCGGTCGGGACCAGGTAGCCGGCGGCGTTGTCCGGCACGATGCAGAGCGGGCCGGCGCGGTTGGCGGCGACCACGGGGATGCCGGCGGCCATCGCCTCGCACAGCACGCGGCCAAAGGGTTCGTCCGCGGCGGGATGCACCAGCGCGTCGAGGGCGGGAAGCAGCGGCGCGACGTCGTCCAAGTCCGGCAGCCAGCGGATCGTTTCGGACAGGCCGGCCTCCGCGATCTGCGTTTCGAGGCGCGCGCGCAACAGCGGATGGTCGTGAAAAAGGTCGCGGCCTGCGATGACAAAATGCACATCGCGGCGGGTCTGGTGGATGGCGGCGGCGAGATCGAGAAAGAAATCGTGCCGTTTCCATGGAACCAGGTGGGAAATCATGCCAACCAGCGGAGCGTCGGCGGGCAGTTGGAACGCGCGTCGGGCCGCTGCGCGGTCGCCGGGGCGGAAATGCCGGGTGTCGATGCCGTTGCGGATCAGGCGAACTTTCCGGAGCTGGAAGGAGGGGACCGTTTCGCTCAGGTACTCCGCCACCGGATCCGAGATGCCCACGATGCAGGCAACGCGCCGGGACAGGTAACGCACGGACGAGAACGGCATGGCAAGATCGCGCACGTGCCACAGCACGGGGCGCCGCTGGCGGACGTTGACGGCGAGCAGGGCCGGGGTCAGCCCGTTCGCATGGATGATATCCGGGCGTACGGCGCGGATGGCGCGGGCCAGTACGAGCAAAGCATGGATGAAGCGTGCGATCTCCAGCAGCGCTCGCGGACGCAGGCCGCGGTGCAGCCGCACCGCCGGCAGGAGCCGCACGGATATGCCGGCACCCAGCAAGGCGTTTGCGAGCGATCCGGCCGGTACGGCCGCATGCACCGTGATGCCGCGTTCCTTCAGCGCCACGGCCAATTCGCACAGGCTGCGCTGTGCGCCGCCGAATTCCCGTGCGCTATCGACAAGTAAAACCGTCATAAGCGAACTACCATAACGCAAATTTGTACTATCGTAACGCAAAGCGCGGATCTGTGCAACCGGCGCCGTTTTGCTTGTCGTTTTGCAGTCGTGACAAGCGCGTGGTCCAATGGCATCATGAGCGGTGTGGGCCGGAAAGAGGCCGCCGGGACAGACCGCATGCACGACACGCAACCGAAAGACAACGCCCATTGGCTGGCCGAGATCGACCGCCTGCGCCGCGCGCGCCGGGCTGTGATCATCGCGCACAACTACCAACCGGGCGAGATCCAGGATCTGGCCGATTTCACCGGCGACTCGCTCGAACTGAGCCGTAAGGCGGCCGCGTGCGACGCGCCGGTGATCGTCTTCTGCGGCGTGCATTTCATGGCCGAGACCGCGGCGATCCTTTCGCCGGACAAGCTCGTGCTCCTGCCGGATCCGATGGCCGGCTGCCCCATGGCGGACATGGTGGACGGTCCGACGCTGCGCGCGATGAAACAGCGTCATCCGCAGGCGCATGTGGTCTGCTACGTCAACAGTTCGGCGGAGGTCAAGGCCGAGAGCGACATCTGCTGCACTTCGGCCAACGCCGTGCGCGTGGTGGCGTCCATCCCGGGCGAGATCATCTTCGTGCCGGACAAGCACCTCGGCGGCTGGGTCAGCCGCGAACTCAAGCGCGAACTGATCCTCTGGAACGGCTTCTGCCCGACGCACGCGCGCATTCTGCCCGGGTATGTCCGGCAGGCGAAGCAGGAACATCCGGGCGCGGCCGTGTTCGTGCACCCCGAATCGCGTGAGGACGTGATTGCGCTCGCGGACGAGGTGCTCTCCACCGGCGGCATGCTGCGCGCCGCGAAAAGCAGCCCGGCGCAGGAGTTCATCATCGCCACGGAGATCGGTTTGCTCCACCGGTTGCGGATCGAGAATCCGGACAAGCGCTTTTACCCCGCCACGCCAAACGCCTCCTGTCCGAACATGAAGAAGATCACGCCGGAGAAGATCGCGCATTCGCTGGAGACGCTCGCGCCGCGCATCGAGGTGCCGGAGCCGACCCGCTCGCAGGCGCGCCTCGCCATTGCGCGCATGCTCGAACTCCCATGATTTTGCGGCGGATACGCCCGCAAAATCATTCTGCAGTTTCAGGTCTGCGCCGCAGCCTTGACAAGTACCCCGCGGGCGTTGAACATGGTTCCGACATGAGCGAATGGACTGCCATCCTGGACGACCTGACGACCTACCTGCGCTGGCGCCAGGAGTGCGGCGCGCGCATGGAGGAGTTCGAGCCGGAAACGCTCAAGGCCTTCCTGACCGGCGTGCCTGGAAAAGCGCCTGCCCGGAGCCCGGCGCCGGAAGCCGCCGGACTGCGGCCGGTGAAAACCGGAAACCCGCACGTGGACGCGAGCGTTCCGCAATCAGCGGCGGAGCCGCTCGCGGCAGCCGAAAGCCCGGCGGCAAAACCCGCCGACACACCCGAGGCCCGCCACGCCGCGCTGGCTGCGATTGCGCAGAAGGCGGCGGCTTGCCGGCAGTGCGTGTTGTGCGAGAAGCGCATCCAGGCCGTGCCTGGACAAGGGAACGCGATTTCGCCCGACATCATGTTCATCGGCGAGGCGCCGGGCGCGGACGAAGACAAGCAGGGACTGGCGTTTGTCGGCGCGGCCGGCCAGTTGCTCACGAAGATGATCGCGGCCATGGGGTACACGCGCGACGAGGTTTTCATCGCCAACATCTGCAAATGCCGTCCGCCCAACAACCGTCCGCCCGCCCTCGACGAAATGCAGGCGTGCCTTCCCTATCTGCGCGCCCAGATCGCCGCCATCCGGCCCAAAACCATCGTCGCGCTCGGCGCCACCGCCGTGAAGGGGTTGCTCGACTCCAGCATGGGCATCTCGCGCTTGCGCGGCACCTGGACCGCCTACGCGGGCGTTCCGCTCATGCCCACCTTCCACCCGGCCTACCTGCTGCGTTTTCCGCCCGCCAAGAAGGATGCCTGGGAGGATCTCAAGAAAGTGCTGGTGCGGCTGGGAAAGCCGGTGCCTGTCAAAAAGCCAACGGCGAAATAATTTCATCCTAGAAAGGTGTTTAGGCTGTAGGCTGTTAGCCTGTTAGGTTGAAAACGAGTGCGTTACGCACTGAGACGCACGCGCCCAATGGCGGCATTTCAGAATCTCGTAACGTGTTGGCTGCCAAACCTAACAGCCTAACAGTCTACAGCCTAATCCCCTTTTCAGGTTCACCTCTCCTGCACCGGCACGCTTCCCCACGTGATGTGCGGCCAGATGCTTTCCTTCTTTTCCGCGGCATCCGCGTCCTCCTTGGGATTTTTTTTTCGCGGCTTGCCATCGGCCCGGATCGCGGTGACGATAAATCCATCCGCGCCCGGTTCGCCCGTGACGATCACCACCGCCCTTTTGGCGGCAAAGGCCCGGATATCCTCCGCCACTTCGCCATCCGATGTCCGCAGGTTGCAGGGCGCAAACGTGCCGCTCCGACTCTGCAACACTGCCGCCACGTCTGTCGGCGCATTGGTCTCCGGCAACACCAGCACACCCCGCAACTCCGTGTCGGTTCTTCCGGCATGGCGGTTGGAAGATTCGACTGCTGCGCAGCCTGCCGACAGGCAGAACGCAAAAGCGCCGAGCGCGAGCATACCGCTGGATGCGGCGGTGGTGGCCCAACGAAAGCGACTACGGGCGGTTTGTTGCATGGCAACTCCCATTTCCGGAAGGGTCTTCATGCGGACCATGATACGACGCGTTGGGCCGTATACAAGCCGTATTTCAGAAGGACTTGCTTCCGCTTGAGACTTGCCCTCAGCAATTCTCATGATGAATGACCGGCGCCGACGGCGCGGCGCCCTCCATGCGCGCCAATACCCGTCGTTTCTTGATTGGAGGGATGCGCGCCGTCGCATCCGGCGGTGTTCGGCGCGTCATAATGAGAATTGCTGCCTCACCCGGTGCCGCGTATAGTGACCTGCACCTGCCAAACATGATCGCGCAAACCCAATTTGAAGTCTCCTCTGACGAAGCCGGAAAACGGCTCGACGCCGTGGTGCGCGCGCGTTTTCCGTCCTCCCCGGCGACGCTGGTGCGGCGCGCGATTGAAGAGGGGGCGATCGTTGTGCAGGGGCGAGATGTCGGCAAGGGTGTCAAGGTCCGGGCTGGCGAAGTTGTGGCGGTCACGCAATTGCTGGAGACGTCCGACCTGCGCGTGACGCCGAATCCGGCGCTGCCGCTGACGATTCTGTTCCGGGATGCCGACCTGGTGGCGGTCAACAAGCCCGCAGGCATGGCCGTGCATCCGCTGCGGCCGGAGGAGACGGACACGCTGGCCAATGCGCTGGTGGCGCGTTTCCCCGAGATCGCCGGTCTCGGCGACCAGCCGCTGCTCGCAGGCGTGGCGCATCGCATCGACACAGACACGTCGGGCGTGGTGCTGGCCGCGCGCACGGCGTCCGCGTTCGAGGCACTGCGCGCGCAGTTCGCCGCGCGCCAGGTGGAGAAGACCTATGTGGCGCTGGTGGCCGGCATTGTGAAGCAGGACGGCGAACTGACGCACGACCTCGCACACCACCCGACCAGCCGCGGCCGCATGGTGGACGCGCGTTCGCTGCGCGTGCCGGAACGCCCCATGCGCGCGGTCACCGCCTTCCGCGTGCTGCGCAGGGTGGGGGACAACACGCTGCTGGAAATCACGATCTTCACCGGCGTGACGCACCAGATCCGCTGTCAGCTCGCGCTCATCGAGCATCCGCTGCTGGGCGACACGCTCTACCACGGGCCGGAGGTGCCGGGCTTTCCGCGTCACTTCCTGCACGCCGCAGTTGTGGCATTTACGCACCCGCGCACAGGCGAGCCGGTGCGCATCGAAGCGCCGCTTACACCGGATTTGCGTGCGCTGCTCGCGGCGTTGGAGAAGGATGCGTCGCCATGAGCATCGGCGAGTTGGGGACAACCTTGTGGTCCTGGCACACGCCGCTCTTCCTCGTGGCCGGCCTGCTCGGCGGCTGGGTGGATGCCATTGCAGGCGGCGGCGGACTGATCACCATTCCAGCGTTTCTGGCAGCTGGCGTGCCGCCGGATCTGGCGCTGGGCACGAACAAATTGCAGGCCTCCTTCGGCAGCAGTCTGGCGGCCTGGCGCTACGGCCGGCACCCGGGGCTGGTCGAACGGCGGATGGCGTGGATCGGGGTGGCATGGACGCTGGCCGGCGCGGTAGTCGGGACGTATGCCGTCATGCTGTTGCCGACAAAAGCATTGGCATGCCTGATTCCATTTCTGCTGGCGAGTGTGGCGGTGTACGTGCTGTTGAGTCCACGGTTTCACGACGAGGACCAACCTGCGCGCATGCCACCGCACAAGGTGTTTGCGCTGTTGGGGCTGGTGCTCGGATTCTACGACGGCTTCTTCGGCCCGGGCACCGGCAGCTTTTGGGCTGTCGGGCTGGTGTCGCTGGCGGGATACGGACTCACACGCGCCACGGGTTATACAAAAGTGATGAACTGCTCCTCGAACGTGGCATCGCTCGCGGTCTTTCTGATCGGCGGCAAGGTGCTGTTCCTGCCGGCGCTTACGATGGCCGTGGGGCAGGCCGTGGGCTCTTGGATCGGCTCGCACATGGCTTTGCGCAACGGCGCAAAACTGATCCGGCCGATTCTCGGCAGCATGTCGATCCTCTTGGCCGTCTGGCTGGTCTGGCGTCTGGTCCGATAGATTTTGCGTTCCGCAAAATCTATTTCTTCGCCACCTTCGGTGGTATCCGATAGCGGTTGCTCCTGCCGTTATTTTGTCCGTAGATTAAGCAGATTGAAAGTATGGCTGCCGATTGCCAAGCAAAAATCTGCTTAATCTGCGCAATCTGCGGACAAAACAACCGGTGTCAAGCCGTGGGGGAATCCGTTCGAGTCATTCCATGACATTTCTTTTCCAAGAATCCAGCTATTATTTTTCGATAGACTGCATAATCGATTGAATATAAACATGTTATAAAAACAAAAAAAACGCTTTCCGCGTATTTTTACTGTTGACCTGTGGCAAGAAATGTCAGAAGATGTTGCCACGTGTCAAATAATGGAAACGGAAATCACAAAGCTTGCGCAACCTGTTGACGGGCCGTTGTCCGGGACTTTCGAGCATGCGCTCGACCCGAAGCGGCGCATCACGATTCCGTCGGTCTGGCGCGAAGTGATGGGATCGCCGGCGTATTTGTACGTCATGGCCGATCCGCACGACCCCTGTTTGACGATTGTGCCACCGGCGGCGCTGCAGCCGCGTCTGCAGCGTTTGCGGCAGCAGCCGTTGTTCGATGAAGGGCTGAGCGAGGCGCTGCGCGATCTGTTTGCGGACGCGGAATATCTGGCGGTGGACGTGCAGGGGCGCATTCGCATTGGCGATGAGCTGCTGGCGTTCGCGCAGCTCGAGGAAGCCGCGTTGCTGCGCGGCATCGGCGTGCGCATCCAGGTTTGGTCGCCGAAGGTGCGGCCGCGGCGCAAGGGGATCGATCCGGCGGCCGTGGCGAATGCGGCGAAAATTCTTGGATTCTGAATTCCGCAGGGTTGCACGCGAAGTGAAACAGGGAAAGCAAACGGTGCATACACCGGTCCTACTGGAGGAGACGCTGGCGGCGCTGGCGGTGCGGCCGGGCGGAGCCTACATCGACGGCACGCTCGGTCATGCGGGGCATGCCGAAGAGGTGTTGCGTCGCGCCGGTCCGGACGGGCGATTGCTTGGGATCGATCGCGATTGTGACGCGCTGGCGCGCGCATCCGACCGTCTGCGCGGCCTGCCGGGCAAAGCGGTGTTGGCGCATGGAAATCATGGCGCGTTGGGCGCGTTGGCGCGTGCGCACGGCTTCGGCGAGGTGGATGGCGTGCTGCTCGATCTGGGCGTGAACTCGGAGCAGTTGGATGCGCCGGAGCGCGGCTTCAGCTTCATGCGCGACGGGCCGCTCGACATGCGCATGGATGTTTCGCGCGGCGTGACGGCGGCCGGGCTGGTGGCGCGGCTGGAGGCGGCGGAACTGGCGGCGTTGTTCCGCGAATTGGGCGAGGAGCCGCGAGCCATGTCGATTGCGCGGGCCATCGTGCGGGAACGGCTGCGCGCGCCCATCGCCACCACGCTGCGGCTGGCGGAGATCGTGGCTGCGGCCAGCGGCTGGCATGGCGGGCGTCGTCATCCGGCCACGCGCGTGTTTCAGGCGTTGCGCATGGCGGTGAACGACGAACTGGGCGCGCTGCGCGCGGCGCTGGAAGACGGGATCGCGTTGCTGCGTCCCGACGGCCGCATGGTTGTGATCAGTTTCGAAAGTCTGACCGATCGGGAAGTGAAGACGACGTTTGCGGCGCACGCGGGGCGGCTGGTTTCGCTGCCGCAGGGCGGCGTTCGCTGGGAAGGCCGGCTGTCGGCGGTGGCGTGGGTCCACCGCCATCCGGTCGGTCCGGGCGAGGCGGAGGTCGCGGCCAATCCGCGCGCCCGCTCCGCCAAGTTGCGCGCGGTGCGGCGGTTGACGCCATCCGAAGAGGCGCAACTGGCGGCGTGAATTTTTTTGGGAATTACGCAGGAGAAATGTCATGGCAAAGAATCGGCGGCGAAATCGGGGTCGGCAACTGGTGACCCTCGTACCGAAACCGGTGGGTGTCGGCTTTGTGGTGGTGGTGTCGCTGGCGCTGGTCTACCTCTGGATGGGGCACAAGTGCTCGCAATACAGCGAGGAAAAAAAGCAGCTCGAGGCGCAGTGCGACGAATTGGACCACGAGATCGTCCGCGAGGAAACCAAGTGGAACGCCATGAAGGGGGCGGAGCAACTCGACAGCTTGCTGGTGCGCAACGGGCTGCTGATGGTCTATCCCAACGCCGCGCAGATCGTGCGGGTCGGCGGCGCGTCGCACGGCTTGCCGGCCGGAGCTTCCGCGCTGGCGGGAACGGATGCGGCGCGCGGCGCCACACGGGTTGCCGGCGTCCGTTCGGGGCGGTAATGGAAACCGCACCGGGCGGCGAATGCCCCGGTTGGAACGGATGGCGATGCACGAGCATCTGGTACAGTGGCGCATGTGGCTCATCGGTCTTCTGCTCATCCTGGCGATGGCGGGATTGACCGGACGCCTCTGTTTCCTGCACTTGGGAGACCTGGATCCGGTCACCCGTCCGTGGGAGATGAAACTGATTGCGCGCCGCGGGACGATCTACGACCGCAACGGCGACAACAATCCCATGGCCGTCAGTCTTAGTTTCCATCAGCCATTCATCGATCCGAAGGACGTCAAGGCCAAGCACGACAAGCGCGCCATCGCTGCGCTGCTCGGCGAACGCCTGAGCCTGAAACCGGAAACCATCGCCGCCTGTTTCGCCGCCACCAACTCCCGCCATCAGGTTCTGCCGACGCTGGTCGACGATCGCGTCTGCCGGGAGATCGCGACCAACAAGCATGTCAGCGGCGTGGGCTGGGAGGATCGCGTCGTGCGGACCTATCCGCAGGGCCACCGCATGGCGAACGTGATCGGCTTCGTGAACAAGGAAGCGGACCCGGAGGGCGGCGCCGGCATCGAGTTGCACTTCAACTCCTACCTGAAGGGGATCAATGGCCGCATCGAAGGCGAGGAGGACGGCCTGCGGCAGGAGATTGCCGACCGGCGCAACGCGTATATTCCGCCGATCGACGGCGCCAGCGTCTACCTGACCATCGACAACAACATCCAGTACAAGGTCGAAAACGAACTCCAGCTTGTGTCGCAGGAATTCCGCATCAGCGGCGCCTGGGCCATTGTCGAGAAGGTCGACACCGGCGAGATTCTGGCCATGGCCTCGTACCCCACGTTCGATCCGAACAGCTACGAGAAGTACGGCAGCATGGACTGGCGCAACCTGGCGATCAGCGTGAATTACGAGCCTGGCTCGACCATGAAAAGCTTCACGGTGGCGGCGGGAATCAACGCGGGCGTGATCACGCCCGAAACGCGCATGGACGTGGGCAAGGGGACCTGGTTCTTTGCCGGGCATATCCTGCACGACCATGTCGAGGGGGTGATCGACACGGGCGTCGCGCTCAGCCGGTCGAGCAACATCTTCGTGGCCAGGGTCGGGCTGCTGTTGGGCGAGCAGCGGCTCAAGGCGTACCAGCGCGCGTTCGGTTTCGGCGAGCGCCTGGGGCTCGACCTGCCCGGCGAGGAGCGCGGCATGGTGCATTCCGGCAAACTGGGCGAACTGGCCACCAGTCGCGTGGCCATCGGCCAAGGCGTCTCCGTGACCGGTTTGCAAATGCTGAACGCCTACTGCTGTCTGGCCAACGGCGGCCGCCTGATGAAACCGTACATTGTCTCGCGGATTGTCAACAGCCAGGGATCGGAACTGCTGCGGAACCAGCCGCAGGTGCTGGCCCGCCCCATCCGGCCCGAGGTCGCCGCCACCGTCTGCAAGATGCTGATCGGCGTGACGGAAGAGGGCGGCACGGCCACGCGGGCGAAGGTCATCAACTACGCGGTGGCGGGCAAGACCGGCACCGCGCAGATACCCGAGTCCGGCGGTTATTCCACCTCGGAGTATTGGGCGACGTTCGTCGGGTTTCTGCCGGCCGACAAGCCGGTCTTCGGCGTGCTGGTCGTGGTGGAACGCCCGCACCCGCAGCACATGGGCGGTTACGTCGCCGCCCCTGTTTTTGCCAACATTGCCGAGGCCACCGCCAAGTATCTTGAGGTCCCGGCCACGGTGGTTCCCGAAGCCGCCGAGGCGTTGCCGCGCAGCACGCGGCCCGCCACAGGAAGAGCGCCATGAAAATCGCGGAGTTGATCAACCGGGACGATGTGGTCGTGAGCACCGCCTCGTCGCAAATCGAAGTGACGGGCGTGCAATGCGATTCACGCCGCATCCGCGCGGGCGAACTGTTCGTCGCAGTCCATGGCCACCAGGAGGAAGGCTTGCGCTATGTGCCGGCCGCCCTGGCCAAGGGCGCCGTGGCCGTGGTGTCGGACGCGCCGCCGCCCGACGGCGCGCACAACTGGATCCAGGTGCGCGATGCCCGGCGCGTGCTGGCGCATCTGGCCTGCGCGCTGCACGGCGATCCGTCCCGCAACCTCGACGTCCACGCGATCACCGGCACCAACGGCAAGACCACCACCTGCTGGCTGACGCGCGACATGCTGCGCGCCGCCGGCCGCAATCCGGGGCTGATCTCGACCGTGCAGTGCGAATACGCCGGCCGCGAAATCAAGGCCTCGCGCACCACGCCCGACGCCTGCGAATTGCAGACACTGCTCGCTTCCATGCGCGCCGCCGGTTGCGACAGCGTCACCATGGAGGTCTCGTCGCACGCCATCGACCAGCAGCGCGTGGGCGGCATCCGGTTCGCCTCCGCGGCCTTCACCAACCTCTCGCGCGACCATTTGGACTACCATCACGACATGGAGAGCTACTTCCGCGTGAAGGAGCGGCTCTTCATGAACCTGTCGCTGGATCATCCGGGCGCACGCGCGATCCTCAATGCCGACGACCCGTACGGTCGGCGGCTGATCGAATCGCTCCCCGCGCGCGGCCTCGCGGTGGTGACGTACGGCTTCGATCCCGCGGCCGAAATCTGCGCCACGCACCTGCAACTCAACGCCGAAGGCTCCCGGTTCACGCTGATTACACCGGTCGGCCATGCGTCCGTGCGGGCGCACCTGCTGGGACGCTACAACGTCGCCAATATGCTGTGCGCCACTGCGCTGGCCTGCAAAGCGGGTGTGCCGTTCGACAAGATCGTCGGCGTGATCGAAGGCGCCCAGCCGCGCTGGGGGCGCCTGGAGCGCGTGGCCACGCCGCTCCCTGCGACCATCTTCGTGGACTACGCCCACACCGACGATGCGCTGGACAAGGTGCTGACGACCCTGCGCGAAATCACGCGCAACCGCCTGATCGCCGTGTTCGGCTGCGGCGGCAACCGCGATCGCACAAAGCGTCCGATCATGGGGCGCGTGGCGGCGGAGAAGGCCGACCATGTTGTCGTCACATCCGACAACCCGCGCACCGAAGATCCGCGGGCCATCATCGACGAAATTGTGGCGGGCATCCCGGCGGGGCGCAGCTACGAGACGATTCCGGACCGCCACGACGCCATTCTCGCCGCGTTGCGCCAAGGAAAGTCCGGCGACGTCATCCTCATCGCCGGCAAGGGGCACGAGACCACGCAGGAATTCGCCAACCGCTCCATCCCCTTCGACGACCGCGAGCAGGTGCGGCTGCTGGCCGCGCAGGAGGCGAAGACAGCAGGAGTTTAGGCACTGCAAGCGGGAATGGCGGCGGGTGGACGGTGGATGGTGGATGGTGGATGGCGGACGGTGGAGGATCGTCCTCGTCCTCAGCGAAGCGGTCCTCGTCCTCGAACGAACGGATGCGCGGAGGAGAATTTTGTATGAATTCTTACCGAATAGAGTCGCTCGACACAGCCCGGCACCGGCGGGAGGAGTTTCAGTGCGAATCCCCGGAGTTGACGGAATTCCTGCGGACGCGGGCGCGCAAGGAGATGCAGGCGCGCGCCTCGGCGTGTTTTGTGCTGGTGGAGGAGACCGATCCCGGACGGATTGTGGGCTATTACACCTTGTCGCAAACGTCCGTCGCCCTGGATCAATTGCCTGCGCCGTTTTCCAAACGATTGCCGCGGTATCCTCAATTAGGCGCGACGCTGATCGGACGACTGGCGCGCGATCTGGCCTGGAAGGGGAAACAAGCAGGCCGACTACTGCTCATTGACGCACTGCGCCGCAGTCTCCGCAACAGCGCGGAGGTGGGGTCCGTGGTCGTCGTGACCGACCCGAAAGACGAGAAAGCCCGCGCCTTTTACGGAAGCTACGGTTTCCGGCAATTGGATGAAGACCGGCTGTTCCTGCCCATGAGCGAACTGATCGAACGAGAGGCAAGCGGATGGGACGCCTAATCCAAATCGCTCTTGACCATCTTCCGATAGGCCCGCATCGCCGCCAGCAAGGCGGGCGTGGGCGGGCGCGGCGGTGCGAGCAGGGCTTCGACAAAGCGCCGGGATTGTTCCGCATCCAGACGAATCTGATTGTTGTGCTGGAGAACCTGCTGCGCCGCTTCGCGACTATGCATGATGACGAACGTGGCCATGGAACGACCCTCAATCGTGGCCGCTTGCTGGAGAAGTTGCCTGTCCGAATCCGTCACGCGGGCGACAAACCGCCGGTTCTTTGGCTCTTTTACAACCGTTTGCATGTGCCAAATGTACGCCTCTGCGGCACACATTGCAAGTGTTGATTTCATGTCTCCGCCTACCCACAAGAAGACCAGTTGACCGCATGTCAGATGCCACCCCACAACTTCCTGTTTTCACACCCGAACAACTTGCTACCTGGACCGCCGGTACGTGGGAGGGCGCGCCGGTGTCGGTGCGCGGCGTTTCGAATAACGGGCAGAAGATTCCGCCGGGCGCGTTGTACGCGGCCATCCGGGGTGAGCGTCTGGACGGGCACGACTTTGTGGCGCAGGCGGCGGCGAACGGCGCGGCCGCGGCCATGGTCCGGCGCGATTGGCGCGGCGACACGACGCTGTCGCTGTTGCGCGTGGACGACACGCGCGCCGCGCTTGCCGCCGCGGCTACCGGTTACCGACGCATCTTGAAAACGTTCGTGGCTGGTGTCACCGGAAGCGTCGGCAAGACCACCACCAAGGAGTTCATCGCCGCATTTTTCCGCGCCGCCGGCAGCACGGCCGCCACGGCTGGCAACCTTAACAACGACATCGGCCTGCCGCTCAGCCTGCTGGCCACGCCGTCCGCCACGCAGCGTGGAATCTTTGAATTGGGATCGAATCATCCGGGCGAAATCGGCGCGCTTTGCCGCGTGCTGCAGCCGGACGCCGCGGTGGTGACCGCAGTGGGGCCGGTGCATATCGAGTACTTCGGCACGGTCGAGGCCATTGCCGGCGAGAAGGCGGATCTGCTGCGCGCGGTGCCTCCGGGCGGCTTCGTTGTGCTGGATGCCGATGGCGCGCAGTTCGATTATTTGCGGCGGCAGACCGCGGCGCGTGTCGTGGCGGTGTCGCTGCTGCGCGACGATGCCGACTTTACCGGTCGCGTGCTTGATGTGTGGAAGGGTGAGGTCGAGATACGCGAGCGCGCCACCGGCCGCACGATGCGGTTGCGCACGGGGCTTTCCGGTCGCCACCACGCCAGCAACCTGCTCCTGGCTGTCGGCATGGCCCGCGAAGCTGGCGTGCCGTGGGAGGCGCTTCCCGGCGCGCTGCAGCAGTTGCAGCTTCCGCCCATGCGCTGGCAGAAGGTCGAGGCCAATGGGCTGACGGTGATCAACGATGCCTACAATGCCAATCCGCCCGCCATGCTCGGCGCATTGCGGACGTTTGCGGAACTGCCGGGCGCCGGGCGCCGCGTGGTGGTGCTGGGCGACATGCTCGAACTGGGCGCGGCCGAGGAAGCGCTGCATCGCGAAGTCGGCCGCGCGGTGGCCGCCGGGCCATGGCAGGCGCTGGTGTGCGTGGGCGCGCGTGCGCGCTGGATCGCGGACGAAGCTGTGGCCGCGGGGTTTTCCGCGCGGCAGGTGTGGCGCTATGCGGACGCGCCCGCGGCGGCGGCGGATACGGCAGCCTGGGTGAAACCGGGCGACGCAATTCTGGTGAAAGCTTCGCGTGGCATTGGCCTCGAACGTGTGGCCACGGCGCTGTTGGGGACGCGGGAGGGAAAAGTCATTGGTCATTAGTCATTGGGGGCACCTACTGACCAATGACTACTTGTATACGAGATTAACTATGCGCCAATCCAATCCCCCATACGACAACTCCCGCGCGCTGGTTCTCGGCGCCGGCGTGAGCGGCGTGGCTGCGGCGCAACTGCTGCGCCAGCGCGGCGGCACGGTGACGGTGCTGGATGAAGCGCCGGCGGAACGGCTCGCGTCGGCCGCCGCGGAACTGTCCGCGCTGGGTGTGGAATTGCGCGCCGGCACGGGCGATTTGCCGGATGCGCCGTTCGATCTGTGTGTCGCGAGTCCGGGGATCGCGATGGCGCATCCGTGGCTGGAAGCCTGCCGGAAACGAAAAATGCCCGTGATCGCGGAGACGGAACTCGGTTTCGTGTACTGGCCGGGGCGCGTGCTGGCCATTACCGGCAGCAAGGGGAAGAGCACACTGGTCAAACTCTGCGCCGATACGCTCAACCGCGCGGGCATTCCGGCGACAATGGCGGGAAATTACGGCACGCCGCTTAGCCGCCTGGCGATCCTGCCGCAGTTGCCGGACACCACCGGCTCGCGAGGCCGCTCGCCCTCCCGTGTGATGGCAGACGGTGTGGCGGGAACTGGAGGGCGAGCGGCCTCGCGAGCCGGTTCGGAAACAACCTCCTCGGGAACGGGCTTAGCGCAGCAGGCATGGGCCGTGGTGGAGGTGAGTTCCTTTCAGCTCGAGCATTTTCAAACCTTCCGGCCCGATGTCGCCATTCTGCTCAATCTCCAGGCCGATCATCTCGACCGGCATGCCGGCATGGCGGAGTACCGCGCGCTCAAGCTCCGGTTGTTTGCACGGCAGGGCGTTGGCGACGTGGCCTTGCTGCCGGAAGATCTGGACGACGGCGGCGCGGTGCCGGCGGCGGCGACGCGGCTGACTTTCGGCGCGGGCGCGGCCTGCGACTGGCGTTATTTTTCGCACGCGGTGACCGGCAGCATGGGCGCCGGTCACCGCGTGCGAAAAATAAACATGTCGGATTCCTGGTTCGACAACCCTGTGCTGGGGTTGGCGGCGGCGGCTGGGGCGGGTGCGCTGGCGGCGTGCGGGCTGGACGATGCCGCGATTGCGCGCGGCTTCGCGACGTTCGAACCGTTGCCGCACCGCATGCAGCGTGTGGCGGAAAGCGGCGGGGTGTGCTACATTGACGACTCGAAGGCAACCAGCCTGTCGGCGGTGGCTGCCGCGATCGGTATGGTGTCCGGACCGGTTCGTCTGATCGCCGGGGGACGGCTGAAAGAACACGATCTGGAAAGCTTGAAAGAGTTGCTGACAAGCCGAGTGCGGAAGGTGTATCTTATCGGCGAATCTGCAGGGCGCATGTGCACTGCGTGGTCCAGCGCGGTTCCTTGCAAGGATTGCGGGACGCTGGAAGCAGCGGTGGTCGAGGCCGCGCGCGAGGCGCGCGCGGATGAGACGGTGTTGCTGTCGCCCGGTTGTGCGAGTTTTGATCAGTTCAAAAGTTATCGGG
>Ga0118677_10006305_pt2 | contig 19567 bp, 24 predicted proteins | sample AliMusrvi5mmetaG_FD_86154 | JGI IMG/M metagenome (GOLD analysis project Ga0118677, IMG submission 86154)
GCGTCCACGGCCACGCCCGCCGCGCCGGCGGCGGCCAGAAGCGTGGATCCCCGAGGCACCGTCACGACCACGCCCTCGGGCTCGAAGCGCACACGAACGTCGCTCATCGCGCCCTCCTCGGCGGCATTATCCCATCAGCGCCCCCTGGGACCGGCCACGGTCGGCCGACGAAGGACGCCAAACGAGCAGGGACGGCGCCGAAGGGCGCCGTCCCGTTGAAGACGCTGCTCTGGACGATCAGTGGTCGCGCGGGGATGGGAACCCGCCGTGCGCAGGCTCGCCGCCCTCGCCTGTGGCGCTCTCGCCATCGGCGGTCTCCGGCAGCACCTCACCGGCGTCCTCGCCGACAGCTGCTTCGATGCGTGCGATATCGTCGCCCTCGAGTCCGGCGTACCGGTGCTCCTCGTCCGCAGCCTCGCTGATCAGCCCGCGCTGGCGGTGCTGGAGTTCGCGCTCGTCCACTGCCCCGAGCGGAGGCTCGTCGGCGTCATCGTCGGCCTCGGTGCGTCCCATCGCCCCGAAGCCCGCGTTGCGATGATCCGGACTCGTCAGCATCTGGTCTGCCGCCGGCGGCACCTCGACGCCATAGTCGTAGGGCAGGTCGTCGGGGGTCCCGGGGACGCCGTCGTCGTTCAGAGGGTCCTCGACGAACTCGTCCGGAGCGCACGTCTCGTCGTCGCATCCCACCTCGTGCCCGCCCTCGCGCGACACGAAGACGCCGCCCTCGCGCTTCAGCGGCTCCTCCTCTGAAGGGTGATCGTTGTGCATCCGCACCATCGGATTCCTCCTTGCCGTCGTGCCCACTCAAGCGAATATGCCCGAGAAGCGGCAATGGAGACGGCCGCGAAGTGAGACTCGCGGGGGCGGAGCGGCTACGCCCCGCGCGACTCCGCTGGAAGGTCGGCACCAGGGTCGGCGACGTCCTGCACGAGTCTGCCGTCCGAGAGCTCGATGATCCGGTCGGTCTGCTGCGCGATCGCCCGGTCGTGCGTGACGATGAGGAAGCCGGTGCCCCACTCGCGGTTGACCTTGCGGAACAGCTCGTACACCAGATCAGTGTTCTCGGTATCCAGGTTGCCGGTCGGCTCGTCCGCGAGAACCAGCTGGGGGCGGTTCATGAGCGCCCGCGCGATGGCCACGCGCTGCTTCTGCCCCCCGGAGATCTCGTTCGCGTTCTTGTCGGCCACATCGGTCAGGGCGAGCGTGTCCAAGGTGTCGCGCGCCCGGTCGAGCAACTCGGCGGACTGCCGCTCGCCGCGGATGATCGCAGGCATGCACACGTTCTCGATCACCGAGAACTCCGGCAGCAGATGGTGGAACTGGAAGACGAACCCGACGAAGGTGTTGCGGAGCTTCGCGCGCCCGTCCCGGTCGAGGCCCGCGGTGTCCCGGTCGTTGAGAAGAAGGCGTCCCGATGTCGGTGTGTCGAGCAGGCCGATGAGGTTGAGCAGGGTCGACTTCCCGGATCCGGACCGCCCGATGATCGACGCGAACTCGTTGCAGCCCAGAGAGAACGAGACGTCAGTGAGCGCCGGTGTCGGCACCACGTCGCCGTAGACCTTCGAGAGCTTCTCGGCAAGGACGAGCACGTCATCCGGCACCCTGGATCACCTCGATGGGGTCCAAGCGAGAAGTGCCGCGCGACGGGATGATGGCGGACAGCAGCGCGACCGCCACGCCGATCGCGCACGATCCTGCGACGAAGGCGGGATCCAGGACGATCGGGAACGTGAGCGGCCCGAGGGCGAAGAGTTGAAGCAGACCCACCCCGAACACGAGACCGAGCAGCGTGCCGCACCCTCCGAGGACCGCCGCCTCCCACAGGAACACCAGGCCGGCTCGCCGGTCGGTGAGCCCCATGGCTTTCAGGATGCCGATCTGGCGTGTCTTCTGGACCGCGGAGATCGCGAGCGTGGAGGCGATGCCGAGCGCGACCGCGATCAGCACGAACGCTTGGATCATGTAGCTCGAAGAGCCCTGGCTCTGCAGGCCCACCAGCAGCTGGGCATTCTCCACCTGCCAGTCCTTGAACTGCACACCCTTGAAGACCTCGAGGCCTTCCCAGGACCTGATGACCGCCTGCGACCGGAACGGGTCGGTCAGCTGGGTCTGGATGTCCGAGTACTCGCTCGCGGCCATCCCGAGGGCGCGCCGGGGGAAGTCGGGCGTGGTGAAGCCGATCCGGTCGTTCACCGCGGAGGTGCCCACGTCGAAGATGCCGACGAGGGTCAACTTCTGCTGCTCGCCCCCCGGCAGCACGACCAGCACGGGATCGCCCGGCTTCAGCTGGTACTTGGCGGCGAACGACTTGCCGAGGATCACGTCGCCCGCGGCGCTCACGAGCCTACCGCTGACAAGGTGTCGCTTCATCTTGTAGATCGCGTTGATGTCGCTCGGTGCGGCACCCACGACGTTGATGGGCGCGGAGTCCGTCCCCTTGCTGAAGATCACAGAGAGCACCCGGTCGGGCACGATGAGCTTCACGCGCGTGTCTGAGGCGAGCACCCGGCGAATGGCGGGCGTGTAGAGCAGCGGCTTCTTGTCGTCGGCGTTCTGAAGCGTGACGTGGGAGGCGTTGCCGATGGTCGTGTCGAGGAGGTTCGCCTGAAGGCTCGTGATGAGCGTGCCGACGAAGATCTGCACCGCGATGCCGACGGCGATGCCTGCGATGATGAGTACCGACTGGCCCGGAGAGGTGCGAAGGAAGCGGACCGCGATGCGGAAGCTAAGCATAGGCTGAGGGTATCTCGTCGGGGTCCACGAGCTCCTCGGAACTCCAGTCCGCCTGGTCGCGTGAGAAGGCCGGCCCTCCCACCAGCAGACGGATACCCGCGAGCCGCGTCCGCAGGTCTGCAACGAGATCGCGGACGGACAGCCTCTCGTAGCGCGTGGCCGCGGTGAGCACGACGAGGTCGACCTTCAGGCTGCGCGCGGCGTCGACGATCTCCGATACCGGCACGTCCGCACCGAGGTAGTACGACTCCCATCCTTCCATCTTGAAGCGGTCCGCGAGCATGCGAAGGCTCAGCACGTGCCACTCCTCGGGCGGGCAGGCGAAGAGCGCCCTGCGGGCCGCCTCGCCGGGGTGGGCCGCTACGACCGCATCGTGCGCTGCACGTACCTGGGGGCGCACGGCCTCGATGACCGCTCGGATCGCCGCGCTCTCGAGGTGCTCCTCCCACACGCGCATCTCGCCCGTGTGCCAGCGCGCACCCACTCCCTCGAGAAGCGGGACGAGCACGGCGCAGTACAGGCGCTCCACGGGGACGCGGCCGACGCTCGCCGCTTCGACGGCCGCCGCCACCGCGGCGTCCGCGTCGTGCGCCGTGAAGAGCCGGGCGAGGTCCGAGCGCAGCGCGTCACTCTCCGCGTCCGGCGCCCGTACGGTCGTCCTCATCGCTCGGGCCTCCCCCATGGATGCGGCGCCGCGGCCTGGGCCGAGACGAAGTCGGAGCCCGTCGCCGCCCGTCCTCAGGATAGCTGGACACCCGCAGCCGCGCAGCGGCGCCGCGTCAGGACCTGCACGCGCCCGGTGCGACGTCGGAGAAGACCGACGTGAGGCGATCGGGGTGCCTCCTCACACTGTCGGGTCCGTCTCCAGCCACATCGTGGGTACCCGCGACGGCCCGGCCACACGCGCTGGGCAGCGCCGCGTCCACGGTCGTCGCGCGTTCTTTCTCGTACCTTCGAGGCACCCCCGGGCTGCCCGCCCGCGCGGGTACACTCCGTTCATGGCAACCGCCCCGCGAGACATCACCGAAGCGCGCACGCCCGACGAGATCGCCGCGGCAGGATCGCTCTTCGCCCAGTACGCGGCATCGCTCGGCTGGGACCCCTCGGCGGGCGGCTGGATCGCCGAGGAGATCGCGTCGCTGCCGGGCCCCTACGCCCCTCCCAGGGGTTCGCTCATGCTGGCGATGCTGGACGGCGAGCCGGTGGGCGCGCTGGGCCTCCAGCCCGTCCCCGAGAAGGCGCGGATCCCCGGAGTCGGCGCCGAGGGCGCCGGGGAGCTCAAGCGGCTCTTCGTGCGCCCGGAAGCTCGCGGGCACGGGGTCGGCCGCGCGCTCATGCTGCGCGCTGAGGAGGGGGCGCGGTCCCGCGGCTACGACGCGCTCGTCCTCACCACCTCCGCGGAGATGATGCCGCTCGCACAGGGCCTGTACGATTCTCTGGGCTACCGGGAGACCGCTCCCTACCGCGACGATATGCCCTACCCGTCGATCCGCTGGATGCGCAAAGAGCTGTAGCGCCCTACTCGACGGCGTTCGGATCGAACGAGCGACCCGCCGACCAGGCCTGCCCGATCTGCTCGCCGACCGACCAGTAGCGGTTGTCGGGCATCGTTCGACGGTGCGATGACGCGTGCCGGACACTGGGCTCATTCCCGCGATGCGGCGTGGAGTCGCGCGCCGGCGTTGGGGATACACCATGTGCGATACATGAGCCGAGGAAGCGGGCGCAAGCCGGTCAGGAGGACAGGTGGTCGGATCGTCCTCACATGGCGACCCGGGGTCTGAGAGCGCTTCGGGACCCGTCAACGCGGGCGCACTCATCGGCGTGGTCCTCACCGCGCTCGGTACGGCGACGTCCATGACCGTCCTGTGGCTCGCCATGCGAGCCGTACTGGCGCTCGGAGGGTTCGTCGCCAGCGGCGGACCCTATGTGATCGCCCATCAGGCGCCGACCTGGGTGTGGCTGCTGCCGGTCTCCATCGTCCTGCTCATCGTCTGCATGTTCGCGAGCCAGGAGCTCAACTCCTCGTTCGAGACGCCGAGCCTCATGCTCGTCGCCTGGTCGATGCTGTTCCTCTCGCTCGGTTGGAACTTCCTCGAGTCCGGGCTGCACGCTCCCGGCGGCGGTGGCCTGAGCGTCGGGTGGCTCGTCAGCGCCGCGGCCTTCTTCGCCACCGGCGGCGGCGGACTGTACGCGCTGTCGCAGGCCATACAGGTGAACCGGGAGTTCGACCGAAAGAAGGAGGAGAAGACGGGCGTCCCGTCGCGTCCCGGGTTCGCCGTCTATCTCGGCGCCACGGTGCTGGCGATCGCAGCGGGGATCCCGCTCGGCGTGCTCGTCTTCAACATCGCCGCGCGCTGAGGCGGCGTACCTAGAACTCCAGCGCCTCCAGACGCTCGAACAGGACTCCGGTCCGGGTCAGGAACGCGCGCGGATCGAAGATCGTGTCGAGCGTCGCAGCGTCGAGACGCGACGCGACATCCGGGTCCGACTCGAGCGCCTCCCGGAAGGTGGGTCCGGTCGCCGCCTTGTGGATGTCGTCCCAGACCTTCATCGCGTTGCGCTGCACGACCACGTAGGCGTCCTCGCGGACCATCCCCGCGTCCACGAGTGCGAGCAGGACCTTGCTCGAGTAGATGAGCCCGCGCGTCGCATCGAGGTTGGCGAGCATCCGCGCGGGATGGAGCACGAGCCCCTCGACGATCCCTTCCAGCTTCGACAGCAGGTAGTCGAGCGCGATGAAGCTGTCGGGCAGGACCACCCGCTCCGCTGAGGAGTGTGAGATGTCGCGCTCGTGCCAGAGTGCCACATCGTCGAAGCCGACCTGCGCGTTCGCCTTGACCACCCGGGCCAGTCCGCAGACCCGCTCCGCGGTGATCGGATTGCGCTTGTGGGGCATCGCGCTGGAACCCTTTTGGCCCTTCGAGAACGGCTCCTCCGCCTCCAGCGTGTCGGTCTTCTGCAGCGCGCGTACCTCGGTGGCGATCGACTCGGCGGTCGCGGCAACGGTCGCGAGCACCGCGAGAAGGTGCGCGTGCCGGTCCCGGCCGATCACCTGGGTCGAGAGCGGATCGGGCCTCAGTCCCAGCTTCTCGCACACATAGCTTTCCACGAACGGGTCGATGTTCGAGTAGCTGCCGACGGCGCCGGAGATCGCGCCCCACGCGCACGAGTACTCGCGCGTCGCGAGCAGGCGCTGCTCCGCACGCTTCAGCGCCCACGCCCATGCCCCGAACTTCATGCCGAACGTCATCGGCTCGGCGTGGACGCCGTGCGTGCGGCCGACGCAGAGCATGTCCCGGGTCTCCAGCGCGCGCCTCTTGCAGACGGCGCCGAGCCTGCGCACATCGCCGATCACGATGTCGATCGCCTGCGTCATCTGGTAGCAGAGCGCGGTGTCCCCGAGGTCGCTCGACGTCATGCCGTAGTGGACCCACTTCGACTCCGGCCCGATGTGTTCGGCCATGTTCGTGAGGAACGCGATGACGTCGTGATCTGTCTCGCGCTCGATCTCCTCGATGCGCTCGACCTCGAAGCCGGCGCGCGTCTTGATCGCGGCCAGCTCCCACTCAGGTACCACGCCGAGTCCGGCCTGGGCCTCGCACGCCAGGACCTCGATCCGCATCCAGATCTCGAACTTGTTACGCAGCGACCAGATCCGGCCCATCTCGGGCCTCGTGTATCGATCTATCATCCAAGGCCCTCCAGCCGTGCGGTGTCCGACAGACCGATTATCGCCGAGCGCGAGGCGAGGGTCACGGAGACGGTTCTAGCCCTTGAGCGCCACCATCACGATCCCGCTGAGGAACGCGACCATCCACAGCGCCCAGACGTGCACGCTGAACTTGTGGAACACCTTCAGCACCCGTTCGCGTCCGCCAGCGAGCGCGATCGACGCCCACACGGCGTGCCCCAGCATGAGCGCCACCGCGATGGCCCCGATGGTCCCGTGAAGGTTGAACCGGAACCCGCCTGCGATCCCGCTCATGATGGTGGTGCCGGTGGTGTCGAACACGAGGCCGACCCAGAACAGCCCGAGGTGCCACGGCTTGAGGACCCTCGCGCTCTGCTCACTCCATACTGCGACGGTGTAGAGGGTGACCGCGAGGGTCATCGCGGTGATCGCAAGGACCAGCTGTGGAGACATCGGGCTCCTCTTCGCGCAGGAAGGCCAGCGAGTCGGCGTGATGAGTCTAGCGATTCCGGGCCCGCCGGCGCAGGGAGTCCCCGGTTAGAATGCCGGTGAGACGCCGCCGACAGGAGGCAGCCCACATTGACTCCTCAGCCGCGCCAGCCTCTTCCGGTTCTCGAAGTGCGCGATCGCGCTTCACTGCGCGCCTGGCTGGAAGCGAACAAAGACACCTCGCCGGGCGTGCGGCTCGCCATCGGCAGGAAGGGCGGGAGCGCCACCGCTCTCACCTACACCGATGCCGTCGAGGAAGCGCTCTGCTTCGGCTGGATCGACAGCACAGCCGGCCGCCTCGACGCCGACAGGTTCACGGTGCTGTTCACGAGGCGCAGACCTGGGAGCGGATGGTCCCGCTCGAACAAGGATCGGGTCGCGCGGCTGATCTCGAACGGCAGCATGACCGAAGCGGGACTGGCGGTGGTCGATGCCGCGAAGTCGGATGGTTCCTGGAACGCGCTCGACGACGTCGAGGACCTCATCGTTCCGGCGGACCTCGCAGAGGCCCTCGCGTGCGACGAGACTGCGAGAGTCGGATTCGAGGCCGCCTCGGAGTCGGCACGCAAGATGGCCCTGCACTGGATCGCCGGCGCGAAGCGGCCGGGCACTCGCACGAACCGGATCGGTGAGGTCGTGCGCCGCGCTGCGCAGGGACTGCCACTCGCCTGAGCGAGCCCCTGCCCCGCGTCGATCGGGGCCGACGCGGGGCAGGGGCGATCGCTCGAGCTGGCAGCTCGTCTACTGCGGATAGACCGCGAAGATGTTGCCCTCGCTGTCCTTGAACCAGGCGGCCATCGCGCCGTCGGACTTCGCGATGCCGTTGACGGTCTTCAAGCCGATGTCGGGCAGGTCGTACTCCTCGAACCCGACGCCGCGACCCTGCAGCTCCCGGACCGACGCTTCGACGTCCGGGACCAGGAAGCCGATGGCGGTGCTCGGCGGCGCCGGCATGCCGGGCCGCTCGTAGACGATGAACGACGTGCCATCGCCAGCGTCCACCTCGCCCTGCCGCGTCGGTCCGGGCGTGTCCTTCACCTCAAGCCCCAGCTTGTCCTCGTAGAAGCGCTTCACCCTGTCGTAGTCATCCGCTCGCAGGATCGCGCTCACCTTCGTGGTCGCGAGACTCGACTTCGCCACAGTGGCCATGTGGCTCCTCCTTCTGGGTCGGTGACCGTTGCAACGTCTGTTCTTGCCCGGGCCGTCGGGAGTCAAACGAGGAAGAACCTGCCTTGCCCAAGGGTGTGGTAGCGCTACCATCGGAAGGACCGCCCGGAGGACCGAACCAGCAGAAGGAGGCCGGACCATGACCGACGCCGACATCGCTCTCGTCCGCCAGTCGCAGTCCGAGGATCCGCGCAGCGCCACACAGCTCATCGAGGCCTATCGGGACGGGACGCGCCTGATGCGGGAAGCGGTAAGCGGCGTCGATCCGGACCAGCTGCGAGCACGCCCGATCGCCGACAAGATGAGCTCGATGGAGGTCCTCTGTCACGTCGCCGACTGCGACCAGTTCCTCGCCGACCGCCTGAAGCGGACGATCGGCACCCAACGACCGCTACTCATGGGCGTCGACGCCACGCCATACCTCACGCGGCTCCACTACCACGATCGCGACCCGCAGATGCAGCTCGAACTACTCGAGGTCACGCGTGAGCAGATGGCGGCCGACCTCGACCGGCTGGGACCCGAGGAGTGGCTTCGCGAGGCGGTGCACTCGGAGTCGGGAGTGGTCACCGTGCGCCAGGAACTCCTCCACGCGATCCGTCACCTCGAGCGACACGTGGCGACCATTCGTGAGAAGCGCGAAGCGCTGGGCCTCTGAGACGAGGGTCCCGGCTCCCGTCGGAACCGCTGTCGCGCCGCCGCGTGAGACTCGCGTGAGGAGAGGGTAGCCAGTAGCTGACCCCGACAGCGGAAAGGGACCTGCCATGCCCACGACGACGGATCGTGTGAGCGACACCCGCCTGGCGCACGCGAAGCGCGACACGCTCGCGCTGCTCGAGACGATCCTGGGTCCCCCGAAGGCCTGGTCGATCGCCTTCCGTCTGTGGGACGGCGCGTCGGCCGGACCGGCCGACGCGTTGACCACTCTGGTGCTCGTCCACCCGTGGTCCCTGCGGAGCCTGCTGTGGCCTCCCACTGAGGTGAACGCAGGCGAGGCGTACATCTTCGGTGACGTCGACGCAGAGGGCGACATCGAGCACGTCTTCGATGTGATGGAAGACCTCGCCGAGCTCGAATGGCGCCGGCCGGCCCTGTTCGCGCATCTGGGGCGTCTGCTGCTCGCACTCCCGGCCCGCCCGTCGGGCCGGGATGCGGTGCGCGCAGCGGACCCGCGCGGCGCGCTTCACTCGCGCCAGCGCGACCGCGCTGCCGTCCGGTATCACTACGACGTGTCCAACGACTTCTACCGCACCTGGCTCGACGCGCATATGCAGTACTCCTGCGGATACTTCCGCGACCCGGACGACGACCTCGACACCGCGCAGAACGCGAAGCTCGAACACATCTGCCGCAAGCTGCGCCTGAAGAGGGACGACCGGCTTCTCGACATAGGATGCGGCTGGGGCGGCCTGCTCGAGTACGCAGCTACTCGGCACGGCGTCCGCGGGCTCGGCGTCACGCTCTCCGAGCCGCAGGCGGCTCTCGCGAACGAGCGCCTGCGCAACGCCGGGGTGGGCGACAGGGCTCATGTGGAGGTGCGCGACTACCGCGAGGTCGAAGGGGAGTTCGACAAGCTGGTGAGCGTTGGCATGGTCGAGCACGTGGGTGAGGGCAGGCTGCCCGAGTACTTCGGGCGGGCGATGCGGCTCCTCCAGCCCGGAGGCGTGTTCCTCAACCACGGCATCACGACTCGTTGGGACCAGCGCCCGTCACCCGCACCGAAGAGCTTCGTCAGCCGCTATGTCTTCCCCGACGGCGAGCTTCAGCCGGTCTCCACCGTGCTCGCCGCCGCCGAGCAGGCGGGCTTCGAGGTCCGGGACGTGGAGGGCCTGCGCGAACACTACGCGCGGACGCTGCGCCACTGGGTCGCCAACCTGGAGAGAGAGCACGACCGCGTCGTCAGGGCGACGGACGAGGTCACGTACCGGATATGGCGCCTGTACATGAGCGGCTCGGCGCACAATTTCGACGCAGGGCGGCTCGGCGTCTTCCAAACCCTGCTGTTCAAGCCGTGCGGCGGGCCTGCGTGCCTGCCGCCGACCCGCGCGGACTGGTATTCGACCGAGCCCGGAGCCGCTTCCGCGGCCCACTGATCCGTCCGACTCCAGGGGGAGAGATGGACATCGCGAAGGCGTATCACATCGATGCGGCACCGCTGGCGGTCTGGCGCGCGCTCGTGGACCCGCAGATGATCGAGGCGTGGGGCGGCGGACCGGTGGTGATGACCGACGAGCCCGACTCGCGCTTCACTCTGTGGGGGGGCGACGTCTACGGCACCGTGCTCTCGGTCGATCCGGGCGCGCGTCTCGTCGAGGAGTGGTACGCGGGACCCTGGCCGCATCCCTCGATCGTCACCTTCTCGCTCGAGCAGGAGGAGGGCGGCACGCTGCTGCAACTGCAGCAGACCGGCGTGCCTGACGAGGAGGTCGCGGACGTCGACGCGGGCTGGGACGAGTACTACATCGGCCCCATGAAGCAACTGCTCGAGGACGGCTGAGCGACCTGCTCCGCCCTGTGCCCAGTGGGTAGGAACGGTGTGTTGGCGCAGCGGATGGAGGTGGCATGAAGCGCACAGAACTGACCATCCTCGTGACCGGCAGCACCGGCCGCCAGGGAGGCGCAGCGGCTCGACACCTCCTCGCGGACGGCTGGAAGGTGCGGGCGCTCGTGCGAGATCCTTCGAAGCCGGCGGCGAAGGCACTGGAAGATGCCGGAGCGCAACTCGTCGTCGGCGACCTGCTGGACCGCTCCTCCCTGGATGCCGCGTGTGACGGCGCTCACGGCGTCTACAGCGTCGAGACGGCACGCGAGGTGGGCATGGACGGCGAGGTCCGCGAGGGCTTCAACATCACGGACGCGGCGCATGACGCCGGCGTCGCACACCTCGTCTACAGTTCGGTGATCGGCGCGGACCGCGACTGGGGACCGGGGTTCATGCGCGCGAAACACCGTGTCGAACACCACATAGGCGATGTCGGGATCCCGGCGACCATCTGGCGGCCGGCATCGTTCATGGAGAACTGGCTGAGTCACCGGGCGGACATCCTGGGCGGCCATCTTCGTGCCTTCGGCGCGCCGGAAGAGGTGCACCAGTTCATCGCGATCGACGACATCGGGAAGTTCGTCGCGCTCGCCTTCGCGGAGCATGACCGCTTCGTGGGAGTGACCAAGGAGATAGCGGGCGACGAACTGCCCTGGTCGTCCGTGGCCGAGCTGTTCTCTTTGGTTCTCGAGAGGCCGGTGGCCTACGAACGCCTGCAGGCGCGTGCAGCTGATGCGACCCAGCCCAAGCCTCCCGACGATGCCGCGCCTGCGCGGCGCGCGGACCTGGGATCGCTGCGTGGACTGGTGCCCGACCTCATGACCGTGGAAGGCTGGGTGCGGGCCCAGGAGTGGACGGCCTGAGGAGACTCGGGTCACAGAGTCCAGAGAGTCGGAGAGGGCCGTTCCTCGATCAGGAACGGCCCTCTCCCATCGCTGCTGGACAGCGACATTCATCCACAGTGTGGTGGCGTCTCGAAGAGACCGGGTTCCCGTCTCCCGGAACGCCGCCGCCCTTAGGAGGTCGTGACCTCCGCAACACTCGCGTCGATCCTGACCAGCGCAGCGATGTATCGACTATGCATCTGCTGGATCACCTCCCTTGTCGGCGGGTCGCGGGTGCGCCCTCGGGTAGTCCCGTGCCATAGACAGTAGCAAATGCCGCGCCCTGGCGAGCGGCTCGGCGCCGAGCGGCGCGAGCGGGTCCGGTCACGCGATCCCGTCCCGGGTCCACCCGAAGCTGTCGGGGTGACGGCCCACGCGATCGCCGGTGTCGAGCGAGTCGATCACCTGCATCTCGTCGTCCGTCAGTTCGAAGTCGAACACATCGGCGTTCTCCGCGATCCGCTCGTCGTGGACCGACTTGGGGATGGTGGTGACACCGTGCTGCAGGATCCAGCGTATGGAGACCTGCGCTGCTGTCTTGTGGCGACGTTCCCCGATCTCGACCAGTTCAGGGATCCGGTTCACCGCCCCACGCATCACCGGCGCCCACGCCTGCATCGTGATGCCGTGGGCGCGCAGGTAGTCCCTCAGGTGCGGTTGCTGCAGCCGCGGGTGATGCTCCACCTGGTCCACGGCCGGGGGGACGTCCGCGAACGACAGGAGCTCGTCCAAGTGCTCCTCCAGGAAGTTGCACACCCCGATGGCGCGCACGGTGCCCTGCTCGAGCAGGCTCTGCATCGCCCGCCAGGTCTCCCGCATGAGACTCGGCATGGGCCAGTGGATGAGGTAGAGGTCGACGCGATCGAGACCAAGCCGTGTCAGGCTGCGCTCGCAGGCCGCCATGGTCCCGTCGTAGCCCTGCTCGTCGTTCCATACCTTCGTCGCGACGAAGACATCGTCACGAGGCAGGCCGCTTCGGACCAGAGCGCTGCCGACGCCGGTCTCGTTGCCGTACATCGAGGCCGTGTCGATCCCCCGGTAGCCGATGCTCAGGGCGTAGGCCACCTCGCTCTCGACCTCGCGCCCCGGCCCCGCGCGGAATGTCCCGAGGCCGAGCCGCGGCATCATCACGCCGGGTGCGATCTCGACCCTGTCATCCAGCGACCGCAGCTCGATCTTGTCCGTGACTGCCATCGGGGCACCTCCGCTCTCGGGCGACCCTTTGTGTGTACCCGTCGGCCCCTGCGTCAGGGGCGCTGAGGTCGGAGGGCCTCGGCGAACCGTCGATGGTAGAGGAGGCTCGTGAGCAGGAGCGCCGCTCCCACCCCCTCGTAGATCACCGCCAGGTAGGGCTTCGGCACGGCCGAGTGACGCAGGGTGATGCCCATCGCCACCATCAGGACGGTCACCAGATAGCTCTTCCACCCCTGGAACGCGAAGGCGCTCGCGCGGGTCGGCCCGTCCTCGATCCGTGCGATGTTCTTGCGGACGATGCGCAAGAAGACGAATCGCATGAAGGCGACCGCGGTGAGGAGGCCGGCCGCAGCCAGCCCGAGCAGGAGGGGTGTGGCGACCGGACTCAGCCAGACGACCGCATACCCGAGACAGAGGAGCCCGACGGCACTCCAGATGACTCCGCTGATCTCGAACAGCCAGCGGCGCTCCACGGGCAGACGCGCCCACGATGCGATCCGCTGCCACGTCCGTGCCTGTGCCTGAGGTCCGCGCTCCACGTGGTGGCCCCTCCATCGCAGTGTCCGAGATGAAAAACGATAACGCACTTGCCACTACCTCTGCGGCGTCGAAGCAAGCGGCCTGCCGTCACCGGGCGAGGGTCCGCACGGCTGCAACGGCACGCCCGTTGCAGTGGTCTCGTGCTAGCATTCACATGTTCACAAGCGGCGAAGACGAGGGCGGTCCAAAGGCCCGGACGTCGTGGAACGGAGATCACGCGCATGGCGCACGTACGCTCGCTCTTCTTCAAGGGCCCGCTCGCCGAGGTCGAGGACAAGGCGATCACCGCATTCAGATCGGGGCGTCCCAGCGACGTCATCTGGAACATCACGAATCGCTGTAACCTGCGCTGCGATCACTGCTACATGGCGGCGGACGCTCACGGCCGGCCTGCCGAACTGAGCGACGAGGAGACGGTGACGCTCGTCCGCGAGATGGGTGAGGGGGGGCTGCCCGCGCTGTTCCTCTCCGGCGGCGAGCCGATGGTCCGCCCCAACTTCTGGGAGATCCTCGAGGCCGCCCGCTCCTACGGCATCAGGGTGACGGTGTCCACCAACTGCACGCTCGTCGACCGTGACGCGGCGCGGCGCCTGAAGGCCAGCGGCATCGACTGGATCGCCACCTCGCTCTACGGCCCCGACGAGTTCCACGACGCGATGGTCGGTGTCCCCGGCACACGGCGCCGGGTCGTCGAGGCGATCCGCGTCCTTCGCGAGGAGGGCGTCAACGTCGCGATCAAGACGGCGATCAGCAAAGCTACCTGGCCGCACGTCTACGACCTCATCGAAGAGGCGCGGGCCCTCGACTGCGGCCTCATCTACTTCTGCGACCTCATCACATCGGGCCGGAGCGAGGGCGAGGACGACGGGCGCATCTCTCCGGCCCAGTGGCGGGAGCTCGCGGCGTACATCATCGACGACCTCCTCACGGGCGAGGAGAGCGGCGAGAAGGGTCTGGAGTGGGACATCGGCGCGATGCCGTCGTTCATCCCGTACGTCGCCGAACGCCTGATCGAGCGCGGTATCGACGTGAGCGACGGGCTCGAGCGCCTGAAGGTCATCAGCGCATGCCCGGTGGGCAAAGGGCACATGAACATCAACTCCGAGGGCGGCATCATGCCCTGCCAGTTCGCTCAGGACTGGACGATCGGCAACGTCCGCGAGATGCGCCTCGCCGAGGCGGTGCGCGCGCTCTACGACCTCGACCGCCAGGAGGCGAAGGGCGCGTGCTCGCCCGAGTCGTGCGCCTACTCCCGCATCTGCCGGGGCTGCCGCACCAAGGCCTGGCAGCGCACCGGCGACCCGATGGCCGAGGACGTCACGTGTCTGCTTCACGCCGATGCGGACCGCTCGGCCGTCGCGGGGCGCGTGGCCGCTGCGCCCGACTTCGCCCGCTCGGCCCCGTGCTCGGCCCCCGGAAGCTGCTAGGTCCCGCACCTCCTCAGGCGAGGCGAGCCCCGGCCCGGGCGCAGCAGACCCCCAGAAGTGACGGCCCCGTGTCCGATCGGACACGGGGCCGTCCTCACGACGCACGCGCTATGAAGACCGGTCCTTCTTCAGTCCACCATCACGATCGTGACGTCACCGACGCCGCGGACCAGATCGATCCGTACCTTGGGACCGGATCCGCTGTCGGCCCGGTTCACCAGCGTGCTCCCGCGGTGGATGAAGCCGTCGGCGACCAGGCGCCCGACTCCCTCGTTGCCGCCGCTCACCTCGACGCCGACGCCCCTTGGCACCCGAAGCGTGAGCTTGCCGACGCCGGTCTCGACGTGAGCCGCCACGTCGGCGCCGCGCGGTCCCGACAGATCGATCGTGGTGTCCCCGACGCCCGTCGACACGTCCAGTCGCGTCAGCTCGATCCCGCGCAGGTCCACATCCGACCTCCCGACGCCCAGCTTCATCGTCAGGTCGGTGGCGACCTTCGTGGGCAGGGTGATGACCCACGTGTTGCGCACGCCGCCGAACAACGGGGTCCGCGAGGCGTCCGGCTGCGCGATGTTCAGAGTCGCGACCGTCCCCGCCACGGAGGATGAGACCTCGGGCCTCCAGCTCTCGGGCGAGAACGTGAACGCCGTCTGCACCGCGTCCGTTGCCGGCGAAGAGGCCCGCAGCGTCAGGTCGCCGACGCCCTGGTCGATCTCCGCCGTGAGGTCCGTGGCGCCTCGCAGAGGCACCGAGCCCTTCTCTGTGAACGTTCTCGTGCTCGGGCTGTCCGAAAGCCGCACCCTTGTGCACGCGGTCGTGACAGCGAGCGCCGCCACCAGCACCGTGGCCGCCGCGACGGCCATCACTGTGCGTCTCATCTCTCTCCTCCCTCGAAGCGACCGACGAGCATCACCTTGGCGAACCTGCCGTGCAGCTGGCCGACACCCTTGGCGAGCCACAGCGTCACGAAGAACCCGAGCACGCCACCGGCGAAGAAGAACGGAGCGCCCCACGGGGTGATCAGGTAGCCCCATTCGTTGATGCGGATGATCGGGGTGTTGGCCACCCATTGGGCGATCGGCGCGGCGAACGTCGCGAGGGACAGAGACAGCGCGGTCACCACGACAGTGAAGTAGATGACGCCGAGCGGGAGCATGAGCAGCATGTAGAGCATCGTCGTCCAGGTCCGGTAGTCGCTGAGCCAGCCCTTGAGCCGCTCCCAGAACGTGCCCTGAGACCCGCCGACGAACCTCGGCCTGCGCGGCATGCGCTGGCCGAGGAGCCCCTCCACGATCCGCCCTTCGGCGAGGGAGATCGCACGCACCGCTCCCACGAACAGCAGCGCGACCGGGAGTCCGATGATCAGCACCAGTAGCCCCAGGGACAGCGAGAGCCCGGTGACGACCACTGTGAAGTAGAGGATGCCGGTCGCGAGCGAGAGCAGCATGTAGAAGAGCGCGCCCCACGCGCCGGGATCGGCGACGATCCCGAAGAAGCGGGCGAAGGCGTTGGTCGAGTCGACCGGAGCCGGCCGCCGGAGCGCAGCGCTCACGGTCCGCTCGGTCTCTCGGTAGGCCGCCGCGATCTCGGCCGGCGACCCGTAGGCGTCGATCGCGCCCGCCATGGCCTCGGGTGTCCCGTCCCCTTCGGAAGCCGCGCTGCGAAGGTATTCCTCCGCGTCGTAGAGCGCGTCCTGAACGAGAGCCGGATCGGCGCCAGCCAGCGCCGCCCTCAGTTCCGCGAGGTACCCCTCGATGTTGTCAGGCACGGTTCCTCCCCTCCAGGGTCGAGTCGACGAAGCCGCGCGTCTGCGACCAGGCTGACTTCCAGTCCGCGAGCACGTCCCTGCCCCGCTCCGTGATCGTGTAGTACTTCCGCGGCGGGCCCGACACGCTCGGTTCCACCCGGCTGCCGAGCAGTCCGCTCTCTTCCATCGATCTGAGCACGGGGTACAGCGTCCCCTGCTTCACGGGCGCGCCTTCCTGCCAACGTCCCTCGATGCTCTTGGCGATCTGGTAGCCATACAGCGGCTCCCCCGAGCGATCGAGGATGGCCAGAAGGACGAGCGAGACGATCCCCGAGTTCAGCTCCTTCTGGAACTTTCGAAGCATCGCTTCGTCTGCAGCGGCCACGGCCACGCCTCCTTCCTCACTTCGTCGGAGCCGCCCCTGTGTAGCGGCGACCCGGTTGCTGTCTTGAAGTTGTCCCTATTGTTAAGGTGCGACTAGTTCAAGGCCATACTACTACGAAGTTCGTACTAGTCAAGAGACGTTTCGGGATGTGTCTGGCGGCACAGCCGCCAGCACGGCGAGCACTGCCGACGGGGAGCGCCGGAGACCCACCTCATGATCCTGAGCGCGAGCGTTGGGATCCAGTTCTCCGCCTACGAGGGCGTGCGAAGGGTCCTCTTGCGGCGCCGATCCTTCGGGATGCGGCTCAGAGCCGCGCTCACTCGCTGACCGGCCAGGTCAGCAGGCGTCGCAGCCGCTGCAGGAAGCGTTGGAATCGATGAGCTTGGCGTTCCCCGAGCGTACCGCGCCGACCGCCTGCGCGACGTACGGGAGCTGATCATCGAAGTAGATGGCGATCCCCGCCTCGTCGAGGTGCTTCATCGTATCGGCGCCGATCGCGGCCACGATGACCGCCGTGACGCCGTTCTCCACAAGCATCTTCACCGGCGGGTAACAGCTGTCTTCCGCGTGAGGGACATTGTTGACGACCTTCACATCGCCCATCGTGCCGCCTTCGAGCTCCACGATGGTGAACGTGTCGCAGGTGCCGAAGTGTTCGCAGCGCGTTCCCTGGATCCCGCCCTCTGCCATCGACGGCACGGCGAGGACGATACGGTCGCTTTCACTCACTGGTGAGACCCCCACTTCATCGTTGCTGAGACGAACCGAGCTCGGACAGTATGGACCGATTCTGTGCGCGCGGTCGCGGGCGAGCCGTTCGTCGGCCGTCGGCATCCCGCGTCCCTGATCGGACGCTGCACGCGCAGGCCGGTCACTTCGCCTGAGCCAGCGCCTCTGCGACGCCCTTCAGCCCGACCAGCGTCTTGTGTCCGAACAGCGCCCCGCCGAACTCGAGCGGCTGGTCGAAGAGCCATATGACGAAGCCGCCCTGCTGCGCCATGTCGCTGCGGATCCTCAGGATGAGCCGCGTGCGGTCCTTCGAGAGCGGCAGCACTTCCCAGTCCCAGCTCATCGAGGTGTGCTTTGGGGGGAGCTGCTCGCTCGGGCCGATGAACGAGCCGTCGGCCGCGGTGCCGCCGTAGAGGACCAGCGAACGCGGACGCTGCGCGGTGACGACCTGATAGCCGATCATCTTGTTGATGTAGACCATGTCCCCCGGCGCCAGCTTCTGCAGCTCAGGGACGATCCGCCGCGAGCTGTGGCCGTCCACGAAGCCGCTCGATCCCGTGAGGTCGTAGAACCAGTCCCAGCCCGCCCAGCCGGCCCGCTCGTAGCCCATCTGGACCACGAGGGAGTAGACGGTGTCCGCAGGCGCGGCGATCGTGATCGCCTTCGTCGAGCTCTGCCTCGGCGCCGGGACGAGGACGTCCCCGGGAAGGCGTTCGGCCACCTCCGCATCGGTCGCCCCCCATCGCTCCGTGAATGGAGCGGCCAGGGGCGGGACCATGAGCGACCCGAGGACGACGAGCGCGATGAGAGCGAGCAGGCCGATCCCGAGCCACTTCAGCGCGACGAGCGACCCGTGCACGATCCTTGCCATATGTGATCCCCCCCGGGGAGTCGCGTGCTCTCCCGATCATGTTCTCACAGGACCTCGGAGGCGGGGACGCGCCGCACGAGGTCGCGACACTCGCAAGACCCTGGGAGGTGATGTGCCCTCGGAGCGCGGGTACCACATAATGTGAGCATGCGACGAGAAGGAATCCTCTCTAAGGAGGCCACATGGGGATCAAGGGCACGCGCACCGAGCAGAATCTGCTCAAGGCGTTCGCCGGCGAGAGCCAGGCACGCAACCGGTACACGTACTTCTCCGGCGCCGCGCGCAAGGAGGGGTTCCAGCAGATAGCGGCGCTCTTCTTGGAGACTGCGGAGAACGAGCGCGAGCACGCGAAGGTCTTCTTCTGTCATCTCGAGGGAGGCGACGCCGAGATCACGGCGTCCTATCCGGCCGGGCGGATCGGCACGACAGCTGAGAACCTTCTCGCAGCCGCCGAAGGCGAGAAGATGGAGTGGAGCCTCCTCTACCCCGACTTCGCCGAGGTCGCCGACCAGGAAGGCTTTCCCGCGGTCGCAGAGTCGTTCCGCGAGATCGGCAAGGTCGAGGCGTATCACGAGCGTCGCTACCGCAAGCTTCTGGACAACGTCGAGAACGGGAAGGTCTTCGCGAAGGACCGTCCGATCCGCTGGAAGTGCCGCAACTGCGGCTACGTCTTCGAGGGTCCCGAGGCTCCCGCCGTCTGTCCCGCCTGCAAGCATCCGCAGGACTACTACGAGGTCTGGGACGAGGCGTACTAGTCGTTCGAGCGCCCGGCAGCTCCTGGAGGGGCGGGCCGCGCGGCGGCCCGCCCCTCAGCGATGCAGGATCTTGAGCGCGTGATGGCGGGCGCGAGTCCGCCCGCCGGGCGATACCGGCGTGCACGATCGAGGCTGTGACCTATCAGATGGGACCCGCGATGCGACTGCTCTCGCGATCGTTCATCAAGTGGCTGCCGCTCGGTCTGGCAGTGACGATGCTCTCGGTCGTCGTCTACGGTGCGGCTCAGCAGACCTACCGCCAGGCAGCGAACGATCCTCAGATCCAGATGGCCGAGGATGCGGCGCAGGCGGTCGCTTCGGGATCGGCGCCCGCGCAGGTCGTCGGCAGTGGGACCGTCGACCCTTCCCGGAGCCTGGCGCCCTTCCTGATCGTCGTCGATCCCTCGGGG
>Ga0118677_10006590_pt1 | contig 19567 bp, 16 predicted proteins | sample AliMusrvi5mmetaG_FD_86154 | JGI IMG/M metagenome (GOLD analysis project Ga0118677, IMG submission 86154)
GTGCAAAAACAAGCGGATGCGAAAAATTGCATTCTATTTTTTTTTCTTTACACAAAAATTCTTGAAATAAGTTAAGCGATAAAGATAAACAGATTGACGAAAAAAAAATGTAAAAACGTATTGTGTGTAAATCATTAGGCCTACTTCCTCCAAAAAAAGGCGCCAATATTAAAAAAGCCCCAATAACTATAAATGGCCTGAAAAGCCCCAATATAAAGATAGATCCGCATAAAATCTTAAATGCAACTGAATCATCGTAAATAACCAAGGAGGAAATGCATAATAAACACCAAAGTACAATTAAAAATAAAGCGGAAAAAAATAATTTATACATTACATTAATAGCATCAATTTTATTTTTTAATGTTTTCATTAGTAAAAAGTAGTGCCCAAGTTATCAAGCTTCCATAACATCGCCCATCCCTATTTATAGGGTCGTCTTAGGCGCATCAACCACATTTGTTTCGGTCACGTTTCTATTCCGAGACGGCAAAAGGTTTCTCCAGTCTTGATGAGCCCCAAATTCAATGTATCTGTATGTTAGCCATGAAAGGCAATAGGTTAATGCCAGAAATGCTAAGTAAGTTGGAATTGAATAAGCAGACGGCTGATATTTGGAGACGATAACACCATGCCATAGATATAAGCTGTAACACATTAATCCAGACATCTGAAGTGGCCATAATGATATTAACCTCGAAATAGGGCTACAACCAATGAGTAATGCATTTACGATAAGCAAAAATCCAATGTCTAAAGGAATATTAAATAAACCAGCAATCGAATATGGATAATTTCCTCGGTACCAAAGTGCCCATAGCAACATGGCTGCGCTTACTAATCCAACTCCGATGAATAATTGAGCAACCGGCATCAATACAAGCTTTCTTCCAACATAAAGATAAGCACCCAACATGCCAAGCATAAATTCATCAAGTCTGCCGAGCACTGAATCAGAAATAAAATTAAGGACAGCATGGCGGTCGCCAATAACTGGCAGATACCATCGCCCTTCTAGTCGAACTGCAAGCGAAATAAAAAGAACTATGATCAGAGTTTTTCGCCAGCCGATTTTATGTATCGCATACACAAGAAATGGGAATAAAATTGAGAACCAAATTTCAACACCAAGCGACCATAGCACCCAATTAGATGCTGGGAGAAACGATTCTTTTTTAAATACAAACGTAACAAATAGGTGGTCTAAGAAATTTTGATAAAACTGCCATTCGTTTAACTGGTATCCAGTAAAGAATATTAAAAGAATTAATGTGGTCGCGTAATAAAGTGGGAGAAGGCGCTTTGCACGATGGATATAGAATTTTCTTATTGACTCCCACCCCACGAAGGATCTAGATCCTGCAGCGTAAGGTAAATACAGCACGAATCCAGAAAGAAAGAAAAACAAGTTCACGCCTAACCACCCACTAGATTCAATAATTAAAAACGGACTTAGAGGAGCGCTATCAGAAAGACCGTAGCGAATATATGAAAAAAAAGAGTGATGAAAGATAACCCCAATAATTGCTAGGCCTCGCAGTCCGTTTAACACAGAGATTCGTTGCATTGATTGCTCTTTTTGGCTGTTATGTATTGGCGATCTAACATACCGCATAACGCACATTCTTGTACAAGACTTTAATATTTAGTTATTTTACCAAATAAAAAAGTCACCTACGAATATGAACTGATCTGATTTTTAGCACCCTCCAGATAAGACGGGATCTTTGATAGTCTTGCGCCTTAACAGAGGAAAAAACACTCTAGTAGCATCTAAAAAGAATATACAAAATTCAGTAAAGTTATATAAATTGGTATTTTGAGATTACTTTTATAGGGCACCTCTAGTGGGCTATTTATTCCGTGAAATTCCACCTGAGCGCATTATTGCCTCTAACGAGTTGGCATATGCCATTAGGGATGGCTTTCCTGTTACACCCTTACATTCTTTAGTTATCCCAAAAAACTACAAAATTGACTATTTTTCACTGTCCAAGGACGAGCTCTTAGCTTGTGACCAACTTTTGAGATCCCTCAAAGAAGAAATTTAAATCTCTGATTCTGAGGTTACTGGTTTTAATATAGGCCTTAATACGGGGGGTCTGCTGGCCAGACTGTATTCCACTGCCATTTCCACTTATTCCCCAGGAGGGATGGCGATGTAGATGAGCCAAAAGGTGGGGTTAGGCATGCAATGCCGGGCAAAGGTAATTGCGGCTCTTTTAAAGCTTAATAGGGGGAATATGAAAAATCTTGAATTGTGGTCTGAGTATTCTGGGGAACAAATTCACTCAATCTTTTCCCCAGATACGGTATTCACCCCTAAAGCAGGAACCTAGGAACTCCATGTAATGATTCGGGTGCCCGATAGGACTGGTGATTAGGGTTTTTTGGTTTCATTGGGCAACTAACAAGGCGAACATCTATTTGATGAGTCAATTACCGAGGATGGGGTGCTTAGCGCATGGTAGAAGTTAGATACATCCCATAAATCTAAATACATTCCAGTAAGCAATAATCTTAAATATATTGTTCCAACTTTTTACAGGCCAAATCAATACTTTGCAGGTATATAGGTGTCCGGCAAACTCAAGGAATGTCATTTAAAATTCTTCTTAATTAATGGGTACAGTAGACTACCTGTTGAGCTTTCGATTATTTTTGATGGCAATGTACCGCTTAGTCCTTTAAATAATGGGGTGGGGGATTTTGGGAGAATATATCATCAACCCCTTAATTAGTAATTAAAAATTGGATTGAGTCAAATGGATAATAAGAGGGTCAATAGCTCTGATGTCTCGAGATCGCCTAGGTTGGGTGACTTGATTAGTATTGAAGGCATTTCTTGGGCAAAATATAAAAAAGATTTAGGAATCAAACATGGATCTCTTTTATTTAATATGTTATTTCCATGGATTATGATCGCCATCCCTGCAATTTTTTTTCCTCAAAAATTAAATTTCTATTTAGGAGCCTTTCTTACAATTCCCACGGCAATATGGTTTGCATTTTGGCTAAATGCATACAATCTTCATTTCCATGAAGCTTCACACTATAATCTTCATCCAAATAAATTTATTAATGACTTATTGGCAACAATATTTCTTACTCCTTTTGTGGGAATGCCTATAGGATCCTATCGCATCTCTCACTCGCAACATCACCGATTTTTAGGCGGACTGGAGGATACTGAAATATCGTACAGATCCTCTATTAGCTATAAGAATCTTCTCGAGGGCCTGATTGGCATATATTTGCTCCGTATGTTAAGAAAATATTTTGTAAATTTTCAAGGCAATTATCCGCGCCAGAGTGATGTAAAAAATAGCTCACTCATTTTTGTGGGTACTTTGGCATTTATGTTGACCATTCAGTTTTCAATTATTTTTCTTCTCTCTTGGGGTATTTCATTATTTTTGGGGATTGCATGGGCTATTAGTTTTTTTATGATTGCGCCCTTAATAGGTAAGGCTCGCCAAACACTTGAACATCGCTCATTTACAGCACGTAAAAATATTGACTATTCTAAGGTTGTACATGGTCCCCAGAACCGAATTTTCGGAAATGATTTTTTCTCTCGCTTCTTTGGGGCAGCAGGATTCAATAGTCATCTATTACATCATCTTGATCCAACTGTTTCATACACTAGGTTTCCTGAAATGGAGTCATTTATGTTGAGGACACCATTAAGGGATTCAATAGATGCAAATCGGTTGACTTACTATGCTACGTTTAAAAAGTTGCTGCTGAATGATTGAAAAGATAAATATTTGTCCTATATGTAAATCAGAGGACACTATTCCCTTCTCCGAAACTTTTGATGTGGAATATTACACATCAAACCATAACTACCAATATTCTGAATGTCGTAGTTGTAACGTAATATTTTTAATTGATCCGCCCGTGGGTAGATTAGATGAAATTTATCCCAACACATATTATGCAGTTGAGGGACCTTCCTCAAATTCAAGTTGGTTAATGTCTAAGCTTCAGTACGCAAAATCAAAAATAGAAAAAAGACTATTTTCATCATGCTTAAAAAATATTTCTGGCAAGAATTTGAGTTGCCTAGATATTGGAGGTGGTGCTGGCTGGGTTATGAATATGGTTCGAGAGGCCGATAAAAGGGTATCCACAACTACTGTACTGGACATAAATCTAAACTCAAAAGAGCTCGCGGAAACCAATGGACATAAATTTATTTGCGATTTAGTAGAAAGTATTTCTATTAAAGACGAGTTCGATTTCGTCATAATGCTTAATTTGATTGAGCATGTTAAGGATCCCAGGTCTGTTCTTATATCTACTTATAATGCTATGAAGGAAAATGGTTTACTTTTGGTTAAAACTCCAAATACAAAATCATTAAATCGAATTCTTTTTAAGAATTCTTATTGGGGTGGCTTACACGCTCCAAGGCATTGGGTCCTTTTCAATAAGATGAATTTTCTAGCCTTGGTTAAGGAATGTGGTTTTTCGTTAGAATTTATTAGGTATACGCAAGGCGCGCCTCAATGGGCTGCAAGTATCATTGGAAGTAGACGTTTGCAATATGGATATATTACATCGGGAATGCCCATATACACTGATAAATTATTTGCGCCCCTAAACCTAATTTTTGCACTTATTGACTATTTAACTCTTCCTTTTCTTGGGGCAGATCAGATGATTATTTTAATAAGAAAAAAGTAATTGCCAATATCTAAGATATTAAGATAGAGCGGTTTAGACTTAGTTAGGTAATTTAGGGTGTTGATTTACGTTGCAGCCTGATGTTTATTGGATTAAAGTAGCGCTAAACATGGCTAAAGGGCTAACACCTCAAACCCGCGCAAATCGTCTCACCTTATTGCGTCAAATTGATGTCCTTACAACGAATGGCAAAACCCTAGCTCAAGCCTATAAAGAAGTCGATACTGCTGAGCAATGGTTTTGCCGATGGCGCAAGATCTATGGTGCTATAAAGGTAGACTAGGTTAAGAGGTATAAAGATTTAGAAGTAGAAAATACCCAATTCAAGAAACTTGTGGCGGACTTATCGTTACGAGATGTCATGCTCAAGGGTAATACCCCAAGCTCTACGAGAGGACGATCTATTTTGATAAAAATTATTCATTCTTTTAAAACGTATTATTTGATGCTAGTTGAATCATCAAGCCCAGTGGCTAGGCTTCCGAACCCTTTATGTAGAGAGCCAATAATTTGGCTATTTTTTAAATTGGCACTAAAAAAAATTGGAAGTCTATTTTCCCCAATAATTTTTTTAACTGAAATCTGGCATCCAGCCGATTCTCGCGGAATTAGCAACCCATCAAAATACTGAGAACCTCTATAGAATGCAGGAAATACAATCTGAGCCTCACCAGATGCTTGATCTCCTTTATAATTCATATCAATATCAAGAGGCTGCCATGTATTAGGCGTATGGATATATTTACCATAAATATGAATATCATTTAAATTACAATTGGTTCCATTAATAGCCACCAGAAGCCTATCGGCTCTGGCCCTAACGTCCCACTGCACACCTTTAAGGTACATGGTTGGTGTCATTGAGTCAATTTTTCCAAAAACTAAACTTCTATACTCATCAGGAATTGGTACCTTATAGTAAATATCTCCGTTTTCCCTGGTCTCCCTGACCGTCTGTAAGGCGCTTCTAGGAAGTGCGAGCAATTTCTCCACCTCATTAGACAAGATTACGTGCTGATATGCTAGCGCCATAAAATAGCCAAGGCCCATAAGTATCAAAAAAGCTGAGCCAATGCTAATCACTACGATAAATTTCTTGAAGTTATTAATAATTTTAGGCGCAGCACTAAAAATAGAAAATAAACAAAGCAACCAAATAAACTCTAGATGGAATAAATGGCGTAAGGAGAATTGCAACCCGGGGTAAGAAAATAGCATGACCAATAGAATTAATAAGCTAACCGACTCTGCTGGAGATTTAATGTGGCTTAAATAGATTAAGGATATAAAACCTACCACCCCAATGCAAACATACCACTCGCTGCTTAAATACTCATAAAAAGCTAAAGTCTTCTTAAAAACTTGGTTGTGGTTTATTATGTTTTTCCAAGCCGGGGGTGGCAACGGATGGGGACGCGAGAAAAAACTTGGAAAACTCAGGACCCATCCCACTGATTTCATGCCTTGAGTGAAAAAATCCCCAATAAAAATATCGGCCCACCCGAGCATGTACTCAGTAGATTTTTGGAAAGAATTGGATGTGGTGATGCCCGGAGTATTGGCCAGCTCTAAACCATCCCATTTGGCATTTTTTGGGCCAAGCGCAGCAGCAACTGAGGATAGCGTTAGCTCATCAGAATATTTCCATCCAGTTGCATAGCTTGCTTTGGAAATATTGCTTTCGATTCTAAAGGGCTCACTCATTCCCTGCATAGCAAATGTTCCACTATATCCACCAAAATTAATGTTGGACCATACCGGATAAGCCGCAATACCAAACGTTAATAAAAATGCGGGCAAGAAATAAAATTGAGAAATATTTCTTTTACTCGACCTGAAACACTCAATCAATGAATATGTAAAAATAAATATGAAGCCGAATAAGGTCATTACAATTAGATCAGATCTAAAGCCATATCCCAAGGCTATTACGCCTGAGGCTAATGAGGCAAAGATAATTCTATAGGCATTATTGGTTGATCTAACAGACTTAATCAAAAAATATAGGGCCCAAATAAAAAAGGGGGCTTTAGAAAAATCTCTCAGCTCAATTGCCATGTATGCGGATAATGGAGATATCGCTATGAAAATAGCTATGAGACAAGAAGAAATAGGATTTAAAAATTGTCTGCACAGCAAGAACACGCCCGAGATATAGACTCCATACAAAGCATAGGTAATTGGAATTAAAGATTCATAGGACGTGCCAAAAAAACGCCAACATAGAGCAACTAACCAAGTAAGGTAAGGCTGTATTTTGTAATAGAACCCCGTTTGATCGAGAAATTTAACAGAATCCAATACAGAACAGTCGAAATTAAAAATCGATCCAGTTGCAAAACGTCCATATTCAAGAACTGGGCTTTCAGGCAATACAAAACCTTTGCCACAAGCCCATGAAATGCTCTCGGGAATAAAAAATTGGTAGAAAAAAGTGTAGTAATTATTTTGAGCCAATAAATCAATTATGGGAAGTGGTCCGAAGATTAAAAAAACAATCGCAAAAACTACATCTAACCTACTGTAGGTGTATTTTTTTAATTGGTATAAATTTGAGATAGTCGATATCATGATATATTCAATAAAAATTCGATTTTTTTCATTGCCAATAAATCAAAGATAAATTAATCTTCGAATTTATTTTGATAGATTCATTGATCTTGATATGCTAATTACCGAAACACCAAAAGGGAATAGCTTAATCTTAATAAATTTGGCCTCGGCATAAAAAACAAATTTAAGAATTGTATTTATATACTTATTTGGAAGTTTCAATGCATTCTTTCTTGCACCAAATCCAAGAGATTCTAATAGTCTGCCAAAGGCTACCAAAGGAAATAAGAAGGTATTTATGTAGCCTGATTCAATTATATCAAATTGGTTTAATTTAAGAATTTCATCGAGACTCGTTTTTGTATAACGCCTAAAATGGCCAAGCTTCTTATCATAGTCCTCATAAAGCCATTGGTATGCAGGACAAGCTAATATCAATATCCCATGTGGCGTCAGTAAATTCTTAATCTTTGAAAGTGATGAAGCATCATCCTCGATATGTTCCAGCACATCAAAAAGGCAAATTAAATCAAACTTATGCTCAAACTCAGGCAGTCCATCAGGCAGGAAACCAGGCAGCACATCCCATCCAGCCTCCTCCAAAAATTTGCAAGAATCCCCGTCAGATTCACATGCAGATACACTTCCAAAAGTAGAGAGCATTAAAAGATTGGCTCCAGTGCCGGCCCCGATTTCAAGAATTCGAGGATTTTTTGGAAGCTTAAGTTTTGAAATTAGAGTGCCAAACGCTCTCTTTCTACCCAAGAACCACCAATGCTTGTTTTGGACTCTTGACATTGCTTCGTAAACAATGCGATCCATGTCAACTTACTTTTCTACACACATGAAGTTGCGTCCACAGGGGCCAGGTTACGCCAATTTTTACAAGAATATCCTCAAAAAATTTCGCTAATTTGACCCCACCCTCACCTCCAAACTCTGCCACTATGGGGATGTAAAGACCAAACTTAGAGGTTTTTATAATGGTGAATCCATTTTTACCCAGCTCACTAGCTAGTGCGGCTTCAGATATTAAACTTATGTGGCCGGTAGGTAAAACGGGCTCCCGGTAAATGAGCCTAACCAACCCTATGAATAGTGGGCTTAACCCAACTTTTGAAGTTAACTCCATAAAACTTAGAGGTTGAGGAGTGCTCAGAATGAGCGTACCACCATTTTTTGTCATTCTTCCTAAGCTTGCAATGAATTTACTCGTGTCCTCAACATGCTCTACAACTTCGGAGCACAAAACAAGGTCATATTTTTGACGCCAACTTTGCTCTGTAATGTCCTGTTCAATAATTTCCAAATTAGAGAAATGTTTTTTTAGTGGTTGTAACGCTATCAAGTGACCATGTTCAATATCTACTGCCATCACCCGAGAAAATTTGAAGCAAAGTGGTGCAATATATAAACCTGAGCCGGGACCAACTTCAATAGCGGATTCATTGTTGACGACTCCAAGCTCATCAAAAGCAGCAAGAATATGCTCTTTTCGAGTTACATGAAGCCATCTGCGTGTAGGGTTTTTGGATGAATAAATAACATTTTGTAGCTCATGAACCTCATCAATATTCTTAATGGTAGACATTATTATTTTTCCCCATAAATATCTTTTATTAAATAGATGGGTCTATTTTTTGATTCCATATAAAGTCTGCCAATATATTCACCCAAGACACCAATTCCAATGAGCTGCAACCCACCTATGAGTGTCACTGATACCATTAGTGATGCATATCCTGGAATCGCAATTCCAAAAAAAATATTTCTATAAACTATATATGCAGCCAATATAAATGACAGGATTGAAACGAATAAACCTATATATCCCCATACCCGTAAGGGTGCAGTGCTAAAACTTGTGATTCCATCCAGTGCAAAATTCCATAAACCCCAGCTTTTAAATTTTGTTTTTCCAGAAGCTCTTGGCTCACGACAAAAATCTATATAAGCGGGTTCATAACCTACCCACGCAAACAAACCTTTTGTAAAGCGGCATGATTCTGGTAATTTTTTAAAATTCTCAATAACGCGACGATCCATTAATCGGTAGTCTCCGACATTTTTTGGAATTTTGACAGTGGATATTACATTGTGCAATTGATAAAAAAGATGAGCTGTTACTCGCTTTAAATATGAGTCTGTATTGCGATTAACTCTCCTTGCAAGTACAACATCACTACCTTCTCTCCACTTTAGAATCATCCTGGGTATAAGTTCAGGCGGATCCTGAAGGTCTACATCTATTGGAATGATTGCATCGCCTTTTGATGAATCAATCCCAGCCGTAAGAGCAGCTTCTTTTCCAAAATTTCGTGATAAATCAATAATTCGGATATTTTTATTTTTTGCACTAAGATCCAGAAGTCTTATTAAAGACCCATCAGAACTACCGTCATTGATAAAAATATATTCAACATTTATGTCGGATTGCGTAGATAAAACTTTCTGCGCTCGCTCATAAAAAAGGTGGATAGTATCTTGTTCGTTAAATACTGGCACAACCAGCGATATATTATTCTTAGTTTGCATTTATAGGATATTAATACTTAAAGTAATATTATTTCTAGAATTTTGCTTTAGGAACCCCTATATTTGGGTTTATAACTCCAGAATTACCATTTTCTCTAAAAGACTGCTTAAGGAGACTCTTGAGTCAAAGCTGGACCCAGTAAACTCCGTATTTACTCAATTCAGGAGCAAGGGTGCCTATTATCATGCAAAAAGGGAAGCGGTCAAAGACTAATACGTTTATGAGGTATCTAGAGCGCACAGACGTTTAATTTCAAATCTAAGACTTCAAGATCGTTGATCTTTTTGGATAAATCTATTCATAAGTGCGCTACCAATGAATACTCCAACTCCATTTGCTATCCAATCAGCGAGCTCCCCAGAACGCCAGCCTGTAAGCCATTGAAGTATTTCTATAAAGCCACCATATAGCAATAAGCCGATAGCTAGCCTGCCTACAGCTTTTTGATATCCTAATAAGCCTAAGTTACTTAGGCAAAAGAAAGCAAACACGTGCTGAGCCTTATCCCACCAATTAAATAATCCTGATTGCAAATAAGCTGTAGGAATTAAACATAAAAATCCATAAACAATACAAGCGATCCAGAAAGTAAATTTTACAAAAAAAGTTGTATTGCTAAACAATTGAAAATTGGAGCGTTTAGTGGATTGGCTAATGACCGCCACCCTTCACAACTACTAAAGCACCTTTCAAAATTATCCACAAATCCAAACGTAGTAGCCCAAAAGAGGATCGTTTTAGATATTGATCAACATATTCATACTCGTAGATTGGGTTTCCCATTTCCGAAGTTCCCTTATTGATATGACCCAATCCCAAAAGGCCGCCACGCAATAAAAATCTAGTGACATTGCCCTGTGCGCGATCTCTTTCATAGTGTAATACCGACAAGGGACGAGGACCAACAATGCTCATATCACCTTTAAGTACACTCCAGAACTGAGGAAGCTCATCGAGATAAAACCTCTTTACAAACTGTCCTACATACGTACGACTATCTGGAGTCCACTCAGCTGAATAGGCGATCCAATCATGTCGCCTCGCACCCTCAGGCTCTATGAACTTCATTTTAATAAGTCTTATCTTATATTTGGGAATAACTCTTCCGGCACTTATTCCGTTGTAATAAAAAAACATGGGGCCAGCATTTTCTGGAATCAGCCATCCCTCAATTAAAAATGCAATTTTTAATAAAAAAAGTATGGGGAGTGATAAAAGTAAAAATAGCATCCCCACTAACTTATCAAATACTAGCTTATAAAATCTTTGGGGTAGGGGGCTCGTTATAGCAAAAATGTAACCATACTTTTCTAGAGTTAAACTATCTGGACCCTTGTATGGGAATGCCTCTATAGGTTCTATAGACTTAGAAAGAGAATTTTCAAATAGGGCCATATATCAATGTAATATAACTATTTTATTTTTTATGTAGCACATAATAGACGCTACTTGGGCTAAATTTTTGCCATACTCTCGTTTTATGATAATTTGTATTCCAAGAAAAAAATTTACACAATATTAAATCGAATACAGTTAAATACTTATTGTTGTATATGTCCATTTTAGAAAATTTAGATAGGTATCTCAACGGCTGAAACATACACAATTTTTCTTTTTTTATAGAAAGGCTGCATCTACTAATTATGTTCCTGAATATATTAAGGGGGATCCCGCGCTCGTTTTTAGTTAGGCCAACCCTCTTCTTGCTCCAGTCGCCCATTGAAACAATCGGCTCCCTAATAATAATTGCACCATCAGGTCGGATGCACCGATGAAACTCTTGCAACATAAAAGAAACATTTGGAATGTGATGCAAAACTCCTAAGCAGATAATTAAATCAAACATTTCGTCATCAAATGGAAGATAGTTAACATCATTTGGCTTGATATATTGAGTTGGCACCCCCATAATTGAGGTATTTTCAGCAAAAGCCTCCGAAGGTTCTAGAACTATAATTTCTTTAATATATTTCGCAATGGGAGTGAGTTCATCGCCCCATGCGCTCCCAATACCAAGCACCCTATTGCATTTTTCTAAATTAAGCCCAGAAAAGCCAATTTTCTTATTGAGGGCATGATATTTGTATTTATATTCTGATTTATTTCGTGCCCCAAGATTTGCATAGGCCTCCCTCTCTTCTTCCGCCCATATTTTTATTTCAGATTCAGAATAATCATCTCCAATCAACTTTCTTCCGTCTAAATATTCTTGCTTATCCATATGCACATTAAGTTAATCTAACTATTATCCTCTGAAATAGAAGAACAAATACTCGAGAATTCGATCTCTAGTTGCTTGATACGTTCAGGTAGGTGAGAAGAAAAACTAGTCTCATTACATATTCCAATTTCACAAATATTTCTTTGCGAAGGATTCCTGATAATATTTAGAAAAAATAGTTTTTGCTGCTCCAGTGTATTTAACTTTATTTTGAAAAACTTTTCTAAAAAACCAAGAAACCCAACTGATATATACCTTAAAAAATCTTTCATATTATTATTAATGGCCCCAATACCAAATATTCTTCCAGCATACCGCTCTTGATAAAGATGACTTGCATATTCCAGCCATAATTTATCATAGGATGGCCTTGAGTAAATACTGCTCAATCTATGAATAAAGTCTACAACTCTTCTTAATTCTTTACCTTTGATAAATTTTACCTTGTAATCTTTTCTTAAAAAAACTGGATGTAAGATTATCTCCTTAATTTTCTTAGCGTCAAATGTAAATTCAATTAAAAGTCCAATAGACCTCTTTCCGATTTTATTTTCACCAGAACCTGGCCACCAAAAATCTCCGAGGCTGTAAGCAATAAAACCATCCTTATAATTCTCGATACCTTGAATAACATGTGGATGATGGCCTAATACAATATCAACCCCTAAATCAATCATCTCTCTAAGGGCTTTTCGCCAAATTGGTGGCGGCAAAAATGAGAGCTCAATTCCACCGTGAACCGATACAATTAGAACATCAGAAAGATTATTTGCTTTTTTAATTGCCTCTAGAAAAAGGGGGGTTGACAAAATTGCTACACCACCGTTTTCGTTTTCTGCAGCGCCAAATTCCCGCTCAGAAATTCCAATCAGCGCAATAGTTATTCCGCTATCTATAGAATAAAATGTAGGCTCATATGCTCCGCACTCAGAAACATCGGCACCAAAAGAAATCAGATTTCTAGAGCTTAAATAATTTTTAGTAGCCATTAGCCCTTGTAAACCATAGTCCATCATATGATTATTGGCCAAACTGTATCCAACAATCCCAGAAGTAAGTACCGCATCCAGTTGAGACTCATTCATGGCAATTGATGGCCCAGACTTGGTCATGGGCTTACTATTCGGATCCAATGGTGCCTCGAGATTGCCGATTGAAATTGATGATCCTTGAATTAAATTCTTGATTTCTTGATCAAAAGGATTCGCCTCTAAAGATCTACTACCACATAAATCCCCTACCGCAATCAAGGTCCACTTGCTCATCTCTTCAAAACCAATCTATTTACTAGCGTTTGAAGCGGCCATGCCTTCATTGATGGCCTTATATCTAGAGACTCCTTCAAAACACTATTGATAAACTTAATATATTGCATTTGATCAAAATAATTTTGATTCTCTATTTTTATATCACTTAATGGGTGCAAACTTTCTATGCCATACTTATATATAGCTTTTTGTGCAAATAAGTTAGGGGCTGGAGAAAACTCTCGGAAAGGACCAATCCTTAAAAATTTAGGTAAGAGGTACCCTATTGCTGCCTTGAACATATAAGATTTTGATAACAAAAATGGTATACCAAATTTAGAGGGGATGAAATCAAAAATAGGGCCTGGATGATCATAGGTTCCAGGAAGTTTGGCGACCTCTGGATAACTTTTTTTGATTACATCGTAAAATAGTCTTCTTCGCTCCAATACAGCCCTAGGGAGAGATAGAGTGAAATTAGCTAACCTCTTTCTAACAAAAGGCGTTACAACGCCACAAAAATATTCGTACATTATCGGCTGGTATGAAGAAAATTGAAACACTCTATTCCACTGGAATAGAAGCCACATTCTTTGGAAATCAGCTCCCCTCATAGATTCATATTGATTTGCTAACTTTACTTCAAGTTGATAGCGGCATTCTTTCACATTAAGCCATGGAATTAGCTTTTCAATTTCATCATCGCTCCAGAGATGCATTTTTCTAAAAAATCTCTCCAGCAAAGAACCTCCACAATCAGCCATCAATGATTCTATCTGCATCCCCTCTAAAGGGTCACCAGTAAACCCAGTGATAATTTCGTAGTTATTAAATTCACTTTTCAAGCACCATAAACCCGGCATTTGGTATACCCCATGCAAGCACATTGAAGCACCAAACCAATCAATCCACACTTTTGTATATATCTTTAAATAGTCTAACCCTATATTCACAAGCTTAAATGGAATAGAGAGTTTTTTTGCAACCTGTTTAGCCTGAACACTATCTTGCCAAGAAGAATTACCATAACTGATGGCGGTGACTGGGTAATTTTTTTTTGCTGCTATCGCCGCAATAACCCTAGAATCAATACCCCCCGATAATAGCAAGATCACATTGCGGTTCTCACCTAAGGCGGAAGTCATTTCCTTATCAATTAACTCAGCCCATTCATCAACAATTTGTTGCCAACCACAAGACCAACGATCTTCTGACGGAAAAATAGACCATCGCTGATACACTTTAATATTATTTTCTAGGTAAATAGTAGTTGTGTCTGGAATTTGTGTTCGGATATTCTTATATAGTGTTTGATCCCCAAAATATGATCCACTAGACATAAGAGCATAAACCGCAACATGATCAATGTCAGCATCTTTTGGGTCTAATGTCTTATAAACTATAGGCTCAAGAGTTGAGATGCATAGAAGACTTCCACTATAACCAGAATAAATTTTATTTGCGCCTGTCCAATCATTTGTTATGTTAACTACATTTCCAGAAATTACTACCAGGTTTGCTATTCCCTCCCATGGAAATTCAGGTTGACATGAAATGTCTTTCTCTAAAATTTTTCTTAACTCAAGTTCGTCGATTTCTGTTGCGCCAACATTCGTTAGGAATACGAATTTATTTGTAACTTTTTGACTATAAACTAGTCCATTTATATCTCCATGACCCCATACAGCAAGTATCAAATCAGGCAATTTATATGTTTTATAAGTAAGCCAAGGAAAATTTTCTAAAATAGCACTATGTTCATCTTTAAATCGTTGTATTTGAATTTCACTTGTACTCTTCAATATAGAAAAGCCAACTATTTTGCAAACCATTTGATAACTCTTCCTAGAAATTTATAAGTCGTATTCAAGATATTTTCCATCCACAAACATATGCCACCAAACAATGATGGACAAGACCCGACTAAATCTAACTGACTCATTCCAATCAAATCCCGAAGCGCATTTTTCTTCAAAATATTTAAGCAACTTAACTTTACTTAGTGGCATCCCAGAATGAATTGAATTCAAAATCTTTTCTTTAATTAAATCTTGATTAAGTGAATTATTAAACCAAGCTAAAAGATTCCCAGAATAAGCAGTCTTTTGAAGATTTGTTCGAATTTGTTCGGGAACAATTCCCCTCATGGCATCTCGTAGGATACGTTTTTGATACCCTCCGCCAATCTTATCTACGTCTGGTATTGAAAAGCCATATTGCACCAACCGATAATCTAGGAATGGAGCTCGCATTTCTATAGATGCGGCCATAGTTGCCCGATCAAAAACTCTCAATACAGTTGGTAAAATACTAGTCTCAAAATCCTCAAATAGCTGATTTGTTAATTTAGTCTCACTGGGATATGGTTTAGAAATGGGTCTTTTAAAATTCAACTGAGGGTCCCAATAACCCCCGATTCGCATATCTCCAAGAAATTTATGCTCACGAATAGTCCTTAATCCAGGAACAAGATTATAGGCGAGGGCAATAGAAGGGTGAATGTACTTTTGCCCTACACCCTGATTTCTCATTGCACTAAATATTTGACTTGCATCTTTAGCACCTTTTAAATTCCCAGAGCTCAGAAATGATGAAATGGCTAAGTTAATATGACTATGGTAGCCGCCTAAGATTTCATCGTTACCATGCCCCTCTAATAATACTTTAATACCATCTTTTGCAATTGTTTTATATACCTGCAAATATGCTATTGAAGAGAGATTCCACGCCGGAAATTCTAGCGCATATATAGATTCCCATATCCATTTAAGTGCATTGTCTTTATCAACATTTATTGTTGAAAAGGGATGTTTATACAATCCAGTAATTAAATTCACATCCTGAAGCTCATCCGAGCTACCGCCATCGGAATCGATAGTGTAAATGCTCATAAGGTGATGGCCTGATGCTTCAGAAATGCCTAACTTTCGCAGCTTATGATAACAGCCAAATATTGATGTAGAGTCCATTCCGCCACTTAAGGTCATGGCATTTGGTACATCCGATCTAAGTCTAATACGTACAGAATCCATTAATAGGTTGGAATATTCTTCCACCCTATCTTCATATCTTAAAGGTAATGTAATTTTAAAATCTTCATGCCTCCACCATCTCTTGACAGACATTTCTTTCTGGGATGTCAAAATCATATAACTGCCTGCAGATAATTGATGCACACCTGCCAACATCGTTTCACATCCATAATCTGCTGCTGCATAAGCAATATATGACTCTATATATTCAATGTTAGGCTTTCTAGTTGCCCCAAGAAATAACAAGGGCTTTACTTCTGAACTAAAAGCCAAATGCTGATCATCAATTTTTGCCCAATATAAGGGTTTGACGCCAAATCTATCTCGAGCAATAAACCAAGTTTGTAATTTAGTATCGTAGATACAGAAAGCAAACATTCCATTAAATCTAACCAAGCAGGCACTGCCCCATTCAATATATGCTGCTAGCAAAACCTCTGTATCGGACGTTGTTTTAAAAACATGCCCTAGATTCCTCAACTCATCCCTAATTTCTATGTAGTTATATATCTCTCCATTAAAAATTAATGCATATCTACCCGACATATCATAAAATGGTTGGGTAGCCAGATTGGATAAATCCAATATTTTTAAGCGTGCATGACAGAGAACTGCTCCATCAAGATCTAATACTTGTTGCGCATCAGGCCCACGATTACGCATTAATCCCAAGGCAAATTTAACTTTTGCCAAATCAGGTGATCGGCCGCCAATCTTAACAATCCCAAGGATTCCACACATAAAATATTTTCTACTTAAACAGTTTAAGAATAGTATTGCTCAAAAGTGTAGGAGGTTTTCTTTAAAATATATTTCTGAAAAAAGCAAGCGGGTAGATCTATGGTAATACACTTAATACCATTAACTAACACCGGTCCAAATAACCGCCTAGGCTCCAAACAGAATCGATATAACCAGGCTAAAGCTAATTTTTGAAAAATTTTAGGCTCCCGAGATGTCTTACCAGCAAATATATCAATTACGCCTCCACAAGGCACTATCATGCATGACGATAAATTTATGCGTAATAGCTCCGCAAGATCCTCTTTCAATGGGGTGGACATTCCGAGCAAAATAATGCCAGGCGAAGCTATGCGTAAATCATCAATAATCTCGTCAATTTTTTGAGAAGAGAAATAGCCATTTCTACCTCCTACTACAGGAATTGAATGGAATTGTTTTGCAATGTTATTTTTGGCTGCATCATTTATTTGCTTAGTACCACCCAATAAATAAATTGGAATTTTTTGATCATTCGCTAAAGAAAGGATATGATCAACCATGTCAGGTATTGAAAAATGCTTAGGAAGATCATATCCCATCAATCTAAGGACATAATAAAGTCCTCGTCCATCGGGTATATTAAATTCAAATGAATTAACTATATTAACCAGCCTGGGATATTCCTTAATTTTCGGTATGGTAGTCAAACTCCAACCAAACAAAACACAGGAATTTTTTTTATTTACAACTATATCTTTATATATCTTAGCTAAATACTGTTTAGAGAAGATACTTAGCTCCAGCCCAAAAAAATTGATTTTTTTCATTTCAACCCAGAAACCACTCAAAATAATCCCTCAAGGCATCTTCAAAATTTGAAGATGCCGTAAAGCCAAGGTCACTTCTTATTTTCGAAGTATTTGCACAGCAATGCTTTATGTCGCCAACTCTCTCGGGAGCATAATGAATCTCAGCCTTAATACCACTTACTTTTTGGACTGTTCTAGATAATTCATTAATAGTAATTGTAGATCCAGAGCCTACATTGTATGAGCAGTTATTTACATCACTCATCATAGCCAAATAATTAGCATTAGCAACATCCTTAACATTGATAAAATCGCGAGTCTGTTCACCGTCTCCGTAAATTGTAAGAGGCTTACGTTCTAGAAGCCTTTCAGCAAAAATTGGAATTACATTTCCATATTCATCAAACCTTTGATTAACACCATAGACATTAAAATATCTCAACGCTACAACTGAAATGGGAAAGCTTTTTGAATAGGCAAAGCAATATTTTTCGCCGGCCAACTTGCTTACTCCATACGGAGAAATTGGTTCAAGGGGATGACCCTCATCGATAAAACTCTCTTTAAGTTCACCAAAAATTGCTGCTGAGGAAGAGTAAACTATCTTTTTCACATTTGCCCTTACAGCATGATGAAGTATATTTGCAGTCCCAAGAGCATTGACATTACAATCTTCTGTCGGATCCTCGATAGATTTAGTAGTGCTTATAAGGGCTGCCAAATGAAATATTCCATCGACATTTTTTTTCATTAAAGAAGAAATTAATTTATCATCTCGAATATCGCCTTTTATAAAATTAAAATTGAGGCCCTCAAGATTTCTTAGGTTTCCTTTACTTAGATTATCGATAACTGTGACTGAATGTCCTTTGCTAATTAGCAATGAAACTATATTTGAACCAATAAATCCGGCACCCCCTGTTACTAAATAATGCATATTTATCCTTAAATGTAGCTATGAAAGAAGAAGTTTGTTCCATTTTCTGACAAATGAATCCAATGAGTAGTAATTTATGAACCTATCTTTATTAAAATCTCCAAAACTTTTTCTCCTTAGATGATCTTTTAATAAACTTTCTAGGGCATCTATAATTTTTTGTGGATGATTATCATTCAGAACTATTCCACCTAAATCATTTAGAACAACTTCAGCAATAGAGCCAATATCTGTAGTCACAATTGGAAGTCCTGCACGCATTGCCTCTAGTAAAACGAGAGGCAATGCCTCGACAGGATATGCCGAAGGTAAACAAAAAATATCAGATGTGAAAAATAAAGTATCTTTTTCTTTTCCAAACTTAGGGCCGACATATTTTATACGACCAGAGTGTGAATTTTTTTCAAAAATTTCTTGTATGTAATCAAGAGGGCTATCGTGAGATGGAGCGCCTGCAAAGATGAATTCGACTTTATACTTCTCAACCAAAGAATTTGCAGCTACAAGTAAATTTTCCCAACCCTTATCTCTAAGCATATTAGAAAGCCAGAGAACTTGCAAATGTTCAGCATTATTCTTTCTTATAAAAGCATTAACCGTGTTTTGAGGAATAGAATTGGGAATAATAACTCTGGTTCCAGCTATTTTGATATCACAAAATGTATTATCAATAGCAAGACCAATGCTGACAATATATTTCACTCGATTTAAAACAAACCTTATATAAAGTTTGTATAAAGAAGAAGAAGAATTATAAAAAGATTGGAAATTATTTGCATGTATCCAAAGAATAACTCTTGACCCCAGGACAAATGAT
>Ga0118677_10006591_pt1 | contig 19566 bp, 15 predicted proteins | sample AliMusrvi5mmetaG_FD_86154 | JGI IMG/M metagenome (GOLD analysis project Ga0118677, IMG submission 86154)
CGCTGGGACCTCGCGACCGGACGGGTCAAGTGGTCGCCGGAGATGTACCGGCTGTTAGCCGTCACGCGCGAGGAGTTCGACGGCGACAACTCTGTGATCTTCGAGACGCGAGTGCACCCGGATGATCGCGCACGCCTCGAAGCGGCCACGGCTGTTGCCCTCGAGACGGGGGAGATCTCCGGCACCGACGTCCGCGTGGTCTGGCCCGACGGGTCGGAGCACGTCCTCCACGGCGAGGGCACCACGCAGTACGCGCCGGACGGAACGGTTGAGGCTATCACCGGCTACTTCCAGGAGGTCACGGAACGGCGGCACGCCGAGGCGGAGGTCCTCCGCCTCAACGACATCCTCGAGGAGTCGCTCGTGACGCGCACGGCTCAGCTCGACGGCGCCAACCGGGAGCTCGAGTCCTACGCCTACGCCATCGCGCACGACGTGCGCGCGCCGCTGCGGGCGATCGACGGGTTCAGCGCCGCGGTGCTCGAGGACGAGGGCGACCGGCTGAGCGAAGCGGCCGTCACGGACCTGCGCCGCGTGCGTGCGGCCGCGCAGGAGATGGCGCGGCTGCTCGACGACCTCATGGGCTTCACCCGCGTGACACGCCGCGACCTGCTGCGCCGCGCGGTCGACGTGAGCGCCATGGCCGCCGACGTCGCCGCGGAACTGGAGGCGGACAACAGCGCGCGCCACGTCGCGGTCGTCATCCAGCCGGGCCTTGTGGCCGAGGCCGACGTCACGCTGCTGCGCGTGATCCTGCGCGAACTGCTCGGCAACGCCTGGAAGTTCACTTCTCACCACGAGTCGGCGCGCGTGGAGGTGGGCGCACTCGACCTGGAGGGCGAACGCGTCTTCTTCGTGCGCGACGACGGCGCCGGGTTCGACCCGCGGTACGCCGGCCACCTCTTCGGCTTCTTCCAGCGCATGCACACACGCGGCGAATTCCCCGGGGACGGGGTCGGCCTCGCCACCGTGCAACGCCTGGTGCGCCGGCACGGCGGCCGCGTGTGGGCCGAGGCCGAAGTCGAGAAGGGCGCGACCTTCTCCTTCACGCTGCCGGCGGCGGCCGACCCGGCGGACTGAGCCTGGCGGCCAGCCGCGGGGTACTGTCCCGGCGCGCCGGCACCGGATTCGGCACCGGATTCGGCATCAGATTCGGCACCGGATTCGGCATCAGATTCGGCACCGGATTCGGCACCAGATTCGGCACCAGATTCGGCATCAGATTCGGCACCGGATTCGGTGCCGCCTGGCGCCGACACATCCTGCCTCGCCCGAGGCCCCAGCTACTTCGGCCGGCCTCAGGCCTCTTCGGCGCGCCCTCCGCGGCGGCGCAGCCACCAGACCAGGATGCCGGCGATCACCGCGAGCGCCGCAACCACGCCGATGATGGCGGTCGTGCTGCTGCCACCGCCACCGTCGCCGCCTCCCGCCATCTCGGCAGCGGTGCGCGGCCGGATGTTGATGTAGCTGCGCGGCAGCGAGTCGTAGAACACCGGGCCGTTGGCGTTATAGAACGGTGTCCAGCCGGCCCACTTCTTGACGTTCACGGCCTGCAGATAGTCGAAGTACGTGAGCACGTTCTGCGGGTTCTGCGCGTACATCACCTGCTGCATCTGGTAGATGAGCTGCGCGCGCTTGTTGGCGTCGAGCTCCTGCCCCTGCTGGACGCAGAGCTTGTCGAACTCGGCGTTGGACCAGTAGATCTCGTTCCAGGAGCCGATCTGGCTGGTCGTGAAGCACTGCAGCGTCGAGCCCGGGTCGTTGTAGCCGTCCCAGAACCAGATGATCATGTCGTAGTCGGGCGCCGGCACGTTGCCCTTGTAGGCGTACATCGCGTCGCTGGCCACGCCGTTGTCCACCACTTGGTAGACGATCTTGAGGCCAAGCTGGCGGAACCAGCCGGTGATGAGGCCACCCTCGGCCTGCGTCGGGGTGGCCTCGGAGAGGGCCCAGAGACGCAGCGTGATGGGCTTGCCCTGCTTGTCGAGCCGCACGCCGTTCTTGAGCGGGTAGCCGGCGGCGGTGAGCAGCGCGCCGGCCTTGGCGATGTCGAACGGCCGCTTCACTCCGGCCGGCGGCTCCCAGTGGTAGTCCGGGTCGCGCCAGGTGTTGGTGGTGATCATCGTGTACCCCGGCGTGGCGCGGCCGCTGTAGACGATGTCGGCGATCTTCTGGCGGTCGACGGCGTAGTCGAGCGCCACGCGGAAGGCCGGGTCGCGCAACACCGGGTTGCCCTTGGAGTTCGGGCTCGTGTAGCAGTTGTAGTCGATGTAGTCCCAGTTGATGTAGTTGTAGGCGATCGCCTTGAGGTTCGGGTCGGCGTTCAGCTGGGGGAACTGCGCCGCCGGGATGCTCTGCGCCGCGTCGATGGTGCCGGAGTGCAGGTCCTGGGTCATGGTGTCTGGGTTCGTGTACGCCTGGAAGATGATCTCGTCGACCTTGGGCGTGCCCCACCCGGGGACGGTGTTGCCCCAGAAGGTCGGGTTCCTCTCGAGCTTGGTGTAGTCGCCGTGTTTGAACTCGGTCACCTGGTAGGGGCCGCTGCCGACGATCGGCGTCTTGCTCACGTAGCTCCGCTCGAGCAGCGACGGCTTGACCTTGCCCCAGATGTGCTGAGGGATGATGTAGACGTAGACGTAGAGCATGTCCGCCTTGGGGGCGGTCATGTCGAAGCGCACGGTCGTGGCGTCGAGCGCGACCACGTCCTTGATGTCGGTGACCGCCTGCAGGTACGACGTGAGCCCGTTCTTGATGATCACGTTGTAGGAGAAGGCGACGTCGGCGGAGGTGAGCGGCCGGCCGTCCTGCCACTTCACGCCGGGCCGGATCTTGACCGTCCAGGTCTTGCCGTCGGGCGAGATGTCGCCGTTGGCCTTGGTCGGCAGCTCGGTCGCCAGCTGGGGGATGGGCTTGCCGTCGAAGCCGATGCTGAAGAGGCGGTCGTACGTCATCAGCATGATCTCGGAGGCCGCGCTCTCGACGCCGATGAACGGGTTGAGGTTGTCGGGGCCGGCGGTCCAGCCGATGTTGAGCGTGACCTTGCCGGAGGAGGTGGACGGGGAGGCCGCCGAGCCGGCGGCGGAGGCGGCGGCCGAAGGCGACGCCGCAGCCGCCGATGAGGAGCTTGCGGCCGCGGCCGCGAAAGCGGCCACCACGGCTGTCACCAGCAGGACCGTCAGTACGACGATCACGGACTTCCGGCGCATGGTCATCACCCTCCAAAACGATTTGGTGACGGACGGGACGATGCTATAGAGTCAATCGGCGCGGCGCAAGACCCGCGGCGCGGCGCAAGACCCGCGGCGCGGCGCAGACTTCGCCCGTGCGCCGCGTACTCCACGCCGCACGGGCCTCAGGAGACGCAGCCGGTGCCCAAGATCGCGACCATCAAGGACGTCGCCCGCCTCGCGGGCGTCTCGCCGACGACCGTCTCCCACGCGCTCGGCGGCAAGCGGCCGGTCTCGGCCGCTACGCAGCGCCGCGTGCGCGAGGCGGCCGACCAGCTCGGCTACCGGCCGCACCCCGGCGCGCGCAGCCTCCGCGGCGGCGCCACCGGCGTCATCGCCCTCTGCCTGACCAACCTCACCGGCGGCGCCCTGCCGTTCGCCGAGATGGAGTACTACCGCCGCGTCGTCACCGCGGCCACGCAGACGGCGCTCGACGAGCACTTCGCCCTCGTGGTCGTGCCGGAGACCGACTCGGGCGTGTTCTGGGACCGCCTGCTCTTCGACGGCGCGATCATCGTCGACCCCGTCAGCGCGGACACGAACCTGCGTACCCTGCGAGCCCGCGGCGTGCCCTGCGTGTCCGTGGGCCGGGATCCCGACCGGCCGGAAGAAAGCTTCTGGGTCGACAACGACGCGGGCGCGGCGGCGCGCCTGTGCCTCGACCACCTCGCCGGCCGCGGCGCCCGCTCGATCGCGACCCTCACGTGGCTGACGACCGAGTACTGGACGCAGGAGAGCCTGCGCGCCTACTACGCCTGGTGCGAGGAGCGGCGCCAGGCGCCGCGGCTGGAGGTCGTGGAGCAGGACGACGAGGCGGCGCTGCGCGCCGCCGCCGAGCGGCTCCTGCTCACCGAGCCGCGGCCCGACGCCGTCTACAGCTTCTCCGAGCTGCCGGCGCTGTGGCTGCTGCGCGTCGCGGCGGAGCACGGCATCCGGGTGCCGCAGGACGTGATGGTCGTCGGCACCTCCGACTTCGGCCTCGGCGCGACGAGCGCGCCGCCGATGACCACGCTCGACTACAACTCCGACGAGCACGGCCACGAGGCGGCGCGCCTGCTCATCGCGCTGGTCCGCGGCGAGACGCCGGCGGTGCCGCGGCGCATCCTCCCCGTGACGCTGATCGAACGCGAGTCCACGGCGAGGTAGACGTCTGACGCCGGCTGCGCCGCCCGGCATCCGGCCTCCCCGTGTGATCAGGCGTGCGCCGGGCGGGTAGCATGCGTGGCGGAGGTACACCATGGTCGACGTCCTGCAGAACAAGCACCAAGCCATCACCGAGCTGTGCGTGCGCTTCGGGGTCGCGCGCCTCGACGTCTTCGGGTCGGCCCTGCGCGACGACTGCCGGCCCGGCGAGAGCGACGTCGACCTGCTCGTCGAGTCCGGGCCCATGGACGGCTACGCCAAGGCGCTGGCGTATTTCGGGCTGCTCGAAGAGCTGCGCGCGGTGCTGGGAGTGAACGTAGACCTCGTCATGGCGGGCGCCGTGAAGAATCCCTACATCGCCCGCGATATAGAGCGCAGCAGGCAGCTGCTCTTTGCGGCGTAACGTCGCCGCGATCGCCGAAAACGACGTCCCTATCCTGCGGGCGGAGTGCGCTGAGCTGCTGGAGACGCTGGCAGAGGCCGACCAGCAAGCTTAGCAACGTCGGCCACGACCACGTGCCGCGGTTTCAGCCCCGCGCGATGCGAGCGCGCCGGGCCGCGTAGTGCGGCGTCAGCCCGACGCGAGCCCCTCGAAAGGGCCGGCGGCGAAGACGACCCGGCCGCCGGCCAGCGTGAGCTGCACGTGCGCCTCGTGGATCTCCTCGGCGGGCAACGCAAGGATGTCCCCGCCGAGCACCACGAGGTCGGCCGCCTTCCCCGCTTCGATCGACCCCGTCTCGCGCTCGAGGAAGTTGGCGCGCGCGCCGTTGATCGTGAAGCTCTCGATCATCCGCTCCATCGTGACCGCCTCGGCCGGCCACAGCACGTCGTTCTCGTCCCGGCCCTGGAGGTCGCGCCGCAGGATGCCGCGCTGGATGGCGAGCAGCGGGTCGGGCGGCGGCGACACCGGGTAGTCGCTGGCCGACGCCACGAGGATGCCGTGCTCCCAGAAGCCGCGCATCGGGTACTGGTGCTCGGCGCGCTCGGCGCCCAGGAACGGGACGTACAGCTGGTCGTGATGGTCCCGGTAGCGTGCGAACCAGTAGGGCTGCACCAGCGCCGACACGCCGAGCGCGGCGAAGCGCGCGAACTCGTGCGGCGGGAACACCTGCAGGTGCGTGATCATGTCGCGCGCGCCGGCGGCGGCCCCCCGCGGCCGCGCCGCCGCGATGGCGTCGAGGCTGAGGCTGATGGCGGCGTCGCCGATGGCGTGGTAGTGCAACTGGAAGCCGGCCGCGGCGGCGGCGGCGGAGGCCTCCGCCAGCCGCGGCGGCGCCCACATCGGCTCGCCGGGGAAGCCCGGCCGGTCGTCGTAGGGCCGGGCCAGATAGCCGGTGTGCCCCTCCACGACCCCGTCGGCGAAGAGCTTGACGGCGCCGACGCGCACGAGCGCGCCGGTGTGGGCGGCGCGCGCGGCGACCGCCGCCGCGACCTGCTCGCCGAGCGGCGGCGCCGGGTCGATCTGGTACGAGGCGCAGATGCGCACCGTGAGCTCGCCTGCCGCCTGCAGCCGTTCGTAGACGTCGAGGGCGCCGTCCGCGTCGGTGAGCCCCGCCTCGTGGACGGTGGTGAGGCCGAGCGGCCCCGCCACCTTGCTCTGGAAGTAGCGGGCGGCCTCCTCGCGGGCGCCGGCGCCGTAGGGCGGGAGCGCCTCCTCGACGCGCTGGTAGAGCTCGCGCAGCAGGCCGGACGGCGCGCCGCCCGGCAGCCGCTCGATGCAGCCGCCGGGCGGGTCCGGCGTCTCGCGCGTGATCCTGGCCAGCTCCAGCGTGCGGCTGTTGACCCACTGCATGTGCTGGCTGTCGTCGTACAGAGCGACCGGGCGCCCGGGGACGACCGCATCCAGAGCGGCGGCCGTCATCTGCGCCTCCGGGACGGCGGCCGGGCCCCAGCCCCAGCCACGGATCGCCGGCGCGTCGGGGTGCGCCGCGGCGAAGCGTGCCACCTCGTGCACGCACTCATCGATGGAGGTGCAGGCTGCCAGATCGACCTCGAAGGCCTCGCACACCGCGTACCTTGGGTGCATGTGGGCGTCGATGAAGCCGGGCAGCACGAGGCGCCCGCCGAGGTCGATGGTCTCGGTGCGCGGGCCGCGCAGCGCGGCCACGTCGGCCGCGCTGCCCACCGCGAGGATGCGCCCGCCGGCGACGGCGACCGCCTCGTGGTGTGAACGCGCGGCGTCCACGGCGTAGACGTGCGCGTTCGTGAGGATCAGGTCGGCGTGCATCGCTGCCCCCCGGCGGTCGGTGCGTGCAGCGCGCGCCCGGCAGGTCCCGCACGTCGCGCCGCTCCGCAAAACGTTTTGGCGCCCGGCACTCTACCACGCCGCCGGGCGCCGTCACAGGCCGGCGGCGGCACCGCCGCAGGCCCTGGGCACCCGTCGCGAGCGTCCGTGCCGGGCGTCCGGCGCGGGCGCCCGGCGGGCCTCCCCCGCGCCCCTGGGCGCGTGTGGACGCAATCACAAGCGAGCCGCTATAATCGCCAGGAACCTAAGTGGGACGTTGGGTCTGCGCTCACCCACTGAAACTAGGCCTGCCGCGATTCTGTATAAGGAGTGCGTATGTCGGGCTCACCCCCCAAGTCCACCGGCGCTGCCCTCGTGCTGGGCGGAGGCGTCGCCGGCATCCAGTGTTCGCTCGATCTGGCCGAAGGCGGGTACAAGGTCTACCTCGTCGAGAAGGCGCCGGCCCTTGGCGGCCACATGGCGCAACTCGACAAGACCTTCCCCACCAACGACTGCTCGATGTGCACGCTGGCGCCGAAGCTGGTCGAGGCCGGCCGGCACCTCAACATCGACATCATCACCAATTCGGAGCTCACCGGCCTCGAGGGAGAGCCCGGGAACTTCAAGGCCAAGGTGTTCCACCACGCGCGCTTCGTCGACCCCGATCTCTGCACCAGTTGCGGCGAATGCGCCCCCAAGTGCCCCGTCGTGGTCCCCGACAGCTACAACGAGGAACTGGGCGAGCGCAAGGCCATCTACAAGCTCTACCCGCAGGCCATCCCCAACACCTACGCGGTCACCAAGAACGGCCACAGTCCCTGCAAGCGCGCCTGCGCCGTGCACACCAGCGCGCAGGGCTACCTGGCGCTGATCGCCGACGGACGCTACGCCGAGGCGTACACCGTCGCCAGCGAGCCCAACCCCTTCACCGCCGTCTGCGGCCGCGTCTGCACGCACAAGTGCGAGACCGACTGCACGCGCGGCGACGTGGACGAGCCGCTGGCCATCGCCGGCCTCAAGCGCTTCGTGAGCGACTACGCCTTCTCCAACGTGCCCATGCCGGAGAAGGCCGAGGTCAAGTTCAAGGAGAAGGTCGCCGTGGTCGGTGCCGGCCCGAGCGGCCTCACCGCCGCCCGCGACCTGGCGCTGCTCGGCTACGCCGTCACCGTACTCGAGAGCAAGCCCGAGCCGGGCGGCATGCTGCGCTTCGGCATCCCCGAGTACCGCCTGCCCAAGGCTGCCCTGCAGCAGGACATCGACCGCATCACCGCGCTCGGCGTCGACCTGCAGTGCAACAAGGCCGCGGGCACGGACTTCACGATCGGCGACCTCATGAAGAAGGACGGCGGCGGCTACAAGGCCGTGTACCTCGCCGTCGGCCTCCAGGGCGGCCGCACGCTGCCGATCCCCGGCGCCGACGCCAAGGGCGTCCTCGACGCCGTGAGCCTGCTCAAGGCCGCCTCGCTGGGCGAGAAGGTCGACATGGGCAAGAACGTCGTCGTCATCGGCGGCGGCGACGTGGCGTTCGACGCCGGGCGCACGGCGCTCCGCCTCGGCGCCGAGAAGGTCACGATCAACTGCATCGAGGACGACCAGAGCGTCCCCGCCTCGGACGACGAGCTCACCGAGGGCCTCGACGAGAGCATCAGCTTCAACTGCTCCTGCATGCCGTCGGCGATCACGACCGACGCCTCCGGCCGCGCCAACAAGGTCGAGTTCCTCGCCTGCTCGCTCGGCGACCCGGACGCGCGCGGCTGGCGCCCGCCGGTGGCCATCGCCGGCTCGGAGCACGAGCTCGACTGCGACACCGTCATCTTCGCCATCGGTCAGAGCATGGTCGAGGACTTCCTCGAGGGTACCAAGGGCATCAAGGTCGAGAAGGGCCAGATCCTCACCGACAAGGCCACGCTGGGCACCGGCAAGAAGGGCGTGTTCGCCGGCGGCGACGCCGCGGCCAGCGCCCCGTGGACGGCCATCGAGGCCGTCGCCGCGGGCCGCCGCGCCGCTCGCAGCATCCACAACTTCCTGCGCGGCGAGGACCTCCTCCCCATCGAGGACGACTCGATGGACGAGGCCAAGCCCGAGGACGACGTGCTCGCCAAGACCGCCGTGATGGCGCGCCTGCCGATGCCGCACCTGCCGGGCGCGGCGCGCAAGGTCACCTGGGACGAGGTCAACAGCGGCTTCTCCGAGGAGCAGGCCGTGGCCGAGGCCAAGCGCTGCCTGAACTGCGCCATCTGCTCCGAGTGCATGGAGTGCGTGCGCGTCTGCGGCCCCGGCGCCCTGCTGCACGGCGAGCGCGACAAGGAGATGGACATCGAGGTCGGGGCCGTGGTCATGGCGACCGGCTTCGATCTCTACGACCCCGGCGACAAGAGCGAGTATGGCTATCGCCGCTACCCCAACGTGCTCTCGGCGCTCGAGTACGAGCGCACCCTCAGCGCCAGCGGCCCCACGATGGGCGAGGTCAAGCGCCCCTCCGACGGCTCGCACCCCAAGAAGGTCGCCTTCATCCAGTGCGTGGGCTCGCGCGACCAGGAGCACGAGTACTGCTCCAGCGTCTGCTGCATGTTCGCCAACAAGCAGGCGATGCTCACCATCGACCACGAGCCCGACTCCGAGCCGACCGTCTTCCTGATGGACATGCGCGCCCAGGGCAAGGGCTTCGACGCCTTCTACCAGCGCGCCAAGGACAAGGGCGTGAGCTTCATCCGCTCGCGCCCCTCGTACATCAAGGAAGACCCGCTCACCGACGACCTCCTGATCAGCTGGGAGGACGAAGGCGGCAAGCTGCACGAGAGCCGCTTCGACATGGTGGTGCTGTCGGCCGGCCTGGAGCCTGCGCGCAAGGCGCAGGAGGCGGCCGGCCACCTCGGCATCGCCCTCAACCGGCACGGCTTCTGCGAGCTGCAGGAGTTCAACCCGCTGGAGACGAGCCGCAAGGGCGTCTTCGTCGTCGGCCCGTTCAGCGAGCCCAAGGACATCCCGGACTCGGTCGCCCAAGCCTCGGCCGCAGCGGCCCAGGTGATGACCGGCCTCGCCGACTCGCGCGGCACGCTGACCGTGGACAAGGAGTACCCGGCCGAGCGCGACGTCACCGGCGAGGAGCCGCGCGTAGGCGTCTTCGTCTGCCACTGCGGCAGCAACATCGCCGGCGTGATCGACGTCGAGAACGTCGCCGAGTACGCGATGTCGCTGCCCGGCGTGGAGTACGCCACCGACACGATGTACACGTGCTCGAGCGACAGCCTCACGCTCATCCGCGACAAGATCATCGAGCACCAGCTCAACCGCGTCGTGGTGGCGAGCTGCACGCCGCGCACGCATGAGCCCATCTTCCAGGACACGCTGCGCGAGGCCGGGCTCAACCCGTTCCTCTTCGAGATGGCCAACATCCGCGACCAGGGGAGCTGGGTGCACCACGACGAGCCGGCCAAGGCCACGGGCAAGGCGCGGGACCTCGTGCGCATGAGCGTCGCCCGCGCCCGCATGCTCGAGCCGCTGTTCAAGATCGACGTGCCGCTCACGCACGCCGCCGTCGTGCTCGGCGGCGGCATCGCCGGCATGACGGCCGCCAACGCGCTCGGCGAGATGGGCCACGAGGTACACCTCGTGGAGCGCTCGCCCAAGCTCGGCGGCCACGTGCTCGAGATCGGCGCCACCATCAAGGGCGGCGACCCGAGCGACTACGTCGCCGCCCTCGAGCGGCGCCTCGTCGACAACCCCAACGTGCGCATCCACCTCGAGGCCGAGCTCGCCGACTTCCACGGCTTCATCGGCAACTTCTCGAGCATCGTCAAAGAGCAGGACGGTAAGCGCACGCCCATCGACCACGGCGTCGTCGTCGTGGCCACCGGGTCACGCGAGGACCGCCCCGAGCTCTACGGCCTGGGCGAGAGCCCCAAGGTCGTCAGCGGCATGGACCTCGAGCGCATGCTCAAGGAGGACGACCCGGCGCTCGCCGAGATCAAGTCGGTGGGCTTCGTGCTCTGCGCCGGCTCGCTCGACGAGAGCCACCCCTACTGCTCGCGCACCTGCTGCCAGCAGAGCATCAAGAACGCCATCGCTCTCAAGGAGCAGGATCCGGACCGGCCGGTGTACGTGTGGTTCAAGGAGATCCGCACGTTCGGCCTGCTGGAGGAGTACTACACGCAGGCGCGTGAGCTCGGCGTCATCTTCACGCGCTACGACAACGACAGCCTGCCGCAGGTGAGCGCCAACGGCTCCGTGGCCGTGGCCTACCGCGACCCGTACCTCGGCCGCGACGTGAACCTGCCGCTCGACCTGCTCGTGCTGGCCACGCCGACCGTCGCCGCCGCGGGCAGCAGCGAGCTCAGCAAGATGCTCAAGGTGCCGCTGCAGGGCGACGGCTTCTTTCTCGAGGCGCACGTCAAGCTGCGCCCCGTGGACTTCGGCTCCGAGGGCATCTTCCTCTGCGGCGCCGCCCACTACCCCAAGGGCATCGAGGAGAGCATCAGCCAGGCGTTCGCGGCGGCGGGACGCGCCGCCGGCATCCTGGCCAAGCCCGTCATCAAGGCCGGCGGCGTCGTGGCTGAGGTCGACCAGGAGAAGTGCGCCGCCTGCCTCACCTGCGTGCGCATCTGCCCCTACGAGGTGCCGATCATCGATCCGGTCGAGAAGAAGGCCAAGATCGAGGCGGCGGCCTGCCAGGGCTGCGGCGTCTGCGTGAGCGAGTGCCCGGTGAAGGCGATCACGCTGCACCACTACACCGACGCGCAGATCTTCGCCAAGGAAGAGGCGCTCTTCATGGAGGTGAGCTGAGATGGCCGACGCCGACGTGAAGGCCCCTGAGGCGCCGGCCGCTGCCGCGGCGCCCACGGCCGAGGCCGGCGCAGCCGGCGCCGAGGCCGCGGAGGAGGCGCCGAAGAAGCCGGTCGACCCGAACTTCGAGCCGGAGATCATCGTCTTCGCCTGCCACTACTGCGCGTATGCCGCGGCCGACCTGGCCGGCAGCATGCGCCTGCAGTACCCGAGCAACATCCGCATGATCAAGCTGCCCTGCACCGGCAAGCTGGAAGTGATCCACCTGCTGCGCGCCATCGAGGCCGGCGCGGACGGCGTGTACGCCGCCGGCTGCCTCGAGGGCGAGTGCCACTACCTCAAGGGCAATCTGTGGGCGCGCAAGCGCGTCAACTACGTGAAGACGCTCCTCGAAGAGCTGGGCATGGAGCCCGAGCGCGTGGAGATGTACAACATGTCGTCGGCGATGGGCGCCAAGTTCGCCGAGGTCGCCACCGAGTTCACCAACCGCATCAAGGAGCTCGGCCCCAACCCCGTGAAACGTGAGGGCGTGAACCCGCACGCCGCCGCGCGCGCAGCGCTCGGCGGCGTCGCCATGCCCGACGAAGCTGGATCGACCACCGCAGTCCCTGTTGAGGAAGGACACGCAGAATGATCACCGCCGACCGCAAACCCCTCGACGAGATCATCGCTCTCGTCGGCGACAACAAGAAGGTGCTGGTAGCCGGCTGCGACACCTGCGTCGCGATCTGCCTCACCGGTGGCGAGAAGGAAGCCGAGATCCTCGCCAGCGAGCTGCGCATCAAGGCCGGGCAGGACGGCCGTGCGGTGGAGGTCGAGCACACGGCCGCCATCCGCCAGTGCGAGTGGGAGTACCTCGACATGATCGCCGACAAGGTCGCGGCCGCCGACGTGGTCGTCAGCATGGCCTGCGGCATCGGCATCCAGAGCATGGCCGAGAAGTTCGCCCCCAAGATCGTCGTCCCCGCCGTCAACACCAACATGCTCGGCATGCCGCAGGAGCACGCGGTGTGGCTCGAGCGTTGCGGCGCCTGCGGCGAGTGCGTGATCGGCGAGACCGCCGGCATCTGCCCGGTGGTGCGCTGCAGCAAGAGCCTCATGAACGGCCCGTGCGGCGGCTCCCACGACGGCAAGTGCGAGGTCACGACGCCGGAGAAGGAAGAGCTCGACTGCGCCTGGGCCCTGATCTGGGAGCGCCTCAAGTCGCAGGGCCGCGAAGAGATGATGTACATCAACCGGCCGCCGAAGAACTGGAGCAAGAGCAGCTCCGGCGGCCCCCGCAAGATGGTGCGTGAGGAGGCGAAGCCGGTATGACCGCGACTGAGTACAAAGCCGGCAGCAACCTCGAGAAGATCCTCAGCGAGGGCAAGTTCGCCGTGACCGGCGAGTGCGGTCCGCCCAAGAGCGCGGACGGCAGCGTGATCGAGGACAAGGCCAAGATCCTCAAGGGCTTCGTCGACGCGGTCAACATCACCGACAACCAGACCGCCGTGGTGCGCGTCTGCTCCATGGCTTCGGGCTGGCAGGCCCAGCAGAACGGCCTCGAGGCGATCATGCAGATGACCTGCCGCGACCGTAACCGCCTTGCCATGCAGGCCGACATCCTCGGCGCCTCGATCCTCGGCATCAAGAACATCCTCTGCCTCACCGGCGACCACATGAGCTTCGGCAACCACCCCGAGGCCAAGGGCGTCCACGACCTCGACGCGATCAACCTGATCAAGATGTACAAGGACATGCGCGACGAGGCCAAGTTCCAGTGCGGCGACGAGATGCCGGTCGCGCCGCAGCTCTACATCGGCTGCGCCGAGAACCCGTTCGGCGACCCCTTCGAATTCCGCGCCCTGCGCCTCAAGAAGAAGGTCGAGGCCGGCGCCGACTTCATGCAGACCCAGTGCATCTTCAACGTCCCCAAGTTCAAGAAGTGGATGGAGGAGGTGCGCGCCATCGGGCTGCACAAGGAGGTCAAGATCCTCGCCGGCATCACGCCGATCAAGGGCGCCGGCATGGCCAACTACATGAAGAAGTTCGTGCCCGGCATGGATGTGCCGCAGGAGATCGTCGACCGCATCGCCGCCAAGGAGAAAGGCGCGGCGCAGCAGGCCGAGGGCAAGGCCCTGGCTGTCGAGATGATCAAGGACCTCGCCGAAGTCGAAGGCGTGGCCGGCGTGCACATCATGGCCGTGGAGTGGGAGCCGGCGGTGCCGGAGATCGTCGAGGCCGCCGGCCTGCTGCCGCGGCCCGCGGTGGCCTAGGAGGTCCGGTATGGCGACCACCTGCACACCGAGCGTCGGCCTCGCCCAGACCGTGGGCAAGGGCTGCGGCGAGAACGCCTACAAGTGCTACCAGTGCAAGAAGTGCACCACCGGGTGCCCCGTGGCCGGCTACGCCGGCATGCACCCGGCGCAGATCATGCGCGCCGTGCAGCTTGGCCAGCTGGACATGGTCTTCGACGACAGGTTCATCTGGCTGTGCACCGGCTGCGAGACCTGCACCACGCGCTGCCCGCAGGGCATCGACATCGCGGCGATCATGGACGAGCTCAAGATCATCGCGCGCAGAGACGGCCGCATCCCGGCGGGCACGCCGTCGGCGGCCATGATGAAACTCAACTACGACTCGTTCGTGCGCTGGGGCCGCATGTGGGAGGTCGAGCTCATCACGCTCGACGTCCTCAAACGGCCGATGAGCGCCAAGTCGTGGCTGTCGCTCGGGCCCAAGATGATGCTCAAGGGCAAGATCAACCCGACGCTCAAGCGCGGCGACACGGTGGCCATGAAGCGCATGGTCGCCACCGCCGAGAGCATCACGCGCACGCGGCAGAACGCCTACGGGGCTGCCGCGGCGAACGCCGCGAAGGCCAAGGACGTGCCGGCCGCCAAGGCCAAGCCGGCGCCCAAGAACGGGGGCGCGTCGTGAGCAAGACCCTCGCCTACTACCCCGGCTGCTCGCTGCACGGCACCTCCGGCGAGTTCGACGCCAGCTTCAAGGCCACGGCCCGGGCGCTCGGCGTCACGCTGCAGGAGATCCCGGGCTGGGAGTGCTGCGGCAACACCGCGGCGCACTCGATCAACCGCCTGCTCGCCGCGGCGCTGCCGGTGAACGAGCTCGCCAAGGTCGAGCAGGACATGAAGCTCGACGCCGTGGCCGTGCCCTGCGCGGCGTGCTACAGCCGCTTCAAGACCGGCGCCCATGAGGTCGCGGACAACGAGCAGACCGCGAGCGACGTGCGCGCCGTCGTGGGCCGTGCCTACAACGGCGGCGTGACGGTGCAGAACCTCATCGACGTCTACCACGACGCCGTGGGCCTCGACGAGCTCGCCGCCAAGGTGACGCGGCCGTTCGCCGGCCTCAAGATCGCCTGCTACTACGGCTGCCTGCTCACCCGGCCGCCCAAGGTGACGCTCGCCGATGACCCCGAGTACCCGACGCACATGGACGCGGTCGTCAAAGCGCTCGGCTGCACGCCGGTCGACTGGAACTACAAGACCGACTGCTGCGGCGCCGCGCTGGCGCTCACCGAGCAGCACATCGTCGACGACCTCGTGGGCCGCATCCTCACGGACGCCAAGGCCTGCGGCGCCGAAGCCGTCTCCGTCGCCTGCCCGCTGTGCCAGGTCAACCTCGACGGCCGCCAGAGCGAGATGATGCGCGGCAAGAGCGACTGGCAGCCGATCCCGGTGGTATTCCTGAGCCAGCTCGTCGGGCGCGCCCTCGGCCTCGGCGACAAGGAGCTCGGGCTCAAGAAGCACCTCATCGACATCACGGCGGTGATGGCGTAGGCCATCGCACCGCCTGACGCGGCCGCGGTCACGCGGCCGGCAAACCCAGCTGAACCGCACCTAGGGGAGCGGCGGGCCATCCGGCCCGCCGCTCCTTTCGCGTACCCGGCGACAACGTCATCCGCGTCACGAGGCGCACGTCACAGCAGCGCCCTCCGGGAGCGCTTGCTACGCCGACCGGCCGGTGGCCAAGATGGCACCATGCTTGCCGATTCGCAGCATCGGTCGTACAATGTTCCCAATATGGGAGCAGGCAAAGGCCCCCAGGTGTGGCGACCCAGCGGCCCGGGCTGATCGATGCTCGTCGTCGGCCGCAAGGAGCTCGATGTGTTCATGACGGCGCATGCCGATTCGCGATCACCTCTCACGACGTGGCTCGCCCGCGCCACGGTCGCGCGCTGGCAGAGCCCCCAGGACGTCCTTCAGTGGTACCCCCGCGCGAGCGTGATCCGCAAAGGGTTCCTGGTCTTCGACATCAAGGGCAACGACTACCGTTTGGCGGCCCGCGTCGACTTCGCCAACGGCGTCGTCCGCGTCCTCAGAGTCGGTACGCACGCCGAATACGACAAGTGGGATCTGTAGGAGGCGACGGTGGCTGGGATCATCCACGATGACGTACAACACGCGGAGGCGCTTGCGGCCCTCGATCGGCTGCTCGACCTGGACCCCGAGTCCGGCACACCCGAGGGCGATGAACTCCAGCTTCTGGCGCTGGTCATCGAGACGTACGAGAAACAGCGCTGGCCGATCGGACTCCCGGGTCCCGTGGACGCCATCGTCTTCTGCATGGACCAGCAGGGACTGTCACGACGTGACCTGGAGCCCTACATCGGCAGCCGCGCCCGGGTCTCGGAGGTACTTTCGGGAAAGCGAGCCCTCAGCATGCGCATGATCCGTGCGCTGCATGCGGGACTCGACATCCCGCTCGAAGTGCTGGTGCAGGAGCCGCGGCGGCAGCGGCGCGCCTCGTAGGTCGTCCTGTCGGGTCCCGTGCACCCCGTGCTTAGCCCCGCCGCGGCTCGCGCACGAACGCCAGGAGCGCGGCGGCGGCGAGCGACGCGCCGACCATCGCCCACCAGGCCGGCCCGTAGGTGCCGTAGCGGTCGACGAGGAAGCCGAAGAGCGGCGGGCCGATGAAGATGCCGATGTTGTCGATGGCGCCGGTGACGCCGGCCGCGGCGCCGGCGGCGGCCGGCCCGGCGGTCTCGCCGGCAAGCGTGCCGAAGAGGCCGCCCCAGCCCACGGCGCCGACTCCGAGAAGGGCGAGCGCCGCCCAGAGGAGCCCCGTCTGGCCGGGGTGCATCAGCGCCAGGATCGCGCAGGCAAGGCCGGAGAGCAGCGCCAGAACGAGGAGCGGCGCCTTGCGGCGCCCGCCGAGAAGGCGGTCGCTGATCAGGCCGCTGAGCGGCTTGCCGAAGGCGCCGGCGGCTTGGCAGAAAGCCAAGAGACCGCCGGCCGCGACGGCCGTGTAGGCCCAGCTCGTGTGCAGGAACAGCACGAGGTGCGCGAGCGCCGAGAACTCGACCATGCAGAGGAACATCGCCGCGAGCCCCATGAGCAGGATGTCACGCGAGCGGATGACGGTGAGGAAACCCGGCTTGAGCGCGGCCCTGTCGACAGCCTCGTCGCCGGTCACCGCGGGGAGGCCCTGCTCGGGCTCGCTCATCGCCAGGAGTGCGCCGGCTCCGACAGGTCCGCCGCCGAGGGAGCCGTCGCCGGCGCCCGCCCCGCCCGGCCCCCAGGCGCGCTCGTCCGGGCGCGGATCGCGGTAGAAGGCGATGGCGACCACGCAGATCGCGAACGCCATCACCGAGGCCAGCAGGAACCCGGACCGCCAGCCGAAGGCGATCGCCATCGCCGGCATGACGGCGGCGCCCAGCATCCCGCTGATGTTGACCGCCGACTGGTTCACGCCCACGGCCGTCCCCCGCTCGCGTGCCGGGAACCACACCATGATCGCCTTGACGGCCGTCGGGTAGATGAAGCCGCAGCCGAAGCCGGAGCAGGCTAGCAGCAGGAGCATCACCGGGTACGAGGGCGCCAGCGCGACGGCACCGATGCACACACCTGTGATCACGGTGCCGATGATGAGCGCGCGGCGCACGCCGATGCGATCGGCGAGCCACCCAGCGAAGATGAGCGTCGGGGCGTAGGCGACCGCAGTGGCACTGATCAGGCCGCCGATCTGGGCGTTGTCGAGGTGGAACGAGCTCTTGAGGGACGGCGCCAGCGGACCCACGCAGAGGCGCGAGAGGAAGACGACGAGGTACGCACTCCACACGACGGCGAGGGCGACGAACCGGTAGCGCGAGGCAGGTGCAGGCGAGGACGACGGGGCGCCGGGCGATGATGACGGGATCGGTCGGGATACTGCGGGACTCACGACCCGATTCTACCGGGCGAGACCCGGCCACGCTCGCGCCGCCAAGCGGACTCGGACCGAAAGGCGCGGCCACGCGAGCCGCTGCGACCGTGACGCGAAGGGGTGGCGGGCCGTCCCGGCCCGCCGCCCCGTTCACCGTCGCCGGCCTCGCGGCGCCTGGGCCGGCGAAGCTATGCGCCGGCCATCGTCGCCACGCGGCGCCTCAGCCTTGCTGCGGGGGCTTGTGCACGCCGATGTGGTTGCCCTCGGAGTCCTCGAAGAAGCCGATCCAGCCCACCATGTCGCCCATGTCGGCGACCGGGCGCACCACGGCGCCTCCGGCGGCGACGGCGCGCTCGATCATGCCCTCGGGGTCGCCGTTGCTGTTCAAGTAGATCCTGCCGCCGCCGGGGCCAGGCTTCATCTGGTCGCTGCGCACGAGGTCGGCGCCCGCGTCACCGGGCTCCATCGGCAGAAGTGCGACGTCGCCGTTGGCGCCGTCCATCAGCGGGATCTCGGCCTGAAGCACGGCCGCGTAGAACTTGCGAGCTCGATCCATGTCCGTGACCGGGATGTCGGCCCAGACGATCGTGTTGGCCATGATGTTCTCCCTCATCGAAAGGATGCGGATGCTGAGAGGATAGCCGCGGCGAGCGGGAGCGAAACCGCGGCGGCGGCGGGAGCCGTGGGAGGCCGGCGCTGCTCGGGAGCCGCCGGGATTGGACGGCGGCGGCTCGCTCGTCGAGCGGGGTTCGACTGGCGACGAGCGAGCCGCCGTCTGAGGTGACCGGCGGCCCGTCCCGGGTGGGCCTCCGGCGCGACGGGGCGCCTGGGGCCGGCGCCTCGCGAGAGCTTTCCTGCGCCGCCGGGTCCCGGCGGCGCAAGCTTCATGCGGGGATCCTGATGCGGGCGCGCCTCCTTTCGTCGTCACTCTTCCGAATGGGCGCGGGTGGCGCCCGTAGTGCTTGCCACAGTTCTACCGCGCCACTCTGAGACCCGGCTGGGGTGCGTATGAGAGTCCGCTGCGAGTGCCGCAGCGCCGGGTCTTGCCGCGGCGGCGGCCGATGCCGCGGAGCGCGTCGGTCGCATCAGGCCCATAGACGATGAGATACCTTGGTGATATCATTCAGGTATCACATACACGGAGGTGGCAGTCATGAAGTCCGCACAGGCCAAGACATCGACACAGGAGCGCGAGCGCCGCGTGATGAGCGGCTGGCCGATGCTGGTGGTCACGATCGCGCTCTACGTGGCCACACCAGTCCTGATCTGGATCGCTTTCGCCGAAGGCACGACTACCTCCAGCAACGCGGCCCAGCCGCAATGGGGTCTGTTCGTCGCCGGTATCGTGGCGTTGATCCTCGCCATCCTCCTCTCCCCCGGCTTCTTCACGCTGCAGCCCAACGAGGCGCGCGTGCTCATCCTGTTCGGCAGCTACAAGGGCACCGCCAAGCAGGGCGGCTTCTGCTGGGGCAACCCTTTCTACGCCAACGGGCCCGCCGGCCAGTCTTCGTCCAACCAGCCCAAGTGGGTGCGGTCGCTGTCAAAGAGCGGCGACGGCGGCGATCAGGGCCAGGGCCAGACCGGCCGCGGACTGAAGCGCTACAAGATCAGCCTGCGGGCGCGCACGCTCAACGGCGACAAGCTCAAAGTGAACGACAAGCGCGGCAACCCCGTGGACATCGCTGCCGTAGTCGTCTGGCGCGTGGAGGACACGGCCAAGGCCGTCTTCGACGTCGACGACTTCGAGACATACGTGGCGACCCAGAGCGAGACGGCCGTGCGCCACCTCGCCAGCACCTACCCCTACGACTCGGGCGAGACCTTCGCCGATACCGACGACGAGATCACGCTGCGCGGCAACGTGGACGAGGTCTCGGAGGCGCTGCGCGTGGAGCTCACCGAGCGGCTCGAGCAGGCGGGCGTCACGGTGGAGCAGGCCCGCCTCACGCACCTCGCCTACGCGCCGGAGATCGCCCAGGCGATGCTGCGCCGCCAGCAGGCGGAGGCGGTGATCGCGGCGCGGCGCAAGATCGTCACCGGCGC
>Ga0118677_10006592_pt1 | contig 19558 bp, 16 predicted proteins | sample AliMusrvi5mmetaG_FD_86154 | JGI IMG/M metagenome (GOLD analysis project Ga0118677, IMG submission 86154)
CTCCTCCACCGAGAGAGACCAGGTATGAAGGAGTGGCTTCACCTCGGCGGCTTGAGCGAAGTAACCGGACTCCCGCCAGAAATAGATGTTGGACACCAGCATTGCTTGTGCGAACACGGATTGGCCCAGCTCCTTGAAGTTCAGCGGAAAAAATAGAAACCAGCCGGCGGCGAGGCATGAAAGAAGGACGACTGCGACAGCAGGCAGAATGCGGCGCACGCGGCGCTCCCAAAACTTAACAACCTGGAACTGGCCGCCATCGAGATCCTTGAGTATCAGACCCGTGATGAGGTAGCCGGAGATGACGAAGAAGACATCTACGCCGACATACCCTCCTCGGCAACCGATGTCGGCGTGAAAGAACAGGACCGCCAGGACAGCGATGGCTCTGAGGCCATCAATATAGGCGCGATATTTGAGATGGTTACTGTTCGTTAAATTCACACAGCCGTTTCAGAAGTAGAAGGACCACTCGGGCCAGTCCCGGAATCCGGAATACATTCATGATCTCCGCCCCGGCGAGCCGATTTCTCATTCAGAGCCTTTCCCGGCTCGTTCGACGTGAAATGGGCCTTTTCAATCCCTGTTTCTATTCCACCGAACGCCGGCAGTATGTTTCCGGCGCCCCAAATTAGTCAACCGGATTTAGGCCGGAATGTGCTTGCACGCGGCGCAGGTATTCCTGGCAGAACAGGCGCACGGGCGTGTCGCCCATCGCGATGGCGCACCATACCACAATCATGCAATTCCGCGCACGGACGACGAAGATTTGGACTGCGGTGGCAGAGCGCAGCGGCGACACCGCTTTTCGTGCGGAAAGGGGGCAAACCGTAGATTGCTCACTTTAGCGGCTGCCTCCATGTAGAATCTACGGTTTGACCATTTCTGGAAACATTACATTCTCACGCCCGCTGCATTCCTTTTGGGCCGCCTTGCCAAGCCGTCGGGGAATACGTAGAGTGCCTATATGACCAAGACGAAGAGCCGCACGTTGGAAAGAGTTGAGTTAGGCCGATACATCGTTGCCGATCCGGCAATCTGCCACGGCAAACCAACTTTCCGGGGCACGCGCATCTTTGTGGCGGACGTGTTGGCGGATGTCGAGCGGGGGTTGTCTTGGGATTTCATCCTGCAGCGGTGGGGTGCAGGCAAAATCTGCAAAGCCGCCGTGACCGAAGCGGTGAAGCTTGCCCGCGAAGCTCTGCTCGATAACCAAGGGCGCTTGGCTGCGCTCCCCAAGGCTGCGTGAACATTCTGGATGAGAATATCCCCATTGACCAGCGCGACCTGCTGCGGACCTGGGGCGTCCACTGCCGGGTCATCGGCCAGGACATCGCGCCAATCAGCATCGGGGATGACAACATTCTGGCGCTGCTGCACCGCCTCAAGCAGCCCACCCTCTTCACCCGCGACGAGGACTTCTTCAAGCACCGCCTCTGCCACCCCGCCTATGGCCTGGTGTGGCTGGACGTGGCCCCTGAAGAAGCCGCAATGTTCATCCGCCGCGTTCTCCGTCATCCCGGGTTTGCCACCAAGGCGAGCCGCCTGGGATCGGTGATTCGCGCTCACCATGATGGCCTCCAGTTCTGGCAGAAGAACCGCCCCGCGCCTCAGCGGGCGGGTTGGACCTCCACCCAGTGAAACGCCGTGGCCGTCGGGCGCGCCGCGCAATAGACCTGTGGTCCTGTCGTCCGTGGTCCCGCTTCTGTTTTCTACTTCCCGCTTTACCCTTGGTTACTGACTACCCTAAACAAAGCAGTTGAACTAACGCAAAGGCGCAGAGACGCCAAGGGCGTCATTCATACCAGCCTAGGGCAACGCCCTGGGTTCATCAGCGCAAAACCCCATGAGCGCTGAAGGCGCGATTCATCCTTCGCTATGAAGCAGGCCGTTGGCCTGCAACCGGATGACAATTGGACGATGAACCCAGGGCGTTGCCCTGGGCTGGTATGAATCAGGCCTTCGGCCTGAAGGTCCTACTTACGGCTCAAGGAATCTTGCCAAAAGTGCGCGATTCTCGGGTATAGCACTGCAAAGGTGCAAAGGCACAGGGGTTTCGGCTGCTGTGTGCCATCACCCGGGGAAAGGGGCAAACCGTAGATTGCTCACTTTAGCCGCTGCCTCCATGTAGAATCTACGGTTTTTGACCCCTTTCCAGGCTCCGCGTCAACCTATTAATCCGATAACCCATACTATACCCATCATATACCCATCCTACACCCCTCGTATTCCCCTAGTATTTTACATACGATGGGAATACTAGGGGCTTATGACGGGTATAGCAGTGGTTTAGTAGTGGATATTGAACCGGCGAAATGGGTCAAAACCGTAGATTGCTCACTTTAGCTGCTATATCCATGTAGAATCTACGGTGGACGGCAGAGACGACGGCGGGCGGCGGCGCGAACCCGTTCAGAGAACGAGGAGATGGTGGGGCATTGCGCCGCGCACAGTATCGAGCGCGATGCCGGTATCGAAGGTGACCAGCCGGCCACTGTGTTTCACCGCCAGTGCCAGCAGATAGGTGTCGGTGACTTGCTGATGGCCGCTCCACTTGGTGCGGTCGAACACCTGTGCATCCGTAATTGTCAGATCATCAGCCCAAAACTCATGATGACCACCGGTCTTGGCGGTGGCGAGCTTAGCCAGGACATCCAGCGCAGGCACCGGTGCGGCGTAGCGCGGATTGGTGAGCACCCGCAAACAGCCATTCTCGGTCAGCGGACACGACGCCCAGCCGTTGCCGAGATTCTACGCCAGCCACGCATGGGCGCGGCCATGCGCGAGGTGCTGGCGATCCAGTAACGCCACCAGCACGTTGACATCCGGCAAGGCCCGCATCAGATGCCTTCCTCACGGCAAAGCTGCTGGACGCCCTCAACGGTTACCTTCGGCCCCGTCCGCTCCGGAAAGACGTCAAACCCATTGCGGCGTTCCAGTTCAGTCGCCGACGCGTCGTCGGGCCCCGCGCTCAATCCGAGCGTCCGCTGCAGCAATTCCGACACGACCTGGCCGAGACTTTTCTTCTGCGCCTGAGCCAGTCGCTCGGCCGCTGCGTAAAGCTCGGGTTCGATGTCCAATGTCGTCTTCATGCGCACATCATACCCCGCGTCTGGCCTGCTGACAATCTTCGTGAAAATCTCGTTGGCAGACCAGTCTTCCGCCTTCTTCATTCTGCCTTTCCTCCCGGTCCCGCTCCGTACCTGATCACTGGTTACTGATTACTGATCACCGACCACTGATCCGCGTCATCCGCCGTCGCCACCCCGGGCGAGGCATAATGATCGAACTCACGTTCGATGCTACGAGGAGACCTCCGACCTGATTACTGATCACTGCTTGCCGCTTTCCACCTTCTTCCTCAACTGCTCCTTTCGGGACGGGCCTAACCTGAAGGTTAGACCGCGCCGCCCCAGGCAAAGCTGCGCTTCTTGCCGAAGGGATTGAGCAACTGCGCGGCACCCGCAGCGACGAAGTCGCATTCTGTGCCCGCCTGGAAGAACTGGAAGCCCTGCTTCTGGAAGCGTTTGATATCCTCTACGGTGCGCCCCGGCCGGCCCAGGAATTTGCCGTTCTTCTTGCCCGCCGCTACGATCTTGGCGACCGCCTCCTCGAGCCGCGGATGATTCTGGTTACCGCGGAGCCCGAGCGAGAACGCGAGGTCGCTCGTTCCGATGAAAAGCACGTCAATCCCCGGCACGGCGGCGATTTCATCAATATTAGCCACCGCGGTCGCTGTCTCGATGACTATCACGACCATGACATTCTTGTCGGCAAAGTCGTAGTAGCCCTCGGCAGCGGGCCAGCGAAAGGCCGCCAGGTCCGCACCTGAGCCCCTCAATCCTTGCGGCGGGTAATGGCCGGCGTTGGCAGCCTGCCTGGCAAGTTCCGGGGTGCTGGTAAATGGGAAGATCACCCCGAGCACGCCACAGTCCAATACCCGCTTTCCCATCCATAGCTCATTCACCGGTGGACGGGCGAAGGGCACGGCTGGGAGACCGCGGGTAGCCAGGACCACGTTGCGCACCGTTTCCAGGCTCACAGGGGTATGCTCCATCTCGAGCCATAGGAAATCGAATCCCAGCGCCGCCGCCTGCGCTGCCACCTCCACGTTGTTGACGCCGATGGTAATGCCAATGACCGACTGGCCTTTCTTCAGCAACTCTTTGACCGGGTTCTTGGCGACCGGACTAACCTGTAAGTTCTTGCGTTTCATAATATGCTGTCTGGTGCTTGGTTGCAGCGATAGCGCCGCGTGAGGGCATGCGGCCTACAAGCCTCCTGTAGGCCGCGTGCCCCCACGCGGCGCAGCCCATGTATCGCTTATCAAAGTAACTAAGCATTAGCTTCTCGTTCATTTGACCGGCTGCGGCGTATCCTTCATCAGCCAAACCTCGGAGACCTGGCACGAGCGGCCGTTGCCGGCCAGGCCAGGCTCGCCAAACCAGCTCAGCTTGAGCTTGCCTGGTTGTGTCGCGGCCGGCGCGAGCGGAAATTCCAGCACCTTGAACGGCCACGGCTTGGTCAGATACGGATGCACCTCGATGGTGTCGTTGGCGACCAGCCGGACCTTGCGTTTTGGGCCGTCACCGGCGTAGAGCACGCGGATTTTGTAGTGCGCCTTAGGGTCGAGATCGTCATAAGCCATCTCCAGCGGGGCATCATACAGAACCTCCACATGATCCATCCAGGACACACGGCGCGCCACCCCGGGATCTTCTTCGGGTTCATCCACCACCAGGTCTTCCTCGAAGTCCACCCGCGGGAACCGGAAGGCGCCCGGATCTTCGCTGAAACCGCCGCCGCGCACCAAATGCGGCTGGCAGGCGTTGTTGCCCAGGTCATCATAGAATCCGCCGGGGCCCGGATTGGTCCATTGCAGGATTTCCTCCACGGCCTTGAGACCTTCCGGGGCTGGGGGAAGCTTGCGAATCCTAGCGAACTGTTCCAGGAGCCAGCGCCGATTGTTGAGCGGGAAATCCAGCGTGGCGAGGCTGGCACCCCGGTCCACCGCGATGGCCTGGTAGCGCTCGACGCTCAGTTGCATACTGATGCTTTGGAAGAGCGCCTCGGCCAGTTGGAAGATTCGCGTGCGCCATTCGGGGTTCGGGCGTTCTGCCAGTGCGCGGTCCAGGATCTGCGTGGCGTCTGACATCGCACGGGAAACCCCGACATCCGGCGCTCGCTGTAGAGCTGCCAATGCCTGCTTCTCCAGGTCGGTTTCGTGGATCAAGCGGTGGCGGACGTACGCGTCGTAATAGGCTCGAAAGAGCGCCTGCTGGAAGCGCCAGTTCTTTAGCACGGCCGGCGACGCCGTCTTTTCCATGGCCTGGAATTGACGCAGCGTAATATCCACGCCCTCGTTCGACCGCAGCGGCCCCTGCCAGTTTCGCTCCAGTGCCAACAGCCCCTGGGCAAAGTCATCCGCATAGCGTTCTCCGATGAAATAGCGGCTGAATTGCCGCAGGATGTCCGCGACGCGCGCTTCGGGGTCCCAACCCAGCCCGCTCCAGATGCATTTGTTGACATCATCGTTGCAGCCCTCGGAGTAGGTCAGGAAGCCAATGGTGTAGGGCTGGGTCTTGCGGAAGATGATCGCCTCGGCTTCAGGTCGCGGATTGATGCACTCCCGCGCTTCAGTCAGCGCGTAGGCCACGTCCCAATCGGCCACCGGGTATTCGCATTGCCGGGAGTGTGTGATATCCGGGTAGTTGCGGATCGGGTACTTGGCGGGGACCAGTTCGCGCAGCTTGTCCAGGTTGACTCGAACCTGGGGGCCGAACACGACGCCGCTCAGCCAGGTCGGCTGCTCGCGTTTGAGGATGTCAATAAATTCGTCCAGCCAGGCCTGGTTGAAGCTCTGGGGCGAGACCCACATCTGCGCGTTGGGATGGTAGCGGTGGAGGTTCTGCGTCTGCTTTTCCAATAGTGCCATCAGCACGTTTGGCTTGGTGTGGCCGGGATCGCCGCCGGGCACGAACACCTTGTCAATGCGGCTCAACTTCGCGAAGACATCGCCCCATTCCTTCAGGGCGAACTCGACAGTCTTCGGGTCGGCATAATCCTTGTCCATCGCCGGATACCAGATCCATACATCCAACCCATAGGAATCAGCGACACGGGACATGCCCTGCATCATTTCCATCGGCGACAGGGGGAAATGCGGGCTGTCGGCGTCGTCATCCGAGCGGGGGGGGATCAGCTCGATGGCATTGCAGCCGAAAACCGCCAGGTCACGGAAGTATTGCTCCCAGGTCGGCAGATCCCACGCATCGTAGGAGTTGCACTTGGGGCGATACCCCAACTGATGGCCGCGCAACGGATATTTGGGAGCGGTGGACAGGTCCAGGTCGTCCCGCACACTCACGCTGCCTGGCTCCATGTTTAGCTCGCGGAGCAAATTGCCGATGCCGAACAGGACGCCGCGCTCATCGTTGCCGAGAACCACGACGGCTGAATTCTTCTCGGCTTTCCGGACGCACAGTCGGTAACCCTCCGCTGCGCTTGCTGCCGGCGCTGACTGCAATCCTTCCGCGTGTGGTCCGGCGAGCTCACGCAATGCAGACTTCAGGCCCACGGCGATTACGGGAACATTCGAGGTCGGCCACGCGGTCAATTGCGGCCAGTGGATCCGGGTGCGTTTCTCGGCTTCCTCGATGAGCATCTTTACCGCCTGCTTCTGTCTGGGCGAAGCGTCCGGGGCGCAGACGACGACGGCGTTGCTCAAATCGAGCGCGCGGCTCGGGAGGGCCCAGCCAAGGCAGGCGAGCAAGACCAACAAGCGCGCGAGGGAGGGGAGCTCAGCCTTTAGGCTGCAGGAGCGAGAAAGAGGAGGAGGGCGTTGAGACTTGCCAACGCGGCAGTCGGAGCTGGAGCCGCGGCAGCCGAAAGCCGTATCCATGCAGTTGGCCATCGAATTCCCCCTCACCCTGACCCTCTCCCCAAAGGAGAGGGAATCGCTTTGGGCTATCTGGGGATACTCCCTGAGCAGTGAGCCATTTCCAGCGGCGCCGACGGTCTCCCTCTCCTTTGGGGAGAGGTCCGGGGTGAGGGGGAACGGGCTTTTCAAATGCATAGTCACGGCTAAAGGCTGCGCTCCTAAGAGAGGGTGCAGATTGGGGCGAGTGCTTCCAGACATACTGACAGATTAGGTTGAAACAGGAGCGCCGCAATCGCGCTCCTTCGGACGGAGGATGAACATCAGCACTGCGGCCAGCAGCGCGGGCACAGCGCAATAGGCGAAACTGGCCGTCAGCGGCGTGCCGCTGTCCTTGAGTTTGCCCAGCAGCGGCGTCAGGAACGCACCGGAGGCAATGCCGAAGAAGTTCAACAGGCCGTAACCAGTGGCGCGAAAACGGGGCGGGGCAATCTGGCAAAGAATGGGCATGTTGTTCGCGTCAAACATGCCGAAGCCAAAGCCAAATATCAGCGAGCCGCAGATGGTCAGCGCGAATCCCGGCGCCAAGCCGACGATCAGAATCCCGGGCACGAGCAGCGCGAGGCCAATCGCGCTGAGGTAGGTGCGCCCCCGGACGTTGCGCTGGGCCCAACGATCCGCCAGCCATCCGCCGAATATCACACCGCAGAACGCCGAACCGGCATGAGTGATGGTGGCCCAAAGCCCGGAGGGCGCCTGCGTCAGGCCGAAGCGATCCTGCAACAGCGTGGGCAGCCAGTTCTTTACCGCCCAGCCTGACAGGCTCGGCAGGGAGAAACAAAGGATCAGAATCACGAAACCCGGCCAGTACACCCCAGAGGCCGCGCCCGAGACCGAGGCCGAAGCCCTTTGCTCGGGAGTGCCGCGGTCTGTGTCGCGCAGGAAGATCATCAGCACCAAAGCGTAGGCGACGCCGATGGCACCGCAACCCGCGAAGGCCGCGCGCCAGGAAACCTCCTGCGCCACCCAACCGCCGATGCCGCCGAGCGCCTGCCCTATGTAAACGCCGCTCAAGTGGGCCCCCACAGCCAGCGACCGCGTTGGGCCGCGATGATAATCGGCGATCAATGCCAGGCCTGCCGGCATGTAGAGCGCCTCGCTCAGGCCCATGACGGCGCGCAGGGCGAAGAGTTGGTGGTAAGTCGCCGCAAACCCCATTAGCAGCGTGACCAACGACCACACCCCCAGACTGGCGATGATCAGCCATTTGCGGCTCAGGCGGTCGCCGATGACCCCGCCCATGGGGCTGCTGATGGCGTAAATCCATAGGAACGCCGCCATGAGCCAGCCGAACTTCTCGGCGCTTTGCAGCTCCACGACGTCCTTCATGATAGACAGGCGCATGGTGGAGAGCATCTGGCGGTCGAGGTAGTTCAGCACCACGACCGGCCAAAGCAACGCCACAACAGCCCAAGCGTAGCGAGAAACTTTTTGCACGTTGCAGTTCATGATGCCATTACCCCACACCCCTTGGACAGGCAATTCTCAGCGGGTACAACACAAAGGCGAATCCCGCATATCCTGCAGGATTCGCCCTGATTCCCTGGCTTTGGGTTGGCTCAGTGTTTGCGCGTTCGCGCACTGGAACCAATTACTGCGCCTTCTCGGGCTTGAGCAACTCGGCCAGGTTGTAATGGGTATAGCGACAGTGGGCCGCCGGGCTCTTCGAGTCCGCGTTGGCCACCCAGAAATCCAAAGTCTCAGGCTCAAAGAGCGCGCTGTGCAGGTTGGACGTCATGCACACGGGCCGTGTCATCAGGTCGCGCGCGCCGGCTGCATCGAATTTGCCGTAGTTCGCCTTAACGCGGCGGGCCAGTTCTTCGTAGCGGTCGCCTGCGGACATCAGCACCGTGTCCTTGGAGGGATTCGGCAGCAGCTCATGGCTTTCGCCGGGCTTGATCACCTGGAACTTGTCCGGTGTCGCGGCGATGCCCACCGCGCTGTTATTCTTGGAGTCTGAGATGACATAGTAGTATTCGCAGGTACGAGGGCCCTTGCGCATGATCTCCACCGCCTCGTCGAGCGTGTTGGCCTTCTCCATGACCTCGCGAATCAGCTCGGCCATTGGCTTCCCATCCCAATTCCCCTCACCGCGCCCGCCCATCTCCCCCACCGCGATGTGTTTTTCATTCATTGCGGTCACCGACCCGATGAAACCAGCATAGCCGACATTCACCCACGCATTGCCCTTGTCCGGCTGGAAGACCATCACCGCCGCGCTCTGCTCCAGGCCCATCCCGCGCATGTAATCGAGCACCCGCCCGTGATACAGCTTGCCATCCTTCGTCGCTTTGCCAAACACCGCGAAGCCACTGCAATGGAACATCTCGGGGAAGAAGTTCGCCAGCCGCACTTCTTCTTTCGGTAGCTCGGCAGCGACGGCTAGCGCGTCCATCTCCTGATAGTAGCGCACATCCATGAACGGGTTCAGCCGCTTCTGGGCTCCTTCAATCTCCCCAAAGACCCACGTCCCCTTCTCGAACGAGGTGCCGACACCCACGCCAAAGAGAATCTGTTCCACCAGGCGGTGGATTTCGTCCTTCATGAGAATCCCATGCTGGTGGCCCATTTCCTCGGGCGTGCCCTTCAGGATCAGCACCTTCGTGCCGTCCACTTCCTCCAGCCGCCCATTGCCTTCGCGGGCCACGACGCGATGCTCGCCGGTTGCCGGCCCGAGGGTCGGAATCTTGTTGTTCAACATGGTCATCGCCACCTTCATGAAACGCAGCAGGTGACTGCGCGCCACGGTCTGAAGCTTGTCCCCTTCACCCGCTTTGAGCTTCCATTTGTCCGCCGGCCACGCGTCCTGGAACTTTGCATTGATCAGGTCAATCTGGGCATCAATGTTCTTGCCGTCGTTAGCGGCAAAGCGCACCGGCATCGAGTCGCTCTCCCGCACCCAGAGCTTCACCGTAAACTTCGGTATCTTCAAAGCGTCAATCGCCTCCGGTTTCGGGGTGATCTTCAAGACCCGGCACTTGTCCGTCCCGACGGTCTCGCCCGTCAGGGATTCAATGTCGGCAAACATGGGCAACAGGCCCAGTTGCTCGACGGGAATTGGCAGCTTGAGCGGCTCCATGGTGGTGGTGTCTTTGGCATCCGGCGTAGTCGAGAAGGGCGCCTTGTCGGGCGAGCCCAGCAGCCCGAACTTCTTGGCCGGTGCATAGACCCACAACTCCTGACCGTCCCGGCACGCGACAATGTTATACTCCTCAACCTTGGCAGCGATGCGCAAGTGCTCCGGCGCCTGGAAGGCCAGTTCGACTTCCCGCCCCGCGGCCTCTTTGGGCAAGCCCTCGGCCTTGACGACTTTAAGGGTGGTCGTGAAGGTGCGCGCCGGCTTGTCCGTCGGCGGTTCGAGGATCGCCACCAACTGGTTCACCGCCTGGACCAGGAAGGTCGCCGGCGAATTGGTTGAAGTATCCTGGGCCAAAGAGATACGAGGCAGCAGGAGGCTGACGGCAACGAAGCCAGCCGCCAGGCGTGACAGTGTCCGGGAGGAGTGCCGGGCGGAGTTGAGCGCAATGGTTGCGCGAACCACGAGGTTGGGGAAAGGATTAGTCATATCGGCGAGGATCAATAATCAGTAGAAACGTTTCGGCAGGCCATTATTCTCATGTAACACATCACCAACAATAACGTGGCAGAGCGAGTTGGGGTTACAGATGGGAAGATTTTCCCAGGAGCCCGATCTTCCGGCTCGCCATCACCTAACGAGGATGACCCAATCTTGCACGGGTGAGGAACAATTGTGGTTGTTCACACTCGCTAGCCCGGATAATTCGCACTCCGATGGAAACGCCAACACTGCGCCGCGTGCCCTCACGCGGCGCTCCGGGGTGTGAAATATCCAGGCTAGCGAAGATCACCCCGGAAAAGAATGCCCTTTGCCAACAAGGAACCCATTGGCAGTTTTTGTGAACAATCCGCTCCCACCGGCGTCCAACAGGCGGCAATTTATCGAAGAACCGAACCTATGAACTTTAGAATCCCATTCCTGGTTTCAATCATGGTCCTTGTGGCCACCCGCGCTCTCGTCGCAGAGCCCCGGGCAACCCTGGTACAACAGGAAAAGCACTTCGAAGCGCAAATCACCGTGACCGCAAAGATCGATTACTTGTTGTTTTTGCCTCCAGGCTACGAAAAATCCAAACAGCGCTGGCCGCTCATACTGTTCCTGCACGGCTCGGGAGAGTCCGGCACAAACCTGGCTAAAGTGAAGACCGAAGGCCTGCCCAAGATCGTGGAATCTATGCCCGACTTCCCGTTCATTCTGGTGTCTCCCCAGAGCGCCGGGCGTGGCTGGAACAGCGATACGCTTAATGCCCTCCTGGATGACGTTATTCACAAATGCCGAGTGGATAAACATCGTATTTACCTGACCGGCCTGAGCATGGGCGGTTCCGGCACCTGGATGCTCGCAGCCGCGCACCCCGAGAGGTTCGCGGCCATTGTCCCCATTTGTGGCAGTGGCAATCCGGCGGATGCCACGAAGCTCGCCGCCTTGCCGATCTGGGTCTTTCATGGCGCAAAAGACGGGACGGTTCCGGTGCAGCGCTCTCGGGACATGGTCGAGGCCATCAAAGCTGCGGGTGGCAACGTTAAGTTCACCGAATACCCTGAAGCCAAACACAATTGCTGGACGGAAACCTACAACAATCCCGAGCTTTACAAGTGGTTGCTGGCGCAGAAACGTTAGAACCGGTGCTTTCGCGTATCAGAAAATCGCTCCTGTTACCTTTCTGTACGAAATCCCGGACAGGAAATGACCTGTGCTGCCGTTCAACCTCACCAATCAACCCCCATACTGCCACGACTTTACCAAGGCCGGTTGAGGTCGGGACGCGTTTTTCGATTCTCTCGATTGCGTGCTTGCGGGCTTAGGGTTTCCCCTTGTACCGGTGCCCGGCGCGACGCGGCGTTGATTGCCGTCATCTGCTCGTCGATTACCCCGAGCAACTCTTGCCGGCCCTGCCCAGTCTCTGCGGAACAGGTGAACACCGCTGGCGACTTTTCGAACCATGCCGAAATGCGATCCGTGAAGGCTGCGATATTACTCTGCACCGTGGCGGCGGATACCTTGTCGGTCTTGGCGAAGACGAGCACAAATGGCACGGCGTGGCGCACAAGCCATTCCACGAACTCAAGATCGATTCCTTGCGGCGCCAGACCGGACTCGATTAGCGCAAAGACCAGGCAGAGGTTCGGGCGATGCTCCAAGTAATCGGCCGCGGCGGCGTTGAACCGGGCCTTGTGCTTTCGAGCAATCTGGGCAAAGCCATATCCTGGCAGATCCACCAGCCGCCAGCATTGGTTCATCGTGAAGATGTTAATCAGCTTGGTGAACCCCGGCGTGGATGAGACGCGGGCCATTCCCTGCTCGCCCGCGAGCATGTTCAGCAACGAGGACTTGCCGACGTTGGAGCGGCCGATGAAGGCGAACTCGGGGAGTGACTCGTCAGGACACGAATCCAAATCCGGTGCGCTGCAATCAAAAATGGCGGATGAAATGTTCACAATGGAGAAAGCACACCCCATTGTCGCACAAATCCAGCGCAGTGGAACCTATATCGTCTGAAAAGTGCTGTTGGACGCCGCCAGCCGCAAAGAACTGAGCTGGGGCGGTTCAATTCTCCCGGCTGAACGCGCGACGGGCCACACGGCCGCTCTTCTTGCGGGCTTGCCGGGAGGCTCTCTTCTCGGCTTCGTGGAGGTAGCGGATTTCAAGTTGAAGCTTGATGAAACTGTCATACCTCGCGCGCGGGAGCGTGCCGACAGCAAGCGCTTCGAGCACCGCACACTTTTTCTCCTTGGTATGGGTGCAGTCCCGAAAGCGGCAGTGCGGAGACAGCGCTTCGACCTCGGGAAAAGCCTGCTTCGATCCTTCATTGGCAATCCAGATGTGGAACTCTCTCATGCCCGGCGTATCAATGACCACGCCGCCTTGTGGGAGAAAAATCATCTCACGCCACGAGGTCGTATGCCGGCCTTTGGCGTCATTCGTGCGCACTTCCACCGTTGCCTGGATGTCCTCTCCATAGAGGCGATTGATGAGGCTCGACTTACCAACACCCGAAGTTCCGATGAATACGGCCGTGTCGCCGGGTTTGATCAGTTCCGACAAATTCTTCACGCCCCGCCCGGTGAGCGCACAGGCCGCGAGCACGGATGCGCCGCCGGCCACGCGCGTGGCCGCCGCGAGCTTCGCGTCAAGGTCGTCGCACAAATCAATTTTATTGAGAACGACGACCGGGCATGCGCCGCTTTCATGTGCCACAACGAGCATCTGCTCCAGGCACACCGCGTCGAAACTCAAGTCCGCGGCGGTCACCATAAATGCCGTGTCGATGTTCGTGGCCAGGATGTGCTCGGCGGCACCATGGCCGGTCATCTTGCGGGAGAGTTGGGTGCGTCGCGGAAGGATAGCGTGAATCACAGCCTTCTCCTCATTGGGCACGAGCTTTACGGCGACCCAATCGCCGACCTTGGGAAGTTTTGAGTTGGACCGGCGAGCTTCGTGGAAGCACTTGCCCGAGACCTGCGCGAGAAGCTCCGCTTCAGCGGTCCAGACGCTGAAGAAATGTTTATTCTCCACCGCGACGCGAGCCGGGATCAGACCCTTGGCATAGTGGGGCGCGAATTGCTGCTGGAGGTCAGAATTCCAGCCCAACTTCGTCAGTTCCATATTTGGGGTGCTGATTGGATCATTTTGAAGGTGGTGGTAGGAGAAGGATTCGAACCTTCGGAGGCGTAAGCCAGCAGATTTACAGTCTGCCCTCGTTGGCCACTTGAGTATCCTACCACGAGCCATCCGCTTCGAGCGGAGCTGCATTAAGCCACACGGGCGCGCCCTTGTCAACCCAGCCTTGGTGCCCTAATTTGGCCGGATGTTTGATTCTTTAAGCAGCAAGCTCCAGAACGCTTTCCGCAACCTGCGCGGGCTGGGCAAGATCTCCGAGGCCAACGCGAGCGAGGCCTTGCGGGAAGTGCGGTTGGCCTTGCTCGAGGCCGATGTGAATTTCAAAGTGGCGCGGGACTTCATTGAGCGGGTCAAGACCAAGGCCCTCGGCCAGGAGGTTGTCCAGAGCATTCAGCCGGGACAGCAGATCGTCAAGATCATCCACGACGAACTGGTGGAGCTGCTGGGTTCGGCCAATGCGAGCCTGCAGTTGAGCGGGAACCCGAGCTGCGTGCTGATGGTCGGCCTGCACGGGTCCGGCAAGACCACCTCGAGCGGGAAGCTGGGCCGTCTGCTGCATAAGCAGGGCCGCACGCCGTTGCTGGTGGCGGCGGATGTGTACCGGCCGGCAGCGATGGATCAGCTTGAAACGCTGGGAAAGCAGTTGGAATTACCTGTGTATGTACACAAAGGCGAGACCGATGTGCTCAAGATTGCGCGGGAGGCGCTCGCCTTCGCCAAGGCGAATAACCGGAACACGCTCATTTTCGACACGGCCGGGCGGCTGCAGATCGACGAGCCGCTGGTGCAGGAGCTGGTGCGATTGCGGGATCTGGTCAAACCCCAGGAAACGTTGCTCGTGCTCGATGCCGCCACGGGGCAGGAAGCCGTGAACGTGGCGATGCACTTCGACCAAGCGCTGAATATTACCGGCTCGATCCTAACGAAGCTGGACGGGGATGCGCGCGGCGGAGCGGCGCTCAGCCTGAGGTCGGTGACCGGCAAGCCGATCAAATTCGCCGGCATGGGGGAGAAGCTGGAGGACTTCGAGCCGTTTCATCCGGAGCGGATGGCGTCGCGGATCCTGGGCATGGGCGACGTGGTCAGCCTGGTCGAGAGGGCGGCCGAGGCGGTGGACCTGGACGACGCGCAGCGCATGGAAGAGAAGATGCGCAAAGGCCAGTTCTCGCTGGAGGATTTCCTGGAGCAACTGCGCCAGATGAAGAAGCTGGGCTCGCTGGAGTCCATCGTAAGCATGTTGCCCGGCGGCGCGGAAGCGCTCAAAGGCGCCGACCTGGGCAAGCAGGAGAAGGAGTTCAGCCACATGGAGGCGATGATCTGCGGGATGACGCCGCAGGAACGGCGCAATTCGCACATCCTCAACGCGCGCCGGCGGCAGCGGATTGCCAGGGGCAGCGGCGTTTCGGTGACGGAGTTGAACACGATGCTGAACAAGTTTGCGGGCATGCAGCAGATGATGAAGAAGATGGGGAAATTCCAGAAAATGATGGCCCGGATGGGCGGTGGGGCGGCTGGCCTCCTGCGCCCGCGCTGAACCCCGAATCTAACGACTACTCTTATGAAAACCTCCAACGTCCAATCCTCCACCTCGAGCCGCACACCCATGACCCGCCGCCGCTTCCTGGGCGCCAGCGCCCTGGCCGTCACAGCTTTCAACGTCTTGCCCCGCCATGTGCTGGGCGCCGAAGGGACTGCTCCCAGCGAGAAGCTGAACATTGCGGGCATCGGCGTGGGCGGCATGGGGGGCGGCAACCTGGAAAACCTGCGGTCGCAGAACATCGTCGCACTGTGCGATGTGGACCATAATTATGCCGCCAACACGTTCAAGAAATATCCCGACGCCAGGATCTGGACGGATTACCGCGAGATGCTGGACAAACAGAAAGACATCGACGCGGTCGTTATCGCAACGCCGGATCATACGCATGCGGTGATTGCCATGGCCGCCATGAAGGCCGGCAAACATGTTTATTGCCAAAAACCGCTCACCCACGACATCGCCGAATCCCGCGCCCTCGCGGCCGCCTCCCACCAATACAAGGTCACCACTCAAATGGGCAACCAGGGCCACTCCGGCGAAGGCATCCGGCTGGTTTGCGAGTCGCTCTGGGATGGCGCTATCGGTGAAGTTCGTGAAGTGGACGCCTGGTGCGACCTCTCCTATTATCCGTGGGGTCATGCCTCCTGGAGCTCCAAATGGGGCGTCCGCCCCACAGATACCCCGCCGCTCCCGGAAAAGCTCAACTGGGACCTATGGCTCGGCCCCGCCAAAGAACGCCCTTATCACCCCGCCTATCATCCCACGGTCTGGCGTTGCTGGTGGGATTTCGGCGTCGGCATGATGGGCGACCGCGGCGCCCACACCCTCGATGCTGCCGTTTGGGGCCTCAAGCTCGGCCACCCCACCACCATCGAAGCCACCTCCACCGCGCTCAACCCCGATACCCATCCCGTCGCCGCAATGGTTACCTACAAGTTCCCTGCCCGCGAAGGCCTCCCGCCCCTCAAACTCACTTGGTGGGAAGGCTTGCGCGCCCCGCGTCCCGACGACCTCGACGACGACCTCGTGATGCCCGCCGAAGGCGGCATCCTCTTCAAAGGGACCAAAGGCAAAATCATGGCTGGCGTTTACTCTCAGCGCCCCATGCTCCTGCCGACCGCGTTGAACAAAGATTACAAGCGCCCAGCCAAAACCATCCCGCGGGTCGAGGGCGAAGCCCATGAGCTCGAATGGGTCCGCGCCGCTAAAGCCGGCAAACCCGCCGTCTCCAACTTCGATTACGCCGCCCATCTCACTGAGATCTGCCTCCTCGGCAACCTCGCTAAACGCATGGATGGCCGCCTCGACTGGGACGGGCCCAACATGAAAGCCACCAATTCCCCCGAGGCCAACAAGTATCTGCGGACCGAGTATCGCCAGGGCTGGAGCCTTTAGGACCATCAGCTCTCCGGCGACCTGAACAGGGCGCGACCATGCCCCCGTCCTGCGACTGAGATTCATGCGGCTTCCCGCACGTTTTCTCAGCGGTTGAATCAGCCCATAAATGCGGGTCGCATCGCGCGGGACCGCATGCGGTTGGCTTCGGGATCGCCGACAAACTCAGCCTTGCGCAGATCGAACTTCAGGCTTCGCTTTAGCTGCTCGCAGATGTCGGCCGCCAGGCAGATGTTCATGGACCGGCACATGACGTCAGGACTCGCCACCGTCAGCCGGCGCGACCGGATGCAGTCGAGGAAATCCCGCACGTGGTTCAGGGACCGCTGTGTCCGGGCCGTGTAGTCCGCCAGCACGTTCGTGTATTCGCGCAACAGGGCCGGCGATGAGACATCGGGGCCGGAATAGCCGTCGGCCGCCGCCGCCCAGCCTTCGGGGCCATCGAACCGCTCACCACAAGCGCCATGCCACAACTTGCATGGCTCCCAAACCGAGCCGGCAGTTCGGTAGAGAACCAATTTCACCCCATTGGACAAGTGCGTCATCAACGTCACGTCTGGCCCCTCATACTCGAACTCGATGAAGGACACGTTCGTCATATCGAGTCCGGCGAGGGCCTGCGCTACCGTATGGGCGCCCCACATCGCGACGTCGGTAGCGAAATCATAATAGTGATACCACCCTCCCCCATTCACGTAACCGGCGTTGTAGGGCCGCCAGGGGCAGGGACCGAGCCAAACATCCCAGTCCACTTCATCCTTGGGCGGCTCGGGTTCCGCCGGCAACCAGTCGCGACGCATCCCGTCGCGCCAACGAATGTCAGCGTAAGCGGTATGAATCGGTCCCAACCGGCCGGAGCGGGCCATTTCAATGGCAAACACATGATTCGGCTCACTGAGCCGCTGAGCGCCGGTTTGATAGACCCGGCCATAGCGCCGGGCGGTGTCCGCGACCATCTGCCCCTGCGCCATCGTGAGACAGGCCGGCTTCTCGCAATAAACATCCTTGCCCGCCCGCATCGCCAGGGTCGAAGCCAGCGCGTGCCAGCGGTCGCCGGTGGCAATCAACACGGCATCCACATCCGTCCGCTCGGCCAGAAACTGGCGCAGATCGCCATACACGGCGCAGTCTTTAGTGCCGTATTTACCATCCACCATTTTCCTGGCGGCTTCGCGCCGGCTTTTCAGGACATCACAGACGGCGACCCACTGCACCTCCCGCTCGTTCAACAGGCAGCCTAGATCGTAGGAACCACGGCCGCCGAGTCCAATGCCGCCCATCACGATGCGTTCGCTAGGCGCAACGGTTCCACCGCGCCCCAGCGCAGAGGCCGGAATATAATAAGGCACTGATATCGCACTTGCGGTCTTCATCACCCGTGTCAGGAACCGGCGCCTCGTTAGGGTCATATTATTGTCATTGCTCATAGGACTATTCCATTTCTCCGGGATCTTATGGCGTAGTCTCGCAAAAGTCGAATACAGGTTCCGATGCTCCGGTGGCCCTGTAGGCCGCGTGCCCTCACGCGGCGTTCAAGGGACACACGCTAAGATCCTCCCGTTTCCAGCGAGCAGCGCTCAAATCCGAAGCTCGAAAACCGAAATCCGAAGGAAATCCGAAATCAGAAATCCGAAGGGCGTGCTGGCGGCTAGCCCATTTCGGATTTCGGGCTTCGGATTTCCTTCGGATTTCGGTTTTCGAGCTTCGGTTTTAGGCAGATCCTAGCCGACTTTAGAGCGCCCCTGGATGTGCCGGTGGCCCGCCGACTGAGGCGGTCCGTCGCAAGCCTCAAGACAAAGAGGCCGAACCGATCGGTTCGATTTTGGAGCTCGAACGCTTCCGACGGTGTTTCCTTACCCTATCTTGCGCCAGGTTATTACTTCAGATAGAGTCCAAACATGCCCATGACCATATTAGCAACTATGCGAAAAGCAGGGTTTGAAGTCCCCAGGGGCGAAGGGGTTGCCGGTTACGGAGAAAGGCCTTGGTTGAAGAACAACTATTTGTCGGCAGTAGTCTGGCTGTGTGTTCTGGTTGCGGGGGTGTGCCATGTGCCTGACTGCATGGGACAAAGGCCTGCTCAGAATCCCATTTCCCAAACGCGGTATGCTCCGGTCGATATGGGCTACGAACTTGTTTGGGAAGATCAGTTTAATGGGGAAGCACTCGATCCTAACAAATGGGAAGTGAGAGGAGTGGGCCCCCGAGCCCTGGGGTTTGTATCGCCGGAGGCGGTCAAAGTTGAAAATGGTTATTTGAAGCTGAGTGCATTCAAGAAAGATAGCCGCATATTGCTCGGGGCGGTGGGCACGCAAAACCACTTCATGACAAAATACGGCTTCTTTGAATGCCGGGCACAGTTGCAAAAGTCCCCGGGGATTTGGGCGGCATTCTGGATTCAGTCCACCGAGATCTCAAAGGGCGAAGACCCCTCCAGCTATGGCGCGGAGATCGACATTATGGAGTTCTTCAAGAAGCTTGGGACCGACATTGTTTCCCACAATGTTCACTGGGCCTATGGTCCACATCAAAAGACAACCCATGGGATGCAAAGCTACTGCAAAGGAGTTAGCGAAGGGTTTCATACTTTCGCGCTGGAATGGACTCCGGAAAAGTATGTGTTCTTCGTTGATGGATACAAATACTACGAGGTCACCTCAGGAATATCGAATATCGAGGAGTACTTGATTCTCAGTATGGAGATTCCCTCGGAGCTTAAAGAGCTAAAGGCCACGGTGTTGCCAGATGTCTTCACCGTGGATTATGTGAGGGTGTACAAGAAGAAAGCAGGCAGCACGGCAGGGGAAACGAAGTAGTTGCTGATTTGAGCGACATGCTTTAGCGGCCTACTGAGGAGGATGTTTGAGCGGACTGACGTCCGCTGCTACTCCCGAAGCTGCCGAGGCTGCTCCCTCTCCCCTTCCGAAGGGGAGAGGGCTGGGGTGAGGGGTTGCTCCGTGTCGTCTATCCCGCGGTCTTGGCAGTA
>Ga0118677_10006593_pt1 | contig 19557 bp, 8 predicted proteins | sample AliMusrvi5mmetaG_FD_86154 | JGI IMG/M metagenome (GOLD analysis project Ga0118677, IMG submission 86154)
GGAATGGAGGGTAATGATTGCGCTTTGGTTGTCTTGGTTCCCGTTGAGCGCAAGAATCCTCGTGAAGGGGGACGTGTGCCACCAGTCTCTGGTGAGTTGGGGGCTCACCGCGAGGAAAACCAACGTTCCAATATCGGCGGACCAGACGATGGCAATGAACCAGAGAGGCTTGTGCGCGAAAATGACCCAAGTCGTCAGGAGGACAGGACCGATGAATGGGATGAACACTGGTGACGAGTGCTTCTTGTGACGCCACCGGTACACCAAGGACCCCATGCCGGTCAGCAAACTGATTACTGGGAAGATCAGTCCGGCGATTAGCAGTGGTTTCAGCAGAGTCGTCATCGCTCAGGGCGAACGACAGAACTGAGCGGCGGTGGGCCACTGAGCAATGAATCGACTGAAACTGGGCGCTGCCATGTCAACCCCCTTGAGCCGCTTCATCGTAAACATGCCGGCATACTTCCCGTTGCGCATGTAGTTCCAGTCGGTGATGTCGGCGGCTGGCAATGGCCGTGGATTGACGTGTTCCGGTAGGCCTTGTAGAATACCCTTGTAATGAGTAATAGCGAAACGCGATGTTCCTTTGCCCGCGGTGCGTCTGGCAGAAGAGGCTGTCCCGAGGCCGGATTCATGTCGGCCCCGGCTTCAGCAAAGCGCGGTGGGCGCGGATTCACCCTGATTGAACTGCTGGTTGTGATCGCCATCATCGCGATTCTCGCCGCGCTGCTGCTGCCGGCGTTGTCGAGCGCCAAGGAGAAGGCCAAGCGCATTCAATGCCTGAATAACCTGAAGCAAATCGGCATCGGCCTGACCGTTTACGCCGGCGACAACAACGACCGGCTTTTTCCCCCGCCCCAGACCTCCAACGGATCGGGCAGATACAACCATCACACCTTGCAGGATGACACAGCCACGGCTTCAAAAGACGTGAATCTCGATGTCACCAAGACCAACATGCCGTCCATCTGGTCGTGCCCGACAAGGAACCGCGGACTTGTCTCCTACAACACCGGCCCGACGCCGCCGCAGTGGCAGATTGGCTACCAGTATTATGGCGGAGCGACCAACTGGTATAACACATCGGGCAATTTCCCTGCGCGCAGCCCCGTCAAGCTGGGCAATTCCAAACCGGGCTGGGTGATTGCGGCGGACGATGTCCTGTTCGTCATCAGCACGTCAACCTGGGGCAAGACCCACATGCGGCGCGGCGCGGTTTTTCCCGATGGCGGAAACCAGTTGGGTGCGGACGGTTCGGTGGCCGGCGGCGGCACTTGGCCTTGCCCGCGCGGTTTCGGCTGGTAGGAAATGATTTCGCGTCCCTGCTCGTCCGTGACGCACAGTCGCAGATCGGTTTCGGTCAGACCGCGCGGCAGTTTGATTTCTTTGAGCGACGGCGCGCCGGGCAGAAGGTCGGCGGTGAGCGAGAAAAGTTTTTTGCCTTTGCCTGTCAGCGTGATGGTCGCGCCGGAATATTTTTTCGTGACGGAAATGCCGAAATGAATTTTTCCGTTCGCCGTTTTCAGGCTGATGGCCGCGTCCAGATTGGCGTGCTGCGCCGGGCCGATTTTTTGAATCGGATACCAATACTGGCTCCACGTCTTCGTCTCGCCGGGTTGGAGAAAGCTGAAGTCCGGCTGGTTGTCGGTGAAGACGCCGGACATGATTTCAATGTAAGGCGCGAATTCACCGCGTGAATCCTGGTCGGTCAGGTTGCGATCCCACGCGTAGCCGAACTCGTGATTGCCCCACGTCCACTGTTTTTTGCCGGGCGAAATGTGGTGGTTGGCAATGTGAACGATGCCCGCCTGCGCCTGGTAATCGTAGCCGCCAAAGAAATCCTCCCGGCTGCCCATGCACATGTAGGAAGTCGGCACGGGAATATTCGCGTAAAAGGAAAGGTCGTTGGGCGCGTAGTTTGGCAGTTTTGAGTTTTGAGTTTTGAGTTTTGAGTTGTCGCAGTGCGGCGGCACAAACTGTGACGGAATTTCATTTTGCGGAATGCCGGTGCGCCCGCGTTCGCCGTAGTTGACGCCATAATAAAAACCTTTCGCCAGCGGATACTCGCTCATCGAGCGGCGCGCATGGTCGGCGACGTAATAAACGTCCGGCGGGAAAAAGCTTTGATATGCCTCATGGACGCGCGTGGCGACATTCGCCCACCAGAGAAACGTCTGGACGTGCGGCGTGCGGTTGTAGGCGCGGGCTTTCAACTCGACGATGGCTTTGCCCGGATGCAGACAGACACCGTGCATCCCTTTCATGCGGCACATCGGATCGTGGTCGCCGCACCAGATGGTCTTCGAGCCGTCGGCGTGTTCCTCAATCTCGAAATCCACCGGCAGAAACGTCGCGGGCCGGTGATGCTGCGGCCCGTTGAATTCAATGCCGCCGCTCGCCCACGGCCCGGCAAGGCCGACGAGCGCGGGTTTGATGACGTGCTGGTTGTAAATCAGATCGTAGCCGTTCGTCTTGTCCAAAATCGCGTGAATGCGTCCGCCGAGTTCCGGCAGCACGAGCACGCGGAGAAATTCGTTTTCAATCCACACCACTTTCCATTCTCGATCCACCGGCTTTTCGGCGATGCGGTCCGTGAACGGCAGCGGATACACTTTGCCGCTGCTGCCCTGATACACGCGCTTCTCCAAGAACATCGGGTTCTTGTCCGGCGCGAACGGCAGATAGGTCGGCAAAGTAATGGCTGCTTCGCGGGCTATGACGGCGGCGGTTTTGCTCATGGCTTGTCTGAAAATCATAGAACAGACACCACAGTTTGAACATGGACGATGCGCTAAATGACATGGATAATATTCCTGCGGCCGGTTAATCTCATAGCATGAAACACGCCCCCAAAGCCGACGGCTTTCCCGGTCAACGCATCGTGGTGCTGCCGCGCTCGGTCACACACCACGCGCAGAAACAGGCACTCACTTCCGGATTGATGCCCACGGATGCCGGTTATTATCCGCGCGCGGCTGGTCATTTCCGGGAACGGAAGGAGGGAATTGCACAGGCGGTTTTTATTTATTGTGTGCAGGGATTGGGTTGGTGCGAAATCGCTGGTGCCCGTCATGCCATCCATGCCGGCGAGGTATTGGTCATTCCACCGGAGACAACCCACGCGTATGGTGCGGATGAAAAAAAACCGTGGACCATCCATTGGTTTCACGCGCAGGGGAAATTATTGCCCGACTTTCTCGCAGAATTAAAGGCATCGGGCACCCGGCCGGTGGTTTTCCTGGGCGACGACCCGCAGGTGCTGGCGATCTTTGACGAGGTGCTCGATGTGCTGGAACACGGCTATACTCCGCAGCAATTACTTCATGCGGCGCAGGCTCTGGCACATTTGTTGGCGGTGCTGATTCGGCACCGTCACGAAAGCTGGCGGGAACAACCGGATGCACGGCAAAAAATCAATCACACGCTGGCCTACATGAAAGAAAATATCGGGCGACCGTTGCAGCTGGATACGTTGGCGACGTTGGCAAATCTCTCGCGTTCCCGTTACGCCGCGCTGTTCAAGGAACAGACTGGCTATGCGCCAATTGATTATTTTAACCGCCTGCGGATGCACCGTGCCTGCCAATGGCTGGACACGACGGATTGGAATGTCAAAACCATTGCGGGCCGGCTGGGATACGACGATCCGCTTTATTTTTCGCGAGTATTCCATTCCATTACCGAGAAGTCGCCGACGAAATATCGACGGCAGCATAAGGGCTGATTTCAGCAAGACAGCCACAGTCTCGGCAGGATTGTCATCAATCAAATCCTCGCGACGGGCAACATCAAAGGCCAAAGAATCTGCGACAACAAATTGGCTGTGCTGAGGGCCAGCCGTTTGGCGATGGTGTGTCCCCGGAAATCGGCACACTGCCACCGGGCACGTAGGGCATATTTATGCCCTATACGCATTTTGAAAGAATGCTAAATTTGAATCAACAACACATGAACTACCTGTTTACACATCGTCGTGCCACGAAACCGCGTTCTTTTGATACGGCTGCACCGGCTTTCACTTTAATCGAATTGTTGGTGGTCATTGCCATCATTGCCATCCTGGCGGCCATGTTGCTGCCGGCTTTGTCTGCCGCCAAATCCAAGGCATACAAAGCATCATGCGCAAACAACCTGCGGCAGATTGGGATTGGCATGACCATTTATGCGGGAGATAACAACGATTATGTCATTTCAGCACGTAATTATATAAATGCCAGCGCCCCTCCCGGTGACCTCGGTCCGTATGAACAACTTGCCATCAACGACCCGGGCGCACAGGCCAGTGTGCAGTTGGGTTTGTCCATAACTCAAACCAACGGAAACACCATTTGGACGTGCCCCTCGTTAAAGGGAGCAGGACTGCCAACATATAATCCCAATCCCAACAGTCCCATTCCGCAATGGAGCATTAGTTATCAATATTTTGGCGGCATGGGTGGCTGGAAAAATCCTGTTTACACGGGCGTTTCATGCAGTCCGGTTAAATTGGGCAATGCCAAACCCACTTGGGCGCTGGCGGCCGATGATGTTTCTAAAAACCCGGGTGGAACCTGGACTGCTCAAAATGCCGCCGTGCCGCCTCATCAAAGAAATGGGACTCCGCATCCAGATGGTGGCAACGAAGTCATGTGCGATGGTTCGGTTGGCTGGTATAAATGGGAAAATATGCTCTTTCTTTCATCATATAGTTCCTCTTGGCCAATGTTCTGGTATCAGCAGGATCTTCCAGCGGGAATGACAACGGGCAGTGGTTTTGGTGCGCCACCAAATCTTTCAACCTTGTCGCCCACCAAATATTAAGAAATGTCTTTCATTGGCAATATCGGCAACGAAACCAAACTAAAACATCAAACAATCAAACACAAACCGTCCATATTAAACCTCAATCCTCAACCATAAAATAAGCATTATGAACAACAAACCGTCAATGTATCGAGTCAGTCCTTGCCTGGTGAGGATTGTCGGCCTTTTAGCCCTGCTAGGCTCAATTCACCCGCTGCTTGCCGTCAACAGCGTCTGGAACGGTGCCAGCGTGACCAGTTCCAACTGGAGCGACTCGGCCAACTGGGGCGGCACGGCCGTGGCCAGCGGAAACACCTTCTTTTTCGGCGGAACCGCCAAACAGACTAATTACAATGATGTTTCCAGCCTGACCGTGGTCAGCCCCACTCTGACCAACGCCAACTGGAATATTTCGGGAAATCCGGTGACTTTGAGCGGCACTTTTACCGCCAACTATGCCGGCACCTCCGTCTGGAATTTGCCGACGACGTTGAGCGGCACCGTTACTTGGGTTCAAAGTGGATCCTCTGATATTGTCAACTTGACCGGGTATTTGTCCGGCACGGGAGCGCCTAAAAAGATAAACGGTTCCACCGGGCAAGGAACACTTATTTTGAGCAATCCGACCAATAGCTTTACAGGGATTGTTCAGGCTTGGACGGGGAACTTGCAGTTCACCAGTCTGGCTCCAGGTGGTCAACCGAGCGCCTTGGGCGCCGGAAACTCGGCCTCGGCCATTCAAATTGGCTACACTGGAACAGGTTATGGAGCCGCATTGACCTATATCGGCTCTACCAATGGAACCACGGACCGCGGTTTGGCTTTTGCTAACAGTGGAACTACAACCCAGACATTTAATAATAACAGCCCGAGCAATTCAAGTCTGACTTTCAACGGGCCTATCACATTTACGGACGGCGGAGCCTTTGTATTTGCAACAGCATTTGGAGGCACTTCGACCGGAACTAATACCTTTACGGGAGGATTTTATTCTAATAATATTTCTAGCACAGTTTTATGGGGTGGTAATTTGTCGATTGCCGGTCCGGGCACATGGGCGTTCAGCAATGTGTTCAATTTCGCGGGGGGCAATTTGACCATCAGCACCAACTCCCACTTTGCCCTGTTATACAACAGTTCTTATCCGCTGTCTGAAATGCCGGGTATTGCGAACATCACCTTGAGTTCCGGCGGCACGTTTGACGTGAGTTCGTATGATCAAAACGCCAGCGCGTTTCAACTTGGGAGCATTAGCGGCTATCCGCAGACCATGATTGCCGGTCGCACCAATGGAACGGCAGCCGTGGACATCAATGGAAGCTTAAGTTTGGCGGGCACGGCGGGCGCAACCCTGAGTGTCGCCCCCATCGGTGTTCCTGGCACATTGACGATCAGCAGTAATCTGATAACGGGTTCCGGGGTGCTCAATTTTGATCTAAACACAAATAGCACTGCTGGTGCTGGTAAAAACGATCTCATCGCGGTTGGGGGCAATCTGGATTTGAGTCAGGGCACAGCCACCATCAACGTAAATGTGTTGCATGGCACCATCCTAGTGAACACGCCCTACACACTGTTCACTTATGGCGGCTCGCTGATCGGAAGCGCCTCCGGTTTGACCGTCCCTTCGCCATCGCGTGCTTACGCGGCGGGTGTAATTTCAACGGCAACACCCGGGGTGGTGACAGTGACTTTTGCGCCGAGCGGACTTCCCCCGGCCAATCTCGTTTGGAATGGCACCGGCGCTCAGAATTGGGATATAGGCACCACGGCCGGTTGGTTGTATGGCGTCAGTAGCAGCGTCTTTTATGGCGGCGATAATGTGCTTTTCAACGATGCTTCAAGTCAGCCGGCAGTGAATCTGGCTGGTGCTCTTACTCCCGGAACGATTACGGTCTCCAACAACATTAACAATTATGTCCTCTCTTCCAGCAGTGGCGGATATATTGCTTCTGGCTCGTTGACCAAGCAGGGTTCCGGTTCACTGACCTTGAGCACGGCCAACGCGTATGGCAACACGGTCATCAGTGCCGGCACAGTGGTGGCGGCCAACAACACAGCTTTGGGCAGCGGGACAGTGACGCTGGGGGATGCCGCCAGCAGAACGAATACAGTTGGTTTGGTGCTTGGCAGTGCAGTAACAATTGCCAACAACATCACCGTAAGTTCCAGTGCCACCAATACTGTCACAATCTCGTCTGCGGCAGGCGGGTCAACCGCCGGCGGGGCGATTACCATGCAGCGTGGCATGACCTTGTTTAACACCAATGCCGCCGCACAATTGAGCATCACTGGCGGCATTTTGGGGACGGGAGATGTTACCGTCACGGGTGGCGGGACGATCCTAATGCAGGATTTGTCACCCTTCAATTTTTCAGGGAATATTTACCTCACCCCGGGAAACACTCCCGGTCTGGCCAATACCACCGAACTTTTAGTCAACTTGCACACCACCAACCTGAACAATTGTAATCTTAACTTGGCGAGCAACACGCTGTTCGTTGATGTCAGTGGGCAGGGGTTCAATGGCCTCAACGGCAGCGGCACTATCTCGATGGGGACTGCCGCTTATAATAATAATGTGATCGTCGGCAACGGGAACGGATCGGGCACATTCTCGGGTTCATTGACCACCAATAATACTGGCTATTCGGTCAGCTTGATAAAAAATGGCAGTGGCACCGAGATTTTGACGGGCGACAACAGCGCCGCCGGCAGTGGCAGCGGTGGTGGTGGCCAAACAACCGTGAATGGCGGCATTTTGGCGGTTGACAACACCGCCGGTTATGGTTTGGGAATTGGCGGTTTGGGGGTGGCGACAAACGGCACCTTGGCGGGTAACGGAACCATTTATGCGGCGGCTTATAATATCTTTCTAGTCCAAAACGGTGGGTTGATTTCGGTTGGCAATGCCGGTGACACCAGTGGTGCAATGTTTACACTCATTTGCACAAACACCACCGGGCTGCAAATTAACGCCGGCGGTGCTTTGAGTGTGGATTTGTTCAGCGGCGCTGGTGCCGGCGACAACACAGGCAATGCGGCGGCGGCGGATGTGCTCAACGCCCAGTGCCCGGTCACGTTGGCTACAAATGGTTGCATCCTAAATATTGGCAATCCTAATGGCCTCACCGGATGGAAAATTGGCGACAAGTGGAAGATTGCCAACTGGCAGTCAACGCCCACCAATATGTTCACCACGCTTAATCTACCAGCTTTGCCCGGCACACTGGCATGGGATACGAATAGTCTGTATAGCGCCGGTGTCATTGATATTGTTAGCAACAATATTGTGAGCGTGCCGACGGCTCCGGCGACGATCACCGGCGTAACCTCATCGGGTGGTAATATTATTATCTCGGGAACCAACATGAACGGCGGATCGTCCTTCCATTACGCCGTTCTTTCTTCAACAAACCTGACCGTGCCGCTGACCAACTGGACGGTGTTGTCCACAAACTCATTCAATGCCAATGGCACCTTTAATTATACCAATCCTATCAACCCGACGATACCGGCTGAGTTCATTGATGTGAAAGCGGTTCCGTGAAGTGGTGATTTCATGGCTCGGTGCGGCAGTCAGTGAGGTATCGCTGACTGCCGCTTTTTTAAAGTTGTAAAATATTAGCGTCCCGTTTAAGGCAACAAGCCTTTTAAGTATCTATGTCGTCACAGTCTTGCTGGCTTAAAGCGTCGCCGACACACACTCAAACAATGAAATCACCCTCTATCATCTACAATCAGTTTTCTCTGCTCGGCTCCTTGTTCGTCTGTTTGCTGTCGTTGCCCCCGGCATACGCTGCGGATGACGACCGTGAAACGGGGAAGTCTGTTTTGAGCTTTGCCGCTTTGTCGAACCGTCCGCTGGCCGCCCCGTTGCCGCCGCTGGGCTGGAATACCTGGGACAGTTTTGCCCGAAACATTGACGAGAAAACCGTCCGTGAAATGGCCGATGCGATGGTGTCCAGCGGGATGAAAGATGCGGGCTACGAGTATATTGTAATTGATGATTATTGGGAAAACGGTCGGGTTCCACGGACTGGCAGCGGGGAAGATCCGCGTGCCGGGCGCGACAGCCAAGGACGGTTGCTAGCGGATGCAAGCCGTTTTCCCGACGGCATGAAGGCACTCGCCGACTATGTTCACAGCAAAGGTTTGAAGTTTGGAATTTACACCTCCCCGGGTGATTCGACCTGTGGGTGCAACACCGCCTCTTTCGGATCTGAAGAGACGGATATCAAGACGTTCGCCGAATGGGGGGTGGATTTTCTCAAGCTGGATGGCTGTGGCACTCCTGAAAAAGCCGAGGTGGTGCTCGCGCGTTGGCGTGCGTTGATTGATGGGTTAGACCGCCCGATGGTATTAAGCGTCAATATATCCCGTGATTTCGCCCTGACCCGGCGTTATGCCGAAATGTGGCGCACGACAACCGACTTAATGCCGGTTTTTGAATATTCTCCGGGACAATTGCATCTTGGAGAAAGCATTTGTTCGGTCATAGACCATCAAGTCGGACTTGAAGGCTACAGTGGTGGCGGGCACTGGAATGATCCTGACATGCTGCAAGTTGGCAACGGAGGGTTAACGCTTGAACAAAATCGCGCCCACTTTGGAATGTGGGCCATTCTTGGAGCGCCACTCATTGCCGGAAATGACCTGCGCTCCATGACAACGGAAATTCGGGATATTCTCATTAACCCGGAGGTTCTGGCGATTGACCAAGACCCCGCCGGTCGCGAAGGCTATTTGGTCTTAAGGCCAACCAACAAACTTCAGGTTTGGGTCAAACCGTTGCAAAAATGTGATCAGATGGCAATCGCCTTGTTTAATCCCAGCTCCGCGCCGGTCACGTATGATTTGCCACTGACCCGCCTCGGCGTGCGCGGCGACGCCTTCATTCGCGACGTATTTGCCCATCAGGATCTCGGCCTGAAACGAGGTGAATTCGCTATTACCGTGCCTGCGGGCGGCGCTAAACTTTTCAAAGTCTCAACCCATGAGTTTCTGACCCCGCCGGTAGCCTATGTCGTGCCTCCGCTTGACTTTTCCAAAGGACCAGTGCGCATTGAAGCCGAAGACGAGTCTGCTGTGTGCTTTTATTCGGGCTATACGACCAATGGCCTTTCGGAATTCTCCGGTGAGGGATATGTGCAGGGGGCGAAATCGTGGCAATGGTTTAGTTTGATGTTTGATGTTTCCATCGCTAAAGCCGGCAACTATCTCTGCTCTTTTCGCTATCAAAACCCTGGCCCTGGCTTGCTGGAATACAAATTCAATGGAATACCCGTGGCGTTGGAATCCACCAAGCCGGGCGAATGGAAAGTCGCAACAGTTGCATTTTTCCTAAAAGCCCAAATGAATCGACTAAGACTGGGGTCTCCGAACCAGGATAAAAACGAGGTGGCCATTGACTATTGCGAAATACGACCGGCACAGACTAATGCCTACGCTAAATAAAACCAGACTTTTCCTTATGAAGATATTGTTACGATCGATTTTGACCTGTTGCATCTTGTCGGCTGCCGTTTGGTGTCATGCCAGTCCCCCGCCTGGTTATTACCTCAATTGGTCCGATGAATTTAACAGCAACTCGCTGAACACAAACATCTGGTTTGATCACCGCTATTATGATCATACTCCCATTTCTATATATAACACTTGCATTGTCACGAATGGTTGTCTGATGATTCCGGTCTACACTCTAAATGGCACTAATTACGCAGGTATATTGAGCACGGAAAAAAGCTTTTTGCCAACTTATGGCTATTTTGAGACGTCAATGCAGTCGCCCACTAATGACGCAGCCTTCCCGGCATTCTGGTTGCAGGGCCAAAACGGGTTAACCAATAATATGCCCGCGACCAACGGTGTTGAAATAGATATTATTGAGAATTGTCCCTCCGCCAATTGGGCGGACAACGGTGTAATCTGGAATGGCTACGGCATATACAAGCAAGACTTCAACCAGGTATTTGCGGCGCCGGTTCCTTTGGCCGGCTTTCATACCTACGGACTCTTGTGGACTCCGACGAATTACACGTTTTACGTGGACGGGAATATAACCTGGCAGACAAATATCGGCGTATCCCAGAAGAGCGAGTATATACTATTACAGAACGGCTTTACCATCTATCATCCTCCTGGCCCCCCCGCCAATGGGTATGGGACACTTGCCACCACCACTTGCAAAGCCTATTTCGATTACGTGCGATATTATGCGCCGGTTCCCAATGTGACCTGGGATGCGAATACGGGAAGCGCAGGCGCCCAAGACGGTTCAGGTTCCTGGGAATCTGGCAAGTGGTGGAATGGGACTAATGACATCTCTTGGAGCGACGCTCCGCCATACTATGGGGCGACTCTTGGCGCCGGCGGCACGGCGGGAACGGTGACGCTGTCAAACCCGCACACGGCGGATTCATTGACCTTTAATCCGGTGGTAAGTGGAAGTTATACGTTGGCCGGTGTCGGGACATTGACAATCTTGGAGGCTGGCATCAACGCCAATGCCTCGGCCACGCTGAACGTGCCGGTCTATCTCGGAACCAACCAGACATGGGCGGTGGCGGGTAACCAAACCCTTGCTATTAACGGGTCAATCGGAGCACCGGCCCCTGTAATCCTGTCGCTGACCGGAGCCGGCACCGTGAAATTGGGCAATCCCAGCCAGATGTCAACGAACCTTGTTGCCTTGAATTTTATAGATTCCGTGAACGATACTACGCTGGCCATCAGCAACGGGACGGTTAATGCAGCCATCGCCGGTGCCGGGAATGTGACAACACTTGGATCAGGCACGCTGACCTTGAATGGCACCAATACTTATTCTGGGACCACCACCGTCGGTCAGGGAACCCTGCTGGTCAATGGCGCGCTTGGCACTAACACCGTCATGGTGGCCACCAATGCCTTTCTTGGCGGTGCTGGCACCATCAACGGCAACGTAATCTTAAATTCTGGAGCTCTGGCCACCAACAGGCAGGGTTCACCGCTGACCATTTCCGGCTCGCTGGTTATGAACAACAACACGCTATATGTTGCCACGCCGTCGGCTTTGGGTGTGGGAGACTATACCTTGATGACCTATAGCAGCACGGGCAGCAGCGGTTCGTTCAATCCAACGCCAGTGATCAGCGGCGCGGGTTTGGCCGCCAACACCATCGGCACCATTGTCACCGGCGGGGGTGTCGTCTATTTACATATAATCTCAAGCACCGGCGGGGTTGCCACCACCACCTCGGTAACGAGTTTGGCCAATCCTTCAACCTTCGGTCAGTCTGTCACTTTAACCGCAACGATTGTTCCCGCCAGCGGCACCTCGGTTCCGAGTGGCACGGTTCAATTCTTGACCGCTGGCAGTGATCTGGGATCGCCGGTTGGCGTAACGGCCGGCGCAAGCCCGAATGGCACCGCTTCCATCAGCACGGCGGCCTTGACGGTTTCCGGTTCGCCTATTGTCGTGACTGCCGTATATATCAGCACGGGCAATTTTATTGGCAGTTCTGGGACTTTGCCTGGCGGACAGGTCGTGCACCCAGCAGCTGCGACGGTCACACTCGGCAACTTGATACAAACTTATAGCGGCACAGGCAAGAGCGTTACTGCCACAACCATTCCAAGTGGTTTGGCCGTGACTCTGACCTACAATGGATCGGCCAGCGCTCCGACTAATGTAGGAAGCTACACCGTGATTGGATCTATCAGTGACCTTAACTACGCTGGCAGTGTCACTAATACGCTCGTGATTCAGCCAATACTCGCGCTCACTTGGAGCGGCGTGGTTTCGTCCAACTGGAATGCCAGCAGTTCGAACTGGGTGGACACAGCCACGCATAGCACCAACTTTGTTTATTATGATGGCGATCTTGTGACATTTGATGATTATGGTTCGGCGAATACAAACATCGCCCTGAACACGATTGTCCAGCCGGGTAACATCACTTTCAGCAATTCTACTATGAATTATACTTTCAGCGGTTCGGGTGGTATCGCCGGTTCCGCCTCGCTGACAAAATATGGTTCAGGCACCCTGACTTTTAGCTGCACTAACAGCTACACCGGTTACACGACGGTCAATGGCGGCAAGGTTAATGTGAGTGGCAACCAAAGCGCCGCCACCGGCAGTTGGCTCTTGCCACAACTGGTCAATACCGCGACCGTCAACTTCCAATCGGGAACCACCGTTGCCGTCGGCGCTGGCAATCAGATTCAACTGGGCGTCGCCATCGGCGGTTACTCGGGTAACAGCTTTCAAACATTGAATGTGGCTGGCACCGTGAGCAATTCAGGCAGCCTGGCGGTGGGACGTTGCGGCATTCTGAATGTCAGCAATGGTGGCGTGTGGAATCAAGGTGGCAGCATGACAAATATGCCGACAACTTACTCGGGTTATAACGCGTCCATAACTGTCGCCAGCGGCGGAGCCTTCAATTACACGGGAACAAGCCCGATCGTGCTCAGCCCCGATTCTGGTGGTGCGGGCAGCGGCATCCTGACGATTGGCGGCGGAACTTTCACCACGACGCAGGGATTCATCAACAGCATCAGTCCGGCTGCTTCCCTGGGAGGTTACGGTCAAATTATTCTGACCAATGGTGGAAGTTTGGTATTGGCTGCGAATATACCGCAACTGACGGCTGGCGTGAACACGAATTCAGTTCCGACCATCAACCTGGGCACTGGCGGAGGTGTGATCAACACGGCTGGGTATTCCACGGCGATCACCAACATTATCGGCGGGACGGGCGGCTTGACCAAGCTGGGCGCGGGCACGCTTACTTTAGGGGCGTCCAACAGCTATGTCGGCACCACGACCGTGAGCGGGGGAACCCTGCTGGTCAACGGCACGCTGGGCACGAACACCGTCACGGTGGCTACGAATGCCTTGCTTTCGGGGATGGGCACGATCGGTGGTTCAGTGCTGGTGCAATCAGGTGGAATCATCCAACCCGGTAATGAGTCGGGTGCCGGCAACATGACCTGCGGCACGCTGAATTTTGGAGACAACGCCAATGCCCGGACCTACAGCCAGTTTACGATTGCGGCGGACGGCACAATTTCCGCGACCACCCTAAATATTGCCGGCACAAATGTGATCAATCTTCTGGATGCCAGTCTGGCGTTTGGGACAAATACTTTGATGGCATACACGGGGGCAATCGGCGGCAGTGGACTCGCTGGCTTCAAGCTGGGGACACTTCCGGCATTGCCGACCAATGCAACCGCCTATTTGCGCAACTCCGGCTCGACATTGCAACTGGTGGTGGCCCCGCTGGTCGCCCCGGTGATCGCGGGCACGATGAATTATGGCGCGGCCGGATTCAGCTTCAGCTTCAGCGGCATCAATGGTCAGGGTTATCATGTGTTGACAAGCACGAATGTATCATTGCCGCTGACCAACTGGGTGATTTTGACGAATGGCACTTTTGGATCCGGCCCGGTCAATTTCACTGACAGCGCAGCGGCCAATACCCAACAGTTTTACCGTGTCAGTTCACCCTGACTTTTTTGATGAATGTGAATTTATTGCAACCATGATTACTGTAAATATTTCGCGTCCGGAAAAGCAAGTCACACTTATTAAAGTTCTTCTGGCCTCATTATTTTTCTCCGCTTCGGTGGCGAGTGGTTCGGGGGCGTTGACAAACGCCGAAAACTTCAACCTGCCTGTCACGCCCGGCCCGTTCCAGCCGAACTGGAAATCGAACGCGCCTGATAAGGCGGTGGAGGTATTGCTTGCGAAGATGACGGTGGAGGAAAAAGTGTATCAACTTTGCGCGGCCTACTTCGAAAAAGGGGATGAAATCCTTGAGGCTGGCGGTGCTGTTACAGAACAGAAGATAGCCGCCCAGCTTGGAACGCATGGAGTAGGTTCCATAAGTTGCCCAGCTATAGCACTTGATCCAGCCAAATCAGTGGAAGAAATCAATTCCCTACAGCGTTATGCTGTGGAAAAAACCCGTCTTGGAATTCCTTTGCTGGTCAACCACGAGGGATTGCACGGATTAGTGATGAAGGGAGCCTGTAGCTATCCTCAAGCCATTGGTCTGGCAGCAACCTTTAATCCCGACTTGGTCGAACAAATCGGAGCGGCCATTGGGGTAGAAGCACGCAGTCGTGGATGCAACCAGTTATTAGATCCGGTTTTGGATCTGGGCCGCGAACCACGACATGGTCGGGTTGAGGAAACTTATGGAGAGGATCCTTTTCTAGCATCCCGGATGGGAGTGGCTTTTATACAAGGAACGCAATCAAAGGGAGTCATCTGCACGCCGAAACACTTTGCCGCTAATTTCTGCGGTGATGGCGGACGGGAGGGTGCCAATGTTTCGCTGAGTGAACGCGAGCTTCGCGAGACTTATTTTCTTCCTTTTGAGGCCGCTGTTCGTGAAGGCGGGGCGTTGGGAATCATGTGTGCCTATAACGCGTTGGATGGAGTTCCATGTGCCATGAATCATTGGCTGCTCACGGATGTCCTTCGGGGCGAGTGGAACTTTCAAGGCATTGTGGTATCGGACTGGAGTGCTGTGAACCATGTTCACGGCACACAGCACGCTGCCGCCACGAAAGGAGATGCCGCCCGGCTCTGCTTACTTGCAGGATTAGACGTGGATTTACCGCGCGAGAATTATTACCTGGAGTTGATCAACGAGGTGAAAGCTGGGAGGGTGAGTGAAGCGGATCTCAACAAAAGTGTCCGGCGAGTGCTGCAACTGAAGTATCGCCTCGGGTTATTTCAGAATCCGTATGTCAAATCCGCCGACGCGCTGCGTGAGGCTGACTCGGACGAACACCGCAAACTTGCATTAGAAGCCGCCCGGCAATCCGTTGTCTTGTTGAAAAACGACCGCTCGGTGTTGCCGTTAAATCCGAATGTCAAAAGGATTGCGGTCATTGGACCCAATGCGAACGTGTTGGCATTGGGCGGATATTCAGCGCCAGATGTCAATGGGGTGACTGTGCTGGCCGGACTTAAAAACAGGCTGGGTGCCGGTGTTTCCATTGCCTATGAACGCGGCTGCGGAATTAATGACGTCCAAGCGAATGAAAAGGATTTGGCGAAGGCAGTGGCAGCAGCAAAAAATGCCGATCTCTGTATCCTGGTCATGGGCGGAGCCAACGGAGTAACCGGCGGTGAAACCCGTGAACGCGCCACCCTTGAACTGATGGGCCAACAGGAAAACTTGATTACCGCGATAGTCGCCACCGGCAAGCCTGTTGTAGTTATTTTACTCGATGGGAGACCCGTCGTCATGAATCAGTGGGTTGACAAAGTGTCCGCCGTCCTCATGGCGTGGTATCCGGGCGAGGAGGGCGGAAACGCGATTGCCGACATTTTGACTGGAGCCTGCAATCCCTCCGGGCATCTTCCGATTACCTCTCCGAAACTGACCGGTCAATGCCCGATGACTTACGACTACCACCCATACGGGCGGGAAGGCGGCTATGTGGAGCTTCCGTCCGGTAAAATGTCGGATCGGTATGCAGCGCAGTTCCCGTTTGGCTTTGGATTGTCTTACACCACGTTTGCATACTCCCAACCGCAATGCGTGCCGGAGAGAATATCCACCAATGGAACGGTGAACATCAGCGTCAGTGTGACCAACACCGGGCCGGTTGCCGGCGAAACGGTGGTGCAGCTTTACCTTTCACGAGAATTCTGTCGCATCACCCAACCGGTTGAGCGTCTGCGCGGCTTTCGCCGGATTGCTCTGGAGCCCAGCCAAACCAAGACGGTGACTTTTGTTCTGGATCTACAAGATTTCCAATTTTTAGATGAACACCTCAAGCCATGCGTCGCCCCGGGGGTATTCCATGTGAGACTTGGTGGTGATTGTCTCAATGGCGTCACCGGCACCTTCTCGGTTATCCAATAGCTATTATGACTTGGATTCATTGCTGGCCAACAAGGTTGAGGGTTGAGAGGTTAGGCAGCGGTATCCCTGAATGAAATCCACATCTCCAAAATCAGCCGGACCTCATCAGTCTGGTGGCATTGCTTGCGGATTTCTAAGATTAAAGTGTTGTGGCGAAGACCCGGAGATTCCGCACATGAATGACTGGTCGTAATAGACAGTTCTGCTACTGGGCATGACAGGGCATATTTATGCCCTATGTAATTCATTGGAAACATCCTAAAATCATTCTGAATACATGAACAACCCGTAAAACATCAATCATAACGCCTGAATTGTATGACTCCAATAAAAATCAACTCGTTGCCAATCCAATGTTTGGTGCTTCTGCTGGGGGCGCACATCGTATTTACTTCCACAAGCTTTGCCGCCAACCAATACTTTTCCGGTGGCAGCGTTTGGGATGCAAACACCACGTCGGATTGGGGCGCAGTCTCCGGCGGGCCTTACAACGCCTTGTGGACAAATGGCAACACCGCCAACTTTGAAGGCACGGCGGGCGCCGTCACCGTTTCGAGCTCGGACATTCCCACGGTGGCGAACATCAGCTATTATAACACCGCTGGCACCTATGCCCTCAGTGGCGGCACGCTTAAGGCAGGGGCCAACACCCTAATCTTGCAGGGCAGCGCCGCCGTAGGCATGGGATTCACCATCAACTCCGTGGTTGCCGACAATGGCGGCACTCCCACCAGCGTAACTTTGCAGAACAACAGCAGCTCCCGGGGCACTATCACGATGGGCGGGGCTAATTCCTACACGGGGGCCACCACTAATGCTAACACTCTGGTTAGCATCAACACGATTGCCCCTGGTGGGACGGCCAGTTCGGTCGGGGCTGGAAATAATACCGTGCCGGTGATGGTCTGTAGCGGAAGTAGTTATGCAACTGTTTCCTATACCGGTTCCGGTGGAGGCACCGACCGTCCTTGGCTCGTCGGTGGCACCGGCGGCGGCAGTATCATCAACAACGGGTCAGGACCTATCAGCTTCACCAATACGGGCAATGCGATGGTTGGGACGGTTGGATCTCGATTTCTCACTCTTAGCGGCAATTATAATAGCGCCAATGGCATCAACGTCTTTGCGGAAACGATTAATGATCTCGGCACCGGCGCCAATATCTCCGGTTTGACTGTGAATGGCAGCACTTGGATGATAAGTGGAGTGAATACTTACAGCGGAACCACCACTATCGGTAGTGGAGCCAGGCTGGTAGCCAACAATAATTCAGCAATTGGTGCCGGTTTGCTGACCCTGAACGGCGGCACCTTGTCCAACAGCGTTAATTTGACGTTCACCAACCCTGTCAACTTGTCGGCCAATTCCACCGTGAGTGTGCCGACCGGGGCGACCTTGACCTTGTCTGGGAATATAACGAACACCGGTTCGCTGACCAGCATCAGCCCCGGCACGGTGATCCTCATGGCTTCCAATTCCTACACTGGCGGCACCATCATTAGTGCCAACACTAGCGATTCGTCCACGATGGTGGTGTCGAATAATTATGCCCTGGGCACCGGTTCAGTGACGGTCAATAACGGCCACAGTCATGGCGGTTTGACCATAGCCAATGGCATCACGATTACCAATCCGATTTCATTTTCTGCGGGAACCTATGGTGGGTATTTGACCACCTTGAATGTGAATAATGGTGTTTCTCATTTGTGGGGAAATATCACTGTCACAGCCAGCACAGGCCCCTATTGGACCACTGCCAGTAGCAGTGACACCTTGGAAATCGGCAATCCCAGCGGCGGCAACACGCTGGTTTGCAATCCGGGGTCCTATCTAACTTGGCAAAACGGAGGCAGTCTGATTATCAATAGTTATATTTCTGGCACAAATGCCCTCATTAACAACACATTTATGACGGGTCCGGGAGTCACCATGCTGACCTGCCTGACCAACAGTTTATATGCCACTACCTTTCAAATTAATAGCGGCACCGTGGCAATTCCCAATCTGGCCAGCAATTCCATCGCTGGCACGGTGACCAACACCTGCGCACTCGGTGCGGGAGCAACCAGCGGCATTCAACTCATTTCTTTGGGCAACACCACTGCCACCGGAAAACTTTTGATCACAAATGGTCCCGGTGGCATTACTGACCGCATTATTACGCTCAATGGCACCACTGGCGGTGGCGTTCTGGATTCGTCCGGCACCGGTCTGGTGAAATTTACGAGTGCCGTGACAAATGTTGGACCGGGCAGCAAGACGTTCACGCTTCAGGGAACCAACACCGCCGCGAATGAAATCGCCGGTGTCATTGCCGACAATTATACCAATAGTGCTTACCAGACTGCGTTGGTTAAAACCGGCTCTGGCAACTGGGTTCTCTCCGGGACAAGCACCTACTCGGGCACAACGACAAACAGCGGTGGCACACTGACCGTAAATGGCAATAATTCTGGAGCTGGCGGCGCAGTGGCTGTGAACGCCGGCGGCACGCTGGGTGGCACTGGCACCATTGGTGGAGCTGTAACGGTGGCAAATAATGCGACTGCGGTTCTTTACCCCCACGGGAGTGCCACGCTTAACCTGTCACAAACTCTCACTATCAGCGGCACCAGTTCCGGCGTCAAATTTGACTTGAGCAGCAGCGCCACCGGCGCGAACGATAAGGTGGCACTGGCAAACCAAAACGTCACCATCACCGGCACTCCTCAAATCACCATCAATTCGGCGGGGACGCTGGATTACAATGACTATGTGCTCATTAATGCCGGAAGCGGGACAGTTTCGGGTGCCTTTAATACGACACCCGTGTTCACCGGCACCACGCCGAAATATTCCGGGCAATACAGCATCGTGACCAGTGCCCATCAGGTAAAGTTGCATTATACGCCGATTGCGC
>Ga0118677_10006594_pt1 | contig 19557 bp, 16 predicted proteins | sample AliMusrvi5mmetaG_FD_86154 | JGI IMG/M metagenome (GOLD analysis project Ga0118677, IMG submission 86154)
GAAGAGGCCGGCATCATTGCCGGCTACCGCGCCCTGGTGAACGCCAAGGCCTTAGGCCTGAGCCTGATGGCCCTGATCCACATCTCCATGGACCAGCACACCCCGGAGCGCTTCGATGGCCTGGAGGTCGCGGTGCGTCGGCAGATATTTGGCTCCCATGCGTCCAAGGCGCGGAAAAATCGCGCCGCGGGCAACCAGAATCGCACGCCCGGCGATCCCGCCTTCCCTGTCGGTCAAACCATGCGTCATCAAAGACAACGGATGCCGAGAAGCCCCGTGCCGGATTCCGCTAGGATGCGCCATGCCGCCGGATTTTCCTGCGGCTCTACTACCCTACCCATGAAGCTATCGCTCCGTCTCCTCGCCTGCAGCGCCCTGCTGGTGCTCACCGCCGCGGCTGTCCAGGCCGCCAGTCCCTGGTCGGTCCGCCTCCGGGCCACCTACCTTCAGACCGTGGACCAGTCCGATGCATTCACCGCCCTCGGGATCAACTTCCCGAAGAATGCCGTCGCTGTGAACGACAAGATGATCCCCGAGATCGATGTGGATTACGCCTTCACCGACAGCTTCGGCGCCGAGGTCGTGCTGACCATCCCGCAGACGCAGGACGTCACCCTCGCCGGCGTGGGCAAGCTGGGCACGTTCAAACATCTCCCGCCCACCTTCCTGCTGCAGTACCGCGCCAACTCGGGCGGCTCGTTCCGTCCCTACATCGGCGCCGGCGTCAATTTCACCCTGATCTGGGACAGCAACCTCGTGGTCGCTGGTGTGCCGCTGCACCTCAACAACCACAGCCTCGGCCTGGCCGCGCAGGGCGGCGTGGACTGGAAGATCGACGACTCGTGGTCCTTCAACATCGACGTCAAGCGCGCCATGATCCGCTCCGACGTGATGACCGCCGCCGCGACGCTGACCGAGGCCCGCCTCGATCCGTGGCTCTACGCCGTCGGTCTCCGCTACGAGTTCTAAGCCCTGACCTTTGTGTGTGGTCGCGCCGGCCCGAGTTGGACCGGCGCTTTTTATTGCCCACCGGTCAGGCCTTCGGACCGGCTGCGGATTCCGGGAACAGTTCCGCGATCTTCCGGCTGCGGTACGCAAAGATCTCGGCCAGCTGGCGGCGGATCCAAAGCGCATGCACTGCCTCGCCCAGCAGGCTCCAGCCGACTTCATAGGTCACGCGGTCCGTCATCCGCACGCCGTCACCGGACACATCGGGTGCAAAGTGATGCTCGTGGTGCCAGAGCCGGTATGGACCCAAGCGCTGCTCGTCGACGAAGAATTCGCCCTCCTGCACATGGGTGATCTCCGTCAGCCACCGTGTGGTCACACCCGGCAGCACGCCGATCCGGTATTCGATGAGCTGCCCGGCATGCATCCGACCAGGCTCCGCGCCGACGATGGCGAACGAGAGGTTGCGCGGCGTGAGGGCGTTGAGGTTGCGCGGCGCGGCGAAGAATTCCCAGATGGCCGCCGGGCGGCCTGGCACACGCTGCTCTCGTACCAGTCGGTGGATCATGTCCTCAAGGGACGGCGGCGTGCTTCCGGAGGCAAGCCGGGCGTGTGGCGCGAACCTCAGGCGCCCCGGGCCACCGGCCGCGTCGGGTCCGCGACCCACTCGCTCCAGGAACCGGCGTAGAGCTTGGAGCCGGTCAGGCCGGCATGCTCCATCGCCAGGAGATTTGCGCAGGCCGTGATACCCGAGCCGCACTGGTGCACCACCTCGGCGGGCGGGCGTCCCGCCAGCAGTTCCTCAAACTCCCGGCGGAGCTCGGCCGCGGGCCGCAGCGTGAGATCGGGGTTGAGGTTCGTTTTGTAGAATCGGTTCCGCGCCGTCGGAATGTGCCCGGCCACGGGATCCAGCGGCTCCACCTCGCCGCGATAACGCTCCGGTGCCCGGGCATCCACCACGAGGCACTGGCTCCGCTCGATTCCGTCGCGCACCTCCGCGGCCGTCACCCAGAGGCCGGAACTCGGCTGCGCGGCCAGCGTTGGCGCGGGACGTGGCACCGGGACCTCCGTGGTTACGGGCAGACCCGCGGCGCACCACTTCGGCCAGCCGCCGTCGAGCACGCCGACGTGCTTCAGGCCGATCCAGCGCGCCAGCCACCAGAGCCGCGCCGCATATTGGCCGCCGACGTCGTCATAGGCCACGACCTGCGTCGCAGGCGTGACGCCTTGCTGCGAAAGGAAATTCCCGAAGTCCTCCGGCCGCGGCAGCGGGTGCCGTCCGTTGGAGCCGGACTTGGCCCCGGACAGCGCCGTGTCCACGGGGGCAAAATGCGCGCCCGGGATGTGGCCCTCGCGGTAGAGCTGGGCGCCGCGCCCGGCCTGCTGGAGATCGTGCCGGCAGTCGAACACCACCCACACCGGGTCGGCGAGATGGTCCCGCAGTCGCTGGTGGTCGATGAGCATGGCGTCCCGGGGCCGATGGCGGAGGACGTCCGTCGTCCCCGCGGTCACTTCTTCAGCGAGGCGCAGAACTTGGCGAGTCGGGCGACGCCCTTGGCGATGGTCGCGTCGCTCGTGGCATAGCTCAGCCGCAGGTAGCCCTCGGCGCCGAAGGCGCTGCCGGGGACGGCCGCGACCTGCTCGGAGTCGAGCAGCCGGTTGCAGAAATCAACGTCCTTGAGCCCGAAGGAGGAGATGTTCGGGAACAGGTAGAACGCGCCCTGGGCGAGCAGGCAGTGGATGCCGGGAATGCGGTTGAGCTCGGCGTGCAGGTTGCGACGGCGGCGGTCGAAGGCCGTGAGCATCGTGGCGAGGGCCGCGGAGGTCTTTTCCTTCTCCTGCAGCGCCGCCAGCGCACCGTACTGGGCGAAGGTCGTGACGTTGGACGACATCTGGCTCTGCAACTCGGCGATGGCCTTCGCCACCGGCAGCGGCGCGAGCGTCGTGCCGATGCGCCAGCCGGTCATGGCGTAGGTCTTCGAGAAGCCCGCCACCGTGATCACGCGCGCCTCGGCCTCGGGCGACAGCGTCGCCAGGCAGGTCGGGGTCGCGCCGTCATAGATCAGGTGCTCGTACATCTCATCGGACAGGATGTAGAGGTTGTGCCGCACCGCGATGTCCACCAGGGCGGACAGCTCCGCGCGCGTGTAGACGGCGCCGGTGGGATTGGACGGGGAATTGAGGACCAGCAGCCGAGTCTTCGGCGTGAGGGCGGCGCTGAGCTGGGCCGGCGTGAGCTTGAAGCCCGTGCGGTCGTCGCAGAGCACGAAGCGCGGGGTGGCGCCGGACAGCTTCACCATCTCGGGGTAGCTGACCCAGTACGGCGCCGGGATGATCACCTCGTCGCCGGGCGAGCAAGTGGCGAGGATGCCGAGGAAGCAGTTGAACTTGCCGCCGGGGGAGACGATCACCTGGGCGATGGTGGCCTTGAGGCCGTACTCGGCGGCGTAGCGGTTCACGATCGCCTGCCGCAGCACCTCGATGCCGGGCGTCGGGCCGTACTTCGTCTTGCCGCCCCGCAGGGCCGTGATGCACGCCTCCTTGATGTGGTCGGGCGTGTCGAAGTCCGGCTCGCCCGCCGCGAAGCTGCAGACGTCCGCGCCGGCCGCCTGCATGGCCTTCGCCTTGGCGTACACCGCGAGGGTTGGCGACGGCGAGATGTTGCGGGCCCAGACGGACAGCGGCAGCGGTGCAGAGGTCATGGACCACCACTAAAAGGAAACCGACGGCGCAAAAGCAAGCCCCCGCACCGTCCTAGCGCGGGTGGTCAGCGGCGGACGCGCGGCGCGCGGACCGGCAGCGCCTCGAGCGCGAGGCGGACGAGTTCGCCGACGCTGGTGTCGGTGCGCTTCGCCTGGCGCCGCAGCAGCGCGCGCTGCGCGGGGCTGATGCGCACCGAGATCTGCTGATGCGCCTCGTGGACCGGGCGGCAGGACTCGAACTCAAACTCCGCGATGGCGAGGCGCACGGCCTCGCTCGCGGTCTTGAGTCCACGGCCTTTCCGGATGGCTGAAATTTTGGCGATCAGCCCGTGGGAGAGATCGCAGGTGAGAGGAGCGGAAGCCTTGGCAGCACGGGAGGTCATGACGGATGGGGGGATAACGCAGACCAGCAGGAATAAGGCCCTTCACCGAGCACCGGGGCAACTATTATTGCCGCGGATAAGAAATTGACTCAGCTGGGGATTGTTGGAGTTTCAACGCAGCCTTTCCTTCCCCACCCCCATGGCCAAAGTCATCATTGAAGATCTCGTAAAGATTTACCCTGAGAAAAACGGCCCCGGCGTCCGGGCGGTCAACAGCATCAACCTCACGATCGAGGACCGCGAATTCATGGTGCTCGTCGGCCCCTCGGGCTGTGGCAAGTCGACGACGCTGCGCATGATCGCCGGCCTGGAGGAGATCTCGGACGGCCGCATCTCGATCGATGGCAAGGTGGTGAACAACGTGCTGCCGAAGGACCGCGACATCGCGATGGTCTTCCAGAACTACGCGCTCTACCCGCACATGTCCGTGTACGACAACATGGCGTTCGGCCTGAAGCTGCGGAAATTCCCCAAGGCCGAGATCGACGCCCGCGTGCGCGAGGCGGCCACCATGCTGGGCCTCACCGACTACCTAGATCGCAAGCCCAAGGCCCTCTCCGGCGGCCAGCGCCAGCGCGTCGCCGTCGGCCGCGCCATCGTCCGCAAGCCCAAGGTCTTCCTCTTCGACGAGCCGCTCTCCAATCTCGACGCCAAGATGCGCGTCTCGACGCGCACCGAGATCTCCAAGCTGCACGCGCGCCTCGGCGCCACGATGATCTACGTCACGCACGACCAGGTCGAGGCCATGACCATGGGCGACCGCATCTGCGTGATGCGCGACGGCAACATCATGCAGGTCGCCGCGCCGCTCGAGCTCTACAATCACCCGCTGAACATGTACGTCGCCGGCTTCATCGGCAGCCCGCCGATGAACTTCTTCAAGGGCACCGTGAAGCGCGTGGGCAACCACCTGTCCTTCGTGGAGGACAACCCGAAGAGCACGCCGCTCACCGTGCAGCTGCCGGAGTCCCTCGCCGCCAAGGCCGCCCAGCACGTGGACAAGCCCATCGTGCTCGGCATCCGGCCCGAGGACGTCCAGGACTCCCTCACCCTCTCGTCGCCGAATCCCGCCCACACGGTCGAGGTCACCGTCGAGGTCTCCGAGCCGATGGGCTCCGAGACCTACCTCTACCTCGACACGGGCGCCAACTCCTTCATCGCCCGCGTGCGTCCCACCGACCGCTTCGAGGCCAGCCAGAAGGTCAAGGTCACGCTCCGCATGGACATGGCCCACCTGTTCGACGCCGCCACCGAGGCGGTCCTCAAGTAGGATCGGCGCAGGCTCCGTCGCGGGCCAAGGTCTAGCGTGGCGTGCGAAACGCACGCCGCAGTTCCCGCAGGTAACCCAGGCCGTGGCGCCGTTCGGGCAGCAGGAAGCTGTACTCGGTCCATTCGTTCCAGGCGTTGACGAACACCGCGAACGGCTGCCGCGGGTCCGCCTGGACGTGCTCCGCCGCCTGCCGGCACAGCGCACCAAAGCGCCGCGGGGTGTTGCCCACGACAACGTGGCAATAGGGATAGTCGTGCTGGCCGGTGCGCCGGGAGCGCGGAAACGGCCAGCGCAGCTTCGGGTCGCAGCGCATGGTGACGTCCCAGCCCATCGTGACCACGGGACAGTGCGGCAGCGGGGCCGCCGCGAGCTCGCGCCACTTGCGAACATGCGCCGCCGCGACGTCGGGGTAGGACTGGATCAGCCCCGCGCGAGGTTTTCCGCTGGAAATGATGTTGTAGGTGGTCGTGCTGTGGAATCCGGCCTCCTGCAGCATGGCGACCGGCGCCGCGCTCCAGGTCATCGCATTCCAGTGCATGGGCGGGAGTCCGGCCGCACGCAGGCGACGGTCGATGCGGGCCAGCAGTCGGCGCGTGGCCGCCGGGCCGCCCAACTCCTGCACGAACCACTCCGCCTGGAAAAGGCTGAAGAACAGGCGGCCGTCCACACGCCAGTAATTGGGCTGCCGGAAATAGTGCTCGCTTGCAAAGGCGATGACGCGGTCGAGGTCGCGGGGCGAATGGCGCATCGGCAGCCACGAATTCCAGGGCTGGTCGAAAGGCGCCGGGAAATAGTCGGCCCAGTTGTGGTTCGCCCACATCAGCGCGAACTTGAGCCGGCGGCGGTTCGGCGCCTGGAGGAAGCCGCGTTCCAGCGCCTCCTCCATCAGCTTCACACCGCTGTACCAGTACCAGTCGAAGATGAAGACATCGATGCCGTGATCGGCCGCCAGTGCGATCTCGCGCGACGCCCACCGTGGGTTGCTCTCGTCGAAGAAGCCCCAGCTCGGCCGCAGCGGCAGGCGGTGCCCGGGAAAGCGCGGCTTCGCCGTGCGCACCAGCTCCCACTCGCACCAGCCCTCGCCCTTCCACGAGCTGGCATGGTCATAGTTGTGCCAGAGCGGGCAGTAGATCGCGGCAACTTCCGGACGATGCGCCTTCGCGGCCATGTCCCGAGCAAGCCGCCTTCGATCCCCGGACGCAAGGCGCCTTGGTTGGCCGCAAGAGGCAGGAATTCCGCGCCTCCGCCTCTCCGAGCCTCCGCGATCACTTCTAGGAAATGTCACCACGAAGGACACGAAGCACACGAAGATGACCGCAGCCTTGGCTGGTGGATCTAGCCAGCTGCGATCGCTGGCGAGCAGACTCTGAGATCTTCCGCGCGCGTCAGGGCGCGATGGGCACCAGGCGGCGCGGGATTGCCGGCGGCGGCGAGACGAGCTCGCCGGGGGCAAATGCCGTCGCGGGAAAGGACTGGCCCAGCGCGGCCGCGGTCACCTGGAAGCGGGTCTTGTCGCGGGTCTCGTCGTTTCGGAGGTCGATGGACTTCGGGATGTACTCGTTGCCCACCTTGGCCAAATCCACCAGCGAAAGCGTGCGCAGCACGCGGCTGTTCCGACCGATGAGCTCGCTCTGCACCGGCACGTTGAACTGCGTGTCGAGGTAGGCGCGCACGCCAAGGATCTCGGGGTGCTGCGCGGCGAAGGCCGCGGGCGGATGGAAGAGGAACACATGGGCCGGCCGGCTGCGGATGCGCGTCAGGCGTTCCAGCTTCGCGTCGGGCCAGTATAGGTAGGGCATCTGGAGGTCGAAGGCGGTGAGCTCGACCCCAGGCACCAGTGGCTCAAACGCATCCACCACCCGCGTGGTGGTGGTCGCCGCGCCCAGGTCCACGCCCCACACTGTCGCCTGCGGGCCGTTCTGGATCAGCAGTCGGCGCTCGCCGCCGCCGTCGGCCGTGACCGCGACGCGGGTGACGGCCCCCTGCTCGTTGCGTGCGCCCCAGAGGCGTCCGGACAACACGCGCTCGTCACCGCGCCGGGGCAGGACGTGCAGGTCAAACTCGAGGTAGAACTCACCCGGTATGCCCGCCGCGCGAAAGCCCGCCAGCACGCGGCGGCCCTCCTCCTGATCGGGGGTGCCAAACTGCAGATACTCGCCCGGCGCGGCATTGGTGGACGGCGCGGGGCCCGCCTGCAAGCGACCGGTCACGAGGACCGTGAGAATAAAAAACGCCCGCCAGAATAGGGCGGGCGTGTGTCTCCGGACCGGCATGGGGTCAGGGCTTGACCGGGGCCGTGGGCGGCGTCGCCGGCTTGGCCGCGGGAGCCGAGATCGTCGGCAGCGCATCACCCGCCGCGGCAGAAGCGTGCTTCCGCTGGTAGATGTGGCCGAGGTAAAGGATGAAGCTCAGCACGAAGAAGGCGATGGCGGCGTTGATCGTCGCCTTGCTCAGCACGTTGCCGGTGTCGGCGCCGAAGGTCGCCTCCGTCATGCCGCCGCCCAGCGCTGAACCCACGCCGCCGTCGCTCTTGGCCTTCTGGGCCAGGACGACCAGAACCAGGAACGCCGAGATGAGGATCAGGATAGCGGTCAGGACCGTGAGGAGAATGCTCATGTGAAAGGGTCAGAAAATCAGGCGCGCGCCGGATTTGTCAATGCCGGGATGCGCATCGGTCGACGGTGCTGGTGGACTGTGGACGGTCCCACAGTCGCATGGATTTGAGGGAGTTCTGTGATCCCGCGCACGGTCCAGAGCTCACGGTCCACTGACTTCCAGCCACCGGATCACCCGCTAGGTCTCGATCCCCAGCTTTTCGAGCAGGCGCTGGAGGTCCTCGTTGCCGCGGTACTCGATGACGATGCGACCTTTCTTGGGGGTGTGCAGCACGGCCACGCGGGCGCCGAGGTGGGACGTGAGTTTCTTGGCGATATCGGCGACCGCCTCGGCGTCCTTCGCGGAAACGCCGCGGGCCTTGGTCGTGCGGGCATGGCCGCCGGCGGCCTTGCGGTCCTGCACGAGCTTCTCGGTCGTGCGCACGCTGAGGCCCTCCTCAATCGCACGGCGGGCCAGCACGGCGCGCTGGGCGGTGTCGGCGACACCCAGCAGGACCTTCGCGTGGCCCACGCTGAGGAGGTTCTTGGCCAGGTAGCCCTGGATCTCGGCGTCGAGCGTGAGCAGGCGGAGGGTGTTCGCCACGGTGGCGCGGGCGCGCGACGCCGTCCGCCAGCTCAAAAAGGCCGAACCGCAGCGCAGCCACCCGGTGATCGTGAAACTGGGCGGCGCGCCGGACGCCGCCGTCGAGGCGGGCGCGCCGGACGCCGCCCGGGCGGCGCGGCTGCGCGCCTTCGTCGACGACGTGCGCGAGGAGTACTTCACCGTGCTCGCGCACCTCATCGACTCGCGCTACTACCGCACGCACGGCGCGCCGGGCGCGCCGGCCGGCAAGTACTCGGCCAAGCGGCGCGGGTACGTCGTCTCCATGGGCCAGGACCTCGGCGCCGTCAAGATCAGCGGCTGGACGCACACGATCCCCGAGTACTTCGACCTCGCGCGCTTCTGGGCCGGGTACCCCGGCTTCGCCGGCGACGGCCCGGCTTCCGCCGATCCGGCGCGCGGCGTCGCCGACCCGGCCCTTCGCGCTCACGTCTGGGGTATGCACCACCGCTACCCCACGAACTCGCCGGCGATCGACGCCGAAGGGCGCGGCAACCCGGCCGGCGCGCATCCCTTCAAGGCCTACAACGTCCTGCTCATGCACAACGGCGAGCAGGTCGGCGTCGATTCCACGGCCCCGTTCCTGGCCGAGTACGGCTACGTGCACGCCGACCCGTCGATGGGCGAGGGCTTCGCCGACTACGAGGGCGACTCCACCTACGACCGCAAGGCGCTCACCGACACCGAGTACGCCGCCTACCTCGTCGACTTCACGCGCCGCGTGCTGGGCCTGAGCACCGAGGAGGCCTCGCAGGTGATCTCGCCGATCACCGGCCTCGACCTCGCGGCGATGGACGAGGAGCGGCGGCGGGCCTTCGCGCTGCTCTCGCTCAACTACATCCAGCTCACGCCGACCGGCCCGTACAAGTTCACGATCGTCGAGTCGCGACCGCCGGAGACGGCGGGTGACGACGCAGTGATGCCTGGGCGCGGCGGCAGGGGAGAGGCGCCTCCGGCGCCGCGCCGCGTCGGCTTCCGCGAGAACATGGACATCAAGTTCCTGCGGCCGCACGAGCTGGTGCTCACGGTCGACACCGGCCCCGGCGGCGTGCAGGCAGTCGCCAACGGCAGCGAGGCCAAGATCGCCGACAGCATGCTGCGCGTGCTGCACCACCAGGGGGTGCTCAAGGACGCCGGCCACGACCTGCGCTTCAACATGCGGCCCGGCGGCGACCCGGGGCGCGGCGAGTTCGGCGGCGTCGTGGAGGCGTTCCTGACGCCGGCGGGCGCGGGCCGCGAGGGCGGGGACCGCGACGCGGATGACCGCGCCGGCGCGGACCCGCTGGGCGCTGGCGCTCCCGGCGGCATCGACGTGCGCAACCGCTTCGGCGAGCGGGTGCGCGTGGAGCGGGCCGGCACGAAGACGGACCTGGCGGTGCCGCTCCGCGAGATCGAGCCCGGCGGCGCCTGGCGCGACGAGGTCGCGTTGCTGCTGGACGCCCTCGCGGCCGAGCTGCCCGCCGCCGTCGCGGCCGCGAGCGGCCGGTTCCTCGGCCCGGACGACGCGCTCCCGCCGGCTGCAGCGCGGCTCGTCGACGAGACCCTGGTGCGCCTGCGCGAGCTCTCCGGCGACGACTACCGGTACCTCGCGGAGGTCGCGCTGCCGGGGTTCGCGGGCCGGGGAGACGCAGCCCGCGCCGCCGCGCTCCGCGCACTCACCGAACTGCGCAAGCGGGTCATGTTCGCGGATCTCGGCGGCAAGGCCCTCTCCGGCATCGACTACACGACGGACGGCGGGCGCGACGCCGCCGGCGCCCCCGAGGGCGGCGTCTGCCGCGTGCTCGACGGCGTCCTGCCGCTGCACGCCGCGCTCTACCGCGCCTGCAGCGGCCAGCTGGCGCTCGACGACGGCGCCGGCAGGGGGGAGGCCGTGGCCGGAGTGCCGGACGCCGGGGCCGGCAGGCGGGACGACGCGGCCCTCGCCGCCGGCGCCTGGGGCCGCCTCACCTTCGCGACCCGCGACGACCTGCTGCCGCCGCACGACGCGGAGCGCGACGTGCTCGTCGTGGACTTCGCCGGTTTCGAGAGCGAGTCGTTCGGGCTCGAGTGCGCCTCGCGCCTCGTCAGCGAGGCCGTCCGGCTCGGCTGGAAGAACCTCGTCGGCTACGGCTTCGTCGGCGGCCCGCGTTACGTCGGCTGCAACCTGCCGGGCCCGGACGGCGCTCCCGCCGCCGGCGTCGTCGTCGAGTTCTACGGCCGCGAGGCCGGCGACTTCCTCGGCGCCCTCCTCGAAGGCGCCGACATCCGCCTCTACGGCCAGGGCCAGTGCCACGTGGGCATGAAGGCGGCCGCGGGCTCGATCTTCGTCCTCCAGGACGCCCTCAACACCTGTTGCTACGCCGCCCACGGCGGCACCTTCAACGTGTGGGACTCCGGCTCGCGCTTCGCCGTCGCCGGTCAGAACAAGGTGACGGAGGACGACGGCGAGACGCCCGCACAGGGGTTCCGGTCGATCCACTTCGGCACGCCCAACGAGTACGCCTTCGAATACCTGATGAGCGGTGGCGACAACTCGCTGCACGTGGTGCTGGGCCTCGAGAAGCCGGACGCCGCCGGGGAGCTCCGCCTCAAGCCCAAGCCCTACGCCGGCAAGTTCTTCATGAGCGGCGCGGCCGCGGGGCGCGTCTTCGTGTTCGACCCGGAGGACAAGCTGGACCCGGCACAGTACCATGGGAACGTGGCCGAGGAGATCACAGAGCTGCAGTGGACCGCACACCTGGCGCCGTTCCTCGCCGCCGAGGCGGCGCGGCGCGGCGCTCCGCTGCGCGTGGAAGGCGACGAGGTCGTCGTGCGCCTGGGCGGCGAGTGGCGCCGCTGGCGCTACGACGACTGCTTCCTGCAGCTCGTGCCACAGAAGGTGGCCCGTCGCCTCGTCAAGCGCGGCGTCACGCCGCCCCAGCTGGCACAGCTGGTGGAGGAGTGAGCCGCCGCATCGCCGTGGCCGCGTGCCTCGTCGCCCTCGTGGTCGTGGCCGCCGCCTGCGGCGGGGCCACCGCGAGCGCCACGGTCGAGCCGGCCGCCTCCTCGCCGCCGCCGGCCGCTGCCAGCCCGGCGGCGCTCACCTACGGCACGGTCGGCGACTGGGCGCACGAGTGGCAGGTCGTCCGCCGGCTCAAGGCGGCTCCGCCGAAAGGGCTCGTCGTCTACTACATCGGCGATTCCACCGCGCGCGAGTCGATCGTGAGCGACTCGAGCTGGGCCGCCGACATCCGCCGCCTCGGCGGCCCGCCCGCGCGCACCGTGAGCCTTGCCGGGCACGATCAAAGCTTCGCCATGGACCTCAGCCTCGTCTCGGCACTGCCGAGCACGCCGGGCATCGCCCTCATCGGCGTGGGCCTGAGCCGCATGCTGTTCGACCCGACCGCGCCGATGCCGTCCCGTGCGGAGGGCGGCCAGCCCCTCGCCTCCGGATCGACCCCGCCTCCCGGCGCGGCGGCCGAGGCGGGCTGGGTGCGGCACCACTACGACGGCCGCCGTCCCTACTCGCTGGCGCAGCAGCGCGGCATCGCGCGACGCTGGATACGCTGGCACGCGGCGGAGTTCGGCCGCAACCGGGCGCCCAATCTCGCGGACCTCGGCAAGCTGATCGCGCTGTGCCAGGCCAAGGGGCTGCGGCCGGTACTTGTCGACATGCCGTTCAATCTCGCCGCCGGGGGGCGCATCCTCGCCAAGCCGCGGGCCGTGTACCGGCACGCCTGCACCCGCCTCGCCCGCCAGTACGGGATCCACTACGCCTCGTTCCTGCGCGCGCTCGACCTCCCCAGCAGCGACTACTGGGACAACGCGCATCTGCTGAGGGCCGGCTACGTGCGCTGGCAGCGGCAGCTGGCACGGCTCGTGGTCAACCTGGCGCACGGCGGCTGACGGGGGCTTGCGGTCGCTCTCTCGCGCGCCGGCTGACGAGGCTCGCCGCCGCCGACGTGGTTCGTGAGCGCCGACGTGGTCCGCGACCGCTGAGCTTACGCGCACCGGGTACACTCTGGACACACACGGGCGCCAAGGCGCCGACAAAACACCCGGGAGGCTCACATGGACGCCGAACGTCGCGTAGCTCTCGTGACAGGCGCCTCGTCCGGCATAGGGGCGGCGCTCGCGGAGCGTCTCGCCCACGACGGCTACGACGTGGTCCTCGTCGCACGCCGGCGCGAGCGCCTCGAAGCCCTCGCGCACAAGCTCGAAGACTCCACCGGCGTGTCCGCCGAAGTTCTGCCGGCCGACCTCACCGACCCCGACCAGCTGTGCGCTGTCGAGGAGCGCCTCGACGCCCGCAGCGGCAGCGTCGACCTGCTCGTCAACAACGCCGGCTTCGGCGGCTACGGGCCCTTCGCCGAGCTCGAGCCGGATTTCGGCGACCGGCTCATCGGCGTGCACGTGCGCGCGCCGATGCGGCTCACGCGCGCGGCGATCCCGGGCATGATCACCCGCGGCCGCGGAGCGATCGTCAACATCGCCAGCCTGCTGGCGCTCAGCGGCCCGCTGCACGTGCGCATGTCGGGCCGCGCCACCTACGCCGGCGCCAAGGCGTTCCTGCTCACCTTCACGCAGTCACTGGCGCAGGAGCTGGAGGGCACCGGCGTGCACGCGATGGTCTGCCTCCCGGGCATGGTCGAGACCGAGTTCCACGGCGTGCGCCGCGGCGACGCACCCGCCCCGCCCTCGATGATGAGCGCGCCGGACGTGGCGCAGGCGATCGTCGCCGGGCTCGAGCTCGGCGAGACCATCTGCGTGCCCGGCCTCGAAGAGGTCGGCGTCTTCCACCAGCTGAGCGACATCCAGCAGGCGACGCTGTTCGGCGGCAACTCCGGCAAGCTGGCCTCGCGCTACCGGCGCTAGCCTCGCGACGCGATGGCGCGGGCCGGCGCGCGCCGGCGGCCGGCGCCCTGCCGTCGGCGCCGGCCTCTCCTGCCGCCGGCCTCCGCCGCCCGCCTCAGATCCCCGTCTCGACCGGGATCTTGCCGGCCTTGATCGCCTTGAGCACGAGCCCGTAGTCGCGCTCCGTCTGGTCGGCGTAGGCGACCGCGAAGTCGGCGATCCCCTGGTCGAAGCGGTCGCCGACGCCCATGTACGCGGCGATGGCGATACGCCGGCCGGAGCGCGCGTGCCCGCGGGCGAGAGCCCAGCCGCAGGCTTCGGCGTAGACCTCGAGGCCCGGGGCCTTCAGCAGACCGACGTCGATCGATGCCTTCATGTCGCGGAGCTGGCGCCAGTAGAAGTGCTGGCCGGCCGGCCCCGTCATCCATCCCAGGAAGATGTCGCTCGCCGCCTGCATCAGGCGCTGGCCGCTGACGACCCGGTGGCCGCTGTGCTGGTAGCGGCTCCAGCCGAGATATGGCTCGAGGACAGAGCGGCTGGCCTGCTTGACCTGCAGGATGAGCGGGTCGTCGACGTCGCGGCCGCGCAGGAGCACGATGACGCAGATCGTGCCCACGCTGCCGACGCCGACCACTTTGCGCGCCACGTCCACGAAGTCGTAGCGCTCGATGAGCTCCCGGCGGTCGTCCTCGAGCGTCGCGGCGTACTGGTGGAACAGCGTGTGGGCGCTGTCGTCGGCGTTGTCGAGCGCTTCCATGTGCATCATGAGCGGCGGCTGGTCGGTGAAGCGCCGCTTGCCGTCCACGATCTCCGTCATCTTGGCGGCGGCCTGCAGGCTGTCGCGCGTATGTGCCTTGGAGACGAGCGACTCGCTCGCCTTCATCGTCTTCGCGCGCAGCCGGCGGACCATCGCGAGCAGGTCGTCGGCGACCACGTGCGAGTACCACACCTCGAGCTCGCGCATCTCGGCGTAGACGGCCATGTGCTCCCGGTAGGAGCGCACCGCGGCCAACGTGATGGAACGCGCCTCTTCGGCCGTGAAGCCGTTGTCGCGGGCCGCCAGGACGAGGCTCGCCGCGAGGCGCTTGACGTCCCACGAGAACGGCCCCGGCAGCGTCTCGTCGAAGTCGTTGACGTCGAAGAGCAGAGCCCGCTCGGGCGAGGCGTACATGCCGAAGTTGGAGAGGTGCGCGTCGCCGCACAGCTGGACCTGGAGGCCGGTGCGCGGCAACGGCGCCAGGTCCGCGGCCATCAACGCCGCCGAGCCGCGATAGAAGGTGAACGGCGAGGCCGACATGCGGCCCCAGCGGATCGGCGTCAGGTCTTGCTGGCGGTTCTTGTCCTGGGCGCGCAGCAGTGCGACGGGGTCGGGCCTGTCGGGCGCCGGCTTCCATTCGGAGTGGGCGCGGCGAGGTACGAGCTTGCGCAACTCCTTGCCCTTGGCTCTGCGCTCCTCCGGTGTCTCGTGCGCCCACGGCTGCGTCCTGCGCATGGCTAGGCTCCTTCGGGGTTTGTGGCGTCTCTGGAGCGGCGCCGATGGTCCTCATCCACTTGTCCGCGGGCTGCCCCTCCGAAACCGCGGGGCTTTCCCAGGGGCCTCTGCGGAAGGTCTTTGCGAAGGGTCTTCACGGCGCGCGTCCGCCCGGCTGCGGCCTCAGGCCGAGGCCGGCGCGGCGCCGGCGTCCGCCTCCTCGGCCGGCGCCTTCTTCGCCTTGCCGCCCGGCAGGAAGCAGCTCGCCGCAAAGCCGAACAGCCCGAGCACGCCGATCGCGATCAGCGCGTCCTGCAGGCCCTTGTTGCGCGCCGCCTGGTTGATCTCGACGAACGTCCGCGCCAGGGCGGCCGGTTCGTTCTTGCTCTTGAGGAAGACGGCCACCTGCGCGTTGCTCACCGTCTGGGCGTCCTTGCGCAGGAAGACGACGACCTGCGACTTCTCACTGGCGGGGATGCCGCTGAAGTGCTCGACAGCGCCTGAGAACGAGGCGATCAGCGTGCTCATGAGCACGGCGCCGGCGACCGCGGTGCCAAACGCCCCACCGAGGTTGCTCATCGCGCGCGAGAGGCCGGAGATCTCGCTCTGCTCCTTCGCCGGCACCGCGCCTTGCGTGATGTTCATCAGCGGCGCGTTGACCAGACCGATGCCGATGCCGGTGACGATCATGCCGGGCAGGAAGGCCCACTGCTGCGCGCTCGCCTTGAGCTCCAAGGCGATGAGCAGGATGCCAGCGACGATCACGAGCATGCCGATCTGGACGATGAGCTTGGGCGCCACGATCTGGGTGAGCTTGCTCACGCGCGTGGCCACGATGATGATCGCGATCGTCATCGGCAGGATCAGCAGGCCGCTGTGGAAGGCGCTGTAGCCGAGGGCCATCTGCATGAAGACCGGCGTCACGAAGAGGAAGCCGGCCTGCATGAACATGAAGGCGATGATGGCCAGCAGCCCGAACAGCACGGCGCGGTTCTTGAGCATGCCGATGTTGAGCAAGGCGTCCTTGCCGGCCTTGAGCATGTGGCGCTCCCACAGGGCGAACAGGGCGAGCACGACGACGCCGGCGATCACGAAGGGGATCACCGGCGAGATGCCGCCCTCGGCGACGAGCGTGCGCCCCAGACCCACCATGGGCACGCGCGCGGCGGTCCAGCCGTACTTGCTCGCCTGCAGCACGCCGAGCACGACGAGCGCCAGGCCGAGCGCCGAGAGGAAGGCGCCGAGGTAGTCGAGCTTCGCCGTCGGGCGCGGCTGCTTGGGCACCTTGATGCGCGTCGAGAGCGCGAGCGTGGCGAGCACGACGCAGACTTCCAGCAAGAACGACACGCGCCAGGTCAGGTAAGTCGTGAGAAAGCCGCAGATCAGCGGTCCCAGGGCGGCGCCCATGGCGGCCATCGCGCCCACCGCCGCGAAGGCCGAGACGCGCGGCTTGCCGGCGGGGTAGATCGTCCCCACGATGGCGAAGATCGCCGGGATCATCAGCGCCGAGCCGAGGCCCTCGAGCAGCGACCAGCCGAAGATCATCATCGGCAGGCCCTGGCTGAACGCGGTGATCAGCGCGCCGACGCCGTACATCGAGATCCCGAGCGTGAACGTCGTGCGGCGGCCCCAGACGTCGCCGAGCTTGCCGCCGATGAGCATGAACGAGGCCATGACGAGCGAGTAGAGCACCAGCGCCGACTGCACCCCCGAGACGGTGGTGCCGAGGCTCTTGACCACAGACGTGACGGCGACGTTCATCGCCGTCGTGTCGTAGGCGTTGATGAACTGGGCCATGCACAAGGCCACGAGGATGAGCTTCAGCGGCAGCGCCGCTGCGCCGGCGCCCGCGCCGGCGGCAGGCATCGTCTGGGCATTGCTCGACATGTTCCCTCCACGGTTCCCAAGGCGCCGCGCGCACTCCCCATAGCGTGACCGCGGCGGCCGGCGTCTGCCGGCCTCGACACTATCTGTCGGCCGGGGGGCGCGGCAACCGTACATTCGTCGCCCTCGCAAGGCGCGCCTGCGGGCCTGACACCAGACGCGGCATGCAGACCGGTGTCCCCGGCGTGGTCGCGGTGGGCGACCTTGCCGCGTATCCGGGCAAGGTGCGCATGATCGCCGCCGCGGTCGCCGAAGGCTCCACCGCGGCCTCCTCGGCCGAGCGCTATCCGGCCGGGGGGGTCTCCGACTGACCTTCCGCATCGGCGGGAGCGTGAGCCTTCTTCCGGCGCCGTGATACAGTCTCCGGCATGGAGACGGGGCCCGGCCGAGCAGGTGGGACGACTCCGCCGGAGCCTCCCGGCGGACCGCCCGCCGGGGTCGCGGCGGACCATGCGCCCTCGGCGGCCGAGCCCGATCCAGCGTCCGCTCCGGGCCACGTCCCGCCGCCCTCCCTCGATGCGACGCTGCCGGACTCCCCGACGACGGCGCGCGAACGCGAACGGCTCGGCCTCGTGGAGGAGAAGACGCGCGCCTGGCCCATCGCGGCCGTGGCGCGCGGCCTGGCCTTGTTCTGCGGCGCGTTCACGCTCCTCAACGTGGTCGGCGCGTTGCGCACGCCGGGGTTCGACGAGAACATCTGGTGGATCGACCTGCACCTGCTGCCGCAGGCGGCGGCGCTCGTCTTCCTCGTCGCCGCCGCGCTGACGCTTGTCGGCTACGCCGTGCGCCCGCGCATGTCTCGCTGGCGCCGGGCCGTGACGCTCGTCCTCGCGGGGCTCTGCGCCGTCGCGACCGCGGGGAACGGAGTCGACTTCTACGTGTTGTGGAGCCGCGGCGACTTCCGGCCGGGCCTGCCGCTGCCGCTCTCGTTCGTCTTCTGCGCCGGTTTCGGGTTCATCTTCTGGGCCGCCCTGAGGCCGCCGCCGGCCGGGCGCCGCGGGCTGCCGGCGGCGGCCGTCCTCGCCGTCACGGCCGCCGCCTGCGTCGTGCTCTTCCCGCTCGCCCAGGAGCTCTTCTTCGGGAACACGGACTACCTGGGCGGGTCCGCATCACGCCCGGCCGACGCCGTGGTCGTGTTCGGCGCCGAGGTGCACGCCGACGGGAGCCCGTCGTTCGTGCTCATGGACCGCATGGACACCGCCATCGCCCTCTGCAAGGACCACCGGGTCAAGCGCATCATCGTGTCCGGCGCGGTCGGCGTCAGCGGCTACAACGAGGCGCTGGTGATGCGCGACATGGCCGTCAAGGCGGGCGTGCCCAGCAAGGACGTGGTGGTCGATTCGGCGGGCGTGAACACCGAGGCGACCGTGCGCGACACGGTGCCCTTCTTCGGCGGCGTGGGGTGGCGCCGCATCGCCGCCGAGAGCGACTTCTACCACCTGCCGCGCATCAAGCTCGCCTACGCACGCGCCGGCTGGAACGTGCTCACCGTGCCGGCGCACTCCACGCACAGGATCCCGCAGACGCCGTTCCTCGTGCTGCGCGAGGTGCCGGCCTTCTGGGTGTACTACCTGCGCGCCGTCGGCGGCTGAACGCGCCGGCCGGCCGCTGGCGGCCGAAAGCGAAGAGGGCGGGCCGGACGCGCGTCCGGCCCGCCCTCGGGCGTCTCAGCTGTCCGCCGCGGCTACCGCAGCAGGCAGCCGTTGGACATCAGGTAGTCCTGCCAGTCGGCCTCGCTGGGCTCGCCGCACTTGCGCAGCAGCTTCTCCCACTCCTTGTCCACCCAGGCCTCGAGGTTGAGCAGCGTCTCCTCGTTGCCCGGCTTGAAGAGGTGGGCGAACCGGCCCTGGCGCTTGAGCCAGGGTACGAGCGGCTCCTTGTGGCGCGGCCGGTAGGTGAGGTGGTACTCGCCGTCCACGACCTCGAACAGCGGCCAGTAGCCGGCGTTGACCGCGGCGCGCGCGAGGTCGATCGTCTCGGCCCCGTCCGAGCGCCAACCGCGCGGGCACGGCGCCAGGATGTTGAGGAACGTGGCGCCCGGCGTCGCGAGGGCCTTGGCCGCCTTGCGCACGAGGTCGCGCGGGTCGTGCGGCGAGGCCTGGGCGACGTAGCCGAGCTCGTGGGCGATCATGATGTCGGTGAGGTTCTTGCGGTTCTGCAGCTTGCCCGACGTAGCCTTGCCCACCGGGCTGGTGGTCGTCCAGGCGCCGAGGGGCGTGGCGCCGGAGCGCTGGAACCCGGTGTTCATGTAGGCGCCGTTGTCGTAGCAGACGTAGAGCATCTGGTGCCCGCGCTCCATGGCTCCGGAGAGGCTCTGCAGGCCGATGTCGTAGGTGCCGCCGTCGCCGCCGAAGGCGATGAACTTGACGTTGTCCTCGATGAGCCCCTTCTTCTTGAGGGCGCGGAACGCGGTCTCCACGCCGCTCAGCGTGGCGGCGGAGTTCTCGAAGGCGGTGTGGATGTAGCTGCCCTTCCATGAGGTGTAGGGGTAGATCGTGGTGCTCACCTCGAGGCAGCCGGTGGCGGCGCTGACGACGACCGGGTCGCTGGTGCCCATGAGCACCTGGCGCACGGCGATAGGCGCGCCGCAGCCGGCGCACATGCGGTGCCCGCCGGCGAGCTGGCTGCCCTGGCCCACGAGCTCCAGCCACTTGCCGCGTGCGTCCTCGAAGTGGTTGGTCTCCTTGATCGCGTCGACGGGGCAGACGTTCACGCACTCCTTGCACATGATGCAGCGGCTCTCGTCCACGCTGAACGAGGTCAGCTCGCGCTCGTTGAAGGTGAGCGAGCCCGTGGGGCACGTGGCGACGCAGCGGCCGCAGCTGATGCAGTCGGCCAGCTGGAGCGCCTGGCCGTAGGGCGTGTCGACGT
>Ga0118677_10006595_pt1 | contig 19556 bp, 9 predicted proteins | sample AliMusrvi5mmetaG_FD_86154 | JGI IMG/M metagenome (GOLD analysis project Ga0118677, IMG submission 86154)
GTCAAGCACCGGCCCTTCGACAGTTACACGATGAAGCAGGCGATCCAGGAGGGCTTCATCCTCGATGTGCTCAAAAACTACACGCCGGTGGAGAGCTACTACCGCCTCGCCAAGACCGTGGAGGGCGACCCCGAGTATGACGTGAAGAAGGCCCGCAAGAAGCTGCGCGTCTATGTGGAGAGCCACAGCAAGGCCATCCGCGACAAGGCGGAGATCATGGTGGACCACTTCCTTGAACAGGTCATCGGCCAGAACAAGATCGGTGGACAGGCGCGGGCCATGGTCGTGACCGGCAGCATCCAGCGGGCGATTGAATACTTCGTCGCCTTCAATGCCTACCTCAAGGAGATCAAGAGTCAGTATCGCCCCATCGTCGCCTTCTCCGGCGAACCGGAATACAAAGGCGACAAGGTAAGCGAATCAAAGCTCAATGGATTTTCGAGCAACGACATCGCCGACCGGATTCAGGAAGACCCGTATCGTTTCCTCATCTGCGCGGACAAGTTCCAGACCGGCTACGACGAACCATTGCTGCACACCATGTATGTGGACAAGGTGCTCTCCGGCATCAAAGCCGTGCAGACGCTCTCCCGCTTGAACCGGGCGCATCCGAAGAAGCACGATGTCTTCGTCCTCGATTTCCAGAACGACACCAAAACCATCGAGGAGTCCTTTGCCGACTATTACCGCACCACGATCCTAAGCAAGGAGACGGACCCTAACAAGCTTCACACGCTCAAGGGCGAGTTGGACAAGTATCAGGTCTATTCGCCCGAGCAGATCGACGCGCTGGTTGAGCTGTATCTAGGCGGAGCCGACCGCGACAAACTTGACCCGATTCTCGACGCCTGCGTGGCCGTCTATACGAGCGACCTCGACGAAGACGGTCAGGTGGATTTCAAAGGCAAGGCCAAGGCGTTCACCCGCGCTTACGACTTCCTCGCCACCATCCTGCCGTATGGCGTGAAAGATTGGGAAAAACTCTCAATCTTCCTGAACTTCCTCATCAGCAAGCTGCCTGCGCCCATTGAGGAGGACCTCGCAAAAGGCATCCTGGAGGCCATCGACATGGACAGCTACCGCGCCGAGAAGAAGGCAATGATTGCCATTGCCCTGCCGGATGCGGATGCCGAGATCGAACCGGTGCCCACGTCAGGCGGCGGGCACAAGCAGCAACCGGAATTGGACAAGCTCTCGAACATCGTGAAAGCGTTCAACGACCAGTTCGGCGGCCTGTTCGCCGACTCCAAACGGATGGAGCAGCGAATCACCGGCGAGATTCCCAAAAAGGTCGCCGAGGATCAAGCCTACCAAAACGCCAAGAAAAACTCCGACCGTCAGAACGCCCGCATCGAGCACGACAAGGCACTCAAGCGAGTCATCACCGCTCTCTTCACCGACGACGCCCAACTCTTCAAACAATTCCAGGACAACGAGTCCTTCCGCGGCTGGCTGACTGACACTGTCTTCGGGATGACCTACGAAGAGTGATCTGGCTAGCCATAGCAGTCGCTAATCATGCTTGATCCTACAAGCCGTCCTCAAATAGGAATTTTTCGCGCATTTATGTCTGCTGTTCAATTCTCTCTCAAATCGCCGCTCACATACGGCGATGCCCACAAGGGAACCTGCGCCAGCCACAGCACCAACTTCTTCTCGTTCTGCTGCGCCCGCCAAGTGGCCTACGCCGATCCCCAATGATCGGTGAGAGCGTGACTTGGTCACGCTTCGCGAGTTGCTTGAGAACGGCTGTCTTGGGACGCTGGCTGTTTACCAGCGCAAATCCGCCACGACCGGACGGTGATCGGACCCGAGGTCAGGCCCGGTCCAACGCGCCTGGGTGACAATTGGCCCGCCGAGCAGAATTCGGTCGATGGGAATGGCCAGCAATGGGATATGGTGCTGCCAAGTGGCGCTGAAGCCACGGCCCAGCATGCTGTCGCGCAATCCGGCCTCAAGCAAGGGACGTGCTGAATGGCTCCACGGGGTGGCATTGAAGTCGCCGGCGACGATGACCGGCCGGGTTTCATTTTTCAGGCGTGTGGTGAGATCCGCGAAAGCGTCGTCGCGGGCCTGGGAGAAGTCCGCCGATAGTGGTGAGGGCGGATGCATGCCGAAAAAGACCATTTGTTGGCCGTGGAGATCTAGAGTCACCTGCACCATAGAGATTCCGAGGACCGCGCTGGGTACCAGGACGTGGCCGACGATGGGATACTTGGAAAAGAGGGCGAAGCCGAAATTGTGAGACTGTGGACGTAGGATGCAGTGGGGCATGCGTGCTTTGAGCGGAGAGAGTCCGTCTGCCCAGAGAGACGTGACCTCGGGAAAGAACGCGATATCGGGGTCGGTCTGCTGCACCCAGCGCAGGGTGTCCGCGTAACGCGTGTTGGTGAACAGCACGTTGAAACTGAGCACTCGCAGAGGACGCGGCAACGAAGGTCCGTCGTCGTGGGGCAGAAAATACGGAGCCAAGCGCCAGCATGGGAGGATTAAAAAGAGCGTCGGCAGTAATGCCCAGCGGAACCGACGCAAGCCTAAAAATACGAGGAGGCACAGTGCTTGAAACCCGCAATACTGGGCTTGAAAATTGTTGAACAAATCAAAGATCCAGAAGTACTTGCCGCCTAGTCCCAAGCATGAAACTGTGCCGCCTAGCAGTGATAACACCACCACCGTGCGCCACCCGCACCATCGTGCCAATGCCGTCCGCAATATTTTTCCCGGCCGATGGTCCATGGGAGGAGCTTGTCTTGGATTCGGGCATCTGGCAAGACGGCCGCGCAGTGATTGTAGAGAATTATGGGATTGACGGTAGTACCGGTCCGAGCACCGAGGATGTGTCGGTGTTGAGCTGCTTGGTATCGAGAGCGTCGAGCACGATAACCCCGTGGATGGAGCCGGCGCGTTGCGGGTCGTGCCATTGCCAGACGATGTTGCCGGATTGGTCGAACTCGAGAAGTTGCGGCGCTTTCTCGCTATCGTTTGGGCCGTGGCCGGTCCAGTTGCAAACGACGATGTTGGTATTTTTGAGCACCTGCATTCCGGCGAAGAAATTCATCAGCAGGCCGGGCAGTCCGGGTTTGCCGCCGAGTTTTCGCAGTGTTTTGCCGGTGGGGTCGAGTTCTTCGATGGCGGCACCGTAGCCGTCGGCTACCAGAAGGTTTTTGCTAGGAAGTTCCAGCACCTGGTAGTTATGGCGTGCGTCGGGCAGGCTCAGGCTGCGGAGGATTTTCCCTTGCAGGTTGGCCTCGACGACCTTGCTATCGTTGCCGGCCATGGCACCAAACAGCAGGGTGGTGCGGGGGGACAAGCGGAACAGGCGCAGGGTGTTGAATTGCGGGAAGGAGCAGGAGGAGAGCAATTTGTCTGCGGCATCGAGTTCGCGGAAAGTGATGCTATTGTTCTGGTTGCAGCCAACGATCGTGCGGCCGTCGGGCAGTCGCTGCACCGAGACGGAGCCGCTGAGCGCCTCTTGTTTGACGTCTTTGGTGGCCTTGTGCGTCTGCAAATCGTATTCGCGGTAGCCGCTATCGGTGCTGGTGAGCAACTTGTCGCCGCCGATCAATTGCAGGTCGCGGTGCTTTTCAGGCGTTTTGAGTGTCCAGTCCTTGGTGGGATCGAACTGGTCCACATAAACCAACTGGCCGCGCGACTCGTCGGCGGCGAGAAAGCGGTGTTTGATCGGATCGGCAGCCTGAGTGATGGCTGGCAGGAGGCAACAGGCGATGAGGCAGAGGGGGAGAAGCAAGGGGCGTTTCATGGGGAGCGGTATTGGGCTGCATGCCCGGGCTACAGAACTCCGCCAGAGATCAATGTTCGCGGCAGAATTGCTCGAAGCGGGTGAGGCCTTCGTTGAGAACATCCAGGGTGGTGCAATAGCTCAGACGGATCCCTTCGTCATAGCCGAAGGCGATGCCCGGCACGGCTGCCACTTTGTAACGGGACAGCAGTTTGTCGCAGAGATTGAGGGATTTGAGGCCGGTGTTGCCGGTATAGACAAAGAAGTAGAACGCGCCTTGCGGCTCGACGACACGGATGTTGGGAATGGCCTTGAGCCGTGCAAACATGAACTGGCGTTTCACGTCATATTCCCCGCGCAAATCCTCAATGAACGTCTGGTCTCCTTGCAACGCCGCCAGTGCCCCGTATTGTGCAAATGTCGTCGCGTTGGACACCGTGTGGCTTTGAATCTTGTCGATGGCATCCGCAAATGCCTTGGGTGCTGCGGTGTATCCCAGCCGCCAACCGGTCATCGAGTAGCACTTGGAAAACCCGTTCACGGTGATGGTCATGTCGCGGATCGCATCACTCATGGTGGCGATGGAAACATGCTTGGCCTCGCCGTAGATGAGTTTTTCATAAATTTCGTCGGAGAGGATGACGATATCCTCGCCCACTGCGATTTCGCCGATTTCGCGGAGTTCCTGCGCGGTGTACACCGCTCCGGTCGGATTGCCCGGCGAATTGAGAATGACCATCTTGGTCGCCGGGGTCATCGCCTCCTCAAATTGTTGTGCCGTCATTTTCCAACCCGTCGATTCCTGGGTCTCCACAATCACCGGTTCACCGCCCGCGAGTCGCACCATTTCCGGATAGGAAACCCAGTACGGAGAGGGGATAATTACCTCGTCACCTTCTTCCACCACGGCCAAAATCGCATTGAAACAGGCCATCTTAGCCCCTGCTGTCAGGCAAATCTGCTTTGGGTCAAACTCCAGTTGGTTATCCGCCAACAATTTAGCTGCGATGGCTGAGCGCAATTCGGGGATGCCGCCGGAGGGTGTGTATTTCGTGCGGCCTTCATGAATTGCCTGGATGGCGGCGGCCTTGATAAAGTCTGGCGTATCGACCTCCGGTTCTCCGCCGGCGAGGGCATAGACTTCCTCGCCTTTGGCAATCATGGCCTTGGCCTGATTGGTGACGGCTAGCGTGAGGGACGGATTGACCTTGGCGATGCGTGTGGAGATGCTTTCCATTGTGGCGTGCGTGTGGGGATGGGGGCACCGCGCCGGGCCGACGCCACTGCGGCGTGCAACCCCGAACGGGCGGACCGCTTTCTGCATGATACGCCCGCCGCTGGCAAGTGAAAAGCATACCGAAAGTTACCGGAATTTGCCGCTTGACAGGCTTTCCATTAGGTGTATGTGCCTCTGAAGCCCTCTGTTCATTGCGCGAACGCCTCGTACTTATACATCTCAGCCTAGGCATCGCACGCAATACTGTTGACTTAGACGTTGCAGGGACGGGACAGGAATAGGTGGCAGGCCGGATGCACGCACCATGTGGCCCGGGCATCCTGCAGCTCGGCTGAGCTCGCCGAACGCCCGGAGCCTCTTTCCAAACAACCCACAGTGCTAAGTCAACAGTGCATCGCTACAACACATCTCATGATGTCTTGCGACAGATATTGAAGTGGACCTCGGCGATCGTTCAGTTTTCGACGATCACTCGGAAGCCGACGTGATAGACGCGCTGCCAGCTCGGGTAGCCAAGTCGGAACGATGAGGTCGAGCGCAGCGGCCTGTCGTGCCACGAACCGCCGCGGACCACTTTTGGGTTGGCGGGGGCTAGGCTGTTGCGACCGTCGGTATCATTGTAGGGATAGGGCTTGTAATCGGAGCGCGTCCACTCGGCGACGTTGCCGTGCATATCGCACAAACCCCAGGGGTTGGGCTTGTACTTGCCGGTAGCTGCCAAGTGCAGCACGCCGTCGTTGAAGCGTGCGTCCTTGAGTTCGAAGTCCTCGTTAGGACCGGGGTTTTGGATAGGCTGGGGATCCACGCCGGTCACCGCCATTTGTTTGACGGTGACGTCTGCCAGGTTGGCAAAAGTGGAGAAGTCGGTGTTTAGATCGCCGTAGGAAAACGGTGTGGCGGAGCCGGCGCGGCACGCCCATTCCCACTGGGCTTCAGTTGGCAGGGTGACTTTGCGGCCGGTTTTCTTCGATAGCCACTGGCAGTATTCCATGGCCTTTTGCCAGGAGACCCGGATGACCGGAAATTCCACATGGTTCATGTCATAGCCCGGCTTGACCTGGTCCTTGTAATGCATGTCGTAGATGCCGTTTTGATAGTCCGGATCAAATTGCTGGTACTCCTCCAAGTTGACTTCTTTGGCACCCATCCAGAAGACGCTTTTGATGGTCACCGGCGTGACCGGTCGTTCCATGGGGGTTTCCGCGTCGCTGCCCATCAGGAAGCTGCCTGCGGGGATTCGCACAAAGTCCATCTTCATATCGTCGCCCAAATCAAGTTGGACCTTCGCGTTGGCTCCTTGCTTGGTCTTGGCTGCCTCCGCGGAAAACGGCCAGCCAGCCGGCGTCGCCGGGCCGAGTTTGCTAGTATTGGCGGCTTCCGGTACGGGCTTGACAAAGCTAACTGTTTTCTGATAGGGATTGTGGATTTTTTCAGTATCCACCACCGCTTCAGCATAATATTGTTTGTTGAGTTCCATGCGCCGCTTGAGTACGTCCTGGCCAGCTCCGGCCTCTGCCCAGGTACCGTGGCGCGGCGCGTTGAGGTCGATCCATGTTATCAGACGGCTCCAAGCCTCGTCGTCAAGTTTGACGCTATAATGTCCCTTTTCGAGCATCTGGATGAGTTCGCTGGTATCGGCATGAAACTCCAGAGGCATCAGTAAATGATAGTTACCTTCCGGGCCGTTGCGCCGAACGTAGGGATGAATGGCGGTGTATGCCCGGTTAGGTTCGGATAGGTCCGGCTTTGCCCCGCCTTTATCGTCGTGGCAGCCGGCGCAATACTTATCCATCACTGGTTGAACCTCGCGGGCGAAACTGAATCCGCGTGCCGGGCCATACCACGGCGTGAGTGCATGCGGTGCGATGCGCTGGGCGATGGTTTGTTTGGTCGGAGGGGCCGAGTTTTGGTTTTCATGGCAGCCTACACAGGAGAGGTTTTCGCCGGGCATGGCGGTGGTCCAACTGCGCATGATGGCCAGGGCACGGCCATCTTTGTCTAACGGTTGCAGTGACACCGGCGTGTTGGCCGGTACCTTGAAGGCGGCCGAGCCGTCCGATTCCACAGGGGCTGTGCCGAGGATGAGATGTTGGTCCCAGCCGGATTCCATACCCATGGCATAGTGGCCGCCGCTGCGTCGCGGGCTGAACTCATATTGATAGACACGGATGCTCTTGACTGTGCCACGGGGAATGCCCGCCAAGCCCCCCCCGGCGTATATGTCGGTGATGAGCATGGTGGCTTCTTTGCTGTCGGGAATGATGCGGTCGGGGATGACCGGCGGGGTGATTGTCTTGCGGAAGGGGACCGGTTCAAAGAGCATGGCTCCGTCATCTTTTTTGAGCAGCAGCAGGTTGTCGAACACGTCCACCAGATAGATCCCCCAGCCGCCCTTGAGGTTGCACGAGGCCAGGAAGTATTTGTCGCTCAACGGATAGGGATGCAGGAACCGGGGAAACGCGGTGTCCACTAGGCCGTCCTTGGTGATGGCTTCGACTTTTTTGCCGTAGCCGGGGATGCGTTGGACCGCGCCGTCGGCCTCGAAGGTGCCACGGGCGGCGTCGAAGACAACCATTTCGCCTTCGCGTGCGGTGCCGTGGTGGCCGCTTATGATGCCGACGAACTGGGTGGCAGAGCCGGGAATGGGCCGCGCGTAAAACAGTGAGTTGGGCCAATACGAGTTGCTATGGTAAAACGACTTCTGATCGGTGCCGTCCGGGTTCATGTGCATAAGCACGCGGCTGAAGTAATGCGCCGAATCGGTGTATTCCCACCGCAGATACATAATACGGCCGTTGCCGAGGACTACCGGGTACCAGTCGTTGTCCTGCTCAAAACACAGCCGCCGCAGACCGCTGCCATCGGCATTCATGATGTGCAGATTGGCCACATAGTCGGCACCGCCCACACACGGCACTCCGGCATAGCTCAGGGAACTATCAAAAATGATGCGTCCGTTAGGCAGATATACAGGATCATAACAATCGACGTCGGCTCCTAAATCCGGCGATACTTGGCGCAGGCCAGTGCCGTCGGCCTTGATTTCGAAGACGGCCCACGAGTTGTTGGCGGCGAGCGAGGAAAAGAGGATTTTGTCCGCATTGAAGTGCAGATCGAAGTCACCGACGAACTGTTGTTTGTCCGGGCGATAGAGGGTTTTCAGAGTGCCATCCAGCAACGGGCTGAGGACCGCGAGTTCGTTATCGAAGGTTTTGCCGAGGCTGGAGTTGCCCTGCCAGTTGGCGGGCAACCCGCTCGCACCCTTGCGGCGTACCAGCAGCAGCTTGTCGAAATCCAGCAACGGGTTGGCCATAAGCGCCTCGTTTCTGAGAGTTTCGTAGGCTTTGGCTCCCTCTGGGGTTTTGAGTTTGGGTTCTAACTCGGTTAGTCTATCAAGAAATTCCTTACCTCGGGGGTAGCGCGTGCCGTAGGTCTTCGTTAGGTCGGTGATGGCGAGGCGCAGTGATTGCGGGGAGCCGTCCTTGTGGGTGCTAGGGGTGTCCGGGTTCCAGTTAGGGCTGGCGACCCGCTGGCCTAGCCACTCGCAGGTTGGGTGGTCCTTGATGAGGAATGGATTGGCCCCTTGCGTGCACTTGGCGAGGGATGTGCCCCAGATAACCTTGCGGTGGGCATTCAAGACCCACACCCGCATGTCATTCATCAGATCGACACGCGGTGTCCACACAACAATTTTATCAATAGCCACGGGTTTTCCCAGATCCACTTCCCAGGCCGGATCGATGAACGGGGCGTGGGTGTATGCGGTGCTGGCGGCGGCACCGTCGCCGTCGGTGATGCCATCGACCGCACGCTCCGAGACGCCGTCGCCGCCGACGCTTGTCTGGCGGGTAGATTTATGGTATGCCACATTGGTTCCGGCGCTGAAAACCTCGACCTCTGCGAGGGCCATTTCCCGGTGGTTGTTGCCAGGCAGCATGACGTGGACGTAGCGGCCCATGACGGTCGTCGGAGCCTCGGCCCCGGCTGGAGTGGCTAGTGCGGCCACCAAGACGGCAAACAGCAGCCAGATGGCAGGCGGGCATTGGATCGGCGGAAGTTTGTTGGATTGCATGATAATTGAGCGTGATATTACATCATCGTGGGCAGCAAACTTTCAAAAATCCGCTCCAGTCGGCGAAAATCGTCTGAAAGAAGAGCGGCGGCTACTTACGTTATGGGCGCGGCATCGCCCAACCTGAATAAAGTCATGAAATTGTCCTCGATATTTTTAGCCGTAGTGCTGTTAGTCGGCTTCACGCCACACGCCGTCGCCCAGTATCCGGGTTGGGGGCATGTGGGTTCGCTGTTTATCCTAACCACGCCGGAGGGAGCGGACCTAGCGGACGGCGCGGCGATTGACGGTTTTCCGTTGCTAGTGCGTTTAGATAAGGGCAGTTTTGATTTCAGCCAAGCAGCCCCCATGGGTGAGGACCTGCGGTTCTCGGCGGCGGGCCAACCGCTGGCCTACCAGATCGAAAAATGGGAACCGGCGCACGGCAAGGCCAGTGTGTGGGTGAAAATTCCGCAGATCAAGGGCAACGCCCGGCAAGAAATCAGCGTCCATTGGGGCAAGCCTGGCGCCGTTAGCGAATCCAATGGCGCGGCTGTGTTCAGTGCTAACAACGGTTATGCCAGCGTCATGCACATGAACGAGTCGCTCAAGGACGAACTCGGCACGCTCACCCCCGAGGATGGCGGCACCACCGTGGCCGCCGGTATGATCAGTAACTGCCGGCATTTTACCCCCGGCAAGGCCATCAAGTGCGGCGACCACATCAAGGGCCTACCGTTCAGCAACAACCCGTTTACCTCCGAATGCTGGTTTCGGGCTGGCAACGCCGACACCTCGTTAGTTTGTTGGGGGCGCTATGCCACCCGCTTCAACGGCAAAACCGGGGATGGCAACCTGGTGAATCTAACATTCGGCTCGCCTCCGGCCCTGCTGTGGAACTCCGATGGCGGTGGCGGTGCCAAGGCTGCCCTGGTGCCAAAACTTGGCCAGTGGTATCACATTGCCGCCACCTTCGAGAAAGGTCTCAGCAAGATCTACGTCAACGGCAAGCTCGAGGGCAGCCACGACGCCGGTCCTAACGCGATGTCCTTGATGGATGACGTGTACATGGATATTGGAGGAAACCGGGGAGCCACTTTCGGCGGTGACATCGACGAGGTGCGCGTCTCGCGCGTCGCCCGCTCCGCTGAGTGGCTCAAACTGCAATATGAAAACCAGAAGGACCAGCAAACCCTAGTCGGTTGTTTCGTCCAGCCGGGCAACACATTTGCAGTATCCCCGGGCAAGATTGAGATTGAGGAAGGCAAGAGCATAACCGTCACCGCAGATGCCCGTGGTGCCCAGAAAATCTATTGGATCGTCAAACGCGATGCCGTGGACACGGTCGTCGCCGTGGACCAACTCGCCTATACCTTCAATGCCGGCCGGGTAGTGACCGACACCGATTTCGTACTTCAGTGCAAGGCTATCTATCCGAATGAGGTCAAGCTCAAGAACCTCAGTGTCAAGATCAAGGAGGCGATCCCCGAACCGGTCTTCTACCTGCGCGGCCCGGCGACGTGGGATGGCCGAGAGCGCATTGAAATCTGCCCTGACATCGCCAATCTGGCCGCCATGCAAGCCAAGGGGGCAGGGGACTTGCGCTACACTTGGAGTGTTGCTGGAGGCGCGGTGATCAAGGAAGTGGCATCGGACCGATTGATTCTCAAACGCTCGCAATGCAGCGGTAAGATCACCGTCAAGCTAGTGCTCAACAACGGCGGCGCGGACTATGATGCAACTACTTCCATCGCGGTAACCGAGCCGAAATCCGACCCCTGGGTGCAGCGTACACCGGATAAGGATGAGCAACCCGAGAACAATCAATTTTATGCTCGCGACGACCACAACGAGGGTACGCTGTATTACAACGGTACCCTCGAACAGCCTGCCGACGGGGTGTATCTCAAACTCTACGCCGATGACAAGCTCATCAAGACAGATACCCAGAAGCCCACGGCAAACATGAGATATGCCTTCTCCGTCAAGCTCAAACCGGGCCTCATCCACTACAAGGTCGAGTTCGGCACCAAGTCCGGCTCCGTCGATAAACTCGTTAAGACCGTCGTCAACCTCGTCTGCGGCGACGCCTATATCATCGACGGCCAGTCGAATGCCGAGGCCACCGGTCCTAACAACGGGCCGACCGAAGATGCTCCCACGCCGGCGAGCGAGTGGATTCGCAGTTATGGCAACCAGCTTGAAGGCACGACCAGAGGCGGTTGGGGCAATGCGGTGCGCACACATATTTGGGGCAAGCCGGGCTACGGCAATCACCAGATCGGTGCTTGGGGCATCGAGCTTGCCACCAATCTGGTCGCCAAGTACAGCATGCCCCTCTGCTTCATCAACGGCGCGGTGGGTGGCACCCCGATTTTCCTCCATCAGGTCAATCCGGCCAATCGCTTCGACACCAGCGGCGAGTTCTACCACAATCCCTACAAGATCTACGGCTGCCTGCTCACCCGCGTCACGGCCGCCAAGCTTACTCACGGCATCCGCGGCGTCATCTGGCACCAAGGCGAAAACGACAGCGGTTCGGGCGCACCCACCGGCGACTGGAATTACAAGAGCTATCAGCAGTACTTTGTCGATATGGCCGCCGCTTGGAAGCAGGACTATCCGAATATCAAAAATTACTATGTCTATCAAGTTTGGCCATTGCCCTGCGCTATGGGTCCCAAAGATGACTTCATCCGCGAGGCACAGCGGACGTTGCCCAATCTTTTTTCCAACCTGCGGACGATGTCCACCGTCGGGGCCGCTTCAGAGCACGCAGGCCGCGGGTCATGCCACTTTGATTTGGCGGGTTATGCAAAGTTTGCCAATTTCCTGAGCCCGCTCATCGAGCAAGACAACTATGCCTTGGTCCCCAAACAACCGGTCACCGCCCCTAACCTCAAGCGTGCCTGGTTCACCAGCACCAAGCATGATGAAATTGCCCTCGACTTCGGCCAACCGGTGGTCTGGAAGGATGAATTGAAAGCCTCCATCTATCTGGATGATGTTGTGGCACCGATTGCCTCGGGAGCCGTCGCCGGCAACCTCCTGACCCTCAAGCTCAGTGCGCCGTCGGAAGCCAGATCGATCACCTATCTAACTGGAAAAGACTGGGACGGCAAGCCTGAGCACCTGCTGTTTGGCGCCAACGGAATCGCCGCACTAACGTTCTGCGAGGTGGGCATCGCGCCCTCGGCCACGGGCGAGGCGGCACGGTTGAAATTCGAGCCAACCCTCGAGTCGATGCAACAGTATGAGAGTCCCGAATGGTATGCGGACGCCAAGTTAGGCATCTACATGCACTGGGGCCCGATGAGTATCCCTGGTGTAGCCACCACCTGGTATGCACGCTGGATCTATGAGCAGGGCAGTGAGGGCAACAAGTATCACGTCGCCACTTACGGTCATCCCTCCAAGTTCGGCTACAAGGATATCTGCAAGTTGTTTACAGCACCCAAGTTCGACCAGGACCAAGCGGATAGATACGTCAAACTCTACAAGCAGGCGGGTGCCCGCTACGTCGTCCCGGTCGCCGTTCATCATGATAACTTCGACATGTGGGATTCCAAATACCAGCCGCGCTGGAATTCCGTCGCCACAGCGGGCAAGGATGTCGTTGGAATATGGCGCAAGGCGGTTGACAAGGAGGGGTTGCGGCTGGGCGTGGCCTCGCATTTCGCGCGCACCTATCGCTGGCTTCAGCCGTCGCATGGGGCTGATAGGTCGGGACCGATGGCGGGGGTTCCTTATGATGGCCAAGATCCGGCCTATACGGACCTTTACGGCGAAAAGTGGAAGGATAACGGTACTTTCCCTGATTTTTGGTATGAACAACGCAGCGATGTGGGCCCCCCTGCCTTTGAGAAAAATTTTGAGGATCGCCTGTGCGACCTGATGGACAAGTATCATCCGGACCTCTACTATACCGACGGCGGAATTCCGTTCAAACAGGCAGGTCTCAATGTACTCGCCCATTTTTACAATGCCAACCAACAATGGAATAACGGCAAGCTGCAGGCGGTGGCAACCATCAAACTCGATTGGAAACCCAATATCGCGGTTAATAACTATGAGTACGGCTATCCAGATACTGTCCAACATTACCCGTGGCAGTCGGACAAGACGATGGGAGCCGATTGGTACTGGATTCGCAATGCCACCAAACGCTACATGCCAGTGCAGAATGCCATTCACATGCTTATCGACACCGTCAGCAAGGGCGGTAACTTGTTACTCAACGTGCCGCTCACGCCTGAGGGCGAACTGGAGCCTGAGACGATCACTTTTCTGACTGATATGGGGAAATGCCTGGATCGTATGGGCGAGGCGGTGTTCGCGACCCGCTGTTGGGTGCTTGCCACCGACGGTGATGGCGGCATCCGCTTCACCCGTAACAAGGCCAACACCACTCTCTATGTCACCAATCTCGGCTGGTCCAACGACCAGTTGGTGGTCAAAAACCTCGGTTCGTCGCGCATCGATCTCAAAACTCTGACCGGCGTTTCGTTGCTAGGATCAGCAGAGAAATTGTCCTACACCCAAGATGCGGAGGGGCTTAAAATCAAGGTGTCCAAGCCGCCTTTCGAGTCGCCTGCGTATGCCTTCAAACTCACGTTCAGTGGCCTGATCCCAAAACTTAAGTGAGTGCGAGGCTGTCTCAAGTGGGGCACGGGCGGCCCGACCGTGAGTTTTTTCCATCAGCAGACGGCCTGACTAACGAGGTGCGTTTTAGCAGAGCTGGGAGCTACAATAATGATGGCTGCGGGCAGGATGCACGAGCCACCGTGGCGCGCGCATCCTGCCCGCGGCCAATATTTGCAAAATCCTCGCGCTGGTACTGGGTATTGATGCACGCGATGCTGGTGCTGGCGGCAACGCCGGTGACGGCCGCTCCATTGCCAGATGGCATCGCCGCCGCCTCATTTAGAGGTTCGTTAAGCCGGGTGGCAGCCAAGCGCTGGGAAGATGGTTTTGTCACTGGCAACGGACGAATGGGCGCTCTGCTGTTTGGTGATCCGACTAACGAGACGCTGGTGGCGACTCATTGTCGGCTTTTTTTACCGCTGGGCAACCGCGAGATTGTGCCTGAGATGGCAGCACACCTAGCGGAGATGCGCCGAATCACCCGTGCCAAAGGTTACTATCCGGCCACCCGGATGATTGATTTCCTGCGCCAGAAGAGTGTGGAGCAGGGATATACCATTCCAAGTATTCCGACTGATCCGTTCCATCCCGGATTGTTTGTCAATATCCGCCAGCAACCTGTCGGCAAGGTCACGGGTTACGAGCGCAGCGAGGATTTCCAGACCGGCGAGGTATGCGTTCGTTGGCGCGACGGGCGCGGCGAGTTTCGCCGCCGCATGTTTGTCTCGCGAACGGAAAATCTCATCGCGGTTTCACTAACCGGTCCGGCACCCTGCGAGCTTGAGTTTCCGGCCATTGGTCAAGAACTCATCGAGTCTCGGCAACAGATAACACAGGATGCGGTGACCTATCATAACGTGTACGTCAAGGGCAAGGGTGGCTATGACGCCGCCTTGCGCATCATCCGCAAGGAGGGTGGCCGCAATGTGTTATTGCTCATGCGCATCGTCCCTTGGAAATCCCCGCTGCCGCCAGACCGCAGCGAAGCTTGGCCCTACTCGCCGGATCACCCGGACTTCAAGCACCCCGGCGTGTTTCAACCAGCGCCGCAACTGGCGGATAGCTCGGTGGTGGCCTATCAGACGACTTCGGACGCTGCGGCGTTGCTGCCGCAGTTGCTCAAGTCGCTCGACGAGATACAGGGCGATTACGAGGCATTGTTAGTGCCGCATGCGGCGGCCCACGCGGCCTTGTTCAAGCGGGTGGAGTTAGACGTTGGCGGCGGCCTGCAACGGGCTCTGCCGAGCGAGGAGTTGCTCGACCTGGCGGCAAAGGGCAATTGTCTGCCGCCTGCCTTGATGGAAAAGATGTATGATGCGGGCCGTTATATGTTGATTTGTTCGGCCGGCGAATTGCTGCCGAACTTGCAGGGCATTTGGAGCGGATCGTGGAAACCCGAGTGGTCGGGCGACTTCACGCTCGACACCAACGTTGAGGCAGCGATGGCCGCAGCGTGCAGCGGCAACCTGGCAGACCTCATGGAAGGTTTTTTCCGCAAGATCGAGAGCTTCTATCCGGAGTGGCGGCTCAATGCCAAGCGCACCTACGGCTGCCGGGGATTTTTTAGCAGTTCGCGTGCGTCCAATACCGGACTGCTGCTGCACTGGGGGTATTGGGACCTGCTGTTTTGGACGGCCGGCAGCGGTTGGCTGGCAAGCTATTTCTCCGACTATGCATGCTACACCGGCGACCGTGAGTTTCTAGTGAAGCGCTGTGTGCCTCTGCTCAAGGAGATTGCGACGTTCTATCAGGATTTTCTTACTGAGGCTGATGCTGCCGGTCGGGTCGAGTTCATCCCGTCCTACAATCCTGAAACCGGTTGTGGCATTAGCTCGACGATGGACATTGGCGTCGCCCGCGACGTGCTGACGCATTTGCTAGCCGCTTGCCGGGAATGTCACATCGAAGCAGCAAACATTCCCGGATGGGAAGCATTGCTGGCGAAGCTACCGGCCTATCCGATCAACGCGTGCGGTGAATTGCCTGAGTGGCCCGACGGCAGCCTCGTAGCGGGGCACCGTCACCACTCGCAACTTTATCCGTGCTTTCAGAGTTTCGATCCGCTTTTTGAGAGCGACGCGGCCCTGCGCAAGGCGGCCCAAGCAACCGTGCGGGTGAAAATTGCCGGCAGTGATGGCGGTGGTGAGCAGTCGTCGTTCGGCCGTGTCCAGTGCGGCGTGGCGGCCGCTTTTTTGGGCATGCCCGAGGAGGCGTACGGCCGCTTGCGGGTGATGGCTGTGAAGCGCTCGATGAGCCCGAGCCTGATCACATCCCACGAGCCTAACGGGCAAATCTTCAACACCGACGGCAATGGCGGCATCCCGCAAATCGTCAATACTATGTTGCTGCAAAGCCGGGTGCGGGCGGATAGCTCCGAATCTCAGTCCTCAAATTGTAAATTTGAAATTGATTTATTGCCGGCGCTGCCGCAAGCGTGGTCGGTCGGCAAGGTGAGGGGGTTGCGTGCTCGCGGCGGCTTCGTTGTGGACATTGAGTGGCAAGCTGGAAAAGTCAGCGCTTATCGGATCAGCGCGGAAAGCGCCATGCAGGTTAGAGTTCGGGTCAACGGTGCCGTTACGGCGGTTACTGCGGAGAAATTGTGAAGTTGGCGAGGTCGTTATGCTTAAAGCAGTGAGGGAAGACCGAAACAAGCTCGCTCACTGTCGGGTGTTGCGAAAAAAAGCCGGTGATTAAAGGGGGAAAGCCCTTCACTTGACGCACACGCCTGGCAGGGTCACCTGTAGAAGGGTGGTGGATCGTTCGGCATGCAAGGGGCGGGCATCGCGCGGCAGCAAAAGAAATTGGCCTTTGGCAAAGCGGCGGCCGCCGGCACTCACCAATACGCCGTCCAGTACCCCCACAATGGAGAAACACTCGGGCTCGGGATTGACGATGGAGTCACCGGTTGCGAGGACCTGCCGCGTGGTCTTGAAATACCGGCAGTTCGCGAGGGTGTTGCCGTGCGCCACATCCATGGCCGGTTCGTAGTCGTTGAAGTCGATGCTGGCGAGAGATGCAGCGACGTGGAGTTGGCGGGGTTTTCCGTCGAGGCCGAAGCGGTTCCAATCAAACACCCGGTAAGTGGTATCGGAATTTTGTTGGATTTCGTGGATGAGAAACCCCGCGCCGATGGCATGCAGGCGGCCTGATTCGATCAGGATGGACGCGCCGGGCTGAGGAGTGAGCGAGTGGACGCAAGCCGCCACAGAGCCTTCGTCGATGGCCCGTTCGAAGTCCCCGCGGGTAACTCCGGTCTTGAGTCCGACGTAGAGTTTGGCCCCTGGCGAGCAATCGGCGATGTACCACATTTCGGTTTTGGGCTCGCCGCCTAAGCTGGCGGCCAGATGCGCGGGTGGATGGACCTGGATGGACAGGTCGTCACGGGCATCGAGCACTTTGATCAAGATTGGAAAGCGCGGGTGTGCCTCAAACCCATTGCCGAAGACAGCCTCGCGTTGCTCGCTCCACAGTTCGTGCAGTGAGCGCCCAGCCCACACCCCTGCATCGACCACGGATTGCTCCCCTTCACGGTCCACTATCTCCCAAGACTCGCCATACTTCCGATCCGGCGTCGGCAACACCCGGCCATAGACGCGTTCCAATTCGCGTCCGCCCCACACGCGTTCCATATAAAGAGGTTGAAAAGTAAGCGGTTCCATACCCGCCTGATACCTCATTTGTTCTGCTCTGACAAGCGCAAGCCGGTGAAAGTAGAAATTCTCGTCCACGATCCGGGAGCCAAGAACAAGCCTGGAAGCATCGCCGATTCAATCTGATCCTCCATGGTTTCGCTGAGCCGAATCGTCGTCCGTTGACGCGGTGGATCTGACGGTGGGCAGGCGGTTCTTGTGACTCGCCGGCTGAAGCCGGCGCTTCATAGAGTGCCCCTCACTGCGCGTATTTTGCGGTTTTCGTGGCGTATTTGCGTTTTCGCATCAGCGGAGTTGACGGGCGGCACTTTTTGACTAGCATCCCGCGGCGCGGGCGGATATGCTGCCCAGTGCCACCCCCCTAACGCATCCCCCAATACACATCATGACTACAATTGCCATCAATGGATTCGGTCGCATCGGACGCCTTGTCTTCCGTGCCCTCGTCGAACAAGGCCACCTCGGCACCACCTTCAATGTCGTCGCCGTGGGTGACATCGTGCCCGCCGACAACCTAGCCTATCTACTCAAGTACGACTCCACTCAAGGCCGCTTCAACGGCACGGTGTCCTCGAAGAAATCCTCCCCGGAGCTTGCCGAGGATGACGTGCTCGTCGTCAACGGCATGGAAATCAAGGTGGTCAGCGCCAGAACCCCCGCTGATCTGCCGTGGAAGGCGCTCGGCGTGGAAGTGGTCATCGAATCCACTGGCCTGTTCACCGATGCTGAAAAGGCCAAGGGTCATCTGACCGCTGGAGCCAAGAAAGTCATCATCTCCGCTCCGGCCAAAGGCGAGGACGTCACCATCGTCCAAGGCGTCAATGACGAGACGTACGATCCGGCCAACCACCACATCATTTCCAACGCGAGCTGCACGACGAACTGCCTGGCACCGGTGGTTCACGTATTGCTCAAGGAAGGGTTTGGTATTGCCGAGGGTCTGATGACCACGGTGCATTCCTACACCGCCACGCAAAAAACCGTGGATGGGCCGTCCAAGAAGGATTGGAAAGGTGGCCGTACCGCCGCGCTCAACATCATTCCCTCCACCACCGGTGCCGCCAAGGCTGTTGCGCTGGTCTGCCCGGAAGTCAAAGGCAAGCTCACCGGCATGGCCTTCCGCGTGCCCACCCCGACGGTTTCCGTGGTTGACCTCACCGTCAAGACCGTCAAACCGACCTCACTGGCCGAGATCAAGGCGGCGATGAAAAACGCTTCTGAAACCTACCTCAAGGGTGTCCTTGAGTACACCGAAGACGAAGTGGTTTCCACCGACTTCATCCATCACAAGGCGTCCTCCATCTTCGACGGTGGCTCATCCATCGAGCTTAACTCCACCTTCTTCAAACTCATAAGCTGGTATGACAACGAGTGGGGCTACTCCAACCGCGTTATCGACCTGCTCACCGACGTGGTCAAAAAGGGCATCTAAGAATCGCCACCAAGTTTGCTTTTACGTTAACGGCGGTCCGCAAGGGCCGCCGTTTTTTTGCGGACACGGAGCGCGGATTTCTGGAACTCAGTGTCCGGCCTGAAAAGCGCCGGGGGGTCGAAATGAACGTCGGTAGATATTTTTGTTGGTTTTCGGTGAGGTTCGAGGATTGAATGAGTGCCAGCCACTATGACCGCCGAAAAGACAGCCATCACTCCGACCCGCGTCCAAGACTTTCCTGAATGGTATCAGCAAGTCATCAAGGCCGCCGATCTCGCCGAAAACTCTGAAACCCGCGGCTGCATGGTCATCAAGCCGTGGGGCTACGGGATTTGGGAACTTATCCAACAACAGCTCGACCGCCGCTTCAAGGCGACCGGGCACCAGAACGCCTACTTTCCGCTGCTCATCCCGCTTGCCTATCTGGAAAAGGAAGCGGAGCACGCCGAGGGCTTTGCGACTGAATGCGCGGTGGTCACCCACCATCGGTTAGAGTCAGTCAAGGATCCGCTCACCGGCAAGACCAAGCTTATTCCCAGCGGCGAACTCGCCGAGCCTTATGTGATACGGCCGACTTCGGAAACCATCATCGGTGCGGCCTTTGCCCGCTGGATTGAATCGTATCGCGACCTGCCACTGTTGATCAATCAATGGGCGAACGTGATGCGTTGGGAGATGCGGCCGCGGCTATTTTTACGAACCGCCGAGTTTCTCTGGCAGGAAGGCCACACCGCCCACGAAACCCGCGACGAGGCCATCATCGAAACCCGGTTGATCCACCGGCTTTACGAAGAATTCCTCCG